>Ga0134128_10005127_pt1 | contig 15910 bp, 15 predicted proteins | sample KB31754_FD_96462 | JGI IMG/M metagenome (GOLD analysis project Ga0134128, IMG submission 96462) | Terrestrial soil microbial communities with excess Nitrogen fertilizer from Kellogg Biological Station, Michigan, USA - KB3-175-4 | ecosystem: Environmental > Terrestrial > Soil > Unclassified ...
TCGACGTAGTCCTGGTGCACGCCGACTTCGATCAACGTGCCTGCCTCCCAACGCATCCGCCCCGCGTCTGGAAAGTGGCCTGGCGGCTCGACATCGATCTGCCGCTGCCACTCGAAGACGTCACCGTGCTGGCTCAGCCGGCCGGCGAAGCCGCGCGTGTCCACGTAAGCGGTGATCCCCTGCAGCCACGCGACGCCGGTGCCGGTGTCGTGTGACCCGTCGGTGGCGATCAACAAGGTGCGCCGCCACAGTCCATTGCATTCGGTCATCAGCACGCTCATGTCGATGCCTCCCACACGGACTCCAGTTGCGCGGCGCCGTCCGCCGTTGGCCTGCCGAAGGCCCGGACGCGGGCGATTCCGCCGTCCGGATACGCCTGCACCCGCAGCGCGGTGATGGCCGCCGCGTCCACCACGAAGACTTGTCGGGCATCGGGTGCGATGCGGGTCCGGCCCAGCACTTCCACGTCGAACGGCACCAGCGCCCAGCCGTGTTCGCCGCACGGTCGCGCCCTGCTGCCCAGCACCGCCACCTCGGGTGACGCGTTGAAAACGAACCGGCTGGTATCGATCTCGATCCGCTGCAGATCCGCAGGCACGACGAACGAGATCATCACGGCGTCGTGGGTGTCGGGGCCGATGTCGCGGCGGCGCCTGGTCTCCCATCCGTCACCCATGGTGCGTGGCCGATCGGGCGCAATCAGAGAGCATGCATCGGAATAGAAGCTGTCAGAAGACCATTCGACACGACCGCCCTGCTCGACGCTCGAGACTTCGACGGTGACGCCGGACCACAGCGCAGGATCCGGGATGACCTCGCCGTAGGCCCGCAATCGCGCGACGCCGCCATCGGAGTGCAGCTGCAGGCGCACGTGGGTGTAGCGGCGCGGATCGGCGACGGCAAAAGCGTTGTGGGAGTCGGGTTTCAGCGCAGCGGTCGCCACGATCGTCGTCCACTGCACGGCGGCTGCGGTGGGGTCGGCGACGGGATCGAGGACGCACGCGTCGACGCGGCAGCCGGTCGGATGATTACCTGCGAAGAAGCGGGTGTCGACGTCGATCGTGCGCAGCCTGCCACCGACCCCGAGCCGCACGATCGCCCAGTCGCCGTCGGCGTGCCTGCGAGTCTCCCAGCCGTCGACGACCTCACCGCGCAGGTCGTAGGTGCCAGGCACGAACGCGGGTTCGCCCGGGTCGATCAATCGTTCCTTGAACCCGAATGATTCGTCACTGGCTGCGACGACGCTGCCGCCCAGGGCTCGCGACGCCAGATCGACCTCTGTCACCGGTCGAGTCCCAGTGATGTGGACAACGGCCAGTGGCTGCGCGGGTTGTCCGGTCCCGCGGCGTACACACCGGCCTTGCTGGTGCTCAGGCCGAGGCCGACCAGCGCCTGGGCCAGCGCCACCGCGGCGGCGACACCGTCGACAGCGGGCACGCCGAGTTTGGCGGTGATCGCGGCGGTGACACCGGCCATCCCGGCACAGCCGAGACAGATGACGTCGGCGCCGTCCTCTGCGACGGCCTTGGCCGCCTCGTCGACGATCGCCTGCACGGCGCCGGCAGGGTCGGCGTCCACCTCCGCGGTACCGAGCCCACAGGCCCGCACGGACGCGCAGTGCGCATCAAGGCCCGCCAGAGTCAGCCTGTCCTCGATGGGCGGTATCGAGCGGGCAAGCGTGGTCACCACGGAGAAGCGGCGCCCGATGAGATGCGCGACATGCGCCGCGGCCTCGGCGATGTCCAGCACAGGCACCGGCAGCATCTCCTGCAGCGCATCCTTGCCGTGCTCACCGAACCCGGCGAGAATGACTGCGTCGTAGTCGAATTCGCCCGCCGCGAGCATGGTGGCCACCAGGTCCATCACCCCAACCGCGGACAGGTAGCTTTCAGCGGCCGCGTCGATCGCCGTCGCACCGAAGCGTGGATTGCCTGCGACGATCTCGGTGCCCTCGGCGGCGACGGCCGCTGCGGCCGCGGCGATCTCGGCGGTCATCGACTCGGACGTGTTCGGGTTCAAAACCAGAACTCTCATGCCGGCTGGCCCACCCGCTCGTAGACGAGGCGCCCCGCCAGCCACGTCCGCATCACCGAGCCGCGCAGTACCGCACCGTCGTACGGGGTGACCGCGTGGCGGTGCCGCAGGCTTCCGGCGTGCACGGTCTGCACGTGGTCGGGATCGAATGCGCACAGATCCGCCCGCTGACCGACTGCGATCCGTCCCCTGTCGCCCGTGCCCGCGAGGGCGGCCGGCTGTTCCGCCATCCACCGGCACAGGTCCGCGAGCCCGAAACCACGTTCGTCGGCGTGGGTCCACACGGCGCGCGGCCCGACCTCGAGGGAACTGATGCCGCCGAAGACGCTGCCGAAGTCGCCGCCTGCCTTCATCGACGGCGCGCACGGCGAGTGGTCCGACACGATCATGTCCAGCGTGCCGTCGGCCAGCCCCTGCCACAGCAGGTCGCGATTGTCCTTGTTGCGAATCGGCGGACACGCGGCGAACTGCGTCGCGCCGTCGGGGATGTCTTCGGCCGCGAAGGTCAGGTAGTGCGGGCATGTCTCAGCGGTGATCCGCACGCCGGATCGCCTGGCACCGGCCAGCATCGGCAGCACGCGGGCGCTGGACACATGCACGACGTGTACCCGCGCGCTTGTGTCCTTCGCGGCGTCGATGACAAGCGCGATGGCGTCTTCCTCCGAGGCGTCGGGCCGTCCCGACAGAAAGGACTCATATCGGTGGCCACGTGGGACTGGACTGTCCGCGATGACGTCGTGGCTCTCCGCGTGCACCAGCAGCACCGCATCGATGGCAGCGATGCGCGCGACCGCGCGCCGGAACTCGTCGGCGCTCAGATGACGGAAGTTCGGATTGCCCGAGTCGGTGAGAAAGCACTTGAAGCCCCGCACCCCCGCCGCGGCCAGATCGCCGAGCTCACCGAGATTGCCGGGGACCACGCCGCCCCAGAACGCGACATCGACCTGACAGTTGCCTCGCGCCGCTTCGCGTTTGCGCCGCAGCGCATCGACCGTGGTGGTCACAGGGTCGCTGTCCAACGGCATGTCGACCAGCGTGGTGATGCCGGCCGCCGCCGCGGCTGCCGTCGCGGTGGCGAAGCCCTCCCAGTCGGTACCCGGCTCATTGATGTGCACGTGCGTGTCGACGAAGCCCGGCATGAGGACCGCCGTGCCGGCGAGCCGAATCTGTTCAGCCGCCGGATAATCCGCGCCGATCGGACCCACCGCCAGGATCACGCCGTCGGCCACCGCCACAGCGGCGGGCCGGAGCTGGCCGTCGATGACGGCCCGTTCGGCCCGGATGACAAGATCCACTAGCCGAACCGTTCGTGAAAGTGGCGCGTCAGCTCCGGCCACACGACGGGGTCGTGGCCCGGGATCAGTTGGTAACCCTTCTCCTTGGCGAGCCTCTTGAGTTTGCGGATCGGCTCGATCGTCTCCTCCGGCGCCACCCCGATGTAGCCACCGATCGCGAGTTCGTGCTCGATGTTCTCGGTGAGGTCGGCGGCGTCGAACGCGAACACGAAGCCGTCGCCGCCGACCGACTCGTCGAGCTCGACCACGAAGCTCTGGTGCCCCGGCGTATGGCCGTAGGTGGGCACCGCGGTGATGCCGGGGACGATCTCGGCCTCGCCGTCGGCCAGCCGCCACTCGATGCGCGGGTCGTCGAAGTCGATGCGGACGATCGCGTTGTGCTCGGGTTCGGGATGGTTGGACAGGCCGTACTCGACTTCGCGCCGCTGCGCGTGCACTGGCACCTTGCCTGCGAACAGCTTCAGCCCGCCCCCATGGTCGTGGTGCAGGTGGCTCACCGCGACGGTGTGGATGTCGTCGATGTCGACGCCGATGTCGTGCAGCGACTCTTCGATCGGCTCACCGGGACCCGGTAGCACCGGGATGTACTCCACCGTCGGATAGAACCGGCGGTACAGTGCGGGGTCCCGGATCAGCGCCGTGTTGAAACCGGTGTCCAGCAGTACCCAGCCGCCGTCGGTCTGCAGCAGCACTCCGGGCACCGGCTCCCGCAACCTCTCTTCGGGCGGAGCGCCGTAGACCGATACGGCCTTCGGCAGCTCCTCCCAGCCGAGCGTGAGCAGGATGATCCGATGTACTTTGTTGCCCATCGGCCTACCCTACGGACAGCGCAGCGATGCGTAGCGAGTTTGGATTCGACACCGCATGCGCCTGCTCGACCCCCTTCAACCACGGCTGGGCCACCACGAAGTCATCGATGTCGGCGACGTTCAACCAGCATCCTGTCTCTTCGGCTGCCGCACCAGCATCCGAGTACGGTTGCGGCGCACCGTTCGGCAGTCCCTGCGCCAGAGCATCACTCACGCGCGGCGACGAGCAGCCGAGATAGTTGATCCCGCCATCCTTGTCCCACGAGATGTGGCCCCAGGTGTAGGGCGACGGAGCGTCCGGCCACACCGTGTTGGCGAGGATCTCCGGCGCCGCCTGCATGTCCGTGCCGATCCAGCCGTAGATCTCCGATGTCGGGTAGCCCTGCACCTTCGCGGTGAGGCCCGCGGCCGCGAGCTGGGTCTGAACAATGTTGCTGATCAGCTGCATGTCGGGGTTGCTCGTGTCGTACCCGATGGTGATTGTCTTCTGATCGGCGGGCAGACCCGCAGCGATCTTCGTCAGCGCCGAGGGGTCATGTGCCAGGCTCTGCTTGCCGTAGTCGGCGGCGAGCACATACGGCGGGTACATCTGGGCGCCGACCTTGCCGCGGCCGAAGAACGTCTGCTTGACCAACTGGTCGACATCGATGGCGTCGATCATCGCGGTCCTGGTGGCTTGGTCCTTCGTGATGCCCTTGTTCGGATTGAAGTAGAGGAAGTTCGCCATCATCGTCGGCAGCGAGTAGTGCGAGTACTTCGGGTTGTTGAGGTACTGCTCCACCGCCGACGACGGCAGATCGTGCAGGATGGCCCCCAGCTGGCCGTTGTTGAACTGCAACTGCTGCGCGGACGTGTCGGTGATGACTGGCATCTCGACCTTCTCGAAATACGGCTTCGGCCCCCAATATTCGGGGAACGACGCCATCGCGTAGTGCGAGCCGACCTGCGCGTCGGTCAGCGTGTACGGGCCGGTGCCGAGGTCGTGGGTGGTCAGGTAGTTCTGTGCGAAGTCCGATCCACCGTCCTTCTGTAGCGCCGTCGGGCTCATCATGCGCGGACCGTACGGCGACGCGAGGTAGTCGAGGAACTCCGAGTTGGGTGACTTCAGCGTGATCGTGACACCGTAATCCCCTTGTGTGGTGATCGATTCGATGTCCTTGACCATGTACGCAGGCCCGCCGTTGACGGCCAGCCTGCGGTCGAAGGATGCCTTGACCGCATCCGACTTGAATGGCGTTCCGTCGTGGAACTTGACACCCTCGCGCAACTTGAGCGTGAAGACCTTGTTGTCGGGTGACGCGGTGTACTCGGTGGCCAGCAGTGGCTCCAGCTCCGCCTTCGCCTGCCCGCCCTTGAACTGCAGCAGGCCCTCGTAGAGGTTGGTCGTCAGCAACAACCCCTGCCCGGCGTAGTAGATGTCGGGGTCCGGCGGCTGACCGGGGTCCTGCAGGAACGACAGGTGCAACACCTTGTCCGTCGGCGCCGCGTTCGGGGTGCCACCGCCCGAATCCGAACTACTGCAACCCGACAGGGTCAGCATCGCGACGGCGCCCGCTGCGGCAACAGTTTTCAGGCTGGCTTTCAATCGGTTGCTCATCGTGTTGCTCCTTCGAGGACGGGTTGTTCGAGCTCCACGAACGCGGCGAGGATCTCGTCGGTGGTGCGCTGTGCGCCGGTCTGCAGGTACTCCATGGCTGCGAGCGCCGCGTCGTGCAGGTATTGCGATGACCCGCCGACACAATCGGTGACGACGCGGACGTAGTAGTCGCGCTGATGCGCGTCCGCGAACGTGTAGTGCACGCAGACGTCGGTCAAACCGCCGATCAGGATCAGAGTCGAGGCCCGCAGCCCGCGCAGAACGATGTCGAAATCCGTTCCGATGAAACCCGAGTAGCGCCGCTTGACGATGTGAAACTCGTCGGGTAGCGGCCGCAGTGACGGCTCGAGGTCGGTGCCGGGCTGGCCTTCGACGCAGTGCACGCCTTCGGTGCCGTCCAGTTCACGACCGAAGTCCACCCCGCTGGGCCGGTGCACCTCCTGGAAGAACACCACCGGCACGCCGGCAGCGCGCGCCGCCGCGACCAGCTTCTCGGCCCGCTCGACGCGCTCGGCGTGTCCGGGCATATGGGGAATTCCCACGTCTGCCACGGGCATTCCGCCGCCCTGTTGGATGTCGACGACAACCAGCACGGGGTTGCCCACAATGAGTGGCTGTATTGGCACCTACCCTCCTCCTACCGCTATTCGTGGATCGGCCGCCGCCTGCAGCAGGTCGACCGCTGTATTGATGGCGACGTAGAGCATGCCGAGCATCAAGGTGACACCCGCGATCGCGGGAAAGTCGGCCACCGGGATGCTCTGCGCGATGTACTGCCCGATGCCGGGCCAGCCGAAGACCTGCTCGATGACCAGCACGCCGGAGAACATCAAGCCGACCTGAAGGCCTGTCATCGACAACGCGCCGCCGACGCAGTTGCGCAGAACGTGACCGACCATGATCCGGCCTTCGGAAAGTCCTTTGGCCCGAGCCGTTCTCGCGTAGTCGCTGTCGGAATCGGCGAGCAAACTCGAACGCAGGACCCGTCCGATCGCCACCGCGGGACCGAGGGCGATCACCACCGCAGGAAGGATGAGGTGGTGTAATGCGTCCGTGACGACGTCGAATCGACCGGCCAGCAGCCCGTCGACCGTCAGCAACCCCGTCGGTCCTGTCGGCGGATTCGCCACGCTGATGCGGCCGTTCGCGGGCACCCAGCCCAACTTCTGATAGAAGACGATCAACCCGAGGATCCCGAGCAGAAACATCGGCGCCGACGCGCCCGTGAAGAGCACTGCGCGCAGTACGCCGGCGCCGGGCCATTTCAGCGTCGTGCCGAAGGCCAACAGCGCGGCCAGGATCAGCGCAATGCCAAGCCCGCAGAAGGCCAATTCCAGTGTCGCAGGGAAGAAATCACCGAGGTCGCGGCTCACGGGGTGCCGGGTGCGATACGACTGGCCCAGGTCTCCGTGAACCGCCGCGGTCAGGTAGTTCCAGAACTGGTTGATCATGGGCTGGTCGAGCCCGAGGGCGTGTCTGCGGGCCACGACGGCTTCGGCCGAAGCGTTCGCGCCGAGCTGTGCCTTGACTGGATCCAACGGCGAAATGTGCTGCAGCACAAACATCACCGCGGTCAGCGCGATGAGGATCGCGACCATGGCCGCCACCCGGTACAAGATGAACTTCCGCATGACTGGCACCTAGCTCGTCTTCATCAGGTTGCGCAGGCCGTCACCTGAGAGGTTGGCGGCGAGGGCGAGGACAAGGACCGCGAGACCGGGCATGACCGGGACCCACCACTGTTGAAGGAAATACGTCAGGTTCCGGGCAGTGTCGGCCCCTAGCTCGGGGGCGGGCGCGGCCTGGCCGAGGCCGAGGAAGGACAGCGCCGCCAGCGTGAGGATCAGGTTGCCGATGTCGAGGCTGGCGGCCACCAACGCGTTGGGCACCGCGCCGGGAAGCAGATGCCTGGTGGCCAATCGAATTGGGCCCACTCCGGCGAGCCGCGCCGCCTCGATGTGCGGGCGGGCGGCGAGGCGGGCCACTTCACCTCGCACCAGTCTCGCGTAGAACGGCCACCAGACGATCGACACCGCGATCAGCGTGTGCACGAATCCGGGTCCGAGGGCGGCGACGACGGCGATGGCCAGCACGGGGGCGGGCAGCGAGAGGAAGGCGTCGGTGATCCGCATCAACAGGCTGTCGATCCACCCGCCTGCGGCACCGGCGATGAGCCCGACCAGTCCCCCGATCAGCAACCCGACGGCGACGACGACCAGCGCGGCGAACCAGCTTGCGCGCACGCCGAAGAGCACCCGGCTCAAGATGTCGCGGCCGATCGCGTCCGTGCCGAGAAGAAAGCCGCCCTTACCGGGAGCCTGTAGCGGCATGCCTGCGGGCACCAACGGATCGTGAGGCGAGATGACCGGCACCGCAACCGCCACGAGCGTGACGATGAGAACCAGGCTCACGGCGGCCCAATTCGTCAGCATCGGTGGGGATTTCGGCAGCGACAGCAGGCGGACCCGGCTCCGCGCCAGCGTGCCTGCCGGCAGTGCGATGGCCATCTCAGCTCACCTTCCGCTCGATGCAGGCGATCTGATGTGGACTGCCCGGGGCGCCCTCGAGCCGAACGTCGAGTTGGCCGTCGGAGCACGTGTCGATGGCGATCGGGCAGCGTGGGTGGAACGAGCAGCCGGTCGGCGGCGACAGTGGGCTGGCGGGTTCGCCTGGCAGCACCCGCGATTCGCGGCCGAGGTCGGGGATCGAGTCGACCAGCGCCCTGGTGTACGGGTGCACCGGATCGTTGATGACGTCGTCGGCGGGCCCGATCTCGACGATGCGTCCGAGGTACATCACCGCGATGCGGTCCGCGACGACGCGCGCGACCGAGAGGTCGTGCGTCACGAACACCACGGACATGTCCAGCGTGCGGCGAAGATCGCCGATGAGGTTGAGAACCGAAGCTGCCAGAGAGACGTCGAGGGCGCTCGTGGGCTCGTCGCACAGCAGCACCGAGGGCGGCACCACGGTCGCACGCGCCAGCGACACCCGCTGACGTTGACCACCGGATAGTTGACCCGCCCGCGCTTTCGCGATGTCCAGCGGCAGGCCGACACGCTCAAGCACCTCGGCGACCGCGTCCTGTCTTTGGCTACGGGACATGCCGTTTCGTCGCAGCCTCTCGGAGATCAGTTCACCGACCGACAGCCACGGCGTCAGCGATGCGCCCGCATCCTGGAACACCATCTGCGGCCGCTGGCCACCCGCGAGCTCGATAGTGCCGGAAGTCGGTTTCTCCAGGCCTGCGATGACCCGCAGCAGCGTGGACTTTCCCGATCCGCTCTCGCCGACCAGCGCGACGGATTCGCCGTCGGCGACGGTCAGCGAAATGCCGCGCAGCGCTTGAAGTTTGCCGAAGGCCTTGACCCCGTCCTTCAGCACCACCGCGCGCGGCTCGGAGGATTCGGCGGGCGCAGTCTCCGGCTCGATGTCCTCGGTGGTGGTCGTCAGGCGCGAGCCGAGTTCAGTGGACACCGTTTCGAACGGCACGATGCAGGCGCTGACACGGCCCGGCGCGATCGTAGTCGGGTCGGGAGGCGTTGCCTCACACGCCAGGGTGGCCAGCACACAACGAGGGGCGAACGCACACCCCGGCAGCGGGGTCACCGGGCTGGGCACCGACCCTGCGAGCGCGGCGAGCTTGCGGTGCCTGGCGGTGTCCAGGGTCAGCCGGGATCGCAGCAGGCCATGAGTGTAGGGATGAGCAGGCTGGTTGAGAACGTCTGCGGTCGGCCCGATCTCGGCGATGCGGCCCGCGTAGAGCACTGCGATGCGGTCCGAGATCTGGGCCGCGACCCCGAGGTCGTGGGTGATGAACATGATGCTGCAACCGATCTCGTCGCGCAGTCGCAGCAGCAGCCGAAGCACCTGCGCCTGCACGGTGACGTCGAGGGCGGTGGTCGGCTCGTCGGCGATGATCAGCTCTGGGTTACCTGCGATCGCGATCGCGATCATCACGCGCTGCCGAAGCCCACCGGAAAGCTCGTGCGGATAGGCCCGGAACCGGCGCTTGGGGTCAGGAATGCCGACCGCGGTGAGCAGCTTGAGCGCCTCCTCGTCGCTGCCCGCGGCCTCGGCGACCTGCTTGCCGATCCTCATTGTCGGGTTCAGCGATGTCATCGGATCCTGGAAGACGGCGCCGAGATCGAGGCGGCGGACCTTGCGCAGTGTCTTGGCATCGCCGGTCACCATGTCGGTATCGGCGACCTTCACCGAGCCGCTGACCCGCGCCTGCGGGAGCAGCCCGAGCATGGTGAACCCGAGGACGCTCTTGCCTGATCCCGATTCGCCGACCAGGCCGAGGATCTCGCCGGTTGCGATGTCGAGGGACACGCCGCGCAGTGCGTGCACGTCTCTGCCGTTGCGGCGGAACGTGACGTGCAGATCGGTGATCGCCGCCACGCACGCAACGTCAGCTGCCGTATCCGTCGGCTCCGCAGCCTCGGATAATGCACTACTCATCCACGCTCCTAGCACCCCCGGCCTGTCACTTGACAGTTTTCATGGCACTCAGGGGTGTTGGGTGTCGCTGGCGTAACCAATCCCGGGCGCTGCGTAACCGATTCGTGTCGCGCGTTTCTGTCATGTGACAGAAACGCGTTTTCGCAGTTCAGTAGGTCACGATGGGACGATGTCGATCACTCGTGCGGGCCGCCCACGGCTGACGACCCAGCGGCGGCCGGGCACGACCGCCCGCGACGAGATCCTCGATGCCGCAGGCGAACTATTCACCACGCTCGGCTATACAGGCACATCGACCCGCACCATCGCCGGGGCCGTCGGTATCCGCCAGGCCTCGCTGTACCACTATTTCAAGACCAAAGACGACATCCTTTGTGCCCTGCTCAGTCAGACCGTGACGCCGACGCTGATGGTCGTCGATGTCCTGGCCGGCACCGAGCCTGCGCTGAGCGCGGCCGAGCACCTGCACGCCCTTGCCCTCTTCGACGGCCGCCAACTGCTGGACGGACGCTGGAACCTGGGGGCGTTGTACCTGCAGCCCGAACTGCGCGGGGCGCGTCTCGAGCCGTTCTGGTCGGACCGGGAGCGGCTGCGGCTGCACTATTTGACGCTGAGCAAGGCCATCGTCGCGGAGACCGGCGTCGACGAGGCGGCCGCCGATCTGCCGTTCCGATTGGTCGAGTCGCTCGTCAATATGTGGACCAAACGGCCGGGCACGGAACGAACGAAACTGCCGGAACACGTTGCGGACGCGTGCATCCGGGTGCTCGGCATGCCGGACAGCGCGACACCGGGACTGCGCGCGCGCAGCCACCTCGAACTGCGCCGGTACGCGGCGGGCAACTAGTCCGGTTTCGGCATCGGGATGCCCTCGCTGGCGTGGAACTTTGCATCCTCCTCCGACGCCAGCCCCATCGACACCACCGAACGGTCGAAGAACACGTCGGTCAGGTAGGCCAATGACACAGCCCAGCGGTTGACGAACCGCGGGATCGCGTACAGGTGGTACGCGCGGGTGACGGCCTTGGCCGGGAACCCGGACAACTGGACGTTGAGTGGGTTGGCGACGGAGTGGCGGGGTCCGAGGTCGACCACCAAGCCCATGTTGCGGTGCTTGTAGATCTTCGGCTTGCCGTAGCCGAGGCTTGCGGCGACGTTGTGCGCCAACACCTTTCCCTGCCGGATCGCGTGCTGTGCGGTCGGTGGGGTGATTTTGCCAGGCTGGGTGACATCGGGCACCGCGGCGGCATCGCCTGCGGAGAACACGCCAGGATGGCCGGGCACCTGCAGATCGGTCTGCACCTTCAGCCGGCCCTTCTCGGTCGGCAGGCCGAGCTCCTCGATCAGCGGAGCGCCGGTCACTCCGGTCACCCATGCCACGGTGCGAGTGCGGATCAGCGAATCATCGCTGAGCACAACGTGTTCGGCGTGGACCTCCTTCAGCGTGACACCGAGGCGGACGTCGATGCCACGGGATATGAGCACGCGCATCGCTGCCGCGCCCAGCTTCTCCCCCACTTCGGGCATCACTTGTTCGGCCAGGTCCAGCAGAACGAACTTGACGTCGGCAGGCGTGAAATCCAGCTGTTTGGCCGCGGAATCGGCAAGCGCCCGCAATTGAAGAACCAGTTCGGTCCCCGAGTACGATGCGCCGACGACGACGATCGTCCGCCGCGCTGCCCTTCGGCCGGGATCGTCGTCGACGTCGGCCAGTTCGAGTTGCTCGAGCACGTGGTCGCGCAGGTACAGCGCCTCGGCCGTCGACTTCAGCCCGCGGGCGTGCTCCGCCAGACCGGGCACGTTGAACAGCCGGGTCACCGATCCAGGCGTCAGGATGAGACGATCCCACGGCAGGTTGCGGGCGCGCTCCTCGGGGTCGGTGAATGTGACCGTGTGCCTGTCGAAGTCCACGCTGTCGACCCTGCCGCGGATCAACTGCACACCCCGCAGCGTGTTGGCGAGCGGAATCGCGACGAAGCGGGCGTCGACAACGCCGCCTGCCACGTCGGGCAGCAGCGGTGTGTAGAGCATGTAGTCGACAGGCGAAACGATTGAGATGTCGACTGAAGCGTTGTGTTTCCGGAGCTTTCGGGCCAGGTGACGAGCGCACTCGAAGCCGGTGAACCCGCTGCCGACGATTACGACAGAAGTCATCGCCCCCTACTGTACGTGCTAGGGGCTGGACAGCAGTGTGCCGAACTTCATCGCAAGCCACGGCTTACGGCCGCCGGGCCTCAGCTGCCCGCGCAGCACCGGCGAGAGCTGCGAGATCCTGCCGTAGCCCAACAGGAGGAAGGCGACCGGATCCGCGTTGATGACGCAGTCCGCCTTCTTCCCTGCCTCGGTGACCTCAGCGGTGCCGTCATCGACGGCCAGCCGGTAGCTGGGGCCGCCGCGCATCCGCAGCTCGAAGCTGATGTGTACGCCCGCCGCGCGATTGGGCCGCAGGTATTGCGGCGCAACGCTCAGCACGCCCGGAATCACCAGGTAGGCGTCGGCGGCGGCGATCGGCCAGGGAATCCTGGCCGATCGCGAGATGTCGAGCCCGTGGATGAGCTGCTCGCCCAGCAGCAGTGCGGTCATCGTGGCCGGGCTGATCACCAACCCGTTCGGTGTGGCGATCGCGACGCTCGGGTCGGCAGCCGCCGCCGCGTTCAGGTACGCGTCGGCACTGGCCTCGAGCATGTCCGCAAGGCGGTGCAGATTGCGCTCGGGCATTTCTTCGAGGTGGCGGGCATTGACCTTGGCGCTGAGCGTCGAGGGTGATTCGGTCGGCCGATTGGCATGCGTCATATAGCCGTTGGCGTGACGTGTCAGTGCCTGGGTGTAGTCACGGAGGTCACCCACCACGTGAGCCGCGGTCTCCGCGGCGGTCCAGATCAGGCCGGGCGCGGGTGCGTCCGGCCTGTCGATGCGGCGCCACAGGTCGGCGCTTCGCACCACGGCGCCGCGCAGCGCGTTGAGGGTAGGGCCGTAGGCGTGACGGGTGTCCTCTGCCGGCCCGGTGTGATGTACGGGGGCTGATGTCATAGGGCAACTATTTCACATAACGTCGCTATGTCAATAGGGTATTCTGGGCGTATCGAAGAGGAGAGATGGATGTCGGATGCCGCCGGGCAGCCAGCGTCGTTGCGCGCCGAACAGGTCGCGCAGACGCGAGGTGCGTTGGTCGCGGCCGGCCGCCGGCTGTTCGGCGAAAAGGGATTCCGCGCGACCTCTGTCGAGGACTTGGCACGCGAGGCCCGCGTCACCACAGGCGCGCTGTATCACCACTTCCCCACCAAGACGGCGCTTTTCGAGGCTGTGTTTTTGCAGGCGCACACCGACCTGATGACAGCGTCAAAGAAGGCGGCGCAGGGCGCGTCAGACGGCATCGACGAGCTGGCTCGCGGCTTCGACGCGTTCCTCGACGGCGTGCTGCAGCCGGATATGCAGCGCATCCTGATCGTCGACGGACCCGCGGTGCTTGGCCTCGCTCGCTATACCGAACTGGATGAGCAGTACGCGCACGCGGTGATCGTGCATTCGCTGACGGCCGCCGCGGAGGCGGGCACGATCACGGTCGAGGACCCCGAGACCGCCACCAGGCTGCTGCTCGGCGCGCTCACCCGCGGCGCGATGCTGATCGCCAACTCACCGGATCCGGTCGAGACGCGGCACGCCGTCGGCAAGTCGATGCGGGCATTGCTAACCAGCTTCACTCCGTCGCGCGGATGACGGATGCTGGACGTATGTCGCGTCCGCTGCGCCGCTTCGACCCGTTCCGACCGATCGACATGCTGACCTCGCTGTGGTCGTCGGCGGCGGTCGCGCCGGTCAGCTCCGGGGCGGCGGCGGCTTACCGGACGCTGTTCATGACGGTACGACGGCTGGTGGTGGGTCGACGGCTCGCGGTCCGGCTGGACGACGGCGACCTCACGCTGACGGTCACCGAGTTCGATTCCCGGCTTGACGTGCGAGGGTTGTCGGTCGGCCAGCTCAACGATGTCCGGCTCGCGGCGCGCGACATCTGTTGGCACGGCAATCGATTCGACCGGGCGACAGCGGTGTTGCACAACGTGCACATGAAGCCGACCGCACCGCCGGTGCTGGTGGCCGCTCCTGTCGAGCTGACGCTGGAGATGCCCGCGCCGGTGCTGGACGATGTGTTCCGGTGGGCGGCGCCGCGGCTATCGGGTGAGGTCAGCGGCGACGGAATCGCGCGATTGCGCCTGGCCAGGAGACCGCTGCTGGGTCACGTCGAGGTTGACGTGCACGTCGACGGCTCGACGTTGTGGCTCAAGCCACGCGGTCTCGCCGTCCGCCAGTCGCAGTGGAGGCTGCCTACGCGCACGCCCGCCTATCCGGTGCGGCTGCCCGAACTTCCGCACGGGCTTACGTTGACCGCCATCAGCTTTGCGCCAGGCGTGGTGCGCCTGTCGGGGACGCTTCCGGAATGGCGGATAGATATTCCGCGAAAACGCTTGGAGGACATCCTCAATCAGCTCAGCGTCGCCGGTGTGCCGCTGAATCTCACCAGGCTGGGACGTCTTTTCTAGTCGTCGCAGCAAGTCCGTTGCCGCGTGACACAGAGCTGGCAGGAAGCGTCGCCACCGTTCGAGCGCGTCGGGGCCCGCGATTGCTGAACCCTTGAGAGGCGCCCGCGGCACTTATGAGCTCAAGGGCGTGCCCGGCCAGTGGCATCTCTTCGCTGTCGCCTCTCAGTAGCGGTGGGTTTCGGCGAAACTCATTTTGCCTACCGTAAGTGCTTGTACACCTGATGGCAGCGAATGGCCGAAGGACTGTTTAGGGAGCGAGGACTTCGTCCGATGGTGATACCTTGCTGTGAATTTTCCTTCACGAAGCTGGGCGGCGACTAGCGTGTCCCCGGGACGCCAGCACCGCAAAGGCGGAAACTTTCATGGGCCAGATTCACGTGGAGCGGACGATCGCAGCATCGCCAGAACGGGTCTTTGACTGGCTGCTTGACCCGGTCAACCTGACCGTCTCTCCTCTGTTTCGCAAGGCCGGTTGGGCTAAGGACTCGTCGGGTCCCGACGTCGGAGCGGTGCGGGAACTGACCGGGATTGGCTTCTGGGCTCACGAACAGATCACGGCCTACGACGCGCCCCGGAGCTACTCATATATCGTCGTCGGCTCGTTCCCACCCTCGCAACACGATGGCGGCGTGCTCATGTGCACTCCGTCGGGCGACGGCACGCTTGTCGATTGGGTGAGCGACTACACGCTTCCGGCTCGCGCGGGCGGCAAGGTGGTCGAGCTACTCACATTGCCGCTGATCCGCTTGCTTACCTTCCGCGCGATCCTCGCGGGCTGCGCAAAAGCATTAGAGAGTTAGTGTTTTCGACACAGACACTTCAGGTTCGACGCCTGTGTCGACCCCGCCGATTACCACTCACAGTGATACCGGCCTGCATGCCCACCTTTGGTTGTAGCGCCGATTCGCTGTACTAGGGACTGCCGTCAAAACGGCGGCGGGTCGTCGTGCCCTGGGGGTCGAGGTAATGGGAAATAGGCGTCGTCGCAATCATTTCCGGGATGCTCGCGCAGTTCCCGATTGCGCGCGCGTTCGGCGTCGATGCGTGTGGCGCGGTCTTGTGCTCGGGTGATCGTGCGCCGCGGCATCATCAGGCCGCGACTCGGTTGGTCGCGAGGTCCATTGGCCGGTGCACTGACGGGCGCGGTGGGTTTGCACAGGGCGGGAAACAGCA
>Ga0134128_10005128_pt1 | contig 15910 bp, 13 predicted proteins | sample KB31754_FD_96462 | JGI IMG/M metagenome (GOLD analysis project Ga0134128, IMG submission 96462) | Terrestrial soil microbial communities with excess Nitrogen fertilizer from Kellogg Biological Station, Michigan, USA - KB3-175-4 | ecosystem: Environmental > Terrestrial > Soil > Unclassified ...
GCGCGCGCCGCGGCGTGACGCCACGCGTCTACGTCGGCGCCGCCGACGCGCCGCCGGTTGCCGGAGCGCCGTTCACGCTGCCGGAGGCTGCCGCGCGGCACGTCGCGCACGCATTGCGGATGCGTCGCGGCGAGCCGCTTACGCTGTTCACCGGAGCCGGCGGAGAATGGCCGTCGGCGATCGCTTCGCTCACCCGCAACGCCGTCGTCGTCGTGCCGCAGCGCCACGACGCGGTCGAGCGCGAGAGCGCGCGCGCGCTGACTCTGGTGCAGGCGGTGATCGCCGCCGACACGATGGACTTCGTCGTGCGCAAGTCGGTCGAGCTTGGTGCGGCGCGCATCGTCCCCGTGGTCACCGAGCGCAGCCAGGCCACCGACAATGCGCGCCTCGCGCGACGGCACGCGCATTGGAGGCAGATCGCCATCGCAGCCTGCGAGCAGTGCGGCCGCAACCGCATCCCTTCGCTCGACGAGCCGGTTCGCTGGGACGCCTGGCTCGCCGCCGGTCTTGTCTCCGGGCTCGCGCTGGACGCGGCGGTGCTCGTCGACCGGTCGGCGGCCACCGGCCTTGCCGCGGCTCACGCGGCCGCACCGGCCGACATCGTCGTCGTCGGACCGGAGGGCGGATTCACCGCCGCCGAAATCGACGCCGCGGTGTCGCGCGGAGCGCGCGTCGCGCATCTCGGTACTCGCGTGCTTCGCGCCGAGACGGCAGCGCTCGCCGCGCTCGCGCTTACGCTTCTCGACGGACGCTGAGCGGGCCGCTGCAGCGCGCCGCCGCGCGTCGGGCGCGCGTCCTCAGCGCGGCGAAGGATCGCCGGCGACGAGGATGCTGCAGCGAATGCGCTCGACCAGCATCTTCTCGACCGAGCCGCGCCACCAGCGCAGCGCAAACTTCTTGCTGCGCCGGTGTCCGAGGATCAAGAGATCGACGTTGAGTGCCTCGGCGGTCCGGACGATCACGTCGACCGGCTCACCGTCCTCGAGATGCTTGGTGACCGAGAAGCCGCGGGCAGTGAGCTTGGCGGCTGCTTCCGCGAGATCGGCTTCCATGCGGCTGCGATCGACGGCGAGCGCGGGCTCCGGCACGAACTCGCCTGCCAGAAGGTAGGGCGATGGATCGTGCAGCACGCAGATCAGGTGGATCTCGCGGCCGGTGATCGGCGCGAGATGACTGCATTCGTCGACGGCGAGCCTGCTCTCCGGCGAGCCATCGAATGCGACGAGGACCTTCTGATACATGGGCCGCCTCCATGAGCTTCGGATCTTGCTTGCTCCCTAGAGTAGCGACCGCGGCGCGCGGAGGGAAGCCCTCCATGACTGATCAGGCCGTCCCGGGACGTTCCGGGCCGAACGCCGGTGGTGGCGTTCAGGCCGCGACGCCGGCGCGCGGGCCGGCGAGCGTCAGCATCGTCGTGTGGCCGCAGAGCGCGAGCGCGACCGAGACGAGAGCGTCCCACGCGTCGCCGAAGCCATGTCGTTTCGCGAGCGCGTCGATGCCGGCGAGCTCGTGCAGCAGCGGCGCGGTCGTACCGGGCGACGCGCGTCGCGCCGCGCGCTCCAGCGCCGCCTGCCGGCGGCCCCACGCGCGCGCCGTGCGCACGGCAGCCGCGATCGGCATTCCGCTGCGCAGTGCATCGTGGACGGCGGCGATCGCGCGCACGTCTTCGGCGAGCTGCCACAACGCCAGGTTGACCGGCTCCGCCACGCTACGCAGCATCGCGACGACGCGCAGCATTCGCGCGGCATCGCCGGAAAGCCACGCCTCGGAGAGGTCGCGAACGTCGTAGCGCGCGACGTCGGCCACGACCTCTTCGACGGCGTCGTGACCGAGCATGCCCTGCGGCAGCAGGAGGGCGAGCTTCTCGATCTCCTGGTGCGCGGCGATCAGGTTTCCTTCGCAACGGTCGGCGAGAAATGCAAGGGTCTCGCTCTCCGCGCGTTGGTGATTGCGCGCGAGTCGCGCGGCGATCCATGCGGGGAGTTCGGCGCGTTCGAGCGTCGGCACGGCGACCGCAGCGCCGGCGTTCGCGAGCGCGGTGAACCAATCGGAGCCTTGCGCCGCGCGGTCGAGGCGCGGAAGCGTCACGAGCGTCACGTCGTCGGGGCCGAGCCTTGCGGCGTAGCGCACGAGCGCGGCGGCGCCATCGCTGCCCGGCTTGCCGGACGGGATGCGAAGGTCAATGAGGCGCCGCGCGCTGAAGAGGCCCGGGCTCGCCCCGGCGGCGACGAAGCCGTCCCAGCGGAAGTGCGCCTCGGCGACGAAGACCTCGCGCTCGCTGCAGCCGGCTCGGCGCGCCGCCGCGCGGATGGCGTCGGCGGCCTCGAGCACGAGCAGCGGTTCGTCACCGTGCACGACATAGAGCGGCGCGATCCTGCGCGCGAGCTGGCCGGCGAGGGCGTCGTAACGGAGCTGCATCGCGGGTGCGATCAGCCGGGTTTGCGCGCCGCCTGCAGCCGCCGGATGATCTGATAGACGGCGTCGGTCTGCATGTCCTGCAGGAGCCGCTGCTCCTGCATCTGGCGCGCAAGCACCTCGGTCTCGTTGAACGTATAGGTCCTGCGCAGCGAGATCTCGGCGGGCGGGAGCCAGGGCGCGCCATCCTGGCCGTGCAGCCTGAACTCGACGCGTTTGATCAGCTGGTATTCGAGCACGCCGCCCGCACCGGACAGCGACAGCACTTCCTTGTCGTCGGCGACCTGGGTGAGATCGAGCACCACCTCGGCCTCCTTCGCAGTCTGCACGACGCGGGCGCTGCCGGTTGCTTCGAGCGCGCGGTCGAGTTGAGTCGCGAGGGGCGGCGAACCCGCGCCGTTCACGTAGATCGAGTGGAACGCGTAGCTCGCCTGGCCGCGCAGGTGGAACCCGCACGAAGCGAGCACGGCACAGAGCACGGCGATGAGGCCGATCGCGCCGGCGCGTGCCGCGCGGGTGTCACGCTCACACGACGACATTGACGAGCCGCCCCGGCACGACCACCACCTTGCGAATCGCTGTGCCGGCGGCGTGGCGCGCAACCTCGGGTGCGGCGCGCGCAGCGGCTTCGATCGCCGCCGCGCCGGCGTCGGAGGGCACGGTGAGCTTGCCGCGCAGTTTGCCGTTGATCTGCAGCACGAGCTCGATCGCGTCCTGAGCGAGTGCGGCCGGATCGACCTCGGGCCATGGAGCGTCGATGAGGTCGCCATGCACCGCCGCATACCCGAGTTCGTTCCACAGCACCCACGCCGTGTGGGGCACGACCGGGTAGAGCGCACGCAGCGCGATCGACAGTCCCTCGCGGATCAGCGCCTTCGAGGCAGGATCGTCGCCGGGAATGCCTTCGAGCGCGTTCAGCATCTTCATGCCGGCCGAGACCACGGTGTTGTACTGCACGCGCTGGTAGTCGTAATCAGCCTGCTTCAGCGTAAGGTGGATCTCGCGCCGCAGTCCACGCAGCGTCTCGGATGCCTCGCGCCAGTCGCATGGGGCGACGTCGTCGCGCACGCCGCGCGCCTGCGCGAACTGCCACAGGCGCCGGAGGAAGCGGTATGCACCCTCGACACCGGCGTCGGACCATTCGATCGTGTGCTCGGGCGGGCTCGCGAACATCACGAAGAGGCGCGCTGCGTCGGCACCGTAGCGATCGACCATTTCCTGCGGGTCGACGCCGTTCAGCTTCGACTTCGACATCGTTCCGAGCCCGTCGTATTCGACCGGGAGGCCGTCCTTTTTCGAGCGTCCGCCAGTGATCACGCCCGACGCATCGCGCAGCGGCTCGACGTCGGCCGGCGGGACGTAGTCGATGCCGCCGCGCTCGTTGCGGCGGAAGTACGCGTGTGCGAGCACCATCCCCTGCGTGAGCAGCCGTGTGAACGGTTCGTCGTAGTTGACGAGTCCCATGTCGCGCATCACCTTCGTCCAGAAGCGCGCGTACAGCAGATGGAGGATCGCATGACTGATGCCGCCGATGTACTGGTCCACCGGCATCCAGTACGCGTCGCGCCCGTCGATCATCGTCGGCGCACCCGGACAGGCGTAGCGCATGAAGTACCACGACGAGTCGACGAACGTGTCCATCGTGTCGGTCTCGCGCCGCGCCGGGGTCCCGCACGACGGACAGGCGACGCGCAGGAAATCTTCGAGCCGGGTGAGCGGGCTGCCGCTGCCGTCGGGAATGCAATCGTCGGGAAGTACGACCGGCAGGTCTTTCTCGGGCACCGGGACCTCGCCGCAGGACGCGCAGTGGATGATCGGTATCGGTGTACCCCAGTAGCGCTGCCGCGAGATGCCCCAGTCGCGAAGCCGCCAGGTCGTGCGCTTCTCGCCCAGTCCGAGGGTAGCGAGGTCCGCCGCGACGGCATCGACGGCCTCCGCGTAGCGCAGGCCGTCGTACTTGCCCGAACCGATGCAGACACCGATCGTCTTGTCCTCGTACCACGACTGCCAGCGCTCGGTCGTAAACGGCGCGGGCGCCGAAGCTTCGGCGCCGCCGTGCGCGCTGCCACCGGACGCGCCGACATCGGGCGCGATCACCTGCCTGATCGGAAGCCCGTACTTCGTCGCGAACGCGAAGTCGCGCTCGTCGTGCGCGGGGACGCCCATCACTGCACCGTCGCCGTAACTCATCAGTACGTAGTTGCCGACCCACACCGGCACGTCGGCGCCGGTGAGAGGGTGGCGCAGCGCGAGGCCGGTCGGCACGCCCTTCTTCTCCATCGTCGCGAGATCGGCCTCCATCACCGACCCGACGCGGCATTCATCGACGAACGCGGCGACCCTCGGATCGCGCGACGCCGCGTGCGCCGCGAGCGGATGCTCGGGGGCGACAGCGCAGAATGTCACGCCCATGATCGTGTCGGCCCGCGTCGTGAACACGTACAGCCTGCCGTTGCCGATCGGCGTGCCGTCGGCGCCGGCGATCGCGTGCGGGAAGGCGAAACGTACGCCGTCGCTCCTGCCGATCCAGTTCGCCTGCATCGCCTTCACGCGCTCGGGCCAGCCGGGCATCGAGTCGAGCTCCTGCAGGAGCTCGTCGGCGTACTTCGTGATCCGCAGGTAGTACATCGGGATCTCGCGCTTCTCGACCGGCGCCCCCGAGCGCCAGCCGCGCCCGTCGATCACCTGCTCGTTGGCGAGCACCGTCTGGTCGACCGGATCCCAGTTCACCATGCCGCTCTTCCGGTACGCGATGCCCGCTTCGCGCATCTTCAGGAACAGCCACTGGTTCCAGCGGTAGTACCCAGGGTCGCAGGTGGCGAGCTCGCGCGACCAGTCGATCGCGAAGCCCATCACCCGGAGCTGCTGCTTCATGTAGGCGATGTTGTCGCGTGTCCACTTCCCCGGCGCCTCGTGGCTCTTCATCGCCGCGTTCTCGGCCGGCAGTCCAAATGCGTCCCAGCCCATCGGCATCAGCACGTTGTAGCCGCGCATCCGAAGCTGGCGGTACATCATGTCGTTGATCGTGTAGTTGCGTACGTGCCCCATGTGGAGCTTTCCCGATGGATAGGGCAGCATCGACAGGCAGTAATACTTGCCCCGGGGGAAGCGCGGGTCGTTCTCGATCGCGCGATAGACGTCCCGCGCGTTCCACGCCTCCTGGGCGCGGGCTTCGATGTCGGCGGGGTCGAAAGGCTTCATCTCGGCAGATGCGCGAGGCGGTGCGGGCGATGGCGATAAGTGATTGATTATACCGGCGCTCGTCGTCGCGTCCGGTCGCTCGCGACCGCCCGGATGGGATAATTCGCCGTTCGAGCGGAACGGTCCGCAACACCGGGCCGTCCACTGCATGATGCGCAACCTGCCCCGGATCGACTCCTCGCGATGATCTGCGACCGACGCCCGGGCGACCGCCGTCGATGACGCGCGCCGCCCGCTCGCTCCTTGCCCTGCTTGCCGCGACGCTTGCCTGCGTCGCCGCAGGCGCGCTCCCCGCCGGCGCGGCGCCGGTGAAGACCGCGCACGTCGCCGCCGAGCTCGTCTCCGCGAACACCGCGCTCGTTCCCGGCACCACGGCTCTGCTCGCGCTTCGGCTCGACATCGCGCCGGGCTGGCACACGTACTGGCGCAATCCGGGCGAATCGGGTCTGCCGACGACGCTCGACTGGCGACTGCCCCCGGGCTACGCCGCCGGCGCCATCGAATGGCCCGCTCCAAGCAGGCTTCCCGCGGGCCCCCTCGTCAACTACGGTTACGTCGGCGAGGCGCTCCATCTCGTGCCGATTACCGTGCCTGCCACGGCGCAAATCGGTTCCGACGTCGTGCTCGCCGCGCGTGCGGATTGGCTCGTGTGCAGGGAGACCTGCATCCCCGAGGGCGCCGATCTCGCGCTGACCCTTCCGGTGGCGCGCGAGGCGGGCGCCGATGCGCGCTGGGCCGCGGCGATTGCGGCGGCACGCGCCGGACTTCCGCGGTCGCTGCCCGCCGAGTGGGCCGCGACGGCGCAGGCATCGGGGTCGACGATCGCGCTCGATCTGCGGCCGCGGGCCGCCACCGCCGATCCCGGCACGCTCTACTTCTTCGCGAACGACTCGGGGCGGATCGAGCCTTCGGCACCGCAACCCGTTGCGCACGAGGCCGACGGAAGCTATGTCGTCGAACTGCCGGTCTCGCATGAGCTCACCGGGGCCTTCGCTCGCCTCGACGGCGTGCTCGTTGCCGAACGCGGCTGGGCCGTCGACGGCGGCATGACGACGGCGATCGCGCTCGACGTGCCGGTGACGGGCATCGCGATCGCGGGGCCGAAACCGCCACCGGCGTCATCGAACGCGAGCTTCGCGCCCAGTGCCGCGACCGAGGATCTGTCGCTGCCCCTCGCGCTCGTGTTCGGCTTCGCCGGCGGACTGCTGCTGAACCTCATGCCATGCGTCTTCCCGGTGTTGTCGCTGAAGGCGCTGAGCCTCGCCTCGGCAGTCGGGGGCGATCGGCGCGCGGCGCGACGCGAGGGGATCGCGTTCGGAATCGGTGTTCTCGTCGCGTTCGCCGCGCTCGGCGCAGCGATCGACGTATTTCGCACTGCAGGCGGCGGGCTCGGGTGGGGCTTCCAGCTCCAGTCCCCCGCGTTCGTGGCAACGCTTGCGATCCTGTTCTTCGTGCTGGCGCTCAACCTTTCGGGCGTGTTCGAGTTCGGCACGCCTTTGCCGTCGCGCGCAGCCACGTGGTCGCACGCCAACCGCAACGTGAACGGCTTTGCAACCGGTGTGCTCGCCGTGGCGATCGCTTCGCCGTGCACGGCGCCATTCATGGGTGCGGCGCTCGGCTACGCGCTGACGGCGAGCACTCAGGCGACGCTCGGCGTGTTCGTCGCGCTCGGCATCGGCATGGCGCTCCCCTATGTCGCGCTCGCGTGGTTCCCGCACTGGCGCCGGGTGCTGCCGCGGCCGGGACCGTGGCTATTGCGCCTGAAGCAACTCCTCGCGTTCCCGCTCTACGCGACGGTGGCGTGGCTTGTCTGGGTGCTGGGGGCGCAGGTCGGCAACGACGGCGTGATGCGCATCGCCATCGCGCTCGTGCTGGTCGCCTTCGCGCTGTGGGCGTGGCGCAATGCGCGGACCGGTGCGCGCGGTACGTGGACCACGGTCGCAGCGATCGGCGCGATCGCCGGAGTGATCGTTGCGTGGCCGCTCGTCAGCGGCGGCGCAGCGCCGTTTGCCGGTCGCAGCGAGCCGGTGGCCGCCGCCCACGAGTCGGGTCCCTGGCAGAAGTGGTCGACCGCACGCGTCGCGGCGCTCGTCGACGAGGGCCGCCCGGTGTTCGTCGATTTCACCGCGGCGTGGTGCATCACCTGCCAGGTCAACGAACGACTCGTGCTCGACGATTCCCGTGTGCGCGACGCGTTCGCGAATCACGGGGTCGCGCTACTGCGCGCCGACTGGACGCGCCGCGACCCGGCGATTACCGAGGCGCTTGCAGACCTGGGCCGAACCGGGGTTCCCGTCTACGTCCTGTACCGGAAAGGGTACCCGCCGCTCGTCCTCCCGGCCGTCCTCCGGCGCGCGGCGATCCTCGATGCGCTGACCTCGTAGTGAGCCGACGCCCGGGGAACGGGTGACCGCGTCACCCGACCGCGGAAGCGGGCTTCACTCGTCACGGCTTTCTGACGTGGACGACTCCCCCCATGTACGGGTGGACGGTGCAGATATAGGAGAAATCGCCCGCGGCGGTGAACGTATGCTCGAACGTGTCGCCGGTGTCGAGACCCGGCGATGCGAAGGTCCTGTCGGTCGCGGTGACCGTATGCGGCGTGTCGTCGCGATTGGTCCAGACGATCCGCGTGCCGGGGGCCACCGTGACGTCCTTCGGCGCGAACGCGAACGACTTGATGTCGACGGTCACCGTCGATTCCGCCGCGACCGCGAGCGGCGCCGTCGCGGCGAGCCATCCGATCAGCGACAGTCCTGCGAGCGCGACCAGTCTCGTCATGGTGTCCTCCGCGATGGCGATCATGCTTCGAGCGAGCGGTCGACGAGCGCGAGCGGGTGGCGCCCGGGATGCACGCTGATCCGCCGCGTCCCGAGCTTCGCACCGAGCTCCTCCATCGACACCGCGACGGGTCCCGGCTCGCCGACGCCGGCCTGTCCGGGAGTGGGCAGCGGATAGGCGAGCGACATCGCGGTGTGCAATTCGACGTTGCCCTCCACCTTCTGCAGGACCTGGTGGATGTGGCCGTTCAGCACGGTCACCGATCCGAACGGACGCAGCAGTTCCATCGCCTGCGCCGAGTCCGCCGTTCCCCAGCCCCACGGCTCCCAGATCGTCCACATCGGGATGTGCGCGAGCACGACGACAGGCGTCGAACGCGAGACTCCGGCGAGGTCGGCTTTGAGCCACGCGAGCTGATCGTCGCCGAGTGCCGCGAGCCTGCCGAGCTTGAAGGCGAGTACGTTGTTGAGGCCGACGAAATGCACGCCGTCATGATTGAAGCTGTACCACGAGCGGCCGTTGCCGTCGTGGTCGAAGTACCTGAGGTATCCGGCCGCACCATTGTCGATCGTGTCGTGCTCGCCGGGGATCGTGTGGACGCGATCGACGTCGATCTCCTGCAGGAGTTCGCGCACCTCGCCGAACTGTTCGGGCTTCGAGAGGTGGCTCAAGTCGCCGGTGTGCACGACGAACGCAGGCGTCTGCGGCAACGCGTTGATCTCGGCGATCGCCTGGCGCATGCTGTCCGCGGTATCGGGATTCGCTTCCTTCCTGAAGCCGATGTGCGTGTCGCTGATCTGGACGAACGTGAAGGGCATCGGCGCGGAGGGAGCCAGCCTGCCGTTCCCCGTTGCGCCGAGCGCCCGCGGGACACCTCCGGCAACGCCCCAGACGACGGCAGCTCCGCCCCACATCGCCATGCAGCCGAGGGCGCCGCGGCGGGCGGGGGATCGTGGGCGATCTGAATCGGGTTTTGTCATGATGCACGCTCCGGTTGGCCGACAGGGGTGTCGGGCGACCTACCGCGCCACGCTCCTGTTTATTCCCGCGCCTTGGATGGGAATGATGGGAATGAAATCGGGGTTCGGGCGGTATTACCGGGCAGAGAAGGGAAAACGTTTGCCCGACCACGCGCGCTTCGAGAGGCTCGTCATGCCGCACCTCAACGCGGGCTACAACCTCGCGCGCTGGCTTGCGCGCGACGCCGACGACGCCGCGGACGTCGTCCAGGACGCGTGCCTGCGTGCGATGCGCTACGTCGACTCGATGAATCGCAGCGACGCGCGTTCGTGGTTTCTCACCATCGTTCGCCACGCCTTCTACGACTGGTGCGGGCGCAACCGGCCCGCCGAATTCGTGCGCGACGACGAGGCCATTGCGGCGACTCCTGACCGCTCGGCGGTCGACCCTGAGCAGGCAGCCGTACGCCGGTCCGACGCGAAGGTGCTCGCCGAGGCGCTCGCCGGACTTCCGCTCGTGTTTCGCGAGGTGCTGATCCTGCGCGAGATGGAGGAGCTGTCGTACAAGGAGATCGCGCGCGTCGTCGACGCTCCGATCGGCACCGTGATGTCGCGGCTCGCGCGGGCACGCGCCATGCTGCAGGGGTCGCCGCAGCTAAGGATGATTTCCGAGGCGGGGAGATGAACGGTGAACTGTGACAGGGCTGCCGCGCAGGTGGCTGCCCACGCCGACGGCGAGATTCGCGGACTCGAGCGGGTCTGGCTCGAAAAGCATTTGCGCGGCTGCGCATCGTGCGCGACGCTGTACGCCGAGGTGCTTGCGCTGCGACAGCGTGTGCGAACCGAGGCGCCGTACTACGCGGCGCCGCCTGGACTGCGCGACCGCGTGCAGGCGAGCCTGCGCGCGCAGCCCGCGGAGTTTTCGCCTGCGCGGTGGCGCGCCGCCGTGCCGACGGGGCGCGGGTGGATCGGGGCGGCACTCGCCGCAGCGTCGGGTGAGCGCTTTCGCTGGCTCGGCAGTGGTGCGCTTGCAGGCTGCGCAGCGACGCTCTTCGCCCTTGCCGTGGGCACGGCGATCGTCGACTATCGCACCGAGCACGACGTCGCGACGCAGGCAGTCGCGGCGCACGTCCGCGCGGCGCTCGGCGATCGCCTGATCGAAGTCGTCTCGTCGGATCAGCACACGGTGAAGCCGTGGCTCTCGGCGAGGCTCGACTACTCGCCGCCGGTGCGCGATCTCGCAGCGCTCGGCTTTCCACTCGCGGGCGGCCGGCTCACCGATCTCGGCGGACACGAGACGGCGACGCTCGTCTATCGCTACCGCAAGCACACGATCGACGTGTACGTGCGTCCGGAGGCGGCTGCGGCGATGCCGATGCGGTCGATCCGCGGCTTCAACGTCGTCCGTGCGGACGGAGACGGTTGGGATTGGCTGATCGTTTCCGACGCCGAGCCCGACGCGCTGAAAAAGCTCGCGCAGGCGCTCGCTGAGCGCGCACGGGCCGACTAGCGTCTGGTCGCGGGCGACCCGGTCGCTCGACGAGGCGAGCTGCAGCGCGCGGACCCGTCGCCGGAATATTCCCGCGGAAATTTCGTTGGCTCCTGCAGGGTAGGACCGACATGCGCACACGTTCCAGCACGATCGAACGTGTGCGCATCAACCCTCAAACACTTACAGGAGCACACCATGTTGCGAAATACACTGTCGTTCGTCGTTCGCTTTGCGGTCGTCGCGGTCGCACTTGGGGCGAGCGGAATCGCCCTTGCCGACGACAACGGCATGAGCCCGCTGACCGGCGAGTCCTACGCGTACTTTCACGGCCTCGACTACATTCCGGGCGGTTTCAATGTTGCCGCGACGCATTCGTCGCAGGCGGCGGGCGAGGCTTCCGCACAACCCGCGGCTGCGCAGCCGCAGCCGGAACGTCCGATCATGCTGGCTCGCCAGGCGCCGTCGCACCGGTCGATCATGGCGCCACGGATCTTCAACGACGACACGGGGGCGTGAGCGAAGCGTCGCCCGGCGAGGGCGTGGGAGCGTCGGCACGGTCACCGTGACGCTCCCCGCTCGCGCAGATGTGCCTCCTCGAGATCGAGCTCGCGCTCGATCCTGCGGCGAGCCTCGTCGGTAATCCGGTTGGCCTCGTAGGCGTCGGCGATCGCCCCGCGCTCGGCTTCGATCGCCCGCAGCCACAGGCCGTCGTCGTCCTCGTCGCCGTCGTCGTCGGCGCGCGCGCGGCCGTCGATCCGGCCGCGAATCAGATCGGCGCGGTGATGAAGCTCGTCGGCGACGCGCAGGCGGGCCGCGTGCGGCGGCGACGGCGCCGTGGTGTCGCCGACGGCGCGCAGCATCGCGTCGATGCCTTCGAGACGCGCCTCGCGCTCGTCGCGCGCGTTGTGGTCGGCTTCGTCGACACTGATCCGGTCGAGCCGCAGTCCTTTCACCACGACGGGAAGTGCTGCCCCCAATCCGATCAGCGTGCATGCGACGACGCAGTAAGTCGCGAAGAGCACGAGATTGCGATCCGGAAATGCGGCATCGCCGACCGCGACCGGAACGAGCAGCGCGGCGACGAGGCTCACCGCGCCGCGCAGACCGCAGACCGACACGAGGAACGGGAACCGCCAGTTGGGCGGCGGGTCCCTGCGGCGGATCGCCGGTACGAGGAGCCGGGGAAGGTAGGTCGCCGGATAGACCCAGGCGAAGCGGACGACGACGACGGTAACCGTGGTGAGCGCCCCCGCGACGAGCGCGCGCGACCACGGCCCTTCGGAAAGGGCGGCAAACACCGTACGCGCCTGCAGGCCCGCGAGGAGGAAGATCACCGCCTCGGTCGCCCAGACGATGAGGTCCCAGATGAAATAGCCCTGCAGGCGGGTTGCCGGCCGGATCAGCCTGCGCCCGTTCCACGACACGTAGAGCCCCGCCGCGACACAGGCGATGACTCCCGACCCGCCGATCGCGTGCGCGGGCCAGAACGCGACATAGGGAGTCGCCAGCGCAAGCAGGATCTCGGCGCGCGCATCCGACGCGAGGTGGCGGATGCGCAGCGTGAGCCAGCCGATGACGATGCCGAAAGCGATCTCGCAGGCGACGATGACGACGAACTCGAGTGCGGCCGAGCCAGGCGAGAACGAGCCGGTCGCGACGGCTGCGGTCGCGAAGCTCAACGCAACGAGCGCCGTGGCATCGTTGACAAGGCTCTCGCCTTCCAGCACCGTTACCAGCCGCCGCGGGAGGTTGAGCGTGCGCAGGATCGCGATCGGCGCCACCGCGTCGGGTGGTGACACGATCGCACCCAGCACGAAGCCGACCGCCCACGGAACGCCGAGCGCGACGTGCACGGCGACTGCGACGCCACCCGCGGTGACCAGCACACAGCCGATCGCGAGCAGCATGATCGGACGCAGATTCGAGCGGAAGCCGCGCCAGCTCATGCCGACTCCGGACGAGTAGAGCAGCGGCGGCAGCAGCCAGAGCAGGACGAGCGACGGCTCGATGCGCACCGGCGGGATCCACGGCACGAACGCGATCGCTGTGCCGGCGACAAGCATCAGCATCGGCGACGGCACGCGAAAGCGCCGCGCGACGACGCTGAGCGCTGCGACCAGCAGCATCAGCGGGACCGCGATCGCGCCGGTCGGTTGGCTCATGCCGGGTGCTCGATCGTCGATATCACGTCGACAGCGCGAACGTGAGCCCCAGCGGAACGAACACGACTGCGAGGAGGTTGCCGATCAGAGGATGTACTGGGCGAGGTTGTCGTCGCCGGCGATTCCGGCGAGCTTCGCCTCGACGAACGCAGCGTCGATCGCGATCGACTCGCCGGCGTGGCGCGCGGCGTGGTACGAGACGTCCTCGAGCAGACGCTCCATCACCGTGTACAGCCGGCGTGCACCGATGTTCTCCTGGCGCTCGTTGACCGCGAAGGCGATCTCGGCGAGCCGCCTGACGCCGTCGTCGGAGAACTCGAGGTGGACGTTCTCGGTGGCGAGCAGCGCCTGGTACTGGCGCGTCAGGCAGGCGTCGGTGGCGGTGAGGATGCGCTCGAAATCGCCGACCGACAGCGACGCGAGCTCGACGCGGATCGGCAGCCGGCCCTGCAGCTCGGGGATGAGGTCCGACGGCTTGGACAGATGGAACGCGCCCGATGCGATGAACAGGACGTGGTCGGTGCGGATCATTCCGTATTTGGTTGCGACCGTGGTGCCTTCGACGAGCGGCAGGAGATCGCGCTGCACCCCCTGGCGCGACACGTCGGCACCGTGCATCTCGCTCCGTGCGGCGATCTTGTCGATCTCGTCGATGAACACGATGCCGTTCTGCTCGGCCGACGAGACGGCGCGGTGCTTGATGTCGTCGTCGCTGACGAGCTTCGCAGCCTCCTCGTCGGTGAGCTGGCGCATGGCGTCGGCGACACTCATCTTCTTCAGCCTGCGCCGCCCGCTCCCGATCTGCTGGAACATGCCCTGGATCTGCGCGGTGAGATCCTCCATGCCGGGCGGCGCCATGATGTCCATCTGCGGCACCGCCGAGGCGACCTCGAGCTCGACCTCCTTGTCGTCGAGACGCCCTTCGCGCAGCATCTTGCGGAACTTCTGCCGCGTCGCCGAATCGGCGGGCTTCATGTCGTCGAAATTGATCTCGCGCCCCGGCGGCAGCAGCACGTCGAGCACGCGTTCCTCGGCGGCGTCGACGGCGCGGCCGCGCACGTCGCGCATCGCCGCTTCGCGGGTCTGCTTGACGGCGACCTCGACGAGGTCGCGCACGATCGTATCGACGTCGCGGCCGACGTAGCCTACCTCGGTGAACTTGGTCGCCTCGACCTTGACGAACGGCGCATCGGCGAGGCGTGCGAGCCGGCGCGCGATCTCGGTCTTGCCGACGCCGGTCGGCCCGATCAGCAGGATGTTCTTCGGCGTGATCTCCTGGCGCAGCGGCTCGGGCACCTGCTGCCTGCGCCAGCGGTTGCGCAGTGCGATCGCGACGGCGCGCTTCGCCGCATCCTGCCCGACGATGTGCTTGTCGAGCTCAGCGACGATCTCTTCGGGCAGCATGGGCAGCGACATGATCTCGGGGCGCAACGCACACCGCGCAACGCGGACGCGGCGGTCCGCATTCTACGCCGCGGGGTGCGTACGCAGCGGGGTGTCGCGCCTCGGCCCACGAGCTACCCGCGCGATCCCGTATCATCGCGGCATGCGCACCGATCCGACGGCATCGCAGCCCGCCCCGGGCATCCGCCGGCTCGTCGTCGCCGCACTCGTGTCGGTGCTGGTGTCGGTGCAGGTCGCAGGCTGCGCTTCGCGCGGCGCGGGAACCGACGCCGAACAGAAGACCATGGCGGCCGCCAATGCGAAGAGCCTCGGCCAGGTCGCCGAGCTCCGTGCGATCGGTGGCTCGGCGGTCACCGGGAAGGTGAGGGTCGTCGATCGCGGCGACGGCGCCACGCTCACCGTCGCGGCGTTCAACATTCCGACCGGTTCGTACCGCGTCACGATCAATCGCAACGGCAACTGCACGTCACCGAACGGCTTCTCGGCAGGGCCCGCGTGGTCTCCGCCGGAGTCGAAGCGCGCACCGGCCGACCTCGTCGGCGAGCTGCACAGCGGCGAGGCTGGCAACACCAACGCGACGGTGCACGTCCCGGGTTTGCGCGCGACCGGCCCCGACGGCGTGGCCGGTCGCAGCGTCATCGTCTATGCCGGGCGCAAGGTGACCGCGGCGGTGCCCGACGTTCCCAATGAGCTCATCGCCTGCGGCGTGTTCGAGCCGGCGCAGACCCCTCAGTTCTGACCGCAGGGCGCATCGTCATGGGCCTTCTCGCCGAGCGCAGGCTGCTGATCACCGGTGTGCTGTCCAACCGCTCGATCGCCTACGGGGTCGCAAAGGCGTGCCACCGCGAGGGTGCGACGCTCGCGTTCACTTACGCGAGCGACGAGCTGAAGGAGCGCGTCGTCCGGCTCGCCGCCGAGTTCGGGCCGTGCCCGGTGCTGGCCTGCGACGTAGCATCGGACGACCAGATCGCCGCGCTGTTCGCGCGCCTCGCGGGCGAATGGGGCGGGCTCGACGGCATGCTGCACTCGATTGCGTTCGCGCCGCGTGAAGCGCTCTCCGGCGATTTTCTCGACGGCGTGTCGCGCGCGGCGTTTGCCACGGCGCACGATATCTCGAGCTACAGCCTCGCAGCGCTCGCTCGCGGCGCGAGGCCGCTGATGGCGCGGCGCAATGCGTCGATCTTGACGCTGACCTATCTCGGCGCGGAGCGCGCCGTCGTCAATTACAACGTGATGGGTCTCGCGAAGGCGAGCCTCGAGGCGAACGTCCGCTATCTCGCCGCGACGCTCGGCCCGGAGGGCACGCGCGTCAACGCGATCTCGGCCGGTCCGATCAAGACGCTCGCCGCGGCGGGCATCGGCGGCTTCTCGAAGATCCTGCACTTCGTCGCCGAGAACGCGCCGTTGCGGCGCAACGTGACGATCGACGAGGTCGGCAACGTCGCGATGTTCTATTTCTCTTCGCTGTCGTCGGCGATTACCGGCGAAATTACCTA
>Ga0134128_10005130_pt1 | contig 15909 bp, 14 predicted proteins | sample KB31754_FD_96462 | JGI IMG/M metagenome (GOLD analysis project Ga0134128, IMG submission 96462) | Terrestrial soil microbial communities with excess Nitrogen fertilizer from Kellogg Biological Station, Michigan, USA - KB3-175-4 | ecosystem: Environmental > Terrestrial > Soil > Unclassified ...
AGTTGCGGGGGCAAGCTGCCGCGCATGCCGTCGATCTTCGAGCGCACGCCTTTCACGATATCGAGCGTCGAGGACGAGCCAATCTTGAGAATGTTCATCAGGATCGCCCGGCGGCCATCCACGCGAACGATGTTGGTCTGGGGCGTGCTGCCGTCGCGCACATGCGCCACGTCGCGAATGTAGACCACCGCGCCGTTCACCGTCTTGATGGGCAGATCGTTCAGGTGCCCCACCATCTCCGGCGCCGAGTTGGTTTCGATCGCGTACTCGAACCTGTCGATCTTCATGGTGCCCGACGGCGCAATCACGTTCTGCGCGTTGATCGCATTCACCACGTCAGCCGGCGAAAGCCCCTTGGCCTGCAGGGCGCTCAAGTCGAGATCCACCATGATGGCCCGCTGCTTCCCACCATAGGGATACGGCGTCTGCGCCCCTTCGACCGTTGCCAACTGGCTGCGGATCGTGTTCTGTGCCAGGTCGTTCAGTTCTTGTTCGTCAAGCCCCTGCCCGGATAGCCCAAGTTGCAGTACCGGCACACTGGATGCGTTGTACTGAATGATGAACGGCGGCTCGCTGCCCGGCGGAAGCGTGCGCAGCATCACCTGGCTGATCGAGGTCACCTGGGCCACCGCATTGGCTACATCCACGCCCGGCTGGAAGAACACCTTGATCACGGCAATGCCGTTGAGCGACTGCGACTCAATGTGCTCGATGTCGTTGACCGTCGTGGTCATGCCCCGCTCGCTGTTTGACACGATGCGGTTGGCCATCTGCTCGGCTGACAGCCCCGTGAAGTTCCAGACCACCGTCACGATAGGAATATCGATATTGGGAAAGATATCCGTAGGCATCGTTTCGATGCTGAAGACGCCCACGATCAATATCAAGAGCGCGAAGACGACAAAGGTATAAGGCCGCCTCAGCGCAAGCCGGACAATCCACATCATAAGGTTGGTTCTCGCTCCAGGACCGCGACGGCCGAAACGGGGCGGCTGCCGGCCGAATCAGCGATCCCGCTAGGGCTGGTCCGTCAGCAGCACTCTGGCCCGTACCAGACCCGCCGGGGTCCTCTTCGATCCGAGTGAATCTACTATGGTAGTCGAACAGCGGAGACGATCCAAAGCATGTTCGATCGGGGAATGCTTCTCACCAGTTAAATGACGCTGCAAACAAGGCAAATGACGCATTATCTGCGCCCCGGCAATGTAAAGAAACCTTAAGCGACTTTGCCGGGTCGTCGCCATTCATCGCCTGAACTTCCTGTGCGAACGACGCTACACTCATTGCATCCTGTGGGGTACGCCAGAGATGAAATACTTCAAGGGCGTTTTGATCGGATTTGGGACCGTGCTACTGGGGTCTCTCACCACGGCATTGGCATGGATAATCTGGGCGAGTTGGAAAGCTCAGGGCGGACCGGCGACGGTTTCTTTCAGCCCCAGGGGACTCTCGGATCACCTGGCGCATTCTCTGGGATTTTGGATCATCCTGATTGCGCTGTTCGTTGCGGGCTTCGTGCCCTCCGTGTTGTCGTCGAAGAGATGAATCCTTCTGCCCTCAAAGACGATGCATCGACAATTGTGCTCAGTTTTGCCCCATCTGTCGGCTACTCTCCTCGCACTTGGGTCGCATGAAGCCGCGGTCAATGCGCCGTCGGGAACCTGTCCCCCGGGTACAGTACGTTATAGTCAAAAAGGAATGGCCACACCACCCAACAGAGTTGCCCCGGCGGGGGGTCGCCCCGCTGCGCGGCCCAAAGCGCAGGGCGGATTCGTCTACCTCCCCCTGATCGCCGGCTGGCTCGTTCCCGGCGCCGGACACTTCCTGCTGCGCAAATGGGGACGTGGCGCGCTGCTGGCGGCGTCCATCCTGGGCATGTTTATCCTCGGCCTGGCCATGCAGGGTAAGCTTTACACCGGCGGGCACGACATCCTCGAGATCCTGAGCCTTGTCGGGGACCTCTGCAACGGCCTGCCTTATTTCGTCAGCCGCGCGCTTGGCGTCGGTGCGGACCAGGTGCAGATGACCACAGCCGACTGGGGCAGCCGCTTTATCGTCGTTGCCGGCCTGCTTAATATCATCGCCGCGGTGGACGCGCACAATCTGCGCACCGGGAGGAAGCCCCTCTGATGCAGCCGTCCCATTTCACTTCTGTGCTGCTATTCGCCCTCTGCGCGTCCGTGGTCTTCGGCATCACCATGCGCGATACGCCGCGCCGCATGTTCCGCTATGGGCTCTACTGTTTCGCGCTTTTCGTGGGGTCTGCCATTGTCCTTAGCTGGGTCATGTTCCTGATCGCGCGTTGAACCAGGCCCGGGCCTCACACCTAATGCCTATTGCCTAATGCCTATTGTCTAATCCCTAACACCTAATCCCTATCCCCTGCTCCCCGTTCCCTGTCTCTCCCACACTGCTGCATCGAACGCATGCCGGCAACAGTACCCTTCGGACTTGTACAGGTCGATGGCCTTTTGATTGGCCTCCGTGACAGTGAGCGAGATCTCGCCCATTCCCTCCCGCCAGAATTCCGCCGAGGCCATCGCCAGCAGTGTCCGCGCCAGACCGCGGCGGCGAAAGCGCGGCCGAACGCACAATTGCGTAATGTGGCCGCTCTGCGCGCTGACCCGCGAGGCCAGAATGAGTCCAACCACTTCCCGGGTGGCACGCTCGCAAACCACGTGCGACACCTGCGGGGAAAAAATCCCGCAGCCGGAGTAACGAACAATGTTGTGCAGAAAACGCATCGAGCCGTGTGCCGACCGGTATTGATCGTTGATCAGGCTATCGGGGTGGTCGGCGTAGGCTTCTGAGATCAGGCGCCCGGCCACGCTCAGGTCCTCATCGCGCCAGGGCCGCATCTCCAGGTCGCGCGGCAAGTTCGCAACCGGCGCCGCATGCTCGGGGCGCAGCTCCTGCACCATGAACAGCCTGCGATACATGCTGAAACCGGCATTGCGAAACACCCGTGCATGCGTGCCCGCCGGATGCATCAGTAGCTGCGATTCCACGCGGTCCACCTGCGGCGAGTTCTGCAGCGTCTCGAACAGATGACCCAGCAGCACCTCTTCGAGTTCATATGCGGATTGCGGGCGCCGACCGTCCCCTTGCCGCTCGAGCGCAGCAGCCGCATCGGGCGGCTCCGATTCCATCGCGAACACGTCCCCGATTACTGCCTTCGTCTCTTCGTAGACGCAGAACGCGTAACCGGTCACGCGTCCAAATTCGACGGCGGCGTAGCCGGGCAGCATATGGCTGTCGAGATACTGGCTGAGCAGGCGTACCGACGTGGCGTAATCCCAGTGCAGGCGCCGCCGCCACACTTCGCTCTCCGCCTGCAGCAAGGGACGCAGCAGCGCGCCATTGAAGTGCCGCAGGTCGAGAATTTCCAGCGATACGCCAGATGTCATTCCGCTCATCCGATTCGGCGGCTGCGCCGCAAGAGCCTTCCGGTAACTGTGCCATGAGCTTCGCCGAGTCTGCAACTCTGCTGCAAGGCTCGTCGGAATCGATTTTCTCAGCGTGCTCCCACCAGGTAGACCTCCAACCCCTGCTCCGGCCAACTGAAAAGCGCCTCGTAATGCCGGCCCTCCAGGTACTCCTCCAGGGCTGAGGCGGTGTGCAGGTCCGTTCCATTCCGACCGGTAACTCGCGCCACCAGCAGGTGCTGCTCGCTGGGTACCCCCGTCTCCTCGTAATTCGCCACCTCATGATTGCGATAGAACGCCAGCCCGTATTCGATGTCGCGGCGCACCCGGAACACGGCCACCGTTTCTGTGGGGGGAGCGTAGTTATCCAGTCTTTGTGCCAGCGGACGCGCCGAGTAGCTACGGTCCAGAACCGAAATCACATGCTTCGTGCCGGCCACCGCCGGAATCCCGAACGCCGGACCCACTCCATAGATAAACAGCATCAGCACCACCAGCACCACGGAGGTGGCCAGCCGGAACTTCGCGACTCCGAACCCGTTGACAACCACGACGATCAGCAGCGCCGCCCCTGCCGCCGCAACCAATGCTATGCTCAGCGGCCGCGCCGGCGGCATGTGCGCTCCGTGCTCCACAAACCACGGCAGCAGCAACGCGAACATGACCATCACCCCGCACACCACCGCGTGTCCCGCCAGCTCAAGCCGGTGCAGCCCGGTGGCCCGCTTGCGGAACAGGTAATCGCCCGTCAGGATCGTGATGGGCGGAATCGAGGGCAGCACATAGCCGGGCAGCTTCGATTTCGAAAGCGAAAAAAACAGGACGGGAATCAGCGCCCACAACACCAGAAACTCCGGGAATGCGTCCCCTGGCCGGCTCACCTTCTTTTTCGCGTTCGGTGCGTGGCGCAGCCTCCACTCCGCTACCGATGTTTCAATCCCATCCCAGAACGCCCGCAGCGCCACCACCGTCCACGGCATAAGCGATAGCAGGACAACCACGATGTAATACCAGAACGGCTGCTCGTGCTGGTACCGATTTGTGGCAAACCGCTGCAGATTCTGGTTCATGAAAAATTCGTGGAAGAACGTCGGGTTCTGATGCTGCACAGCGACGAACCACGGCAGCACAATGGCGAAGTAGAGCAGCACGCCTGGCCACCATAACGACCGCCGCACGATCGACCACTCCTTGCGCAGCGCGGCGAAGCAGCAGACGATCACCAGCGCCAGCAACGGGGCCACCGGCCCCTTCGCCAGGGTGGCAACTCCGGTAAAAAAATAGATGTCGAACAGCCAGAACTTCGAATCCGTCTCGTACCAGGCGTACCAGCCCAGCAGCCCGATACAAAGCGGTGCCGCCATCTGCATGTCGGTCGATGCGCCGCGAGAAAACCCGATAATTCCAGCGCACGCCACCGTGATCAGCGCCGCATCCAGGTGCCCGCCTCGTCGGAAGCGCCGCATGTGCAGATAGATCAGCGCCACCATAATGAACGCGAAGCTGGCCGAGGGCAGCCGGGCGCTCCAGTCGTGTACGCCGAACTCCTGGAACACAAACATGGCCCGCCAGTAATAGAGCGCGGGTTTCTCCAGCCATGGCCGCCCGTAAAGAAACGGCGTAACGCAGGCGCTCAGCTTGTCGTGGACGGTGTGCGCCGAGTCGAAACGGTCCAGCATTTCGTGGGCAATTTGCGCGTAGCGCGGTTCATCCGCGCCCACCAGGCCCATGCCATCCCCGCCCAGCCACGGCGTGACTCCATAGAAGATAAAGAACGCGGCAAACAACGCCAAGACCGCCGCCTCACATATGGCGGGCCAGCCGGGCAGCCGCAGGAGCCGGCCTTCAGGCGAAACCGGGGCAGAAGGTTCCAGGTACGTCTCCACTTCTACAAATTCTCCCGTGCGCGTCCGCCCAAGTGTTTGGAACCGCGCAGCCGGTCCCGCGGACCCGCTGGGGCTCCCGCACGCGGTGCAAGGCAGCCGGTTAACAGGCTAAGGCTAACAGATTCAGGATGGGGGCAATTCTCCACCCTCCGCTCCAAGCCGTCCCACCGCCAACCGCAGCGAGCCCAGAATTTCCGCCAGCGCCCGTTGCAATGGACCATCCAGGGTGAGGCCGTCAGCCGTGTCGTGGCCTCCGCCGCCGAGCGACGCGGCGATTGCGGCCACATCCAACTTCCCCTTGCTGCGCAGGCTTACGCGCACCCGGCCCTCGGGCAGTTCGCGCAAAAATGCCGCGGCTTCAACCTCCGCAATCGACACGGCGTAATTGACGATTCCCTCGCAGTCCTCCTCGGCCGCGCAGGCACGCACCATTTCCTGGTGGGTGACCCAGAGCCACGCAATCCGGCCCTCCCGCTTCAGGTTGCTCAGCGCCGCGCCCAGCAGCAGCAATTTCGAGGTTGCGGTGGAAAAATAAATCTCCTGGGCGATCCGAATCGGGTTGGCCCCCGCCTCCACAAGTTCCTTCGCCATCGCAAAGGTGGATGCGCGCGTTCCTCCGTAGCAGAAGCCCCCGGTATCGGTCAGGATAGTCGTGTACAGCGCTGCGGCCATTTCCGGCGTAACCGTCGCGCCCGCTGCTTTCACCAGCCTATACACCAGCTCCCCCACGCTCGCGGCTTCGCGGTCGATCCAGTTAAGGTGACCGTACGCTGTCCCTGTGGGATGGTGATCGATGTTGATCTGGTAGAACCGTTCCAGCCCGTTTACCTTGGTCCGCCCCAGGCTGTCGCACTCCAGCAGGATGACCGCGTCGTATCCGTCGTGCACGCGCATGGTGAAGCGAATGCCCTCCGCGCCCGGCAGCGTGCGATAGATGTGCGGCACGCGATCGGCGGCCACCAGGTCGACGCATTTCCCCATCTGCCGCAAAAGCGCGCCCATGGCCAGCATCGAGCCCACGGCATCCCCATCCGGCCGTGAATGGGAGCAGACCAGGAACCGTTCCCCGCGGCGTATCACGTCCAGGATCGCGGCCATCGGGTCCGCAGGCACCCAACCCAGGCTCGCCTGCTCAGGCGCCAATTCGCCAGCCGCTCCGTCCGTCCCGCGTGTGGGGACACTCTCTCTGAAGGCATCCATGCGCGGCTACTCCTGCGGCGCCTTCTGGCGTTTGCGGCTCCGCGCCATCAGCTCGTCGATTCGCGCCTGGAACCGTCCCGAGCGATCGGCAAAAAACGCTAGGTCTGGAACGTGACGAACCCCCATCCGCTCCTTCAACTCGAATCGAATGTAGCCCTTGGCCGCCTCCAACCCAGCGACTGTGTCTTCCTCGGCCTTGGCGATATCCGGCTCCGCGCTGTCCACCGCCACGTAAACCCGCGCCGACTTGCCGCCCGGATTCAGCACCACCTCGCTGACATAGCAGAACGCAATCCGCGGATCGGAGAGCTCGCCCTCAATCATGGCGCCAATCTCCTCGCGCAACGTCTCCGCTACCCTGTCCTGATGATGTTTTCTTCCTCGATGCTCCGGCATCCCCGCTCCCTGTTTGACCGCCTCAGCGCAACTCGTTCGCGCTGCAGCGGATGGGTAAACCCATCAGGATACCAGAGACGAAGGGGCTAGTCCGTCCTGAGCGCGCGCGCCGGATCCACGCTGGCAGCGCGACGCGCGGGAACGAACCCGGCAAGCACCGCCACCACGCAGATCCCTGCAATACCCGCCGCGTAGATCATCGGGTCCGCAATCGAAACGCCATACAGTTGGCTGCGCACCGCACGCGCTCCCAGAATCGCCAGCGGCACCGTAGCAGCCACCGCGCAGCCTGCCAGCAGCAGCGTTTCGCGCAGAATCAGCCCCACAACGGACCCCCGCTGCGCTCCCAGCGCCATGCGGATCCCGATCTCCCGCGTGCGCTGAGCCGTGGAGTACGCAAGGATTCCATACAGCCCGATTCCCGCCAGCAACGCCGCCAGCGCTCCAAAGACCATCGCCAGCAACGCAATCGTGCGCTGCGCCAGAAGGTTTTCGTCGATCTCGCCGCTCATGGTCGTTACCTTTGAAACAATCAGCTTCGAATCGATGTTCGCAATGGCCGCGCGAATCGCGTTGGTCGCTTCCTCCGGCTTTTGCCACGTGCGCACGTAGAACGTCAGCCCGCTCGGGCGCGGGGCCTGTTCGAAGAGCGTGTAGCACATCGGCAGCACCGGGTCCTGCACCGAAGTATGCTTCACATCCGCGGTCACGCCCACAATCACCGCGTCGGTAGCGGGCCGGTCTGGCCGCCCCGTGTGGCGCCCCAGCGCTGCCTGCGGACTCCCGAAATAATGTCGGACAAAACTCTCATTCACCACCGCCACGCGCTGCGACGTCGAAGTATCGGAGCGATTGAAGTACCGCCCCGCCACCAGCGGAACGCCAAGAGTCTGCAGGTAGTCGTTGCTTACCCACGGCAGCTCGACATCGAACTCATCCGCCGCGGGCTTCTCCTGGAAGCCGGTCACGTAAACATCGCCCTCCCTGCCCTCGTCCGTCAGGTCCGCATCGTTGGTCGCTCCAACTCCGCGAATCCCCGGCAGGTTCTTGATTGCCTCCAGCGCGCGCAGTTCCACCGGAACCACCGCTGGTCCCGGATATCCCGCCAGTTCCGGCGCCAGGCCGAACGCCAGCAGGTGATCGGTCGCAAATCCGGGATTCACATGGCGCAGATTTTCAATCGTGCGCACAAACATGCCCGCTCCCACCATCAGCAGCAGGCTGAACCCGATCTGCAGCGCCACGCACGTCCGTCGGAAGCGCAGCGACCCTCCCACCCCGGTGCTTAACTGCTGCTTCAGCGCATCGGCAAGCCGCGGGTTCCAGAACTGCGCCGCCGGCGCCAGGCTGAACAGGATGCTGCCCGCCAGCATCGCCACTGCGGTAAACGCAAACACGCGCCAGTCCAGCGTTGCCGTGAACGCCGACGGATCGCCGGTGCTGCCCTGCATCCACTGAATCAGCAGCCTCAGCGCTTCCGGCGCGATCGCAATACCGAGCGCGGCCCCCGCCAGCCCCAGCAGCATGCCCTCGCACAGCAATTGGCGCAGAATCTGCGGAGCCGTCGCCCCCATCGCGTAGCGCACGCTGAACTCCCGCACCCGGTTCGCCGCCCTTACCAGCAGCAGGCTCGCCACATTCACCACCGCCATCGCGATCACCAGCACCACCATGCCCATGATGATGAGCAGCGGCATCCGCACGTCATCCCGAAGAGGCGAAAAGCCGCGCGCGCCCGCTTCCACATTCAAATGCGACGCATCCACATATTCCTTGCGCGCCTTCGCCGACTGATCGTGCAGCTTGGTGAATTCCTGCTCCCGCAGCCCATGAAACAAAACGTTCAGCGACGCGGATGCCTGCTCCGGTTTCACCCCGCCGCGCAGCCTCCCCACCAGGTTGATCCAGTACGAGTTGCGATCGCTCAGATACTTCCATTCCGGCTCCACGACTCGCTGCATGGTAATCGGCACATAAACGTTGGGCGTCCGGCCCCACTCCACGCTATGAAATCCCGGCGCAGACACGCCGACAATCGTGAACGGCTGCCCGTTGATCAGCAGCGTCCGTCCCTCCACCGGCGCCTCGGCCAGGTGCGACTTCCAGTAATCGAAATTCAGCACCACCACCGGGTTCGCGCCTTCCGCGGTCTCATCGCCTCCATCGAACAGCCTTCCCACCGCGGGTCGCACTCCAAGCACGCTGAAGTAGTTGCCCGTCACCATCTCCGCCGTCACCGCCTCCGCGTGGTTATTCCACGTCGCCCCCACGGCTGACTGCGCTGAAGCAATCAGGCCGCTGAAAACCGTATTCCGGTCGCGCACATCGCGGTACATCAGGTACGAGAATTCGTGCCGGTGGCCCGGCGTGTTTCCCCCCTCCGAGTGCGTGTGCCCTTCATGCGAGCCTGCATAGCTCAGCACCACCAGTTGCTGCGGATCCCGTACCGGCAGCGCGCGCAGCAGCGCCTGGCTCATCAGGCTGAATATCGTGGAATTCGCCCCGATCGCCAGCGCAAGCGTGAGGATCGCAACCGTGGTCAGCCCGGGATTGCGAAACAGCCCGCGCACGGCAAACCGCATGTCGCGCAGCAGTAATTCCACACTCCACGAAGGCCGCTGTTCGCGACACTGCTCGCGCGCCCGCTCCCTGCCCCCAAAAACAATCGCCGCCCGTCGCCGCGCTTCCTCGGGAGACATGCCGGCCGCGAGATTCACCTCGACCTGCCGCTCCAGGTGAAAGGCGATCTCCTCGTCCACCTCCACCCGGCGCTTACCCGAAAAGAAGAATCGCGCCTTCGCCAGCCATTCCCACATCCCGCTCCCCCTAATCCCTATTCCCTATTCCCTAATCCCTAATCCTTTTAAGCCTCTGTCCCTCGGTCGCTCGGTCCCTGTCCCCTATCCCTGCCCTCTCATATCTCCGCCAGCACCAGGTTCACCGCCCCGGCAAGCCTTTCCCAGTTATCCAGTTCCGCTGCAAGGTGCTTTCGGCCCGCCGCGGTGAGCGAATAAAACCGCGCCTTGCGGTTGTTCTCACTCGTGCCCCACTGCGCCTTGATCCAGCCCTTGTATTCCAGCCGGTGCAGCGCGGGGTAAAGCGATCCCTGGCCAACCTGCAGCACATTGTTTGAAACCTGCTGGATACGCTGGGCAATCGCCAATCCATGCTGCGGCTCGTTCGCGATGGCCTTCAGGATCAGCATGTCCAGCGTGCCCTGCAGCAGATCAATCGATGTCGGCATTCCATTCCCCTCGATACTCGACAAGAACCATATGCGCCTCTCTTGTCGATCGTCAAGGGGGGAGAGGCAGGCATCAGGCAACAGGGAACAGGCATTAGCGATCCCATACCCTGCCACCGGACCACCTGAACACCCGACCACCTGATCACCTGATCACCTGACCACCCGACCACCGGCCACGTGACCACCTTACAACTGACAACTCCGCCAACTGCTATCCTGAATCTGTGATCCCCCGTTTTCCGTTGAAGGGCTCCGCGGCCATGCTCCTGCTCCTGGGCCTTACGCTATCCGCCTGCCACAAGGAAGAGCAGGCCGTCCAGCACGTGGCGCAAAGCGCGGCCAGCGCAGAGAAGCAAGCCCGGGCCGCCGCCACCGAGCGCGATCAACAACGCGCCCAGATGGCCGCGATCCCGCTGCCCACCAAGAGCCTCTACAGCGGCGTTCACGATCCCAGCGAATGGAAAAACCCCTTCATCAGCGTCGACGCCGACTTTCTCGACCTTCATGTCATCATGGGCGACGCCAACCCAAGCGACCTGGGACAGGGCAGCATGTTCCGCCCCGAGGCCGCGCGGCGCCAGGAGCTCCAGATCAGGCCGGCGGACCTGACCCGAGCCCTCCTCGCCCTGCCGCCCCGCGCGTGGCCCTACGGCCGCGTGATTGCCATCGCCGAGTCGCCCGAGGCCGATCGCAAGAAGCGCCCCGCCATCCGGCGCAACGTGGAAAGCGCGATTCAGAAGCTGAACGACCTGGGTGTCGTCGTCGAAGAGTGGCCGGCGCGTTGACCGTATCTGCCGCAGGCCGAGGAATGCACCCCCTCGCGCTACCATGAGCCGGTGAGCAAGTTTCCCATCCTGGGCCAGTTCCAGCCTCTCGAGCACGAGCGCTTTTCCGCGCACCGTGAACTCGAAATCCGCCTCAAATCCGCCCTCCGCGGCCCCATCTTTCGTGGAGAAGTCCGATTCGACTCCGGATCGCGCGCCCTCTACGCCGCCGACGCCTCCAACTACCGCCAGCTTCCCATCGGCGTCGTCATCCCCCGCGATGCCGCCGATGTCGAAGCCGCCCTTGCCGCCTGCCGCGAACTCGGTGCGGCGATCCTTCCCCGAGGCGCGGGCACCAGCCTCGCCGGACAATGCGCCAACGTCGCGGTCGTCTTCGACTACTCGAAATACATGAACCGCCTCGCGGGCATCGACCCCCAACGCAAGCTGGCCAACATCGAGCCGGGCATCGTGCTGGACCGCCTGCGCGAAGCCGCCGAACTGCACCAGCTCACCTACGGCCCCGATCCCGCCACGCACAACCGCTGCACCCTCGGTGGAATGATCGGCAACAACTCCTGCGGCGTGCACGGCCTGCTCGCCGGCAAAGTCGCCGACAACGTCGAATCGCTCGACATCGTGCTCTACGACGGCACCCGCATGACCGTCGGCAAAACCCCACCCGAAGAGCTTGAAGCAGTGATCCGCGCGGGCGGCCGCAAAGGCCAGATCTACGCCGGCCTCAAGCGCATCCGGGACAAATACGCTGACCTCGTGCGCCAGCGGTTCCCCAACATTCCCCGCCGCGTCTCCGGCTACAACCTCGACCAACTGCTGCCGGAAAACGGCTTTCACGTGGCACGCGCACTGGTGGGGACAGAGGGAACGTGCATCAACGTACTCTCCGCCACGGTGAACCTGACGGAAAGCCCGCAACACCGCGTACTCGTCGCCGTCGGCTTCCCCGACGCGTTTCTCGCCGCCGACGCGGTGCCGCTCGCGCTGCGCCACGAGCCCATCGGCCTCGAGGGCTTCGACCACCTCCTCGTCGATTTCATGCGCCGCAAGGGCCTCGCGGTCGCGCAGTTGCAGAGCCTGCCCAAAGGCGTCGGATTTCTCCTCATCGAAATGGGCGCCGACTCTCCGCAGGAAGCCCAATCCCGTGCCCAGGAAGTCGCGCGCGACGCAGCCTCCTGGCCCGGCGCACCCATGGCGCACGTATGCACGCCGGAGGAAGCACGGAGCGTCTGGTATGTGCGCGAATCCGCTCTGGGCGCGGTAGTCTTTGTTCCCGGCGAGCCCGACCGTTTCGAAGGCTGGGAAGACGCTGCCGTGCCGCCCGCCCGCCTCGGCGAATACCTTCGCGCCATCACCACCCTCATGGACGAGTACGGCTACTCCAGCCCGTTCTACGGCCACTATGGACAGGGCTGCGTGCACACCCGCATCAACTTCGACTTCCGCAGCGAGGCCGGCATTCGCAAATTCCGCGAGTTCATCGAGCGCGCCGCCGACGTCGTGCTCCGCTTCGGCGGCTCGTTCAGCGGCGAGCATGGCGACGGCCAGTCGCGCGCCGTGCTGCTGCCCAAAATGTTCGGCCCCGAGCTGATGCAGGCCTTCCGCGAGTTCAAGCAGCTATGGGATCCCGACAATCGCATGAATCCCGGCAAGCTAGTCGATGCCGTGCGCGTCTACGATCCCATCGAAAACCTCCGTCACCCCCTCGACCAAGGCCCACCGCCTTCAACCGAACTGGGTGCCCCCGGTCCCTCGCATCTGGGGACCGGGGAAACCCACTTCGCCTTCACTAAAGACGGCGGCTCCTTCGAGCGCGCCACAGAACGCTGCGTGGGCGTGGGCGCATGCCGCAAGGCCTCTGGCCTCATGTGCCCCAGCTACCAGGGCACCGGCGAAGAAATGCACTCAACGCGCGGCCGAGCCCACCTTCTCTGGGAAATGCTCGCGGGAAGCCTCCAGCCGGAAGGGTTCGCGAGTGAATCGGTAAACGAGGCACTCTCCTTGTGCCTCAGTTGCAAAGCATGCAAGACCGAGTGCCCCGTTCAGGTCGACATGGCGCAATACAAAGCCGAGTTCCTGGCGCAGCACTACAAGAACCACCGCCGGCCTCTACAGCACTACATCTTCGGGTTTGCCGACAAGCTCGCGCGTTACGGCTCCCTCCTGCCGGGCCTCACCAATGCCGTGCTTAACGGCCCTCTCACCAGCCCGCTCATCAAGCGCATCGCTGGAGTCGCGCGCGAGCGCCAGTTGCCTGTACTCGCATCGAAGCCCTTCGGGAAGATGCGCCAGACCACGAGCCTCGAAATCTCCCAACCGGAGCGAGGCTTTGTAACAGGGCACGACTTCAGTCGTGCCGAAGACAGCACACTAACAACCCGGGCTTTAGCCCCTGAGGGACCCTCGGCCGTACGCACCGTCTTACTTTGGCCCGACACCTGGAACAACTACTACCATCCGCAATCGCTCTCCGCTGCGGAGTCCCTGCTGACGGACGCCGGCTTCCGCGTCGAAATCCCCAGCGGCCACATCTGCTGCGGACGCCCCCTCTACGACTTCGGCCTGCTCCACCAGGCCCACGCATATCTCGCCGATGTGCTCCGCCGCATGGAGCCGCACATCAACGCCGGTTTCCCCTTCATCTTTCTTGAGCCAAGCTGCGCCAGTGTCTTCAAAGACGAACTCCCCGAGCTATTCCCCAACGATCCCCGCGCATAGCTTCTTCGCGAGAACATCTGGCTCCTCGCCGACTTCCTCGCCGCAAAGGCCCCCGACACCATCACGCATCGCCTCCAGGGCAAGCGAATCCTCATCCACGGCCACTGCCATCACAAAGCAGTCTTCGGCGGCCCCTCGAACGAGGTCGCACTGCTCCGCCAGGCCGGCGCCAACGTACAAATGATCGAAGCGGGCTGCTGCGGCATGGCCGGCCCATTCGGTTTCGAGGCGGAAAAATTCGAGCTCTCGCGGACCATCGCCAACCAGCAACTCCTGCCCGCGATTGAAGGCGCCGGCCCCGGCACCATCCTCGTCGCCGACGGCTTCAGTTGCCGCGAGCAGATCGAGCAGCTAGGCCACAAACACGCCATCCATTTCGCCGAGGCTCTGATGAAGACACGGTCATCCGACCGTCCCACCTAGCTTTCGCGGAGAAATTCGTGGAAGCGCCTCTCCAACTCGGCCGCGAGCGCGGAAGGTTCGCGATCGGAGTTTTCCCAGCCCACGCCCAGCAGCGAGAACGCAGCTTCCTTCACGCAGAGCGAAGGTGCATCCTTCAATTCCTGCAGGAGTGGACGGAGCGCCGCCAGATCGCCACGCATTGCGAGCCCCGCAATCGCTTCTTCGCGGGTGTCCTCATCTATGTCACTCAGGTTCCGAATGAGCGAGGCGCGAATCTCTTCTGAGTCGGCGGTGCCCAGTACGCCAAGGCCAAATGTCGCCCAGTCTCGAACATCGCTATCTTCATCCCCCATCAGCTCAATCAGCGCGGACATGGATTGCTCATGTTCTGGGAAACAGCCCAGGGCAAAGGCAAGGTCAAACCTCACTTCATCACTGGGATGCTTACATAGCATGACTATCAAAGGAACGGCTGACGGATTGCCCAGGTGGCCAAGCGCCGCTACTGCAGAGGAGAGCGGTCGTGCGTCTTCTTCGCGCGAGACAAGCACTGACAAAGTCTGAAACGATTCGTCCGCAAACAAGGTATTAGGGTTCTCTGCAGTCTTGCCTAGTTGTCCAAGAATGTCGGCGCCACGTGCCCTTTTCAGTGGCTCAGGCGATCTGCACCAAGCCGCCGCAATCTCAAACACCTCACGCGTGCCGTTTCCTTGCAGCTTGCGGACGGCCTCCCAGGGCTCATCGGCGTGATAATCGCCCGCAAGAGTTTGGGTAAACAGTTCGTCGATATTTGCCGACGGCATAGCCCAAAGTGTATCGCTCGGCGCTTGCGCTAACATGAATCCAGGTTCAGATCATGTTCATCGTCGTCTGGCATTTTGAGATAGCCGAGGAGAAGGTCGCCGCATTCGAGGCCGCGTACGGGCCGGAAGGCGACTGGGCCCGCCTCTTCCGCACCTCGCCCGAATATCGCGGCACCGAGCTGCTGCGCGATGCCTACGTGCCGGGCTCCTACCTCACCATCGATCGCTGGACCAGCGAAGACGCGTTCCGCGCCTTCCGCCGCGATCATGATTCCGACTACGAGACGCTCGACCGCGCCTGCGACGATCTCACCGCCAAAGAAACCCGCATCGGCGCCTACACCGCCTAAGTTCTGTAATGGCTGTTCCCTCGCGCGACCGAGAACTGATCCAGATCATGGACGCATCGTGGTCCGAAGCGGCGCATCGGGCAGGCACGCACCTCGCCTGCCGTCCTGGCTGCACTCAATGCTGCCACGGCCCGTTCCCCATCAACGCTCTCGACGTCGCGCGGCTTCGCGCCGGAATGGACGCCCTTCGCTCCACCGATCCCGCCCTCGCCTCCCAAATCGAGCAGCGCGCCCAAGCCTGGATCGACACCTGGGCGCCGCATTTCCCCGGCGACGCCCAATCCGGAATCCTCGCGAGCACTGAAGCCGCCCGCGAACCCTTCGAGGAACTGGCCGACAACGCGCCCTGCCCCGCGCTCGATCCGGAAACCGGCCGCTGCGACGTGTACGCGTGGCGCCCCATGACCTGCCGCCTCTTCGGTCCTCCGGTGCGCCAGGAAAGCGGCGCACTGGGCTGCTGCGAGCTGTGCTTCACCCAGGCATCGGATCCGGAAATCGCCGCCTGCGAAATGCAGGTGCCGCACGATCTCGAGTCGTCACTGCTCGAGGACCTCGACGATCCTTCCGAGACTGTGGTGGCCTACGCTCTTGTGAAACACTTCCCCGCCGTCTCCGCGATAAAATAGCGCTTGGACCAGTCCGCGCCAACTCGCCCCTGCCGGGTGGAAATCAACATCCGCTCCCTTGAAGAAAACTATCG
>Ga0134128_10005134_pt1 | contig 15900 bp, 14 predicted proteins | sample KB31754_FD_96462 | JGI IMG/M metagenome (GOLD analysis project Ga0134128, IMG submission 96462) | Terrestrial soil microbial communities with excess Nitrogen fertilizer from Kellogg Biological Station, Michigan, USA - KB3-175-4 | ecosystem: Environmental > Terrestrial > Soil > Unclassified ...
CGGCGACAGCCGCACCGCGACGCCCTCGCCGACCTCGCGGAACACGGCGATGTCGGCCAGCGCGTCTGCGGGCGTCGCAGTGGTCTGATAGGCCGGCGGGAAGGCCGTGCGGTAGGGCTCGATCGCCGCCGGATCGGGGGCCGCGTCGAGCAGGCGGTCGCCGAAATCGCGGGTGAGGCCGGCGATATCGCGTTCGAGGTCCTCGCGCTCGGGGCGCGGCGTCGGGCCGCCGTCGCGGCCGATGATAAAATGCACGCGGACGAGATCGCCCTCGGGAAAGTGTGGGTAATAGGCGGAGACCCGGCCATCGTATTTGCCGGCGAAGTATTCGCCTATGCGGGCGCGAACGGCCGAGTTGTAGCGCTCGCGCGGCATGAACAGCAGGATGGAGACGAAATTGTCGAAGCGGTCGATGCGGGGCAGGACGCGGACGCGTGGCCGGTCGGGGAGCGAGGCGATGACGGTGGAGAATTCCAGCAGTTCGTCGGTATCGATCTGGAACAGCTCGTCGCGCGGATAGGTGGCGAGGGCCTGCAGCAGCGCCTTGCCGGCGTGGCTGTCGGGTGTCGTGCCCGAGCGCTGCAGCACGGTTTCGAGCTTGCGGCGGATGAGCGGCACTTCGGCATTGGGGATTGCGGCGGAGGCCGAGGTAAAGAGGCCGAGAATGCGGACTTCGCCCGACACCGCGCCACCGGGCGCGAACAGCTTTATGCCGATATAATCCATATAGCTGCGGCGGTGGACGCGCGAGCGCACATTCGCCTTGGAAACCAGAATCGGATCAGGCCCGGCGAGGAAGGCCAGTTGCTCGGGCGTTGTTTCGACGAAAGTCTTGCCGGTCCTGAGGAAATGGAAATCGGAGTTTTCGAGCAGGCCAACGCCCGACCCGGCGACGGGCTCAAGGGTTGGCGCTGCCGGTGTGCCGCCAACGGCATATTCACGCATGCCCAAAAACGTAAAATTGTGGCCCGCCAGCCAGCCAAGAAACTGGATGCCCTCGTTGACGATCGCCGGATCGACCGGCGGGGGGTTCTCTCGCACATCCTGAACGAGTTGCCTGAGCCGTTCGAGCATCGGCCGCCAGCCGCGGACGACGAGCATCACTTCGTGCAGCACTTCGCGGATTTCGGCGATCAGCGCATCGCGGGCCGCATCATCGGGCAGCGGATCGAGGTGAAGGTGGAGGAAACTTTCCTGCCGGGATTGCGGCGTCGGCTCGTTGAGGACGCGGTAAGAGGCCGGATCGAGCGGCAGCACGGGATGCGCCATCAGCCGGACGGTGCCGCCCTTGGCCCGGATGGCCGCCAGCACCGAGTCGACGAAAAACGGCATGTCTGGGGTGAAAATATCGATGATCTCGGGGCCATCGATCACCAGCACGTCAGGCTGCGAAACGTTGATGAAGTGGCTGGCGGGCCCACGCTTTTCCAAGAGTGCATAGGAGCGGCGGAACTCCGCATCGAGCACGGCGGCGCTATGGGGCCCGAGGTCATCCGGATCGACGGCCTGCGCGGCATAGAGCAGGAAGCGGCCATAATTGGGCTCGGTCGCGATCAGCGCCCTGCCACGCGCCAGCAGAGCGGCATGCGTTTTCGCCCCGCGGGCTTCGCCGTCGGCTTCCATCATTCTCCGCCCCCGCCGCGGACACGCCCGGATTTGAGCAGCACGGCGCCTTGCGACAATAGTGCCAATTCACGAGGCACGCGACGGGCGAAAAGCGGACATCATCAAAAAAATCTTTGCCTCGACGGAGGGGCGCGACTCCACCGTTTGGGGCAAATCGTGGCACCGGTTTATACCAGGATAAAATCGGCTCTGGTACGGGTGTCAGGATTGCGCAATCTGAGCGAGAACAGTTTGCCGTGCTGCCTGTTGCCCGTCACCGCCTTTGTTGACGGTTAAGGCGTGCGCGGCTTAATACCACCGTCCGCTAATTCACCAGTTCCAACGAGCACCAAATGAGCCAGGGCCGCACGCTTTACGACAAGATCTGGGACGACCACCACGTCGCCAACAACGAGGACGGCACCTCGCTCATTTATATCGATCGCCACCTTGTCCACGAAGTGACCAGCCCGCAGGCCTTTGAGGGCTTGCGGATGAGCCACAGGAAGGTACGCGCGCCCGAGCGGACGCTGGCCGTGGTCGACCACAACGTGCCGACCAGCGACCGCACGCATGGCATCGACGATCCGGAGAGCCGGCTGCAGGTCGAGACGATGGCCGAGAATGCCAGGGAGTTCGGCGTCGAATATTTCAACGAGCTCGACAGGCGGCAGGGCATCGTCCACATCGTCGGCCCCGAGCAGGGTTTTACGCTCCCCGGCATGACGATTGTCTGCGGCGACAGCCATACCTCGACGCATGGCGCATTCGGCGCGCTGGCGCACGGGATCGGCACGTCGGAAGTCGAGCATGTGCTCGCCACGCAGACGCTGATCCAGCAAAAAGCCAAGAACATGCGGGTGACCGTCGACGGCAAATTGCCAGTCGGCGTCACTGCCAAGGACATCACGCTGGCCATCATCGGCGAGACCGGCACCGCCGGCGGCACCGGCCATGTGCTCGAATATGCCGGCGAGGCCATCCGCGCGCTGTCGATGGAAGGCCGCATGACGGTCTGCAACATGGCGATCGAGGGCGGTGCCCGCGCTGGCATGGTGGCGCCGGATGAAAAGACGTTCGAATACGTCAAGGGCCGCCCGCGCGCGCCAAAAGGTGCGGCCTATGACCAGGCGGTTGCCTATTGGCGGACGCTGTTTACCGATGCGGATGCCCATTTCGACAAGGAAGTCCAGCTCGATGCGGCGAAGCTGCCGCCGATCGTTTCGTGGGGATCGTCGCCCGAGGATGTCATTTCGGTGCTCGGGATTGTGCCCAACCCAGACGACATCGCCGACGCCAACAAGCGCGCCAGCAAGTGGCGGGCGCTCGAATATATGGGCCTTCAGCCGGGCACCAAAATCACTGACATCAAGCTCGACCGGATCTTCCTCGGCTCCTGTACCAATGGCCGGATCGAGGATTTGCGGGCCGCGGCCGCCGTGCTCAAGGGGCACAAGGTCAAGGACGGCGTCAACGCCATGGTCGTGCCGGGCTCCGGCCTCGTCAAGGAACAGGCTGAGGCCGAAGGGCTCGACAAGGTGTTCAGGGACGCCGGCTTCGACTGGCGCGAGCCGGGCTGTTCGATGTGCCTCGCCATGAACGCCGACAAGCTCGCCCCGCAGGAGCGCTGCGCCTCGACCTCGAACCGCAATTTCGAGGGCCGGCAGGGTTTCAAGGGCCGCACCCATCTGGTGTCGCCGGCCATGGCAGCCGCCGCGGCCGTGGCGGGTCATTTCGTCGATATTCGGGAGTGGCCGCGGGCGTAGTCTGTCCGCGCGGTCGTTTGCAATCACACACCAGGTCATCCCCGCGAAAGCGGGGATCTCTGTTTCCTGACGAACGCAGCGCCTGCTATGAACAGAGATTCCCGCTTTCGCGGGAATGACATCGTGATTGTTGCGAGGCGTACCATGACCGATGCGCTCCCCTGGTCCGACCGCATGGCGCCCTCGCTCGATGACTTCGAGGCGCTGGCGACGCGCGCACTCGAAACACTGCCTGAGCCATTCCGTGGCCTCGTGGCCGACGTGATCTGCGTGGTTGCCGAGTTTCCGGAGGAGGAAGTGCTCGACGATCTCGGCATCGAGGACCCGTTCGACCTGATGGGCCTCTTTACCGGCGTTGGCATGGCGCAGGATGGGGCGGTGCCGCATTCGGGGCAATTGCCCAACCGGGTCTATCTCTATCGCCGCCCGATCCTCGACTACTGGGCGGAGCACGAGGAGACGCTGGGCGCCCTTGTCACCCACGTGCTCGTCCACGAAATGGGGCACCATTTCGGCTATTCGGACGACGATATGGAAGCGCTGGAAGCGGCGGCCGAGCGCGGCGAGTAGCTACAGCGGCGGCTGCTTGGCAGCGCCGGTGGTCTGGCCGTGGCCGGAACGCGCGACGAATTCGTAGGCGTGATCGAGACTGCCGGGCACCTCATCGTTGACCTTGAGCGCCAGGCCCTGCCGGTCGAATTCGGCGAACCAGTCGGTCCAGCTTGCCAGCTCGAAGCCGCCGAGCGGGTCCGGGCCTTCATTGTGGTCGGCGTCGAGCGCGTGCTGGCCGAAAGTCAGTTGCAGCAGCACCTGTTCATGTGTTCCGTCCGGCAGGTCTTCGAGCATCGGCGAGCCGCCGCGGGCGATCACCCAGTCGCGAATTTGCTGGTGCGCATGGAAGATACGGGCCATTCGGATGCTCCTGTTCAATGCCTATTGTTAAAATAGAAATGACCCGGCGGTAAGCCGGGTCCGACTCTTCCGGAAATAGAAATGGCCCAGCAAGTAAGCCGGGCCAAGGGACGAAAGCTCATCTGCCGCAAAGGGATTTTTCAGTTGAGCCGTTCGCCTGAGTTCCGCTGAACGCTGTAGTCTTCGCCGGATGCCTGGCGCTCGACGAATTCGAAATCCGGGCCACTCTGCCCCGACACTTTCAGCGCCAGATGCTGACGGTCGAGTTCAGCAAGCCAGGCGCTCCACGAAACGGGACTCATGCCGTCATCGATGCTGGGCGGCGCCACCGGGCGGCGATGCGGGCCGCCGAAGTTCAGGGCGAGCCGCGCGCGCATTTCGCCGGTACTGTTGGGAATGCGCGCAATCGCGGGTATGCCGTGACGCGCCGTCACCCAGTTCTGGATGTCCCGATGCTGGACCAAGGTCTGTGTATTAGTCACTTCAGGCCTCCTCTCCTGTTATCCGGACCAACGTCTTACGCGCCTAACGGTTCCGGAGAGTCTTCATTAGTTGTTCATATTTGTGACCAGTTTGAGGTCAACCAGTCCGCCTGTGGATAACTAGTGCGAACATCGGATCAATTTTCCGATAGCGAGCGTGGCCGAACTCCCCGCGCCGGGATCGACCGAGCCGGTCCTTGCGGACGGCAGGGGAGTCCTCCCGAGGACGCTCAGGCGTTGACCGCCACATCCAGCGACAGGGTGATCATCTCCTCGAGTGACGACTGCCGGGCGGCCGCCGAAAGCTGCTCGCCGGTGACGAGGCTGTCGGTCATGGTGCAGATGGCGAGGCCGCGCGCATTGAACCGGGCGCAGAGGGTATAGAGCGCCGCCGCCTCCATCTCGACGCCGAGCACGCCGTGGGCGATCAGCGTTTCGTAGGCCTGGAGGCCGTCGGCGTGGTAAAAGATATCGGACGACAGCAGGTTGCCGACATGGGCGCTGAGTTTTGCCTCTCGCGCCCGCCGGACGGCGTCAGCCAGCAGGTCGAAATCGGCGATCGGGGCAAAGTTGTAGGCGCCGAACGCGTCGCGGACGATGGTGGAATCCGTGGTCGCGGCCTGCGCAATAATCAGGTCGCGGACTTTCACTTTTTCGCTCAGGCCGCCGCAGGTGCCGACGCGGATGGCGGTTTTGACGCCATAAAAATTCAACAGCTCGTGGACATAGATGGAGAGCGACGGTTGGCCCATGCCCGTCGCCTGCACGCTCACCGGTTTCCCCTTCCAGGTGCCGGTGAAGCCGAGGCAGTTGCGCACGGCGTTGACCTCGCGGGCGTTGTCGAAGAATGTTTCGGCAATCCATTTTGCCCGCAGCGGATCGCCCGGCAGCAGCACGGCTTCGGCGTAGTCGCCCGGCTTTGCGGAGTTATGGGGGGTCATTTTGGCAGGTCCCTCGTTGTTGTGTTCTTGGCTAGCGCCTCGCCAGCCCTCCCCACAAGGGGGATGCGAAAGGCGATGCTGTCTTTACGTCGCCCACCGCTGCCAAGTACACCGCCGTCATCCTCGCGAACGCGGGGATCCATCTTGGCAGCGCCGCAAACGCCCGAGCTTGTGGGTTGGACATGGATTCGCCTTTGCGGGAATGACGGCGTGAGTGAGGCGGGAATGACGGAGCGGGTGGCTCATCCACCCAACCGTGGAACCGGTTTATACCAGGATAAAATCGGCTATTGTACGGGTGTGCCATTTGCGCCATTACGTTGCCGCCGAAAGAGGGACTGCGAAATGGAAAAATTCAATCAGCTCACGGGTGTGGCGGCGCCGCTGCCGTTCATCAATATCGATACCGATATGATCATTCCCAAGCAGTACCTCAAAACCATCAAGCGCACCGGGCTCGGCTCGGCGCTGTTCTCCGAGATGCGCTATAAGGATGATGGCAGCGAGAACCCGGATTTCGTGCTGAACAAGCCGGCCTACCGGCAGGCCAAGATCATCGTTGCCGGCGACAATTTCGGCTGCGGCTCGTCGCGCGAACACGCGCCTTGGGCACTTCTTGATTTCGGCGTGCGCTGCGTGATTTCGACCAGCTTCGCCGACATCTTTTACAACAACTGTTTCAAGAACGGCATTCTGCCGATCGTGGTGACGCCCGAGCAGCTCAACCTCTTGATGGACGATGCCGAACGCGGCTCGAACGCCACGCTTTCGGTCGATCTCGAGGCGCAGACGATCAAGGGCCCGGATGGCGGCACGCTGCATTTCGACATCGACCCAGCGCGCAAGCAGACGCTGCTTGAAGGGCTCGACGAGATTGCCGTGACGCTTAAAGCCGCTCCCGTCATCTCCGGCTTCGAGCAGAAGATGCACGATAGCCGCCCCTGGCTCTGATTTTCGGACGGCACTGATGGTCAAGCGTATTTCCACCGGCTCGCCGTTCGAGGCGACTTTTGGCTACTCCCGCGCCGTGATCGACGGCGACCGCGTGCATGTCTCGGGCACCACCGGCTACGACTATGCCACGATGAAAATGCCGGAAGGCGTCGGCGAGCAGGCGAAGAATGCGCTCGCGACGATCGAGAAGGCGCTGAACCAGGCCGGCGCGAAAATGGCGGACGTGGTGCGCGTTACCTACTATCTCGGCGACCGCTCGTATGTCGATGAGGTGGTGAAGGCCGTCGGCCCGGTGTTTTCGGATATCCGTCCGGCGGCGACGATGCTGCTGGTCGGCATGATCGAGGAAGCCATGAAGATCGAGATCGAGGTCGAGGCGCGGATCGGGGCTTCGGCGAGCTGATCATGGAGATCGTCCTTGAGCTCGATCCAGCGGCGAGGGACGAAAAGGCCGTGCGCGACGGGCTCGTGACCCACAACGAGGCGGCTGGTGGGCCGGGCGGCTACCAGCCGGTAGCGGTGCTGCTCAAGGACGACGCCGGTGCTACGGTCGGCGGCCTCACGGGGCGCGCCATTTACGACTGGCTGTTCATCGAGCTGCTGCACATCCCCGAGTCCTTTCGCGGCCAGGGCGTTGGCACGAAACTGATGACCGAGGCCGAGGACTTCGCGCGTCAGCGCGGCTTGGCCGGCATCTGGCTCGACACCTACGATTTCCAGGCACGGGGTTTTTACGAAAAGCTCGGCTTTACCGTGTTCGGGACGCTCGACGGCCATCCGCGCGGCGGCGCGCGCTATTTCTTGCAGAAGCGATTCGACGCTTCCTCCCCCAACTGAAGCCAACGAGACCCCAATGACCAAACACTTGTTCCTCCTGCCCGGCGACGGGATCGGCACCGAAATCATGGCCGAGGTCGAAAAGCTCATCGCGCACCTCAACAAGCAGGGGCTGACCGATTTCACCACGGATCGGGGCCTAGTCGGCGGCTGCGCCTATGACGCCTATGGCGAGGCGATCTCGGAAGCGGACATGCAGAAGGCACTTGCTGCCGATGCGGTGATTTTCGGCGCGGTCGGCGGGCCGAAGTGGGACAAGGTAGCGTATGAGAAGCGCCCGGAAGCCGGGCTGCTGCGGCTCAGGAAGGACCTTGGGCTTTTTGCCAATCTGCGGCCGGCGATCGTCTATCCGGCGCTGGCCGATGCCTCCTCGCTCAAGCGCGAAGTCGTGGAAGGGCTCGATATCCTGATCGTCCGCGAGCTGACGGGCGGGGTGTATTTCGGCGAACCCAAAACCATCACCGATCTCGGCAAGGGGCAGAAGCGCGCCATCGATACGCAGGTCTATGAGACCTATGAGATCGACCGCATCTGCCGCGTCGCCTTCGATCTGGCGCGGACGCGCAAAAGGCTCGTGCACTCTGCCGACAAGAAGAACGTCATGAAGTCTGGCGTGCTGTGGGACGAGGTGGCGCATCAGGTCGCCGCCGATTTCATGGACGTAAAATTCCAGCATATCCTGGCCGACAACGCGGCGATGCAGCTCGTGCGCAACCCGAAGCAGTTCGACGTGATCGTCACCGACAACCTCTTCGGCGACATCTTGTCGGATGCGGCGGCGATGCTGACCGGCTCGCTCGGCATGCTGCCCTCCGCCTCGCTTGGCGCGCCGGATGCCGCCGGCAAGCGCAAGGCGCTCTACGAGCCGGTGCATGGTTCGGCCCCCGATATCGCCGGCAAGGGCATTGCCAACCCGATCGCCATGATCGCGAGCTTTGCCATGGCGCTCCGCTATTCGTTCGGGCTGGTGGCCGTGGCGGATGCGGTGGAAGCGGCAATCGCGGGTGTGCTGGCCGATGGCCTCCGCACTGGCGACATTGCTGAACCCAACCACAAGACCATCGGCACTGCCGAAATGGGCGACGCGATCATCGCGAGGGTGTAGGGCACGGCGGCGGTCATCTCCCATTCATCCCACCCATCCTATCCCCCGATCGGAGGACTGACGCCGCTCGCTGGAGTGCGCTAAGTCACGTCCCGGATCGGGAGGATTTTTCATGGGCGATGACATCCGCGAATTGTTGACGCAGGCGCTGGAGCAGGCGGTTGCCTATCGCGAGGATGTCGCGACCAATTCGGCGCCGCCGCGCAAGGATTATGCAATGCTGCGCGACAGTCTGGTCGCCCCGGCGCCGCAGCACGGGACGCCTCCTGCCACAGTGATCGATGAACTCGGGGCGATTGCCGATGGCGGGCTGATGCCGATCACCGGGCCGCGGTTCTTCGGCTGGGTGATGGGGGCTTCGCATCCGGCGGGTGTCGCAGCCGATTGGCTGGTTTCCGCCTGGGGCCAAAATGCCGCGTTCCACACGCCGACGCCGGCGATGGCGGCGATCGAGGAAATCGCCGAGCGGTGGGTTGTGGACATTCTCGATCTGCCGCTCGGCAGCTCGGTCGGCTTTACCACCGGCGCAACGGTCGCCAACGGCATCTGCCTTGCCGCGGCGCGGACCGGCACGCTGCTCAAGCACGGTTGGGACCCCGATGCCGACGGCTTGTTCGGTGCGCCACCGGTCGAGGTGCTGATCGGGGCGGACGCGCATTCCTCGCTGTTCTCGTCGCTCCAGCTCATCGGCTTTGGCTACAACCGCGTGACGAAAATCGCGACGGACGATCAGGGCCGCTTGCTGCCCGACAGCCTTGCGGCCGAGATCGGCAAGACGACCGGGCCAAAGATCGTCATCGCGCAGGCGGGGCAGATCAATACCGGCGCGTATGATCCGTTCGCCGAGATCGTGGCGATCGGGCATGCGCACGGGGCGTGGGTGCATGTTGATGGCGCGTTTGGGCTCTGGGCCCGCGCCACGCCGACGCACAAGCATCTGACCGACGGTATCGAGGGCGCCGATTCCTGGGTGACCGACGGGCACAAGTGGCTGCAGGTGCCCTACGATTCCGGGTTCGCCATCGTCCGCGATCGCGAAATCCATCAGCGCGCCATGACGCAGTGGTCGAGCTATTTGCCGCATATCGGGCAGGGCGATCGCGTGCCTTCGGCGTTCGTGACGGAGCTGTCGCGGCGGGCGCGGGGCGTACCGGTCTGGGCGATGCTGAAGACGCTCGGTAGCGATGGCATCGTCGAACTGGTGACGCGGCATTGTGCGCTGGCGAAGCGCTTCGCCGAACGGCTGGCGGCAGAGCCGGGCATCCGGGTGATGAACGAGATGACGATCAACCAGGTGATCGTCAATTTCGGTGCGGGCGATACCGCGGCGCGACGTGTGGCGACCGAAGCGGTGATCGCAAAAGTGCAGGCGGGCGGCGTGTGCTTTGCCGGCGGCGCCGAGTGGCGCGGCGACTGGGTGATGCGGCTCTCGGTATCGTCGTTCTACACGACCGAAGCCGATATCGATCTTTCCGCCGACGCGATTATCGCGGCGTGGCGCGAGGTGCGCGGGTAAAAAGCCGGCGTGAAAATCGACGCCGCGACCTCGTGGTTCAACAAGCTCACCATGAGGTCGCTTTGTGGTTTATGGCGCTGGCTTGATCCAGTCGAAGGGCGGTTCCTCAAACTCTGACCTCATGGTGAGCTTGTCGAACCATGGCCACGACTAGGGTGATCCCGCTTTCAACCCAAACGTCTCGGCCAGCAGCCGGTATGATCTCAGCCGGTCCTCGTGGCCGAACATGGTGGTGGTGATCATCACTTCGTCGGCGCCGCCGGATTCCTCGAGTTTTGCCGCGATCGCCTGCTTCACCGTTTGCGGGCTGCCGACGATCCAGAGTTTTTTCTGGGTCTCGATGAAGGCCAGTTCTTCGGGAGTGTATTGCCACGCGGCGGCTTCTTCGGGCGTGGTCAGGCGGCGGGCGCGGCCGGAGTGGAACAGCACCCAGCTCAGGGTCTGCGGGCCGGCGAGATAGGCGGCTTCTTCGTCGGTCGGCGCGCAAACAACCGAGAGGCAGATCATGGCGTGCGGCTTTGCGAACCAGTCGGAGGGCCGGAAGGCTTTTCGATAGGCATCGAACGCCGGCTTTGGCGAGGTTGCGCTGAAATGGGCGGCAAAGCTGTAGCCCATGCCGAGATCGCCGGCGAAGGCCGCGCTCGCGCCGCTTGAGCCCAAGAGCCAGATCGGCGGCAGCTCGACCGCGTCGGGCACGACGCGGACTTCGCTGAAGGGATGCCCTTCCGGAAAACTCCGCCGTTCGAACGCTAGAAGCTCCGATAGCTGCTCGGCAAAATCGTCGCCGCCGAAGGAGCGCAAGGCCCGCAGCGTCTTGCTGTCGCTGCCGCCGGCGCGGCCGATGCCGAGATCGATGCGGCCAGGATAGAGCCCGGCCAGCGTGCGAAAGCTTTCGGCGACGCGCAGCGGCACGTGGTTGGGCAGCATGACGCCGCCCGAGCCCACGCGAATGCGGCTGGTGTGGGCTGCGGCGCTGGCGATCAAAATGTCGGGCGAGGATGAGGCGATCGCCGGCATGCCGTGGTGCTCGGCGTACCAGAGGCGGGTGAAGCCCAACTCGTCGCCGAGTTTTGCCAGGTCGACGGTGCGGGCCAGCGCCTCGCCGGAGGAAACGCCGACCGGCACCGGCGCAAGATCGAGGATGGAGAGTGGCGGATCAGGCGGCAGGTCGGTCATGGGAGCAGGGGTCACACTAAGGAACGTCGCCGCTTATATCGGCATCTGCCGATGGATGACAACCGGCGCCTTGCCGATCCTCAGTTGCCGCGGGTTACGCTTGCGTCAGTCCGTCGCGGTAGTGCGAGCAGTATTTTCAGAGTCTTCCACAACTCGGCGAAACTATTCGCAGGGCCGCTCCGTATCTTCCGGCGACTGGTGCTTATGCCGTCGCATGAAAGGGAAGAAAAATGCTCGTCAAATCCATCCTTGTCGCCGCCGCTCTCGGCCTTGTCGCCACCACCGCCATCATTCCGGCCGATGCCGCCATGATGGCCGCCAACTCCATGGCCAAGACCGTGATGGTTGGCGGCGCCGCGATGTATCCGACCAAGAACATCATCGAGAACGCCATCAATTCGAAGGACCACACAACGCTCGTCGCCGCGGTCAAGGCAGCCGGCCTGGTCGCCACGCTCGAAGGCAAGGGCCCGTTCACGGTGTTCGCGCCGACCAATGAGGCGTTCGCCGCACTGCCCAAGGGCACGGTCGACACGCTGCTCAAGCCCGAGAACAAGGCGAAGCTTGCCACCATCCTGACCGACCATGTGGTTGCCGGCCATTGGGATGTCGCCGACATCGAAGCCAAGGTAAAGGCCGCCGGCGGCAGCGTCGGCGTCAAGACGGTTGGCGGCGCCACGCTGACCTTCAGCGTCAAGGCCGGCCACGTCTATGTGACCGATGAAAGCGGCGGCACGGCCCGCATCACCATCGCCGACGTCGAGCAGTCGAACGGCGTGATCCAGGTGGTCAACAAGGTGCTGCTGCCAAAAATGTAATTTCGCAATCCCTCCGCCACTGGCCAGGGCCCCGTTCTCCATAGCGGGGTTTCGGCGGCGACGGCCGGAGAAGAAGGGCCGCCCTCCGCCGGGGTGGCCCTTTGATTTCGTCACGCCACCTGTCCGGCGGCCCAGCCGGAGGCCCAGGCCCACTGGAAGTTGTAGCCGCCGAGCCAACCGGTGACGTCGACTGCCTCGCCGACGAAATAGAGGCCGGGCACCGTCTTTGCCATCATGGTTCTGGCATCTAGCCCGGCAGTGTCGACGCCGCCCACCGTGACCTCGGCCGTGCGGTAGCCTTCGGAGGACACTGGCTTGATGGTCCAGTGCCGCAAGGCGCGTTCGACTTCGGCGAGTTTCTTGTCCGAGAAATCGCCGATCATTCCGGGAAGGGCGATCTCTTCGGCCAGCATCTGGGCGAGGCGCTTGGGGAGATGCGCGGCGAGCACAGTTTGCAGCGCCAGTTTCGGTGTTCCGGCACGGGCCTGTTTCAGCATCGCCGCGATATCGTGTTTGGGCAGCAGGTCGATGCTGATGGCGTCGCCTTCGCGCCAGTAGCTCGAGATTTGCAGGATCGCGGGGCCGGAAAGGCCACGATGGGTGAACAGCAGCGCTTCGGCGAACCGCCGCTTGCCGCAGGCGACGACGACGTCGGCGGCGATACCGGAAAGGGGCGCGAGCTTCTCCAGCATCGTGGGTTCGAACGTCAGGGGCACAAGACCGGGGCGTGTTTCGGTGACGGCGAGGCCGAATTGCTCGGCGAGGCGATAGGCAAAATTCGTCGCCCCCATTTTGGGGATGGATTTGCCGCCGGTCGCGACGATCAGTGACCGGCAGCGCGCCGTGCCCGCAGAGGTGGCAATGGCAAAGCCGTCATCGGTTTTGCTAACGTCGTCGATCGTCGTCGCGAGTTGCAGGGAGGCGCCGGCTTTCTGCAGTTCCGCCGTCAGCAGATTGACGATCTGAGTGGAAGAACCGTCGCAGAACAACTGGCCGAGCGTCTTTTCGTGAAAGGCGATGCTGTAGGCTTTCACCAGCCGGATGAAGTTTTCCGGCGTGAACCGGCTCAAAGCCGAGAGGGCGAAACGCGGGTTGACGCCGACAAAGCGGTCGCGGGCGTGGGTCGTGGTGGCGTTGATGTTGGTAAAATTGCAGCGCCCGCCGCCCGAGATGCGGATTTTCTCGCCGGCCTGCTGGGCCTGGTCAACAACCAGCACGGCGCGGCCGCGCTTGCCGGCCTCGATAGCCGCCATCATCCCGGCGGCGCCCGCGCCGAGCACAATCACATCGTAATCAGCTTGCATCCGTCAGGGGCGGGAGCCGGCGGCTCAGTTGGTGTGCCAGAGGAAGCCGAGCGTCGCGCGGGTGACGGCGGGGCTGGACCCGATCGAGCCGTCGAGGCCGCCGAGTTCCATGACTTCGCCGCGCACCGTGTTCTTGCCCCAGAGCGCATATTCGACGCCGCCGCCAAAGGCATAGGCCGCCTTGTTTTCGAGCAGGCCGACACCGCCTGAAACGTAGGGCATCAGGCCGGGGAGAACGACGAAGCCGCCACGCGCCAGCGCCAACCCGTCGACGCCAACATCGCCAGAACTGTCAAAGCTGGTGCCGGCTTGCACTTCGCCACCGACGCGGAGGTTGTCGGTCAGGCCGTAGTTCCAGCCGGCCGTGGCGCCGAAGGCGACGCGGCTCAAATGGCCGCCATGGCCATGGTCGATGAAGAAATTGTAGGAGGGGTTATCCCAGGCGCCGGCATAAAGACCCGCATAGGCGCCGGTGAAATCGGTTGGTTCGTAGGCCGGGCCATCCGGGAAATTGCCGTCCGGGGCATCGAAGTGCCACATCGCGCCGGTGGTGAGGCGCACGGCCGACATGCCAGGCGTGCTGTGCGCATACGATCCAAGCTCGCTGATGCCGACGCCTTCGAGGCGGAGCGAAAGCTTGTCGCTGGCCATCCATTCGGCGCCCATGCCGGCTTCCCAGGCCGCGCCACTGTTGAGGTAGCCGGCGCCGCCGACGAGATAGGTCATGAAGCGGTCGTCGGAGAGAAAGCCGAGCCGCCCCAGCGCCATGACGTCAAAACCGTTCGCATCGGTGAAATTGGTATCGACGGCGGCCTGCACTTCGACGCCCGCCAGGATCGAGGGCGTCAACATATAGTTCCAGCCGGCAACGGCGGCGGCCTGGGTGCGGATCGCGTCGGCCTCGGGGAAGAAATCCTGATGACGGGCCGAGACGATGCCAGTCATCACGCCGGCATAGAGGCCATCGAAATAGCTCGGCGGCGTCAGGTTGGGGGCGACATCGGGATTGTCGAAGGCAGGTACGTCAGCCGCGAAGGCGCCCGTGCCGCTAAATGCCAAAAGCGCGGCAATACCGAGATAACGTGGGAATTTCATCGACCGCCAAACCCCAATTTTGGCGAAACTTAATCGAAAAGGCGGCGCGGCAATAGTCTTTTCCCTGATGGCGCGCGGTTGTTTTCGGGCCTGTGGTGAATGGGTATCAACCGCCAGCGGCGCTGCAAATTCATTGACTCTTGCACTTTTGCGCGTAGAACGCGCTTCCATCGTATTGCGCGCAGCGGGCTGCCCAAATGAACGGCAAAAGCTTCATCGACCGCAAGGCCACGGCGACTGCCGTGGGCCTGGTCGCATGCGCGATCGAAAAAACCAAAACCAAAACCGTCTGAGCTTTTCCCCGGGTCCGCTCCCGCCGGGGAGAGGCCTAAAACCGTTGACCGCGGCCGGATGGGCCGCGCGGGGCGAAAACGGGCAAGAGGATCTTCCCATGAGTTATCGCGTCGCCGTCGTCGGGGCCACGGGCAGTGTGGGCCGCGAAATGCTGAATGTGCTCGATGAGCGCAAGTTTCCAGCGAGCGAGGTCGTGGCCTTGGCGTCGTCGCGCTCGGTCGGCAATGAAATTTCCTATGGCGACAAGCGGCTCAAGGTCAAAGACCTCGAGCATTTCGATTTTTCGGGCATCGATTTCGTGCTGATGAGCGCCGGGTCGGGCCCATCGCGCGAGTGGGCCGAGCGGATCGGGCGCACCGGCGCCATCGTCATCGATAATTCGAGTTTTTGGCGCTACCACGCCGATGTGCCGCTGGTGGTGCCGGAGGTCAACGGCCACGTGCTCGATGCCTATATGGCGCGCGCCGATCGCAAGAACATCATTGCCAACCCGAACTGCTCGACCGCCCAGATGGTGGTAACGCTGAAGCCGCTGCACGATTTTGCGACGATCAAGCGCGTCGTCGTTTCGACCTACCAGTCGGTTTCGGGCGCCGGCAAGGAAGGCATCGACGAGCTTTACGCGCAGACCAAGGGCATTTTTGTCAACGACCGGCCGACGCCGAAGAAGTTCCAGAAGCAGATCGCCTTCAACGTCATCCCCCAGATCGATGTGTTCATGGAGGATGGCTATACGAAGGAAGAGTGGAAGATGATGGCCGAGACCAAGAAGATCTTGGATTCCAAGATCAAGGTCACGGCGACCTGCGTGCGGGTGCCGGTGTTCGTCGGCCATTCGGAAGCGGTGACGCTCGAATTCGACAAGCCGATCTCGGCCGATGAAGCGCGCGACATCCTGCGCGAGGCGCCGGGCGTCTCGGTGCTCGACAAGCGCGAGCCTGGCGGCTACGCGACGCCGATTGAGACGGTCGGCGACGACCTGACCTATGTATCGCGCATCCGCGAGGATTCGACGGTGGAAAACGGTCTCGTACTGTGGATTGTCTCGGACAACCTTCGCAAGGGCGCCGCCCCCAACGCCGTGCAGATCGCCGA
>Ga0134128_10005136_pt1 | contig 15898 bp, 13 predicted proteins | sample KB31754_FD_96462 | JGI IMG/M metagenome (GOLD analysis project Ga0134128, IMG submission 96462) | Terrestrial soil microbial communities with excess Nitrogen fertilizer from Kellogg Biological Station, Michigan, USA - KB3-175-4 | ecosystem: Environmental > Terrestrial > Soil > Unclassified ...
CGAGCGCGGCTTGGCCGTGACGATCGACATCCGCCGCTTCGGGCAGCCGCTGTTCTATGCCGCGATGGATGGCACCACGCCCGACAACGTGGAATGGGTACGCCGCAAGAGCAATGTGGTGGCGCGGTTCCACCGCAGTTCCTACGCGGTGGGGATCAGGGAGAAGATCAAGGGCGAGTCGATCTGCGAGTCGCAGGGGCTGCCGCTCGCCGATTATGCGACGCACGGCGGCTCTTTTCCTTTGCGTGTTGCGGGCGCGGGAGTGGTGGGAAGCGTGACCGTGTCCGGACTGCCGATGCGTGAAGATCACGAGCTGGTGATCGAAGGATTCTGCGCGGTGCTTGGCCGGGATTATGCCGAGCTGAAGCTTCCGCCGGAAGAGTAGATCAGCCGGTCGCCGCCTTTTCGAGCAGCGCGACAAAAAAACGATCGGTGCCGAATGCTCCGGGGACCAGGCGCAGGTAGCCCTCAGGCGTGATGCTGCCCTGCAGGGTTCGCGCGGCCCCCGTAACAAGAATTCCTTCCCTCTCCATCTCTTCGAGGCTGGCGGCGATCGGGAGCACGCTTGCATCAGCCTGGCTCTGGAGCACCACTGCAATGACGTGTTCATTCTCCTCGGGCTCGAGAGAGCAGGTTGCATACACAATGCGGCCGCCGGATCGCACTGCTCGCATTGCGGACTGTAGAATGAGCGCCTGCCGCTCTGCCTGCCGGGAGAACTCTTCGGGTGCCAGGCGGTGACGGATTTCGGGATTGCGGCCGAGGGTGCCCGTTCCGCTGCAAGGCACGTCGGCGAGCACGAGGTCGAATTCGTTTTTGAACGAGAGTGCCGTCGCATCGGCAAGGCGACATTCGACTCGCAGGCCAAGCGGCGCAAGGCGCTGTTGCAACGCTTCGAAGCGCGGCTCGCTTGCCTCGCAGGCCACAATGCGGGCATTCGGGTTGCGCTGACTGAGAATCAGCGTCTTGCCTCCCGGGGCGGCGCAGCAATCGAGGATCGCGTTGGCGCAGCCGGCGATTTCAGCGACGAGTTGGGAGCCTTCATCCTGCACGCGTACGCGCCCTGCGCGAAACGCTTCGGTCGCGGTCACATCGCCGGCAACGACGATGCGCGCATCAGCCAACAACGCTCCGGACGCGAGCTCAACACCGGCATCGGCCAGTTCGCCTTCCACGGCGGGATCGTCGACGCGGATGGATAGCGAATGCTGCATCTGCCCATGACGGCAGATGCAGCATGCAGCATCGTCTCCGAAGAACTGCTTCCATCGGGTGACGAGCCACTCGGGATAGGCAGCGGCAGCCCCATCCGGCGCGCCCGACGTTATGCCCTGACGCGGTGCGCTGATTGCAAGCTTGCGCAGGACCGCATTGACCATGCCGGAAGCAAATCGGTGGCCGGCGCGCTTGGTTAGCTCTACGCTCTCATCAATTGCGGCGCGCGCCGGAATGCGGTCCATGTGCAGGATTTGAAATGCGCCGAGCCGGAGCGCAATGCGAACCTCGGCATCGAGCCTGGCATTGGGCTTGTCGATATGTGCGCGAATCTGCCGGTCAAGCCCGATCTGCTGCCGGAGCACGCCAAGCACCAGGGCGGTGGCCAGGTTGCGATCCTGCAGCGACAGGGCAGAGATGGAACGCCTGCGCAACAGATCGTCGGAGTGGCCTTCGCCACGCTCGACTGCGAGCAGGATAGAGTACGCCGCCTTGCGCGCTGGAGAAATCTGCGCCATGGAACTCAACCCAGCCGCACGCCGGTGAGGTGCGTGTATCCGCGCAGAAACTCGCGCGCCTGCATGCGCTTTTTGCCCTCGAGCTGTACTTCAATTAATTCGAGCCACGTATCCTGGGCGCAGCCGACGATCATGCGGTCTCCAATCACAACGATGGCTCCAGGCTCGGCGCCGGACGGCAGATCAAGAGGTGAGTTCGCCGTCGGCTCCGCCACCCGTATGCTGTGTACGATCAGCTTTTTTCCCTCAACGCTGGTGAACGCACCGGGCCAGGGCTGAAATCCGCGCCAGCGATTCTTCAGCTCAATGGCCGTGCGTGCGGCGAAATCCATTCGGCCGTCTTCGCGCGTGAGCAGCGGGGCCAGCGTGGCACGCGCATGATCCTGCGGACGAGGCCGGATGCTACCGTCCTGCAAGCCCGCGAGCGTCTCGACGACGAGTGGCGCGCCGCCGATGGAGAGTTCGTCGAACAGGTCCGCAGCGGTTTCTTCGGGGTCGATGCCCATGGCCCGCTGCATCAGGATGGCTCCAGTGTCCAGCCCCTCATCGATGAGCATAGTGGTATTGCCGGTGACGTTCTGGCCCATGGCCACTGCCCATTGAATGGGCGCGGCCCCGCGATATTTCGGCAGCAGCGAAGCGTGCAGGTTGATGCAACCCAGGCGCGGCAGCGCGAGCATCCAGTTGGGGATGATGCGTCCGTAGGCCACGACGACGATGGCGTCGGGCGCAATCGCCTCAAGCTGCGCGCGAAATTTTTCGTTGTTGCGGATCTTCTCAGGCTGCGTGATGGGAATGCCCGCGGCAAGTGCGGTCTGCTTGACCGGAGGCGCGGTCAGTTCTTGTGTGCGGCCCACCGGCCGGTCGGGCTGCGAGACCACCAGCGCGACGTCATGTCCCGCTGCGATCAGAGCCTCAAGCGTCGGCACTGCGAAGCGCGGAGTGCCGCAGAAGACGAGCCTCACACTACCACTTTCCTTCGCGCTGCATCTTGCGAATTTTGCGCAGCGCAAGGTCGCGCTTCAGCGCGCTCATGCGGAAGATGAACAGCATACCGTCAAGGTGATCGATTTCATGCTGGAAGGCGCGCGACAGAAGTTCCTCGCCGTCCATCTCGAACCATTTGCCGTGCTCGTTCTGGGCGCGCACGCGGACTTTCCAGGCGCGCGGGACCTTCTCGCGAATCTCAGGAAAACTGAGGCAGCCTTCCTCTTCGTACTGCTTGCCTTCGCGCAGAATGACCTCAGGGTTGATGAGCACCAGCTTCTCCTTGGGATCCTTGCCCATGCTCAGATCGATCACGGTCACGCGCTTTGAAACTGCGACCTGTGGCGCCGCCAGCCCGATGCCCTGCGCGGCATACATGGTTTCAAACAGGTCCGCGACGAACTTGCGCAGCTCATCGTTGAACTCGGTGACCGGCTCGCCCGGCTGCGACAATACCGGCTCGGGATATTTAACGATCTTCAGAATCATCGTCCGCGACTAATAGCTCCTGATCTGTTCGATGTAGCCAGCGAAATTTCGTTTCATCTCCAGCGCAGAGTCACCGCCGAACTTGCGCTGCACCAAGTCCGCGATGGTCAAAGCGACCATGGACTCGGCCGCCACTCCCGCTGCCGGAACCACGCAGATATCGCTGCGCTCGTAACTGGCGCTGGTGGCCTCACGTGTATCGAACCGCACCGATTCAAGCGGCCGGCGCAGCGTCGAGATTGGCTTCAGATAGCCGCGCACCACGATGTCTTCGCCGTTAGAGACGCCGCCCTCGATGCCGCCCGCGTTGTTGCGCTCGCGAGTGAAGCGCGTGGGCCGCCCGTTGTCTTCCTTCGCATAATGGATGGCATCGTGCACCTGGGATCCGAACGACTCGGCCGCCGTAACGCCGCGGCCGATCTCAACGGCCTTGACCGCCTGCAGGCTCATCACGCTCCACGCCAGCAGCCCGTCGAGGCGCTCATCCCACTGCGCATAGGTACCCAGGCCGGCTGGCGCACCATGCACCACCACTTCGAAGACGCCACCAACCGTGTCACCGGTGCGCGACACCTGCTCCACTTCTTCCTTCATTCGAGCTTCTACGTCGGCATCGACACAACTCAGCAGGATGTCATCCTTCGCGCAAACGGCGACAATCTCGTCCCATGTGGCCATGCGCTCGAGCTCGGCATGACCCACGCGGATGACGTGGCTCAGCACTTCGATGCCCAGGTCGCGCAGCATCAACTTGGCAAAGGCGCCTGCAGCCACGCGCGAGGTGGACTCACGCGCCGAAGCTCGCTCCAGCACATAACGCGCGTCGGGAAAGTTGTATTTCAGCGCGCCGGCAAGGTCCGCGTGGCCTGGGCGCGGCGAGGCAACTGCCTGGTGCTTTGCCGGATCGCCGGCCTCAACGGGTAGCTTCTCTTCCCAGTTCTTCCAGTCGCGGTTGACGATCTCAATGGCCACCGGCGTGCCGATGGTCTTGCCATGGCGCACGCCCGACAGCACATGGGCCTTGTCGGTTTCGATCTTCATGCGGCCGCCGCGGCCGTAGCCCTGCTGCCGCCGCCACAGCTCGCGGTTCACAAAATCGAGATCGACAGGTACCCCCGCAGGCAGGCCGTTGATCATCGCGATCAAGGCCTCGCCGTGCGATTCGCCGGCACTGAAAAAACGGATCATGGCTCTTTCGATTGTAAAGGACAGGCAACAGAGAACAGGCAACAGGGAACAGCGATCAGGGATCAGGCTTTCCGAGACGCGGAGATTCGAGGGAGTCTCAAGCAACGTCGTGAACTGTCGCGATTGCCTGGTCCCTGCGTCTTCAGCCCATCATGCCCTTGTGCCCCAGCAGCACGCGGACGTAGGAGATCTGGCCCAGATGATAGGTCTCGTGCCAGGCCATGAAGCGGACGGTGCCGCTGAGCTTGCCATCGGCCGTGGGCGGACCGGGCTGGGCCGCGGGTTGTGCCACCTGCTCGTCGGTGGCGTTTTCGAACGCTCCTTCAAGTGCTGACGTGACGTCCTTCCACGCACCCACGAGGGCATCGGGCGATGGATACGCGGCGGTGCCGTCCAGCTTTTCGCCGCGGGCGAAAAGCCCCAGCCATGGGGCCGACCAGCTTCCACCGAGCCGCGCAACGACCGACTTACGCGACCAGATCAGATGACCGACGAGCCACGTGATGTGGTTGCCCGCGCCTTCCGGGCGCTTGAGCCACTCCTCCGGGCTGAGGCCGTTCAAAAGGCCCGTCATGAACTTGTTATTGAGGCGGAATTCTTCGGCGGCCTGAGCGACGGCAGCGGGAACCGGCATGAGACTGTCTCCCCGAGAGCGAATTCAAAGCAGAGTGGGTACTCCATCGAATACGCTCCCGGAGGCCGATCGGTCAACCCGGTTCGCCCAATTAAGGCCTCCCTTTAGCGCTTGCCGCGGGGCTCGTACTGGAAGCACTGCTCGAGAGACACTCCCAGCGCCAGCGCCACCTTGAACGCCGTCTCCAGCGAAGGCGAGTACTTATCCTGCTCGATGGCAATGACGGTCTGGCGCGTAACCCCCACCTGATCCGCGAGGTCCTGCTGAGTCATTGACTGCGCCGCCCTGAGTTCGCGAATCTGATTGCGTATGGACGCCATCAGAGGGCCCTCCTGTAGGACACGATCTGCGCCGCGGTCTTGGTGATGTCGGCGATGACCAGAATGCTGAAGAAGGCGCTCAGGAAATGCAGCCCGACCCTATGGTTTTCCAGGTTAATGTTGCCGGCTTCGGCGTGAAACCACAACATGGCGAGGCCAAGAACCATCAGGCCGCACACGGTGAGGTATCCGGCGCGATAGCCTCGCAGTTCAATCAGGCGATCACGCTCGTCGGTGACCCGGTTGCGGGTGACAAGCGCGATGATGAGTTGCAGCACGATTTGCAATGCAATGATCGCGACGATCATGCCGGCGACCTTGTTGATCGAGTTCTGCCTGTGAAGGAAGAAGTAGGATCCGTAAACGAGGATCTCGGCAATCAGCGAGGCGTAAAGGGACTTCTCACGATAGGAAAGGGTGGGCATCGGCAGTCATCTCCGTGTCAAAAATTCTTAACACCGACGAATGTACAGCGACAAGGACAGTTATGTCAAATATTTTTGACATATCTTTTAAAGTCGCCCTTGGTCTACGCGCGGTGCCCGCTGAAAGCACAAGCGGCGTCACGAGCGACGCCGCTCTCGTACGATTTCCGGCCGATTACGCGCGGCTGAGGTAAGCCCCTTCGCTGGTGTCGACGCGGATCTTTTCGCCCTCATTGATGAACGGCGGAACCTGGACCACGAGGCCGGTTTCCGTTTTGGCGGGCTTGGTCACGCTGGAGGCAGTGGCCGACTTCAGGCCCGGCTCCGTCTCCACCACCGTGAGTTCCACAAACGTGGGCAGCTCGATGCCGACGGCCTGGCCATCATGGTAGCTAACCCGGATCTGCAGGTTCGGCGTGAGGTATTCCACCGCATCGCCGAGCGTCGACGCCTTGAGCACGGTCTGCTCGTAATTTTCCGGGTTCATGAAGTAATAGTCGTCGCCGTCGTTGTAGAGATACTCCATGGAGATTTCGTCTACGACCACCTTTTCGATCGCGTCGGCCGAGCGGAAGCGGTGCTCGAACATCGCGCCCGATTTCAGGTTGCGCAACTTGGCCTGGATAAACGCGCGCAGGTTGCCGGGCGTGCGGTGCTCTACCTTGAACACCAGGTGAAGCTGGTCGTTGTGCTTGATGATCATGCCCGGACGCATCTGTGTGGCGGGAATCGCCATAGGGTAAAACTCCTTGCTGGAATCACGTGCAGAAATGCAGAAAAACGGGGTCTAGTCCATCTACCATTGTATCTTACGGTTTTTTAGTATTTGCCCCCGGAGGTGCAGCGCGGGGCCAGAACACCGGCCGTTCCAGGCGCGCGGGCCGGGTTATTTCGAATTTGTTTTCATGGCTGTGGCAATATCGGCAGCAGCCTGGGATCGATCTCCGCGCAGCAGCAGGCGCTCAAGTTCGTTCTCGATCTCGTGACCGATTACCATCGCGGTTCGGAACGGCGCCGGTGGATCCTGCTCATCGCCATTCTGCTTTGTGGTCAGCGCGAGGCGCGCGGCCACGTGCATCTGCCTCTGCAGCTTTTCCAGGCGTCGGAACACTGGCTGCGCGCCTCGCAAGCCTGCGCGTTCGGCATCGAGCCACGCGCCGAAGCGGCTGCGCGACTCGTCCATCTCCGGCGGGTCGGGCAGCAGGCCGCGCATATAGCCCTGAAGGCTGCGCATCCAGTTGAGAACTTCCACCTGCGCCACGAGGACGGGCCAGTTTTGCGGATTTGCCGCTTCCGCCTCGCGCCAGCGCGGGTCCGGCCACCAGTGGTGGTACCAGGTGACCACCTCGGCGGCAGGCATGGGCCGCGCGATGCCGTATCCCTGCGCGTAAGTACAGCCCATGCGCAGCAGCATCAGGCCCTGTTCTACGGTTTCAACACCTTCCGCCACAACCGTTCTGCGGAATGCGTTTGCCAGACCGATAATGCCTTGAAGTATGGCCAGATCATCGGGGTCGTGCAGCATGTCGCGCACGAACGTCTGGTCGAGTTTGAGCACCGGCGCGGGCAGCTTTTTGAGATACGTCAAAGATGAGTAGCCCGTGCCAAAATCGTCGATCGCCACCTGGATTCCCATTCCAAGGCATGCCGAGATGATTTCCGATACGTATGCGACATCCTGAACCGTGCTGGTCTCCGTGATTTCGAGCTCCAGCGACGCCGGCTCGGCGCCGGGGTTTGCCTGCAGGATCGCACGGAGCCGCTCGACAAAATCTCTCTGCTGCAGGTGCCGTGCGCTCACGTTCACGCTCACCGCGATGGGATGCCCATGCCCGCCCCATTCGCCAATCTGGCGCAGAGCCTGATCGATGACCCATTCGCCCACGTCGATGGCAAGGTCGTGGTCCTCGATCACCGGCAAGAAGACACCAGGCAGCAGCAACCCGCGCTGGGGATGCTGCCAGCGGATGAGCGCCTCCGCGCCCAGCAGCGCGCCCGTGGCCAGATTGACCTTGGGCTGGTAGTGCAGAACAAATTCGCCTGCCTTGAGCGCCTGCCGGATGCGGCCGATTTTCTCCAGCTTTCCGCGGAGGTTGTAATCGCGCGCCGAGTCGAACACCTGGTACCTGTCTTTGCCCGCCAGCTTTGCCTCATACATGGCCTGCACGGCCTGGCGGATCATCTGGTCCGCGTCCAGCTCTTCCGCCTGCGGAAAGAACGTCACGCCTGCAGTGGCAGACACCTGCAGGATCTCGGTTCCGTGCGCCACCGGGGTGGAGGCGGCGCTCAGCAGACGTTCGACCGCCTGCGTGGCCGCCGCCGTCTCCACCAGATTGGGCAGCACAACAATGAACTCGTCTCCCCCGATGCGCCCCAGGGTGTCGCCTTCGCGCAGCAGGTCTTTCATTCGGGACGCAGTGGCGACCAGCAGCGCATCGGCAGCATCTCGCCCGATCGCTTCATTCACACCCTTGAAGTTATCGAGGTCAAGAAGGATCAGGCCCACCATGTGCCCGATCTGGCCGGCTGCCGCGTTGGCGGTGCGCAGCCGATCGAGCGCCAGGTTGCGGTTCGGCAGCCCAGTGAGCTGATCGTAATTGACGGCCTTCTCAAGCTGGCGTTCCTGCTCCTTCATCGGAGTCACGTCAAAGAAGAGGCCTACGAAGTGTGCCGGCTTGCCGTTGCCGTCAAAAACGGTGGTGATGGTGGCGCTCACCTGGAACTCGCTGCCATCCTTGCGGCGGAACCACTGCTCGCCTCGCCAGCGTCCAGTGCCCATCACCTGGTCTTCAAGGCGGGCATAAAAATCTTCGTCGTGCCGATCGGACCTGAGGATATGCGAGTGCCGGCCGAGTACCTCCGCGCGGGGGTAACCCGTCACGCGCGTAAATGAGTCATTCGTCTCGATGATGTTGCCTGCGACATCGGTGACGAAGATGGCTTCGCTGGCATCGGCAAAAACGCTGGCGGCAAGTTCAAGGCGCGCCTGGGCCTGCTTGCGTTCCGTGATGTCCTCGATGGAGATGACGATGCCGCCGATCGAGGCGTCGCTTTCGCGCCAGGGCATCACCTCGCCGCGCATCCAGATCACCGAACCGTTTGCGCGCTCGAAGCGCTCATCGGTGAAGGTGAACGGCTCTCCTTCGAGAGCACGCGCATGGGCGGTTTTCCAGCGCTCGGGAATGTCGGAGACGACGTCATAGTGGCAGCAGCCGATGATGTCTCCGTAGACTCCGTAGAGTTGACGCCAGCGGCGGCTCACGGCAAGGTACCGCATGTTGCGGTCGTACATGGCCAGCGCCGCCGGAGCGTGCTCGATGAACATCTCGAGCCGCGATTTCGTTTCGCGGAGGGCCGCTTCAGTCGCCTTCCGCTCGGTAATGTCCTGCACAGAACCGCGCATCAATACCGGGGAGCCCTGCCGATCGCGGTCAATTCGGCCAATGCCCTGTACCCAGCGCATCTCTCCGTCGCACGGGCGGATCGCCCGGTATTCGCGGTTGAAGATGCGCCCCGGCGTCGCGATCACGTCTTCCATGTACTTCAGGAGCGGTTCGCGATCTGCGGGATGAACCAGGCTCGCCCATCCCTCCATATCGTGGGGATACCCCTCAGGAAGCCCCAGCATGGTGTCAATCGAGGCCGATGTGGCGAAAGCGCCGCGGCGGATATCGAGGATATAAGTTCCGATCGGAGGTAGTTTGGCGGCCTCGGGAAGGGCCTGGTTAGCCTCATAGACCTGCTCCTCGGCCTCGATGCGCTGGGTCAGGTTCGCCGCCGTCGTGAACAGCCCGATCACTTCACCGGAGGGTGATCGGACCGGACACTCGTGTATCTCGATCCACGCCTTGCCTGCCAGACGCACAATCTCTCGGATGTCATGAACCGAATCGCCCTGAGAGAGCACCTGCGTTTCGAGCGCGTAGTAGGAGTCGGCATCTTCTTCGGGCAGAAAGTCATAGTCGGTGAGCCCGACAAGACCCGCGCCACCCAGCCGTTCGCTGACGGAGCACCGGAAAGGCTTGCTGGCGGCAGTGAACACATGATTTCGGTCCTTGAAGAAGACCCAAGTGTCTGTGTTGTCAATCGCTGCGCGAAGGTGGTCGGAGTCGTCGGGACGCCCCTTACGGTTCCAGAGGGCCCGTGCATCCTGCAGCAGGATCGATACTTGCCGGCTGCCATCCGCTTCGATCCCTTGAAACTCGGCCTGCAGGCAGCGAATACGGCCGTCGGAATGACGCATGCGCAGGCACTCGACGCCGCTGGTCGGACCATCCGCGGCAAAGAACCGGCTGATGACATCCGCATCGCCTGGATGGATGCGCTCATGAAAAAAGCCGGCAGAGGATAGGAACGCGTGGGAATCGAATCCGAGAACGTTTTCAGGGGGGCCGTCGATCGAAATCAGGCGCGGGGATTCACCTGCCGCAAAAAGGAAGGTAACCCCGATACTGTTTACCGGCAACATGATTTCAAAGACGAAGGCATCCTATAGGGATAATTCGGCCAAGAGCAAGAGTTATCCCGTCACGCAGAAGTTGCAGAGAGCTGTCTGGTAACGTTGTTCTTAGGTTACTTGTAGTTCCTCTGAATGTCTAACGGCCGACGCCCGGAGGGTTTGCGGCGGCTGCGGGGCATCGTCTACGATTGCCCCAAACCGCGGCGCGCCTGCGACTCAGGAGCTTTCCTCATGCGAATCAGCCCTCTTTTTTGCGCCCTGTCCCTTTGCGTGTGCGGGGTTCCGGCGGTGTTTTCGCAGGCCGTGCCGCCGCCGGCGCAGCCGGGAAATTCACCCGCGCAGCCGGTGACCTTCCCCGCGCAACCGCCCCAGGCGCAACCCGCGTCTCCTCCCGCCGACGCGCCGTATCGCAACGCAAATCTTCCGGTAGAGCAGCGAGTCGCCGATCTGCTCTCGCGCATGACGCCCCAGGAAAAGGCCTCCATGCTTGCGGGCTCCGGCTGGATGGAATCCACCCCCATCCCCCGCCTTGGCATCCCGGCCATCAAGATGGCCGACGGGCCCATGGGCGTTCGGTCGTGGATGGGCAGCTCGGCCATCACCTCTGCAGCCAATGCCCCGGCCAAAATCGAGGCCACCTCCTTCCCTGCCGGCGTCTGCATGGCGGCCACATGGGACACGCCGCTGGTCCAAAAGGAAGGCCAGGCCATCGCGCAGGAGGTGAAGGCGCTAGGCCGCGACATGATCCTCGGGCCGACCGTCAACATCAATCGCCAGCCGCTGTGGGGCCGCAATTTCGAGGGCTATGGAGAAGACCCGTATCTTTCCGGACGCATGGGCGTGGCTTATGTACAAGGTGTGCAGAGCGAGGGGGTAATTCCCAGCGTCAAGCATTTTGACGCCAACAACGAGGAGTACGAACGGCACCGCATCAACGCCACCATCAGCGATCGCGCCCTGCACGAAATCTACCTGCCGGCCTTCAAGGCCGCCGTGGAAGAGGGCAATGCGTGGAACATCATGTCGGCCTACAACCTGGTAAACGGGGCGCACATGGCGGAGAACATACCCCTGCTGCACAACGTGCTCCAGAACGAGTTCGGATTCCAGGGATTCGTGATTTCGGATTGGGGTTCCACCTACTCGACCGCTCCAACCATCAACGCCGGCATGGATCTCGAGATGCCCGGCGGGCAGCGGGCGCAGCAATGGATGGCTCTGCCGCAGACGGCGCAAGCCGGCAACGGCGATCTATGGCTTACGCCGGACAAAGTGATGGCCGCGCTCACCGCCGGCCAGATCCAGCAAACGCAGCTTGACGATAACGTGCGCCGCATTTTGCGCGTGATTATCGGAAGCGGGCTCTTCGACCATCCTCATCCCGGTGGCGGAGAGGTGGACACACCGGCGCAGCGCGCGGTTGCGCTGCAAGGCGCCACCGAGGGGATCGTGCTGCTCAAGAACGACGGCAACCTGCTGCCCATCGACACAACCAAGGTGCACAGCATTGCGGTGATTGGACCCGATGCGGGCGTGGCGCGTACCGGAGGCGGCGGCAGTTCGCTGGTCCGGCCGAAGTACGCCATCGCGCCGTTCGACGGCATCCGCGACCGCGCCGGCAACGCGGTGAAGGTGAGCTACGCGCTGGGTGTGGGCATGGAGGGCGAAGACCCCGCGCAGGACTCGACCGAAACCCGCGCCGCCGATCTGCGCCAGGCCGTCGAAGCCGCCTCGCATGCCGACTTGGCCGTGATCGTGGTGGGCCGGGACAACAAGATCGAGTCCGAGGGCCACGACGTTCCCACCATGGAGCTGCCCGCCGGCCAGGATGACCTCATCGAAGCCGTGGAAAAGGCCAACCCGCATACCGTTGTCGTCCTCAATACCGGGGACCCCGTCACCATGACTCGCTGGGTCGACAAGACGGCCGCCCTGCTCGACATGTGGTACGGCGGTCAGGAAGGCGGCCACGCACTCGCGGCGATCCTCTTCGGCGATGCCGATCCATCAGGGAAGCTGCCCGTCACCTTGCCCAAGCGCTATGAGGACAACCCAGCTTACGGCCACTATCCCGGACAGAATCTGCAGGTGGACTACGCCGAGGGCATCTACGTAGGCTACCGCTACTACGACACCAAGAAAGTGGAGCCGGCGTTTCCCTTCGGCTACGGCCTGAGCTACACCACATTTCAGTACGACAACATGGGCGCCACGCCGCGCCTCGCCAGGACCGGCAACACCTCGGAATTTGGCGTCACTGTGGACGTGAGCGTGCAAAACACCGGGACACGCGCCGGGGCAGAAGTTGTCGAGCTCTACGTGCACGAGAACAAGCCGAAAATCGACCGGCCCGAGCGCGAGCTGAAGGCCTTCCAGCGCGTCGAACTGCAGCCCGGCGAGACCAAGTGGGCACACTTCCGGCTGAATCGCTCCGCATTCTCCTATTGGGATCCGGCGACCCGGGCCTGGACCACCGACGCCGGCGAATACGAGATCCAGGTCGGCGCGTCCTCGCGAGACATCCGCCAGAAAAAGATCATCAAGATCCCGGCGTCGTTCCTGAACCCACGCTAACGATCGGCCTGCATCCGCTTTGCGTGAGTGCAGCCTCACTGTTCCGACTGAGCTTCAATCGTTGCGCGCCAAGCGAAAATCTCCACGATGGTGCGCAGCCTTACACCGGATGTTCATAGACTTCGTCGTCCGGTTCGCCCGCTCGCGCGGCCGTCCACGCAATGTAAGCGCCTGAGCCGACAATGAGCGCCGCGCCCCCAAGCATCCACAGCGTGGGCAACTCGTGCCAGACGGCATAAGAGATGAGCGCGCCGGTAAGCAGTTGGGTGTAGTGATACTGCGACACGTTTGAAGCCGACGTGTGCTTTACCGCGGTGTAAAAGCACAGGGTTCCGGCGGCGCAGAAAATACCCATGGCGATCAGCTCGGCGAGCAAGCGGGCGCCGATCGGCTCGGCGTGCATCAGCATGGCGATTCCGCCGACGACGGTCATGATCATTCCCGAAAAAAACGCGAGGCTCTCGGGCGACTCAGTCTGCGTGAGCACGCGGGACCACACCATGTTGACGCTGAAGCAGGCCACGCAGACCATGCAGGCCAGGTAGCCGATCCAGTCGCCGGGAGTGGTGCCGCCCCAGGGGTCGAGGGCGATCACCACACCTATGAAGCCTGCAATGATCGCGAACGATTTGCGCTTTTCGAGACGCTCTTTGAGAAAGATGGCCGCCAGAATTGTGATGACCATGGGCGACGTAAATACGAGGATGTAGAACAACGTGAGCGGTACGTGTCGAAGCGCGATGACGACGCAGACGTTGTTGGCGAGATCGAGGCAGGAACGAACAAGCTGGCGCCGCGGCCGCCTTGGCCGGAGGATCTTCAGTTCGCCGTGCATGGCGGTCCAGGCGGCGAGAGAAGCGCACATCATGTGCCCGAGGAACGCGAGGATTTCGAGCGCAGAAAGGCGGGAGCGTCCGACGATCTTCATAGTGCTGTCGGTAAGCACCCAGAAGGTGAATCCGGCAATGGCCAGCGCGATAGCTTCGAGATGGGTCGTGCGTTCGTTCATTTGCTCCCGCAGAAGATAGCAGTGGGTGCGTTGCTGTCGATTTCTGGGCCAGGCGGCGGCTGCATGCCTTAGGCTATCAACCGAGCGCACGAGGCGAGATTCCGGCGCGGTAGAAATCCAATCCGTTCAAAGGGGCTCCTTCTCCGATGATCCGCATCCTTTTCGTCGCAGTCGCGGTGCTAGTGATATTTCCCTGTTCGCTTGCGGCAGTTCCTCAAGACGCGGGCGGCGCTTTGCCGCAGGATCCAATGGCGTTGATGACGCTGGCTCATGAGAAAAACGGCCTGGTCGGGGCAGACGTCAAGCCGTGGCACATGCACGGGACCTACCACGCGTATAAAAATGGCAAGCCGGAATATGAGGGGACCTACGAGGAGTGGTGGTTTAGCCCGACACAGTACAAGGTCAGCTTCATCAATCCGAAGCAGCCTCAGACCGATTACGCCACAGGAACCGCATTACTGCGGGATGGCTCACAGAAGTGGCTCGACGGGCCGGAGGAACTCTTGCGCACGAGCGTCGTGGACCCGCTTCCCGATCCATCCCTGCTGAAACCTTTCACCCTTGTGCGCCGCGAGCGGAAAGTCGGCAATCAGAAGCTCGAGTGTGTTTCGCTCACGTCCCCTGTTCGTTCGAATCCGCAGGTAAGCGCAGATTACTACCCGGCCGAGTGCTTCGGAGCTTCCCTTCCAGTTCTGCGTATCTTCAAGGACGGAAGCGAACAAATCGTCCATGACCAGCTCATCCAGTTTCAGGGACACTTCATCGCGAAAAACATCCATGTCTGGAATCAGGGCAAGACGCTGGCCGACCTCCAACTGGATGTCGTTGAAACATTGAAGCAGGCGCCGGAGAGTGTCATTAACCCACCTTCCAGCGCGCTCCGGGTCGATCTGACCCGGATCCCTTTGAACCAGGGCAAATCTCAATTCCCTGCTTTGCTGAAAAGGCGGTCCCTGTGTACCCCGACATTGCGAAGGGCAGGCGTGTGCAGGGTATCGTGACGATCAAAGCGACCATCGGAGCCGACGGCCATGTGGAGAACCCCGAGGTGGTTGACGGCCCGATGGAGCTAAGGGCGGCCTCTCTCGATGCGGTGAGGCAGTGGATGTACAGGCCCGTGGAAGTGATGGGTAAACAAATTCCGGTCGAGATCGAGATTCACGTCATCTTCTCATTTGGCTACTAAACTCTTCTGCCTGGGCGGCAACGTCTTCGGCTGGATGGTGCCCGAGCCCGACAGCTTGCGCCGGCTCGATCCCGCCGCGGCTCCCGGTCTCACGTTTATCCATACCGCCGCCGCGGTGTCGGGGCGCGGGAACCTCGTTTGTTCCACCGCGCCGTAGGCGCAGGGTTCGTTAGCCCCGCGCTTCAGCGTGGGGAAAGCTGGTCGCGAAAGGGTCCGGAGTCCCGTAGGGACGGCGCAAACTTCGTGAGTCTCATCCGCCACTCCTCCAATCGCCCCTTAAAACCAGCTTACTTCCGCGCCGCCTTCAACACCGCATAAAACGCCGGTTTCGGCTTGCCCTCGCGGTCAAACAGCAGCGGATACGACGTGCGCCCGCGAACCGGCCAGTTGTTCAGCCACGAAGTTTTGTCCGTGACGCCCCAAAAAGTGACGCGGCTCACCACGTCCCGGTGCTTCCAGAACACCGCGAACAACTCGCCGTAGCGCGCCGCCAGTTTCTGCTGCACATCTTCCGGCAGTCCATTCGGGTAGGGATTCAGCCTGGCATTCTGCTGGGCCGTCACACCCACATCGGCCGTATGCCCCCATGACGAAGGCAGAACGTCGATATCCAGTTCCGTGATTGCCACTTTCACTCCGGCCGCCGAAAGTTCCTCGATGGCCGCTTCTTCCCCCTGCGCAATGCCGTCCGCCAGATGCAGATGCGCCTGGCTGCCCACCACTGCGATGGGCACACCGGCCTCCTTCAGTTTCTTCACCAGCGCGATCGCGCCCTTGCGCTTGGCCGGATTCTCAAGGTCGTAATCGTTGTAATTCAACTGCGCTGCCGGATCGGCCTCGTGCGCAAACTGGAACGCCTTCACCACGTAGTCGTCGCCAATGATCTTCTCC
>Ga0134128_10005137_pt1 | contig 15896 bp, 15 predicted proteins | sample KB31754_FD_96462 | JGI IMG/M metagenome (GOLD analysis project Ga0134128, IMG submission 96462) | Terrestrial soil microbial communities with excess Nitrogen fertilizer from Kellogg Biological Station, Michigan, USA - KB3-175-4 | ecosystem: Environmental > Terrestrial > Soil > Unclassified ...
ACCGCGGTCATCGGCGGCACCGGGAGCGGCAAGACGACCCTGGTCAACCTGATCCCGCGGCTGATGGACGTGACCGCCGGCGCGGTGCTGGTGGACGGGGTGGACGTGCGCGAGTTCGACGACGCCGCGCTGTCCAAGGCGATCGGGCTGGTGCCGCAGCGGCCCTACCTGTTCTCCGGGACGGTGGCTACCAACCTGCGCTACGGCAACCAGGAGGCGACCGAGGCCGAGCTGTGGCACGCGCTGGAGATCGCGCAGGCGGCCGACTTCGTCCGGCAGATGGAGGGCGGCCTGGACGCCCGCATCGCGCAGGGCGGCACCAATGTGTCCGGCGGGCAGCGGCAGCGGCTGGCCATCGCCAGGGCGCTGGTGCACAAGCCCGAGATCTACCTGTTCGACGACTCGTTCTCGGCCCTGGACTACGCCACCGACGCGGCGCTGCGCGCGGCGCTGCCGGCGGAGACGTCCGAGGCGACCGTGCTGATCGTGGCCCAGCGGGTGGCCACGATCCGCAACGCCGACCGGATCATCGTGCTCGACGGCGGCCGGATCGTCGCCACGGGCACCCACAACGAGCTGATGGCCACCGACGAGACCTACCGGGAGATCGTGCTCTCCCAGCTGACCGAGCAGGAGGCAGCGGCATGAGCGAGCCGCAGGGGCGCGGCGCCGTCTGGACTGAGGAGCGACGAGCGACGAAGGAGCGAAGGAGCGACGAGGGAAGACGGCGCCATCAGGCGCCCCGGAGGCGAGCGGGGAGCACCGCATGAGCGGGGGCGCGGAGAACAACGGCGCCGGGAAGAACGGGGCCGCGAGCAACGGCGCTAAGAGCAACGGCGCCGAGAGCAACGGCGGCCTGGGGGAGCGGGCCACCCCCAAGCGCGGGCTGGGCCCCGACGGGAGCGCGCCCGCGCGCGGCCCGGCCGCGTTCATGGCCGGCCGGTCGACCGAGAAGTCGCTGGACTTCAAGGGCTCCAGCCGCCGGCTCATCGGCACCCTGAAGCCGCAGCGGCTGCTTGTGGCGATCAGCTTCCTGCTGGCCGCCGTCAGCGTCACGCTGTCGGTGCTCGGCCCCAAGCTGCTCGGCGACGCCACCAACCTGATCTTCGGCGGGGTGATCAGCCGGCGGCTGCCGGCCGGCGTCAGCAAGGCCCAGGTCATCGCGCACCTGCGGGCCGAGGGCAAAGGCACCGAGGCCGACCTGCTGCAGGCCGTCCACGTCACGGCCGGGCAGGGCATCGACTTCGACCACGTCGGCCAGGTGCTGCTCCTGGTGCTGGTGGTGTATGTGTTCTCCTCGATCGGCATGCTGCTGCAGGGCCGCCTGACGGCCACCATCGTGCAGCGCCTGGTGTTCTCGATGCGCGAGCAGGTCCAGGCCAAGCTGGCCCGGCTGCCGCTGAGCTACTTCGACCGCCAGCCGCGCGGCGAGATCCTGAGCCGGGTCACCAACGACATCGACAACCTGGCCCAGTCCCTCCAGCAGACCCTGAGCCAGCTGGTGATCTCGCTGTTCACCATCGTCGGCGTGCTGATCGCGATGTTCCTCATCTCGCCGCTGCTGGCGGTGATCGCGCTGGTCACCGTGCCGGTGTCAGTATTCGCGGTGGCCCGGATCGGCAAGCGGGCCCAGCCCCAGTTCGTCCGCCAGTGGTCCACCACCGGCAAGCTGAACGGGCACATCGAGGAGATGTTCACCGGCCACTCGCTGGTCACCGTGTTCTGCCAGCGTCAGCAGGCCATGGACGAGTTCACCGAGCAGAACGAGAAGCTGTACCAGGCCAGCCACCGGGCCCAGTTCATCTCCGGCACCATCCAGCCGATCATGATGTTCATCGGCAACATCAACTACGTGCTGGTCGCGGTGGTCGGCGCGCTCCAGGTGGCGGCGGGCGCGCTGACGCTGGGCGGCGTGCAGGCGTTCATCCAGTACTCGCGGCAGTTCAGCCAGCCGCTGACCCAGCTGGCCAGCATGGCCAACCTGCTGCAGTCCGGGGTGGCCTCGGCCGAGCGGGTGTTCGCGCTGCTGGACGCCGACGAGCAGGGCGCCGACCCGGCCGCGCCGGACAGGCCGCACGAGGTCGCGGGCCGGGTCGAATTCGGCCACGTGTCGTTCAGCTACTCGCCGGACCGGCCGCTGATCGAGGACCTCTCGCTGAGCGTGTCGCCGGGCCAGACCGTGGCCATCGTCGGGCCCACCGGCGCGGGCAAGACCACGCTGGTCAACCTGCTGATGCGGTTCTACGAGGTCAACTCGGGCGAGATCCGGCTCGACGGGGTCAACATCGCCGACATGACCCGCGACGAGCTGCGCGGGCTGACCGGCATGGTCCTGCAGGACGCCTGGCTGTTCGGCGGCACCATCGCCGACAACATCGCCTACGGCTCGGCGGGCGCGACCCGCGAGCAGATCATCGAGGCGGCCAGGGCAACCTACGTGGACCGGTTCGTGCGCACCCTGCCCGACGGCTACGAGACAGTTCTTGATGACGAAGGCTCGAACGTCAGCATGGGCGAACGTCAGCTCATCACCATCGCCCGCGCGTTCCTGGCCCGGCCGGCCATCCTGATCCTGGACGAGGCCACCAGCTCGGTCGACACCCGCACCGAGGTGCTGATCCAGCGGGCCATGAACTCGCTGCGGCAGGGCCGGACCAGCTTCGTGATCGCGCACCGGCTGTCCACGATCAGGGACGCGGACCTGATCCTGGTCATGGAGTCCGGGCAGATCGTGGAGCAGGGCACCCACGAGGAACTGCTGGCCGCCGACGGCGCCTACGCCCGGCTGTACGCGGCGCAGTTCGCCCAGGCCATGGCTTCGGTCGACTAGACCAGGGGGAGTAGCCCCAGGTGATACGCGGGATACGCGGGATACGCGGGATACGCGGGATACGCGGGATACGCGGGATACACGGGATACGCGGGATACGCGGGGCGGCGGAGTTATCCTGGCGGCGTGCGGGTGGTCATCAGCCCGGACGCCGCCAGGTTCGTCGCGGCCCGCGGCGGGCGGCTGTGGGTGTGGGCGGCGTACCCGCGCCGGTGCTGCGCGGCGGTACCGGCGTACATGCACGCGGCCACCGCGCCGCCGCGCGGCCGGGACGGCTTCGCCCGGATCGAGGCACCGGGCCTGGAGCTGTGGTTCCTGGCCCCGGCCGGCAGCCAGCCCGATGTGCTGGAGATCGGCCTCAGGGGCCGCCGCCATCCGCGCGTCGAGGCCTACTGGGACGGCTGCCTGTTCGCGCTCACGGGCTAGCGGGCGGGCCGGCATCAGGCGTCCCGGAGCCGGAACACCAGCCCGCCTAGCAGCATCGCCCCCAGCGCCCACAGGGCCAGCACGCCCAGGCCCGCCCACGGGCTGAGCGGCTGGCTGCTCAGCCCGGTCGTGGACTGGATGTCCAGCCCCGCGCTCATCGGCCCGATCTGCTCCAGGTGGCGCCGCCAGTCCGGGTCCAGGGCGGTGGCGATGACCGGGAACAGGTACAGCAGGCCGAGGACGGCCCCGATCGCCACCGCCGAGTCCCGGATGGCGACGGCCAGCCCGAGCGCCAGCAGCGCGACCAGGCCCAGGTACAGGACCGAGCCGGCGGCGGCCCGCAGGTCGGGACCGGCCAGGCCCAGCGGCGGGTAGCCGTGGGCCGGGGTGAGACCGCGGCCGGGCAGGATGAGCCGGCCGGCCAGCATCGAGGCCAGCACCGCGACCGTGCCCGCGCCGAGCACCAGCCCGGTCACGATGACCGCCTTGGCCGCCAGCACGGTACCCCGGCGCGGCACCGCCGCCAGCGTCACCCGGATCATGCCGGTGCCGTACTCGCCGGTCACCGCCAGGATGGCGATGATGGCGGCAACCGCCTGGCCGAGCTCGATCCCGGTCAGGCTGACCTTGGCCGGGTCCTGGCCGCAGCCCGCCGCCGGGCAGGTCACGGCCGCGGCCGTGACCGCGCCGACCACCGCGGTCAGCGCCACGACGGCGGCCAGCAGCCAGAACATGCCGGGCTGGGTGCGGATCTTGGTCCACTCGGCGTGCAGGCAGGCGAAGCAGGCGGTGCGGCCCTGGCTCACGCGTCCCTGGCTCACGCGGACCCGGCTCAAGCGTCCCTCCGGCGCAGCAGCCAGGCGGCCAGGGCCAGCGCGGCGGCGGTCCAGGCGGCGAGCACGGCCAGGCCGGCCCACGGCGCCAGCGGGAAGTACCCGGCCTGCGCCGCGTAGATGTCGCTGACCTGGTGATACTGCGGCAGCGTGGCCTGGACCGCGAACGCGGCCGCCGGGGTCAGCCGCAGCAGCCAGTTCTGGGCCCCGAGCGGCAGCACCGGGGCGGCCACGCAGAACATGTACGGCAGGACGATCACCACGATGGCGGCGGTGACGGCGGTCGCGCTGCGCCGCAGCATGGTGCCCAGGGCCAGCGCCAGCACGGCGGCCAGCGCCAGGACGGCCGCGGTACCCGCGATCACCCGTACCTCGGTCACCGCCGTGACCGGGAACACGTAGACCCCGCTGGCGCGCAGCATCCGCTGGCCGAACACGACCACCACGGCCGAGCTGGCCAGGCCGGTCACGAACGTCAGCGCGCCGATCACGGCGGCCTTGCCGGCCAGCACCCGGCCCCGTTGCGGGGTGGCCACGAGCGTGGTCCTGATCAGCCCGCGCCGGTACTCGGCGGTCATGAACATGGCCGCCACCACGACGATCGCGATCAGCCCGGCGAACGTCCCGATCAGGGTCTGCGCGATCGTCGTGCCGACCCCGGTCGCCCCGGTCACCACCGGCGCGATGTCTCCGCTCCCGGTCACCGTGAACGCGCCCGCGGCCTGGCGGAACCCCGACGCCGGCCCCGGCGCGGGCCCGCCGGGTGCGCCGATGTCGTCGCCCGTCCACCCGCCGGGCGCCCAGCCGCCGGCCAGGCGGACCCGGTCCAGGACGGCGGTGTCCTGGGTCGGCGCGGTGTCGGCGCCCGACGTGCCGTACATCGGCGACGCGTACTGCGGGGACGTGGCGAACAGCCCGCCCTGTACCGTCGCCGGCAGGGCCGGGAGCCGGACGGTGCCCACGCGATCCCACGTCGTTCCGTTGGCCGAGTCGTAGCCGGTGATGGTGTCGCCATGGCGGGTCAGCCGGAGCCAGCGCGGCGACGCCGCCGACACCCCGCCCGCCAGTCCCGCGATGTCGCCGGTGTAGTCGTCCTGCAGGCGGACGCCGTGGCCTCCGGTGACCATCATCGCCGCGTAGGCCGACCCCGGCCGCGTGCTGGCCTTGATGATGATCCCGGCCTTGGACCATGGCATCAGACCGGCCCTGGTGGCCTGGTTAGTCCGAACATGCCCGGTGAACGCGGGCAGGCGGCCGGTCAGAGAGGCGACCCGAGCGGTGATGGTGCCGTTCCCGGCCAGCGGCCGGCGGACGAAGTAGAAGCTATCGGTGACCGCGACGCCGCCCGGCCCTACCGTGGGCGCGCAGGAGGAGACGTTGCACGAGCCGGACTGGCTGGGCCCGAGGCCGAGCGCCATCGTCACCCCGGCGGCCAGCAGCAGGCCGATGACCCAGCCGCGGACGGTGCGGAACTTGGTCCACTCGGCGTGGAGGACGGCGGTCATCGCGCGGCCTCCGGTGTCGGCCGAGCAGCCCGGTAGTCCACGACGTCGCTGGTCAGCTCCAGGTACGCCTCCTCCAGGGTGGCCCGGTGCGCCGACACCTCCGCGAAGCCGATCGCGGCGCCGGCCAGCACGGCCACCACCCGCTCGGCGGGCAGCCCGGAGATGACCAGCGTGTCCGGGCCCGACCCGGCGACCTGGGCTCCGGCCCCGGCCAGGGCCGTCGCCGCCGGTCCTGGTGCCGCCGTGCGCAGCGTGACCCGGTCGCCCGACACGGCCGCGATCAGCTCGCGGACGCTGGTGTCGGCGATGACCCGCCCGCGGCCTACGACGACGACATGGTCGGCGGTGTCCTGCAGCTCGCTCATCAGGTGGCTGGAGACCAGCACGGCCCGGCCCTCGGCGGCCAGCCCGCGCAGGAACTCGCGCATCCAGATGATGCCCTCGGGGTCCATGCCGTTGAACGGCTCGTCCAGCATGAGCACCCGCGGGTCGCCGAGCAGCGCGGCCGCGATGCCCAGCCGCTGGCGCATGCCCAGCGAGTAGCCGCCCGCCCGGCGCCTGATCACCGCCTCCAGGCCCGCCTTCGCCACGACCTCGTCGACCCGCCGGGCGGTCAGGCCCTGGGAGTGGGCCAGCCACAGGAGGTGGCCGCGGGCGCTGCGGCCGGGCTGCAGGGCGCCCGCGTCCAGCAGCGCGCCGACGTGGGTGAGCGGGCGCGGCAGCGACCGGTACGGCACGCCGCCGATCAGCGCGGTGCCCTGGTCGGCCGCGTCCAGGCCGAGGATGACCCGCATGGTGGTGGACTTGCCCGCGCCGTTGGGGCCGACGAAGCCGGTGACCTGTCCCGGCTCGACGGTGAACGTCATGCCGTCCAGCGCCAGGGCCGATCCGTACCGCTTGCGCAGCCCGCTGACTTCAATGTTGCTGACTTGGTTCATGGCTGGCAGTTCTACGCCGGCGGTGGTGGCGGGCCGGTGTCGGCGGCTGACACCGGGCTGACACCGGCTCACCTGGCATTCTTCTGATCATGAGGGTGCTTGTTGTCGAGGATTTCGAGGTTCTGGCCGAGGCCATCGGGACCGGGCTGCGCCGGGAGGGCATGGCCGTGGACGTCGTGCTGGACGGGGATGATGCCCTGGAGCACCTCGCCGTCACCAGGTACGACGTGGTGGTGCTGGACCGGGACCTGCCCGGCACCCACGGCGACGAGGTGTGCGCCGCGATCGTGGCGGGCGAGGCGGACAGCCGGGTGCTGATGCTGACCGCGTCGGGCACCGTCGCGCAGCGCGTGGAGGGCCTCGACCTGGGTGCCGACGACTACCTGCCCAAGCCGTTCGACTTCGCCGAGCTGGTGGCCAGGGTCCGGGCCCTCGGCCGCCGGTCGGTCCCGGCCGTGCCGCCGGTGCTCGAGGGCGGCGGCATTACCCTGGACCCCAGCCGCCGGGTCGCATTCCGCGGCGGGCGGCGGCTCGAGCTGAGCCCCAAGGAGTTCGCCGTCCTGGAGTGCCTGCTGGCCGCGGCGGGCCGGGTGGTCTCGGCCGAGGAACTGCTCGAGCGGGCCTGGGACGAGGCCGCCGACCCGTTCACCACCGCGGTCAAGTCGACGGTCAAGCGGCTGCGGGTCCGGCTCGGCGACCCGGCCGTCATCCACACCGTCCGCGAGGGCGGCTACCGGATCGGGGAGCCGTAGTGCTGTCGCTGCGCACCAAGCTCGCGCTGCTGTACGCCGCCGCGTTCTTCATCGCCGGCGCCGTGCTGGTCACGGTCGGGTTCCTCGGGGCCAAGCAGACGGCGCGCGTCGGCACCTCGGGCCCGCCGGCGACCCACGTGACCACCGGCCCGCTCATCCCGCAGGCCATCGCCCTGATCGTGCTGGCCATGGCCTCGTACGGGCTCGGCTGGCTGATCGCCGGGCGGCTGCTGCGGCCGCTGCGCGTGATCACCGCCACCGCGCGGGAGATCTCGGCCACCAACCTGCACCGGCGGCTGGGCCTCAGCCACGGGCAGGACGAGTTCCGCCAGCTGGGGGAGACGCTGGACGACCTGTTCGGGCGGCTGGAGGCGTCGTTCGACTCGCAGCGGCACTTCGTCGCCAACGCCTCGCACGAGCTGCGGACGCCGCTGACCGCCGAGCGCACCGTCCTTCAGGTCGCGCTGGCCGACCCCGGCGCCGGCGCGGCCGCGCTGCGGTCGGCCTGCGAGGAGGTGCTGGCGCTCGGCCAGTACCAGGAGCGGCTCATCGACGGGCTGCTCACGCTGGCCAGCGGCGAGCGGGGGGTTGAGCGGCCGGAGCCCTTCGACCTCGCCGACGTCACCGGGAAAGTTGTCGCCGACCGCCAGGCCGAGGCCGGGCGCCGGGGCCTGCGGCTGCGTCTTTCGCTCGGCGCGGCGCCGGCGTCGGGCGACCCGAGCCTGACCGGGAGCCTGGTGGCCAACCTAGTCGACAACGCCCTGCGGCACAACGTGCCCGGCGGCTGGATCACGGTCTCAACGTCGGCGGCGGCCGGGCAGGCCACGGTCGCGGTGGCCAACAGCGGGCCGGTGATCCCGCCCGGCGAGGTGGGGCGCCTGTTCCAGCCGTTCCAGCGGCTCGGCGCCGAGCGGGTTAGCCGGTCTGCCAACGGCCGCCGCGGCGGGGGCGGGGATGGCAATGATGGCGGTGCCGGCGGGGATGGCGGGCACGGGCTCGGGCTGGCCATCGTCGGGGCCATCGCCGACGCGCACGGCGCCGGGATCACTGCCCGCGCCCAGCCCGACGGCGGCCTGGCCATCGACGTCGCCTTTCGGGCCGCCATCGGCTCAACGGCGCGGCCCCCATCGCTTGAGCGCTGATAACAGCAAGAAGCGGACGCCGGCCCAAGTGGAATCTGATAACAGCAAGAAGCCTGGGTAGAGGCACGAGCGGGTAGCAGGACTGGCTGAATGCCGTGGTCAGCGGTGCTGGCAGTAGGGTCGCGGCATGGCTGATCGTGGTTTCGAGCTGGTCTGTGAGATCGAGCCGCCGACTCGCCCGGACCTGATGCGGGTGCGGCATCAGATCGGTGTGCTGAGCGCGGTGGCGGACTCGCTCCTGATAGCGGACAATCACATCGGGCGGGCGACGGTGTCGAGCGTCGCGGTCGCCCACGAGGTGCAGGCGATGGGTGCCCGTAGCATCGCCTGCCTGAACTCGCGGGACCGGAACTTGCTGGGGCTGCGCCGGGACCTGCTGACGGCGGCGGCCTACGGGGTGGACCGGTTCTTGTTCGTCCACGGTGACAAGCCCACGGCGGGCGGGCGGACCAGTGAGCTGACGGTGCGGGCCATGATTGACGAAGCGCGCGGTGCCGCCGGGGATCCGGCCTTTGCCGGCTGCGCGCCGTTCGGGGTGGGTGTCACGTCCGGCCTGCGGCCGGTTCCGGCGTGGAAGGCCGCGGCCGACTTCGTGCTGGTGCAGGTCAGCTTTTCCGTCGAGGCGCTGCTGCGGTGGCGGGAGAGCACGGGCGTGCAGGTGCCGGTGTATGCGGGGGTGATGGTGCTGGCCAGCGCGGGCATGGCCCGCCGTCTGGCGGCCGCGATCCCGGATATCGAGATCCCGCGCGGGCTGGTCGGCGCTGTTGAGGAGGACCGGGATGCGGGGGTGGACGCGGCGTGCGAGCACGTCCTGGCCATCCGCGACAGTGGTGCCTTCGACGGCGTGCACCTGGTGCCGGTCAGCCGGTACCGGGATGTCGCTGCCCGCCTGGAGCGCGAGCTCTAGCACTTCGGTCAGGCGCTCGGTCAGGCGGGGGAAAACCTCAGCGGCAGACGGGTAGTAGCCGGATTCCGCCAGGTCAGCGGGTTTTCTAGCGTGAATCTCAGTGGCACGCGTCAGCGTGCGGAACGGAGATCCGATGATTCACGCGAGAGGACTAACCAAGCGCTTCGGCCCGACGGTGGCGGTACGTGAGCTCAGCTTCGAGGTCAGGCCGGGCACGGTGACCGGGTTCCTGGGGCCCAATGGCTCGGGGAAGTCCACCACCATGCGCCTGATCATGGGCCTGGACGCGCCCGACGCGGGCACGGCCACCATCGGCGGGCGGGCCTACCAGCAGCTGCGCTGGCCGCTGCGCGAGGTCGGGGTCATGCTCGACGCCCGCGGCTTCCACCCCGGCCGCAGCGCCCGCGGCCACCTGGCCGCGCTGGCGGCCAGCAACGACATCCCGCGCTCGCGGGTGGACGAGGTGCTGGGCATCGTCGGGCTGCAGGACGCGGCCCGGCGGCGGGCAGGCACGTTCTCGCTCGGCATGGCCCAGCGGCTGGGCGTGGCCACGGCGCTGCTGGGCGACCCCGGCGTGCTGATGCTGGACGAGCCGGTGAACGGCCTGGACCCGGAGGGCATCCGGTGGATCAGGAAGCTGCTTATCGGCATGGCCGGCGAAGGCCGGACGGTGTTCGTGTCCAGCCACCTGATCAGCGAGATGGAGCTGATGGCCGAGCAGCTGATCGTGATCGGCGGGGGCCGGCTGCTGGCCAGCGCCCCGGTCCGCGAGCTGGCCAGCCGGGCCGGGTCGCTCGAGGAGGCGTTCTTCGGCCTGACCGACGACGCCGTGGAGTACCGGAGTTCGGAGGCGAGCCAATCATGAGTCAGGCGGTACTGGAGCGGACGGCGCGGCTGCCGCGCGGGCGCAGCGGCTTCCCGCAGGCGGTCCGGATGGAGTCGGTCAAGGTCAGCACGCTGCGCTCGACCTGGTGGATCTCGGCGCTCACGCTGGCCGGGACGATCGGCCTGGCCATCGTGGTGCTGCGCTACTACCCGTCGCACTGGTCGCATATGTCCCGGGCGGACAAGGCCAGCTTCGACCCGGTCAACGACGGCTTCACCGGGCTGGCGCTGGCCCAGCTGCTGATGGCCGCGTTCGGGGTGCTGGCCATCACCAGCGAGTACTCGGGCGGCATGATCAGGTCCACGCTGGCGGCCATGCCCCGGCGCCGGACGATGCTGGCCGCCAAGGCGGCGGTCATCGGCGCGTTCGCGCTGGTGGTGGGGGAGATCGCGGCGTTCGGCGCGTTCTTCGCCGGGCAGCTGGTGCTGACCAGCCCGGTGCCGCACGCCACGCTGGGCCAGCCCGGGGTGGCCAGGGCGGTGCTGCTGGCCGGAGCCTACCTGGGCCTGATGGCGCTGATCGGGGTGGGCATCGGGGCCATCGTGCGCCGGTCGGCGGCGGCAGTGGCGGTCATCGCCGGGCTGATCTTCGTGCTGCCGCCGATCACGCTGGCGCTGCCGGACTCCGTCCAGCACTCGGTGCAGCGGTTCCTGCCCGAGATCATCGCGGAGAACTCGCTGACGGCGGTCAAGCCGGTGGCCTACTCGCTGTCGGCCTGGACCGGGCTGGGCATGCTGTGCCTGTACGCGGCGGTGCTCCTGGGCGCGGGCGGCTGGCTGCTGGCCCGCCGAGATGCCTGATAACAGCAAGAAGCCGATAACAGCAAGAAGCGGCACGCTGGTCAGGCCTGCCAAGATGGTGCTGATGACAACGATGAGCGCGGGCAGCGGAAGCCGGTCCCGGCCGGCGGCCGTGGCCCGCTTCATCGTGACCACTCCGCTGACGCGCCGGGCCCGCGCCGAGTTCGGGTACTCGGTGGCGGCGTTCCCGGTTAGCATCCTCGGGTTCGTGCCGCTGGTCTTGCTGCTGGCGCCGGGCGTGGTGCTGACGGCCTCGCTGGTCGGGGCGCTCGCGGGCCTGGTACTGCTGTCGGTGGCCACGATGACCGGCCGCAGGCTGAGCGGGCTGCACCGGCAGCTCGCGGCCGCGATCCTGCGCACCTGGGTCGGCGAGCCCCCCGTGTTCGACAAGGGCCGGGGGATCCTGGGCCGGATCGATGCCCGGCTGCGGGATGCACCGGGCTGGAAGTCCGTCGCCTACGTGGCGCTCAAGGTGCCGCTGGCCTGCTGGGGACTGTACTTCGCGGCGGTGCCCTGGCTGACCGGGCTGTTCTACACGACGTACCCGCTGTGGTGGCTGATCTTCCCGATCGAGGGCAAAGGGCGGAACGGGCGGATGCACCCGCTGCCGATCAGCACGCCGTTCCCGGCGGGCGGCGAGCGGATCACGACGTTCGGCGGCGCACTGCTGATCTGCCTGATCGGCGTCGGGCTGCTGCTGGTCGCGCCGTGGACGACCCGGCTGCCGGTGATTGTCGACATGTGGCTGATGCGCGGGCTGCTGGACGGGTCGGGGCGGTCGGAGCGGATCCGCGAGCTAGAGGCCAGCCGGGCCCGGGTGGTGGACGACTCGGCCGCGCTGCTGCGCCGGGTGGAGCGCAACCTGCACGACGGGGCCCAGGCGCGGCTGGTGGCGCTGACGATGCACCTGGGCCGGGCCAGGGACCAGCTCGGCACGGATGTCGAGCCGGGCGACCTGGACCGGGCCCGTGACCTGATGGCGGCGGCTCACCAGGACGCCAGGGCGGCGCTGACCGAGCTGCGCGACCTGGCCCGCGGCATCCACCCGCCGGCCCTGGACGCCGGGCTGGAGGACGCGCTGGCCAGCCTGGCCGCGGCCAGCGCCACCCCGGCGGCGGTGACGGCGGCGATCCCGGTCCGGCCCACCCCGGCCATCGAGACCATCGCCTACTTCTGCACGGCTGAGCTGCTGGCCAACGTGGCCAAGCACAGCCGGGCCACCCACGCGACCGTGAACGTGACCGGAAGGGACAGCAACCTGGTGGTGACGGTAACCGACGACGGTGACGGGGGCGCGCGGAAACGGCCCGGCGGCGGGCTTGACGGCCTGGAGCAGCGGGCCGCCGCGGTGGACGGGACCCTGGCGGTCGTGAGCCCGGCGGGCGGGCCGACGGTCGTGACGATCACGCTCCCGCTGCGGGCCTGATGCGCGTCGTCATCGCCGAGGACCTGGCCATCCTGCGGGAGGGACTGGCCGGGCTGCTGGCCGAACGGGGCCATGAGGTGTGCGCGGCGGTGGCCGATGGCGCGGCGCTGACCGAGGCGGTGGCCGCGCACCGGCCGGACGCGGCCGTGGTGGACGTGCGGATGCCGCCGACCTTCACCGACGAGGGCCTGCGCGCGGCCATCGAGCTGCGCGCCCGCTATCCGGGCACCGGGGTGCTGGTGTTCTCCCAGTACGTGGAGACGCGGTACGCGGCCCGGCTGCTGGCCGACGATCCGGGCGGGGTCGGCTACCTGCTCAAGGACCGGGTGGGCGACGTGGCCGAGTTCGTGACCGCGCTGGAGCGGGTGGCGGCGGGCGGCACGGCGCTGGACCCGGAGGTGGTCCGGCTGCTGCTGCGGTCCAGCCATCAGGCGGCGGGCGGCGTGGCGTCGCTGACCGCGCGGGAGCGCGAGGTGCTGACGCTGATGGCCGAGGGCCGCTCCAACGCGGGGATCGCGGCGGCGATGGTGGTGACGGGCGGGGCGGTGGAGAAGCACGTGGCGTCGATCTTCGGCAAGCTGGGCCTGCCGCCGGCCGAGAGTGACAACCGCCGGGTGCTGGCCGTGCTCCGCTACCTCGAAGGCTGACCGGGGCGGTCACGGACGGTCACACCGCCCGGCCCAGGAAGGCGGCGAGCTGGTCGGCCGGGCTGGCCTCGGGCGGGGCAGCGCGAACCGGGCCGAACAGGGCCTGGCCGTCAGGCCCGCGGAAGTCGTCGGTGATCGCTAGCCGGGCGACGCCGAGCAGTTCGGCGGCCAGCTCGGGATCCAGGTCGGTGGGCTGGCCGGAGGACCGGGCCAGGTCCCAGCCGTGGGTGAACTGCTCGGTGGCGGCCATGCCCAGCACCACGGCGCCGGGGAACTCGCCGAACGCCAGCCGGACGGGCCGGTCGAGGACGCCATCGGCGCCGAACGCGGCCAGGGCGATCTGCATGCTCTGCTCGTAGGCGGCGACGTAGTCGCCCGCGGCGTAGTCCGTGCTGTCGGGCCCGGCGGCGCCGGCGGCCTGGCCGGCGAGCGGGCCGGTGAGGGTGCCGGCCCACCACCGGGCCGTGGCGGTGACGTGGTTGATCAGCGCCCGGACATCCCATGACGCGCACGGGGTCGGCGCATCCAGCTGGGCAGGCTGGACTTTGGCCAGGATGGCCAGGGTGCTCTGCAGCGCACGGCTGAGTTCCATCGGTGGCGTTCCTCTCGTCGGGTGATCTCTCCCTACAAAGACCAGGACCGGGGCAGAAAGGAATCGCGGCCGGGAAGGTCAGGTGTTGGCCTGGAACATGGCGATGAGCTCCATCTTGCGCTGCTGGTCCAGGGCCTGGAACCGGGATACGGCCTCCGGCGCGGTGGTCACGTCGGCCAGCGCGGCGACCGGGGCGGGGGAGCGGGCCAGCCGCTCGCGCTCGGCCGGGCTCAGCGAGGCCAGGAACGCGATAGCGTCCTCCAGGCTGGTCAGCCGCCCGGCCCGGGCCATCAGCTCGTCATCGGAGTCGTCGACGGTGACCGGGGTGACCGCGGCGCCGATGCCCTCGGCGATGGCGAGCACGTCGCCGATCCGCTGGCTGACCTGCTCCACCGACTGGAACGCGCCCGCGCTGACGCAGGCCAGGACGTAGCGCTCGGCCCGGAACACCCAGTCCTCGCGGGCCAGGATCCGCTGCTGCACCTCCCAGGCCAGCAGCTGCTCTCCGGCGCCGGGCAGCACGGCCGCCGCGAACCGCCGGTCGAAGGCCGCGTTGCCGGTCGGGGCCTCGGGCAGGTGGGTCAGGGCGGGGTAGCGGCGCGGCTGCACGCACGTCACCGGCAGCACCCAGGGCAGCTCCACGGCGCACACCGCGGTGCCGGGCTGGCCGGCGGCGCCCGGCCCGGCGGCGGGCTCGGGCCCGGCCGTGGTCCAGGCGTTGGCCACGATGATGGTCCGGCCGCCGATGCTGCCGCGGAAGGCGTCGCCGTACTCGGTGCCGCCGGCCTGGGCGCCGCTGCCGCCGGTCACCACGGGCGGGAAGCCGAGCAGTACCCGGCTGATGTCGTGGATGGCCGCGGCGAGCTGGTCGTCGAAGGGCTGGCCGGTCAGCGGCCGCCAGCCCTGCCCAACCGCGACCTGCGCCAGGCCGGGCACCCCGGCCTGGCGGCGGTCCATCCCGTCGCGGTGGCCCTGACCGAGCACCCGCTGGCCACCGCCGGGCGGCGGGAAGGCGATAGCGGGGTCGTCCCCCCTGGGCTGCGCGGTCATGGCGGCTCCCGTAGTCACTGTCATGGCGGCTCCCGTGGTCTCGTCCTAAGGCGGACGGTATGCCAGTGCCGGGCCGATGCCGAGGACGTCGGGCGCGCCGTGCGAAATCCGTAATCCCCTGACCGGCCCGTCCCGGCGTTGACAACCGGCCGCGCAGCAGTCAGAGTTTCTGCCCTGGTCACTCGGGACGGGGAAAAATACGGAGGGCTCATGCGTCTGCTGCTGATTGGCGCGCCCGGGTCCGGCAAGGGGACGCAGGCCGAGCTGCTGGCCAGGCGGTTCGGGATCGCGCATATCTCCAGCGGGGACCTGCTGCGCCAGCACGTGCGCGAGCAGACGGCGTTCGGCCAGCTGGTGAAGTCCTACGTGGACAAGGGCGACCTGGTGCCCGACAGCCTGGTCATGGACATCCTGCGCAAGCCGGTGCTGGCCGCCGAGTCCGGTTACGTGCTGGACGGCTTCCCGCGCACCGTGGCCCAGGCCGAGGCCGCCTACGCGGTGGTGCACCCGCTGGGCGCCGAGGTGCAAGCGGCCGTACACCTGGACGTCCCGCACCCCGAGCTGGTGCGGCGGCTGCTGGCCCGCGGCCGCGGCGCCGACGACACGGCCGCGGTCATTGAGCACCGGCTGCAGGTCTACGACGAGATGACCGTGCCGCTGCTGGAGTACTACGCGGGCCGGGAGTGGATGTTCGCCGTGGACGGCACGCAGCCGCCTCAGGAGGTGCACGAGGACATCGTGCGGCGCATTCAGAAGCTGAACACCTTCAGCCTGCCCGGCTAGCCCGACCGACCGGCCGACCGACCGACCGGCCGACCGACCGGCCGACCGATTCCCGGCCTCCGCAGCCGTCTCCGGCGGCTGCTTACAATCTTGGTGCGGACGACTGAACGACGTGGTTGTTGCTGTCACGTCGCTGCAGCGACATGACAGCAACAACCACGTCGTTGGCCTGGTTTCCGGCCAGGTCACAACCCGTAATCCGACCGGCCGCATCATGGGTCATCTGGGATGGCAGGGGTCGCCGGGCGGCATGTTACGGCTGGTACGGCAGCAATCGGCGTCCGCCTGGCCGCTGGCTGGCGATCTGCGGGATACGTCCTGGCCGGCCCGGCGACTGCGGGCGGCGTCCCAGTCGACACCCGCCCACGGCTCGCGCACG
>Ga0134128_10005139_pt1 | contig 15896 bp, 10 predicted proteins | sample KB31754_FD_96462 | JGI IMG/M metagenome (GOLD analysis project Ga0134128, IMG submission 96462) | Terrestrial soil microbial communities with excess Nitrogen fertilizer from Kellogg Biological Station, Michigan, USA - KB3-175-4 | ecosystem: Environmental > Terrestrial > Soil > Unclassified ...
GGACGGCATAGTCTTAGTCAGTCAATAAGCTATACCAACGGAAACGTGCGAGAGTTTCTGCCGCTTTCAAACGCGACCGACTTACCGTCAAGAAGAAACGACACCGGCGCGCGTCACCTCTTGTTAGCGTTCAGCGATACGGTGCTGCTTGGCGATGCCGGTAATCCGTGGGTCTTGACTCTACGCGGTGGATATCGCGGCGACACCAGTGAAACACGTCCCGCACATCCTGAAGCGGGCGTCGGAACCACGTTCCAGATGTTCAGTGACTTCAACACGGGCGCCCTATTCGGAAACCTGGGTTCGTTCTCTTTCGGCAACAACACAACGCGTACAGCGTTGGACCAGAAATTCACCTCGCTTTCCGCACAAGCTAACAAGCTGATCGGCGAACACAATCTCAAGTTTGGTTGGAACTTTTTGCGAACGAAGGCAGATGGTATCGAGTCACGGATATTGAACCTTCAGCTCTTTGCTACAGTTCCGGACTTCACGAATTTCGGACCATTCAACGCCGGCTTTTTCACAGTGACGACCGCGGGCGGCCTGACACCTGAAGCTGATGAGATTCACCTGAGCAACAATTACAACGCTTTGTTTTTCCAGGATGACTGGAAATTCCATCCGAAGCTCACATTGAATTTTGGCCTGCGCTGGGACTACGACTCAGAGTTTGTAACGAAAGAAAACTTTTCACCTCGAGTGGGTTTCGCGTGGTCGGCAGCGCCTAACACGATCATTCGCGGGCACTACGGGCTGTTCTACGATCAGTTTCGTCTCGGGCTCGTTCGTGACGTGCCGGCGTTCGGCGGCGCTGACCGGCGCGTGGTCCAACCGTTCTCTTATCCGAGAGGATTTTTCGGTGTACCCACTCTCGCGCCCGCAGCTATCAATGCTTCGCTGTTCCCGGGTGGACTGTGCGTCTCACCTAACCTGACAGATGCGCAGATTGCGGCTGGCAATGTGGCGTGTCCTTTCTCGCCCGGACTCTTCATCGGAATTGACAGGCTGAATCGCGTTGTCGCGCCGGGCCATGCGTTGATTCCGGCTAACGCCGTGATCAACCTGAGCAACATACAAGGGTTGTCAGGTCTGACTCCCGATCAATATTTACTGCAAGCCGCAGCGGCTGTTGGCAAAGCGCCGGGCTTCTTTTTCTGGGGACCGTTTGGCGCCCTCTCGCATGCAGCGATACCGGCGCAATTGTTCCCGACCGACATCGATCGCTCGTTTGAGACACCGTTCACTGAAAGTCTGAGTATCGGAATTCAGCAGGAGATCAAGAACGTCGTAATCGAAGTCGACTATTACCACCGCAACATCAAGAACCTGCTTGGCGTGCGTGAGGCTAATATCGCGTTCTCGTCGAGAGCCTCGAGTCGAGCGTTTTTGCCGCCTTTCACGGCTGGTCCAATCCAGACGTTTGGTCCATGGTATGAGGGAGAATATGACGGGTTGATCGTGAGTTTCACGCGGCGTTTTAGTCGACGCTTCACGTTGAGTGGCAACTACGCTTTTGCTGACGAGACTGACAATCAACTCGGAATCACGACGCTGCCTTCGGATAGCTTTGTCGGGATAGCTCCGCTTGTGACAGAGACTGGGACGGGCCGGACGAATGCGAGCGGCTCGTTCACGCGTGCGAATGGAAGATTCGTCGCGCAGGCAGGTACGTTTGTCAACGGACCGGATCTGGACAAAGGTCCATCGGATCTTTCGGTCGCGCACACGTTTCAGATCAATGGCTTAGTGGAATTGCCGTGGCAGTTTCAGCTCAGCGGAATTTTCCGGGCGCAGAGCGGATTTCACTATAGCCGGCAGCCGCTTGCACTCGAAGATGCGGATGGTGACGGGACGTTCAATGGGATCGATCATGGCCCGGGACGCAACGCGTTTACGAGTCCGGCGTTTGTGAATCTGGATCTGCGCGTTGCGAAGAGATTCAACATCACGGAGCGCGTGAAGGTCCAGGCGCTGTTTGAGCTCTTCAATGTATTCAATCGTCAAAATCCCGCTGCAATTCAGGTACAGCAGAACATCGTGAACAGCCCGTTCGGGTCGTTGCGGCAAGTATTACCCGGACGCGAGGGGCAGGTCGGATTGAGATTTGAGTTCTAACCATTAGCAGCTTTCTCTGCGTAGCCTCTGCGTTCTCTGCGCCTCTGTGGTTAATTTCACCGCAGAGACGCAGAGAACGCAGAGGTCACGCAGAGAAGAACACAAACACAAAATGAGATTGACACTAGCGTTTTTTCTGTTGCTCTACGTGTCGGGCAGCAGCTTCGCTCAGGGCACGCGACTGCTTCGACATCCGACGGTTAGTCGTGATTCGGTCGCGTTCGAGTATGCGGGTGATTTGTGGATCGTGGCGCGGAGTGGTGGCGCGGCAAGGCGTTTGACCTCGACACCTTCACTCGAGATCGATCCTTACTTTTCACCGGACGGTTCACAGATCGCATTCACCGCGACGGTCGCTGGCAACACGGACGTGTATGTCATGTCGTCAGCCGGAGGTGATCCGCGGCGATTGACTTATCATCCCGGACTCGATCGAGTTCGTGGTTGGAAGCCAGACGGCAAAAGCATCGTCTTCGCGTCCAACCGAACGAGTGCTCCACAACAGTCTTACTTCCAGCTTTGGTCCATCAGCGTCGATGGCGGACTGCCCGAGATGTTGCCGCTGCCGCGTGCTTTCTCAGGTGCTTATTCACCGGACGGCAGTCGTCTGGCGTATGAAGAGTTTTCCACGGTGTTCGTGCCGGAGTGGTACGAGACGAGTATGTGGCGCCATTATCGCGGCGGCCGCACGCATCCTGTTTCAGTCATCTCGCTTGCCGATCATTCTGTACAAAAACTTCCCTGGACCAACAGCAACGACGCTTCTCCCGCGTGGGTCGGCAACACGATCTACTTCCTTTCCGATCGCAACCACACCGCAAACCTGTTTGCTTATCGAGTTGATACAAAACAACTGTCGCAGATCACACACCATGAAGATTTCGACGTGATGACTGTTTCAGCGGGCAATGATGCGGTGGTCTACGAGCAGGCCGGTTACATTTATCTCGTCGATGCCAAATCGGGTAAGGCGAATCGTCTCAATATCGAAGTGACAGGAGATCTTCCCTGGGCGCGCCCGCAATTCAAAAAAGTTGCGAGCATGATTCGCAACGCAACCCTCTCTCCGACTGGAACTCGCGCTGCATTTGAAGCGCGCGGCGAGATCTTCACGGTCCCGTCAGAAAAAGGAGACTTCCGAAACCTTACGCAAAGCTCTGGCGCGCACGATCGCAGTCCCGTTTGGGCGCCGGATGGATCGCAGGTAGCCTGGCTGTCTGATGCGAGCGGTGAATACCAGTTGATGATTGGCGATCCGCAGGGCGTCACTCCGGCCCGAACGATCGCGTTGCCGGTCAACGCTTTCTTCGATCGACTCACTTGGTCGCCCGACGGCGCGCATGTCCTGCTCGAAGACAACCACGATAGTCTCTGGACGATCGACGTTGCGAACGGTAGCACCACAAAGATCGACACCGACTCTTATCCCGATCCGATTAGACAATTCAACGCCACGTGGTCACCGGATTCGAAATGGATCACTTACTCGAAGAACCTCGCCAGTCATTTGCGAGCGATCTTTGTTTATTCGTGGGCTGATAAGAAGTCATATCAGGTTACCGACGGGCTCGCTGACTCGATCTCGCCGACGTTCGACGCAGGTGGCAAGTATCTCTACTTCATGGCGAGCACCAACTATGGCCCCAGCACCGGCTGGCTGGAGATGAGTTCGCTCGATCGCCCGGTGCGTCGCGCGATTTATCTCGTGGTGCTGAATGCAACCGATCCATCGCCGTTACTACCGGAGACTGGCGACGAACCTAGACCACCAGACCCTGCGGCACCCAAGCCGGATCCGAAACCCGTCGTTCGCATCGATTTAAACGGAATTAGTCAGCGCGTCCTGGCAGTAAATATTCCCGCAGGCGACTACAGCAATTTGACGAGCGGCGCCGCGGGTACATTTTATTACACAGAACCCTTTGTTCCCGGCACGCCAGGCCCGTTGCGCTTGCAGCGATACCAGCTAAAGGATCGCGCGGCGGCGCCGTTCCTGGAGGGAAGCATTCGTTCTTATTCAGTTTCAGCGGATAAGAAAAAGCTTCTGTATCAGGCCGGCGATGGTGCGAACCGTTGGGGAGTTGTCGCTACGGAACGGCCGGCAAAGGTTGGTGATGGCCCATTGAACGTGGCTCAACTGGAGATGCGAGTTGATCCGCGCGCCGAGTGGGCACAGATCTATCGCGAAACGTGGCGCATTCAGCGTGAGTATTTCTACGACCCGCAAATGCACGGCGCGGATTGGCAGGCAGTCTATGAGAAATACAAACCGCTGCTGAGTTTTGTTGGTCATCGCGCAGACCTCGGTTACCTGATCGCGATGATCGGCGGCGAGCTCACGGTCGGCCATTCATATCTGATCGGAACGGGCGATGTTCCCAGCGAAGACGCGGTTTCAGTCGGTTTACTCGGAGCTGATTTTGCGATCGAGAATGGGCGTTACCGGATCAAGCGAATCTATACGGGTGAGAATTGGAACCCGGATCTGCGCGCGCCGCTGAGTGCGCCCGGTATTCAGGTCAGTGAAGGCGACTACTTACTCGAGGTCAATGGTCGTCCGCTTGCGCCACCGGCGAATCCGTACAGCTTGTTCGAAGGCACTGCAAACCGTCAGACGCTCGTTCGCATAAGCAAGACGCCGAGTGCTGAAGGCTCTCGTCTGATCACGGTCGTGCCGGTAGCGAGTGAAGACACGCTGCGCACGCGCGCCTGGATCGAGAACAACCGTCGCCTCGTTGATAAACTTTCGAACGGCAAGCTGGCGTACGTTTGGTTACCCAACACCACGACGGCGGGCTACGCGTACTTTACACGCTACTACTACGCACAGCAGGACAGAGAAGGCGCGATTATCGACGAACGCTACAATCACGGCGGCATGGTTGCAGACTACATCGTCAACGAGATCGATCGAAAGTTGATGGGCTACTTCGCTTTGCGTGACGGGACGCCTTCGACGTCTCCCATCGCCGGCATTTATGGTCCAAAGGTGATGATCGTCAACGAATCGGCCGGATCCGGCGGCGATGCGCTCCCTTACATGTTTCGTCTTCGTAAAGTTGGACCACTTGTCGGCACGCGAACCTGGGGCGGGCTGGTCGGCACGCTCGGTGTTCCTTCCACGATCGATGGCGGTGGAATCACTGCGCCTACGCTCGCTTTCTACAACTTGAAAGGTGAATGGGACGTCGAGAATATCGGAGTCGCGCCGGATATCGAAGTGGAGTACACACCGGCTGAAGTGAATAAAGGGCATGATCCTCAGTTAGAGCGAGCCGTACAGGAAGCGTTAAGATTGCTCGAGCAGAATCCCGTACGACGAGTTCCACGTCCGGCGCCGATCAATCGAGTCTCGAGGAGCAAGGAGAAATAACAAATGCAGATGGCTTCTTCTCTGCGTAACCTCTGCGTACTCTGCGCCTCTGCGGTGAGTGAATCAGTTAACCACAGAGGCGCAGAGTACGCAGAGGCTGCGCAGAGATTTCTATTACTGGCGCTACTACTCCTCGTTGTTTCCGGTAGTAGCAGCGCCCAGTACAAACCTGCTGATTACACGCGCACCGAAGCGATGATCCCGATGCGTGATGGAGTGCATCTCTACACGACAATCGATGCTCCGGCACGCGCGACGGAGAAACTCCCAATCCTGCTGCTGCGCACGCCCTACGGTCTGGGTGATACAAAACCTGATCAGATAGCAACCGCCATCTCAGAATTGTCCGAAGGTGGCTACATCGTTGTGCGCCAGGACATTCGTGGCCGGTTTAAGTCTGAAGGCGAATTTGTAATGCTGCGCCAGCCGCGCGATCCTGCGGACAAGAAAGCCATTGACGAAAGCAGCGATACGTCCGACACGATCACGTGGCTACTCGACAAAGTGCCGAATCACAACGGGCGCGTCGGTATCGCTGGCACGAGCTACGGTGCATGGTTATCGGTGATGGCCATGCTCGATCCGCATCCGGCTCTGAAGGCTGTCGTGCAGCAAGCGTCGCCGGCAGACATGTGGCTTGGCGACGACTTTCATCACAACGGCGCGTTTCGTTTGAGCTATGGTTTTGAATATGCGTACATGATGGAGTCGTCCAAAGAGATTTCGAACGTTCTGACGGTCATCGATGAATTCGATTCTTACGAGTGGTACCTGAAGCTTGGTCCACTCTCGAATGCAGATTCAAAATATTTCAAAGGCAAACTGCCGACGTGGACCAACTTTGTCACTCAGCCAAACTACAATGCGTTCTGGAAACGTCAGGCCTTTGCTCCGTGGCTGAACAAGGTGACGGTGCCGATTTTGAACGTCGCCGGCTGGTGGGATCAGGAAGACTTTTACGGCCCAATCAAGATTTACGAACTGCTCGAACGCCACGATACTGCGAAACAGAACTTCCTCGTGATTGGTCCATGGAACCACGGCGGATGGTCGAGGGGCGACGGCAGCAAGCTCGGCCGCATCGATTTTGGCAGTCCGACCGCGGCTTATTACCGGAAAAACATCCTCGCTCCATTCTTTGCCTACTATTTAAAAGGACAAACTGCCGGTGAACGCCCGGAAGCTCTGACTTTCAGGACCGGCGCAAACGAGTGGGTACAACATAGCGAGTGGCCGCCGAAGCAAAACGTTTCGGAGAGGCGATTGTATCTCCAGGCCGATCGCAAGTTGTCTTTCGAGACGCCACCAGGCGGAGAGGCTTTTGATCAGTACGTGTCCGATCCGGCCAATCCTGTGCCGTATCGACAGCGTCCGATCCAGGTGCGTGTAGGCTGGCCCGTCTGGTTAGTTGAAGATCAACGCTTCGTCGATCATCGACCTGACGTTTTGTCGTGGGAAAGCGACACGTTAACAGAGGACATCACCGTTTCCGGCAAAGTCATTGCCAACATCTTTGCCTCGACAACAGGAACTGACAGCGATTGGATCGTCAAGCTGATTGATGTCTATCCGGAAAAGTACGAAGCGGATGCAACGATGGGCGGATACCAGCTCATGATCGCCGGAGACGTGTTTCGTGCGCGGTATCTGAAGAGCTTTGAAAAGCCCGAAGCGCTTGCGGCAAATACCATATACCAGTACCAGATCGGATTTCCGGCGAACGATCACACGTTCAAGCGTGGCCACCGGATCATGGTCCAGGTGCAGAGCACGTGGTTTCCCGTGATCGATCGAAATCCGCAGACTTTTGTTCCCAACATCTTCATGGCGAAGGAGAGTGACTTTCAGACCGTTACGCAGAAGATATTTCGATCGGGACGTCATGCGTCATACATCGCTTTGCCGATCGAGAAGAAGTGAATTCGATGCAAACCGCTACGGTAACAATCCAGCCGATCGACGACGTTGCGAAGATGCGTGCCGTCGAAGAGCTACAGAAAGAAGTTTGGGGTATTCCCGATATTGAGGTGGTGCCGCTGACTCAGCTTGTGGCGGCGAAAGAAGCTGGCGGCACGTTGATAGGCGCGTTCGACGCTGAGACGTTAGTGGGTTTCGTCTATGGCTTTCCGAGCTTCGAATATGGTCAGGCGGCGCATCATTCACACATGCTGGCGGTCAAGCCTGCTTATCGAAATCTTGACTTGGGACGCAAGCTCAAGCTGGCCCAGCGCGAACATGTGATTGGTCAGGGCATCGCTGTGATGACGTGGACTTTCGATCCCTTGCAGAGCCTGAATGCACATTTCAATTTCACGAAGTTGGGTGTAGTGGCCGATCGATACCTGCGCGACTTCTATGGTGCGGAGGCGGCGAGCTTTCTACATCAAACCGGAACGGATCGTTTGTGGGTATCGTGGTGGCTGACGTCGGACCACGTGAAGAGAACGATCAGCGGCGATCGCGCGGCGGAGTCGTTCGCACATGACGACATTTCAATCGAGATACCGGGAGATATCAATTCGTTGCAGCAGCAAGACTCGCGCACCGCATTGAAGTGGCGTGAAGAAACCCGTGCGGCGTTCACTGAAGCGATCGGCGCAGGCTACAAGGTTATCGGCTTCACTCGTGAGAATGAGACTGGAAAGTACCTTCTTCGTAAATCCTGTGAATCTTGAAATCTTGTCTAAGTCTTTCACCGGATTACAGGATTTGCAGGATTAACAAGATCAACTATGAAAATACTCGACGTGACTTACTTAAAAGTGCTGCGCTTGCGCGTGCTTGCGCAGATTTGGACTACTTGAGTCCGAAAAAATTCGTAGGAGTGTGAGTCATGAGAACAACGATCGTGTTGGTGACGATTGCTTTGGTTTTTGCGTTGTGCGTGATGGGCCAGGCGCCCAATCAGCCCAAGCCTCTTGATGAGGGCAAGTCATCGTCGCCGCCTCCGCAACCATCTGCAACAGGCGCACACGAAATGACGGCCGCTGACGTCGAATCGTTTCTCGATGGCATCGTGCCGCTTCAGCTCAAGCGCAACGACATCGCCGGAGCCACCATTGCCGTAGTGAAAGACGGAAAACTGCTCTTCGCGAAGGGTTATGGTTACGCCGATGTAAAAAACAAAAAGCCGGTCTCAGCAGACGAGACATTATTTCGGCCCGGTTCGATCTCCAAGCTTTTCACCTGGACCGCGATCATGCAGCTCTACGAACAGGGAAAGCTCGACCTCGACAAAGACATCAACGAATACCTCGATTTCAAAATTCCTGACGCGTTTGGCAAGCCCATCACGTTGAAAAATGTAATGACGCATACGCCTGGATTCGAGGAGCAGATTAAAGACCTATTCGACACGCGACCGATCGCTCCCAATCTCGGTCAGTATTTAAAGACTCACATACCGGCGCGTATTTATCCGCCCGGAACTGTCCCTGCTTACTCGAACTATGCAACCGCAGTTGCCGGCTACATCGTCGAGCGCGTATCGGGTCGCCCGTTCGAACAGTACGTTGCCGAAAACATCATGCGGCCGTTGAAGATGACGCATTCGACGTTCAGTCAGCCACTGCCGCAAGAGCTCGCGCCGTTCATGTCTAGTGGTTACCGGTTGGGATCCGACAATGCCGAGTCGTTTGAAATCGTGAATCCATTTCCGGCGGGGAGCCTGAGTAGTACGGCCGCGGATATGGCCCAGTTCATGATTGCCCACTTGCAGGACGGAGCTGGCATACTCAAGCCGGAAACCGCGCGCCTGATGCATTCGCGTCTCTTTGCTCTCGACGATGCAGCAAACGCGATGTGTTACGGATTTTACGAGGAGTCGCGTAACAATCAACGCATCATCGGACACGGCGGCGACACGGTCTTCTTTCACAGCGATCTGCATCTGGTCCTCGATCAAAAAGTCGGCTTCTTTGTTTCCTACAACAGCGCCGGCAACAGCTCTGGCCTGGGCGATTCTCCGAGAGCAAATCTTTGGGAAGCATTTCTCGATCGCTACTATCCTTACACCGTGCCTGCCACCAGTTCGGCGAGCGCCAAAGACGATGCGAAGGCCGTAGCCGGAACGTATGTTTTGAGCAGACGCAGTGAGAATTCGTTTTTGAAAGTTGCTTCGGTACTCCAGCAGTTCACAGTTTCTCCGGTTGGGGATGGAGACATCGAAGTGCCACAGCTTACCGGACCAAACGGCAAACCAAAACGCTGGCAGGGCGTTGGTCCAATGACGTTCCTCGAGCGAGATGGATCGGACAAACTGATCTTTAAGCCGGATCAGAACGGCCAGATGCAACTAATCCTGCCGTACCCGTTCTTTGTGGGTCATCGAATCGGCACGTTGCAAAATGGCAAGCTGATCTCGATCGTGCTGGGTGCGTCGCTCGTGTTTATGCTCGCAACGCTGCTTCTTTGGCCGATTGCCTGGTTTGTGAGAAGACACTTCGGAGTGAGGTTGGAGTTGACTCCGAAGGAGCGATTGCTGCGTATTCTGGTGCGCATTGTTTTTGCACTCGATTTGATCTTCATCGCGGCTTTGTTTGGCCTCGTGACTTACGGACTAACGCATCTGGAGGTCTTCAGCGACCGTGGCACGATGAAGTTTTGGCTGGTTCAGCTCGTGGGGATTGTCGGAGCTGTGGGGACACTGATCGTGCTCTTTAATGCAGTGTTCACGTGGATAAATAGACGTGGTTTTTGGGTGAGACTACAGGCGGCGGTGATGTTGTTGGCGTGTGTAGGCGTGCTGTGGTTCGCGTTTGCAGGCAATCTGCTGCGCTTCACCTCGAACTACTGATCCGTGTATCTGTGTTAACTCTGTCTCAAGTTTACGAGCACAGGATTACTCGTCTGACCGTGCAAAGAGATTTTTATCTTAACGTCGCCGGGGACGATCTGGTCGGTTAATTTCAAGTTCACTTGTGTGAGCCACGGGAAGTTCGGAACCGGGGTCACGAATTCAACTGTCAGCGGTCTAGGAGTCCCTGTCGAGTCTTCCGCACTAGCGGTAACCGCAGACGCCGGCTCTCCATTTCCCAGCTTCAATCCAATCGCAAACACCGCTAGTTGCGTACGCTGATCCGGGCTGAAATTACGTTCGGTGACGATCGGAAGAGTCTCCGCCACAAATGTAACTGAATCAAGTGCAACAGCTCGTGTCGAATTTGTTTGGTTGAGAAGGAGAAGCGCATCATCATCAATGATCGTTCCCACTCCCTGACCATCTGCGATTGTCGCATTGACGGGATTACTCAAGTTGACGAAAAACTGTTCGGTTCCTTCAACGGCTGTATCGCCAGCGATCAAGATACCTATCGTTTGTGAGGTGCTCCCCGGCGGAATAGTCAAAACAGTGGAGCCGGCGCCAAAATCGGCGCTGGTGGCACTCCCCTCCTGTGTTGAAACCGTGAAACTTACTGTCTGAGTGCTGGGCGCAGACAAGGTGATAGTGAAGTCCCGCTGGAAAAAATTGGAATCTAATTCAGGAACCGTAATGTCATTAATGCTCAGGCTGGGAGTTCCCTGGGCGAAAGTGATTCCGGCGGATACGAACAACAAACAGATGAGACCTAAAAATTGTTTTATGAGCATTCTTATAATTGGTTAAGGAGCCAAACTTCGACTCCACGCGCCGCGGGCGCCGATTGACGGCCCAACGCGTTAAAAGTTTTCTGGGACCAGATTAAATTTCAACCTGGCCCCGATCGGGTTAAGTTTCCGATGCAGACTATTGACGCCTGAATCGACGCCTCGCAGCGCCTGCGACTCCCAACAACCCAGTGCCGAGAAGCACCATGCTCGCGGGTTCCGGAACAGCGCCAGCACTCCCTGTTACGGTACCTTGAATAGTTGTGGTCCCGATTCCTGCTCCTCCACCAACACCGGTTACCGGTAACGCGATTGTGTACGTTGGATTCACGGTATAAGTGAAGCCGTTGATTGTTATCGATGTTGTTGTAAAGGTCAGGGTGGCTATGCCCGTGTTAAAACCGAGCGTTCCTCCAAGCGTACCGACCAGACTACCCGTTCCGGCTGGCGACACCTGAAAAATATTCAATGTGAAATTTCCGGCTATCGCTGGACCCATTAAATTGGCAGGGACGGTCGTGGTAACGACGATATCACCAAAGCTGGTACCGGCCGGCGTGTTTACCGGATTGGTGGTGCCATTGAAAGTGATCGTCGTCGTCCCGTTAACGCTTGAAAAGTTAACGACATTTGTGCCGCTGATGCTGAAAACACCAGTAGTACTAAACGTCACAGGATCGGCTTGAGCCGCGGCTGCCGTAAACGCCAAAATTCCGGCGCATAACAGTGGCATCAAGACTTTTCTAAAGTTGATGTTCATCTTTCCCTCGTTCGTAGGGAGTCCTGAAGATCAGGCTCCCGAAGTAAACAACCCGGCACTCCTTGCTATTTGACAGCGCCTCATCAAACAAACCTCAGCTCACGGGCACCTAGAACCGAGGTTCAGCCCCTCATAGCTTGCACTGGAGCGGATCCTGAGTACCTGACGGAACGACACACACAACAGACAGAGCGCTGCCGTCCGAAACTGACAAACCTGTATACTCAGAACTTGGCCGCTCTCGTTATCGGGGATGACCGCCGCCGCACTGAGGCCATAACGAACCTGACTCGGCACAAGCTATTTGGGAGAAATTCGTCCAGTTGGGGAAAGTTGCCAGACGAAATTTGTTGGCAGACTCTAACGATGAGTCTTGTCGATTTTGTGTTTACTTTGTTTTATTGCAGTTGTGTTGTCGATATCTATCGGTTCGGTAGCGTACAGATAACATTCTAGTTATGTTGACGACGCAGTGCCCAGATCGCTGCGGCAAACGCAACCACGGTGCTGGTTAACACCACAGCCAAGTGCCCCCAAAATCTTGGTGAAGCAGTTCCCGCCAACGCTAATCTCAGCGCTTCAACGAAGTAGTACGTCGGGACAAAATGTAGTGCTCGCTCCAGCATGGCCGGCAGGCGAAGGGAAGGGAAGCTTGGCGCCAGCAACACGAATAAGACCAGGCCGGCCCACGTGTTCACCTGCATTGTGTTTTCAAAGAGGGCGCCCATGAACAAACCGACTGCTACAACGAAGACGATTCCGAATAGGATAGTCAGCAGCGTCAGTGGCCAGTTGCCGACCAGCTTGTAATTGACCGCTAACAAAATTCCTGCAAACAAGACACTGTAGGCGATACCGGTCAAAGCCTTACCCGCAATTATCTCGGACAAACTCGCAGGCGACGTTAACAGGAAATCCAGAGTGCGCTTTTCTTTCTCTTCCACCAGCAACAACGGCACTACCAGCGCGCCGGCCATGGCGAAGGTGAGTAACAAGAGCATCGGCAGCAGCATTTGATTGACGTTCAATGCCGGCGCTTCACCGCTTACTTCTTTGTTGACATCGACCCAGGTCAGATGAGCTGGAAGGCGCTCTTTCACGGAAGTTAAAAACTGCCGCTCCACCACCTGTCGAAACATTGCTTGTTCGATGTCGTTCTGTTTGTTGTTGACGTAAACGACAAGCTCAGGTTGTTTTCCTGCGGCGATGTCTGCATCGAAGTTTGCGGGTATGGCGAGACCGCCGACAGCCTTCGATTTCTCGAGTTCGTTTGCTACTCCTTCAGCCGAAGCAGCCGTAATCACTTTCATCTGCGGCATCGCGCGCAATTCGGAGGCGAGGCGTGAGCCGCCCGGGTCGTGGACCACTACCGTGAAGTTCAGGTTGCTGATGCCAGGCAACAGGATACGAAGAAGAACGGCTACGAAAACGGGCGTCAGTAACGCGCCGAGAAGATAGCGGTTCCTGATTGCATCGACAATGTCCTTCTGCGCGAAGGCTGAGACGACTCTCGAGTTCATTTGCTTTACCTTAAAAGTCAGAAATCACTGCTGGACCGGGTCTGTACCAGTTAGTCCATAGTGACCCGGCCCAGGATCGACAGTTCATTCAGACAATTTTCTTCCCGTCATCTGAATGAATACTTCTTCGAGCGTGGCTTCGGCTGAGTGCAGCGTTCGAATCTGGCCGGAGGTTACCAGTTGCTTTATTTTCTCTCCGGAATCTTGATCGTCCAAAGAGATGGTCAGGCGTTCGCCGTCATTGAGTCTTACCTGTAGAGACTTTTGGCCATGGGCGAGCTTCAGATTATCGGGTGTATCCAAGGCGACGATCTTTCCGGCGCTGATGAAAGCTATGCGATTGCAAAGCTGGTCTGCTTCCTCCATGTAGTGAGTCGTGAGAAAGATCGTTATTCCTTCGCGAGAAAGATCCTGTACCAGACGACGAATGTCACGCCCGACAATCGGGTCTAACCCTCTGGTCGGTTCATCAAGAAAAATTATCTGCGGACGGTGGAGCAGCGAGCGCGCAATCAGCAATCGCTGCTTCATGCCGTTGGAATACTGCTGAATCTTGTCATTGGCGCGATCGAGCAGTCCGACCTGGTCCAGTGCCTCGTCAATGCGTCTTGTATCGGCGCCGTAGAGCCGTGCAGCGAAAATGAGATTCTCTCTGGCGGACATACGTTCGTAGAGATTTTGATGCTCGGAAACAACCCCGATGAGCGGCTTAAGTCGTTGCTGATCCGCGATCACGTCACAACCGGCGACTCGTGCGTGTCCTGAGGTGGGCCGCAACTGCCCCGTTAACATTCGTATGGAAGTTGTCTTGCCTGCTCCATTATGGCCCAGGAAACCGAATATCTCGCCGGCTTCGACAGTGAAAGAGATATCATCCACAGCACGCCGGCTGTTGAATGTGCGGGAAAGTCCTTCAACCTCGATTGCGTTCACGATTGTAGGTACGCAGCCTCCGAGATTTTGTTGCAGTCTGAAACTCATCTAAATTACGTAGTTCTTGACGGCGTGCGATTTACTGCGGTAAGCCACAAAAGGCACATAAAGCCAAAAAGTGATTTGAAATTTCTTTTGTGACTTTTGTGCCTCTTTGTGGCTTGAACTCTGAACTATCAGGGAGTAGAAACTAGTCATGAAATATCTCCTCCTCGCTGCAATTCTGTTAACCGCCTTGTGCGGTTACGGCTTCACCAGAAACAAGATTGTTGTCATGAACCCGAGTGGTGAGATTCTCGAAATTTTTCTCGACGATCCGGTGAACCGCTCGAGCTGGATTAGCTGACGTTGACAGTGTGCGGGGCGCTAAAGTATTTTTACCGCATCGGAAAAGTAATGATGTTCGCAACGACTAAACAACCAATCATCGCTCGCAGGAACGATCAGATGTGTGCTTGTTTGTGTTGTTGTATGCCGACGATTGAGCGGACTGGCGTGTATGTAACATAGATTCACAGCAATCATTAGCATTCACCAGGGCCGCTCCTTTCGAGCGGCCTTTTTTTGTGCCTGCAAACCAAAACGCGAGGAGAAAGAACCATGAGCACTCTGGCAATTTATTACGAACACCCGGATTGGTTTCGGCCGCTGTTCGCCGAATTAGACCGACGGAAGTTTCCCTACGTCACACTCGATGCGACCGCCCACAGTTATGATCCCGGCGAGCACGAAACAAACTACGACGTCGTGTTCAATCGCATGAGCCCGTCGGCATACCTGCGGGGCCACGGTCATGGAATCTTCTACACACTCCAATACCTAAACTATCTGGAGGAGCAGGGAACTCGAGTCATCAATGGGCAAACGGCCTTCGCGGTGGAAATCTCAAAAGCACGACAACTCTCGTTACTCGACTCACTCAATCTGGCTTATCCACGCGCACGAGTTATCAACTCAACCTCTCTCGCCGTTAAGGCTTCAGAAACTCTCCGCTTCCCAATCGTCTTGAAAGCCAATATCGGCGGCAGCGGCGCCGGCATCGTGCGCTTTGATTCGCGCGACGCGCTGGTCCAGGCCGCAGCGAACGGGAAACTCGATCTGGGTATCGATCAGACTGCTCTGGTCCAGGAGTTTATCCCACCGCACGATGGGCACATCACGCGCGTTGAAACACTCGGCGGCAAGTATCTCTACGCGATCAAAGTCTTCACCACCGGCGACACTTTCAATCTATGTCCGGCTGACATCTGCCAGACCACCGACGGCGTTGAGCTAACGCGCGTGGCTTGTCCCGTCGATGCGCCAAAATCGGGTCTGCGCGTAGAAGCATTTGAACCGCCTCGCGACGTGATCAGAGCAGTGGAACGAATCGTTCAGACAGCGCAGATCGACGTCGGCGGAGTTGAGTACATCATCGACGATCGTGACGGTTCGTTGCTCTATTACGACATCAACGCGCTTTCAAACTTTGTCGCGGATGCAACGCGCGTGATCGGCTTTGATCCGCACGCAAGATTGGTTGATTTTCTGGAACAGGAGGTTAGGCGATGCGCTACGGTTACTGGCTCCCGGTTTTCGGCGGTTGGCTGAGAAACGTAGAAGACGA
>Ga0134128_10005140_pt1 | contig 15889 bp, 15 predicted proteins | sample KB31754_FD_96462 | JGI IMG/M metagenome (GOLD analysis project Ga0134128, IMG submission 96462) | Terrestrial soil microbial communities with excess Nitrogen fertilizer from Kellogg Biological Station, Michigan, USA - KB3-175-4 | ecosystem: Environmental > Terrestrial > Soil > Unclassified ...
CGTGATTGCCGCGAAGATGAAGAGGGAAAGCAAGCGTACGACAGCCACGGCGGCGGGGCTCCGGCGCTCGAAAAGTGAGCTGGCCGACGGCGGGATGAACCTCCAGCAGCTTCGGGAATACGTACGGAAGACCCAGGGGGACGTCGCGCGCAAGGCCGCGATCACCCAACCGCAGCTGTCGCGCATCGAGGGGCGGCGCGACCACCTCGTCTCCACCGTGCGCAAGTACGTCCGCGCGCTGGGCGGCGACATCCACGTGGTCGCCGAGATCGGCGTCGACCGGATCGTGCTCCGAGACGTCTGACGGCTCCGCATGCCGTCGAGGGTATATTCCCTTGACGGGTTGGAGAGGACGCGACTAACCTCAGCCGCATGCATGCCAGCGTGCGCCGGCCTGGTCGTCGACCCTCTTCCGCCTCCGCATGAAGACGATGCACGCCTCAGCAGTGCGCGGCGCCTTCGCCAAGGTGCTGGAAGCCGTTCGGCAGAAAGCGGAAGCGGTGGTGGTCGTTCGCTACGGCCGTCCCGTGGCCGCGCTGGTTCCGCTCGATCGCCTGGCGCCGCACGAGCTCAGCGCGCTCGAGCGGGTGAAGCTGCCGGGCGGCAAGCCGGAAGACCCCGCCCGCTAGCGGTCCCCGGTTTACTTCTCGCCCTTCCCCTGTTTGGCCGATCGCGCCGGGTGCGCCTCGTGGCCCTGCTCGCCGCCGCCGTGCGCTCTCTTCTTCTCCTCGCAGTCTTCCAGCTCGACGAGATCCTTCTTGGGGATGATCACCGCGATGGTCTTGTTGTAGCGGGTGAGCTTGATCCGTTCCCCCGCGGCAGAGTTGCGGAGCACGGAGGCGAAGCCCTTGCGGGCCTCGGCGGTCGGCATTCGCTGGCTCATCTGTTCCTCCTTGGTATGTGGTTCTTTGTGCACGGCTCATGCCGGCGATTCCGTACAAATATGGTGCGCCATTGCCTGAGTGGTGTGACCGTTCGGTAGCGGTGGTGCGCACCAGGCCGTAACGATCTTGGATCCGTTCGTGCGTGGCGATACGTCTGTTCGCGCATGACCTCCGTAGATCCCGTCATGCGGTCACATCTGCGACGATTCTCCTGGGCCCGGATCGGCTCGCCGATCGCGGCGCTTTGTGTGGCGACTGTCGGCTGCGGGTTCAAACCGATGCCCCTCGCGACCTCCACGGGCGGCAGCGGCACCCCCGCCACCTCGAGCGGCGGCAGCCCCGGGACCTCGTCCGGCTCCGGCGGTCACGGTGGCAGCGGACCGACCACGACCGGCATGGGCCCGGACGCCGGCTCACTGCCGCCGCTCACCGATTTCCCCGCCACCCCGGTCCTCGATCCCTCGGCGCCGCCCAACGCGCAGGCGCTGTTCGACGGGAATGCGCCTCGCGCCGGCGGCGCCCCCTGCATCACCTCGCCGCTCCCGGGGACGCTCATGCCGCGCAACTGGCTCCGGCCGCGCTTCGATCTGACCGCCGCCTCGGGCGAGAACCTGTTCGAGATCGATCTGTCGGTCCCCGGGTTCGCGCACACCCTGCGGATCTTCACCGCCAACCCGGCCACGGCGCTCGACGCCGCGCTCTGGAATTCCCTGCGCGGATCGATCACCGATGAGACCATCACGGTGGCCATGCGCGCGCTGACCGTCGACGCCAGCGGCGCGGTCACGCTGGCGCCTTCGGCCGCCGCCAGCTCGAGCTTCGTCATCGCGCCGGTCGACGCGCCCGGAAAGATCGTCTACTGGGCGCTGGCCGACGACATGGGGACCAAGGTCGGATCGCTCAAGGGGTTCGGCATCGGCGACGAATCGGTCGAAAACGTGCTGGTCCCGAGCCAGGTCGCCACCCGCGCCACGGACGACACCTGCATCGGGTGCCACGCCGCCACGCCCGACGGCAACTCGGTGGGGTTCACCATGGGGCCGCAGAACTATTTCAACCAGCTGGCCAACGTGACCGCCGGTTCGGTGGGGGCGACGCCCTCGTACGCCACGGCCGCCGCGCTCGCCACCATGCAGACGCTGCATGGGATCCCCGCCTACTCGCGCGCGCACTGGAGCGACGGCGACCGCATCGCGCTCCTGAGCGACACGGGGACCTTGCACTGGGTGGAGGTCGACGGCGCCGCCAGCGGGACGCTGGCCCGCACGGGCGACGCCAACAAGGTGACCGAGCCGACCTTCAGTCACGACGGCCAGAGCGTCGTCTACGTCTCGGCGACGGCGCTCACCGACGGGCGTCTCAACACGGGGCCCGCCGATCTGTACACCGTCCCCTTCGCCAACCGCGCGGGCGGCGCCGCGACGCCGCTGCCGGGCGCCTCCGACGCGAGCTTCACCGAGTACTACCCCGCGTTCTCGCCCGACGACGCCTACGTGGCGTTCACCCGCGTGCCGGGCGCCGAGTCGGCCTACAGCGACCCCGACGCCGAGGTCTACCTCTTGCCCTTCAACAACGGGCGCGGCGGGACGGCGATTCGCCTGGCGGCCAACGACGCGGCGGCGTGCCAGACGTCGCTCAGCAGCCCCGGCCTCACCAATGACTGGCCGAAGTGGTCGCCCGAGGCGGCGACCGCCAACGGCAAGACCTACTACTGGCTGACGTTCTCCTCCAAGCGCTTCGGCAGCGCCAACGCCCAGCTCTACATCACCGGCGTCGTCGTCGACGGCAGCGGGAAGGTCACCACCTACCCCGCGCTCTATCTCTGGAATCAGCCGTCCAGCGACGGGAACCACACGCCGTCCTGGGACGACTTCGCGATCCCGTCGATCAGCATCGGCTGACCGGCGGCGCTCCCCAGCCAGCGTCCGACCGTGGCGCGGACGAGGCGCTCGATCTTGGGTTGCGCCAGGGTCACCGTCCCGGACAGCGCCGTCCCCTCGCCGACCAACTCGGGCTCGCAGCCGGCGAGCAGGATGGGCGGTGATTTTCCGCCCAGCGTCCAGCAGGCCGTCACCACGGTGTGGGCGTTGAGGCCGCACGTCGGTGGGACCTCGTGCGGCGCCGCGCACCCGAGCTCGCTGACGTCGATCAGGTAGACGGTGCCGGGCCGCTCGCCGCGGCGGACGGCGTCGATCACCAGCAGCAGATCCGGTCGCTCGAGCATCGCGTAGGCGAGGTGCAGCGAGCGGACGCCGACGTCGGCCACGGTGACGCCGGGCGGGGGAACCTCCTCGAGCAGCCGGCGCGCCACCTGGACCCCGAGGCCGGCGTCGCCGTGGAAGAGGTCGCCGAGCCCAGCGACGAGGATGCGCGCGCCGTCGGATTTCATTGGACCTCCACCCTCTCGACGCGTAGCTCGCGGCCGCCCAGCACCTCGATCTCGCCGCTCCCACACCGACAGGGATCGAGGCACGTCTCGAGGTGGACGTCGGCGCCGCAGCGCCGGCAGCGCCCGCGCCCGCGCACCTCGTCGATCTCCAGGCGCGCGCCGTCGAGCCGCGTGCCGCGCGTACAGATGCCGAAGCAGAAACGGATCGTCTCCGGAAGGACGCCGCAGAGCTCGCCGATCTGCAGCCGCACGCACCGCACGCGCGCCGGCTCGACCTCGCGCTCCAGGGCGGCGACCACCCGGCCCATGATGGCCAGCTCGTGCATGGCGGGGAACCTAGACCCGCCCGAACGGCCGTCAATTCACCGGCGCGGCTTTAAGGCTCTCCCCTAGTAGCGCCCGCGCGGTTCGGACCCAGGGGGCGGCCTGACCGCGAAACGACTAACGATTCTCGCCGAAGCCGAGGCCGAGGAGGAGGTAGCCGCCGGAGAGATTGGCCGCGGTGGCCCCGTTCACGATGGCCTCGAGGCCGCGGATCATGGCGCCCCCCTCCACCAGCGCGCGTACGTGGCTCACGCCCGCGCGGGTCGGCAGGAAGATCCCCAGCCGCCCTCCGGCGCTGGCGATCGGCGCGGAGCCGGAGCCGCCGGTGGGGCCGGCGACGTTCGGGTGTCCCCTCATCCAGGCCCAGCCGAACCTGCCGGTGGCGCCGAGGTCGATGATCAATCGGCCGACCGACCAGTGAGGCCCGGCGGTGAGCGCGAGCGCCAGCAGATCGGTGTCCACGTCGCCGAAGGCGACCGACGAGCCTCCGTTCAGTCCCTGCAGATCGACCGCCGCCATCCAGCGGCCGCGCGCGACCGCCGCCGAGGCACCGAGGCCCCAGAGCAGCAGGTTATTCCCGGGGTGAGGTTCGAGCTCCAGCGTCCCCGACAAGAAGAGGGTGGGCTGGCGCGGGCGCGGCGCGGCGCTGGCGATTGGCGGCGGCGCGGGCGGCGCCGAAGGCGACGGCGGCGTCTGGGTCGCGGAGTGCACCAGCTCGGCGACCGCCAGCGCGAGCGCGCGCGGTCGGGCCTCGGGCGATATGTCGCTGAGCTCGACCTTGCGCTCGGCGGCGCCGGCGCGCGCCGGATCCTGCACGCGCACGACGACGGAGGTGGCGGTCGCGTCGCAGGGATCGAGGGTGAGCGCCACTTGCAACCCGGGCCCTTCGGGCGCCGGGGAGCTGGCGAGGAGACAACAAGGAGGGACGTGGCCGGCCAGCTCGACCTCCAGCGAACCGAGAAAGGCCCCGACGGAGAACGGCGCCGACGGGCAGGCCGGGACGGAGATCCGGATCGGGGGCGCCTCGGCCGCGCGCGCGGAACCGGCCCCCAGCGCCATCGCCGAGATGAGGACCGGAACCAGGAGCCCCCGCATGGGGCCGTGTTATCGCATGTGTGACAGGGCGGTGCTCAAATCGCGACCGGCGGGGAACTCGCGGACATAGGCCTCGGCGGCGGCGCGTTCGGCGGGGCGGTTGCCGGCGCGCGCGTAGGCCTCGACCAGGCGGGCGCGGACGTCTTCGCGCAAGCTTCTGGGGACGCCCAGATCGAGCGCCTGGTTCAGCGCCACCGCGGCCTCGGCGGGGCGGTGCAGGTCGTCGAGCTCGAGGCGGCCGAGCGCGAGCGCGGCCAGCGACGCCTGGGGATCGCCGGGGAAGCGGCTCAAGATCCGCTCCAGCGGCGCGACGGCGTCTGCGGCGTGACCCGACAGGCGGGCCACGTCGGCCAGCAGGAAGAGATCGGCGACGCCGCGCCGGTGGGCCTCGCGCGAGAACCCCTGCGCGCCGAGCGCGGCGAACGCCTCATGATGATGGCCCCCGCGCGCCAGCTCACGCCAGGCGTTCGTCTCGCCGGTCGGGGCCGCCGGCGCGGCCGGTTCGGCGGCCTCCGCGGCCTCGGCGGCTTCCGCCGGCGCTGCGGGCCGAGGGGGCGCCTGGTCCGGCGTTTCGCCGGCGGGCGACGCGGCCTCCAGCACGTCGAGCGATTCGCCGGCGGCCAGCCGGCGGGCGCGCTCGGGGACGCGCTCGCCGCGCACGAGCACCGCGCCGTGCTCGACGGCCACGTGGAGCCGGCCGGGCGCACGCTGGCAATCGAAGCCCGTTCCCACCACCTCGACCGTCGCCAGCCCGCACTCGATCTCCCAGCGCCGCGGACCGCCCGGCCGCACCTCGAAGTGCGCCGACCCGCGCTCGAGCGCGGCGACGAACGACGTCCCGCTCGACTCGAGCGGCTCGAGCCGCGCGCCGCCCGAAAGATCGACCGTCGATCCGTCCGACAGCGAGAGCACCTCGCCCGCGGCCGGCGCCTCGACGGCGGAGAGCGGACGCCCGTCGGCGAAGCGGAGCGGCCCCCGATCGCGCCGCCCGATCCCCCAGACGACGACCAGCACCGCCGCCGCCGCGATCAGCGACGTCACGCTCCAGAGGCGCGTGCGCTCGCGCCGGGGCGGCCGCTCGCGCGCCTCGATCCGTCGCCACATCCGGGCCAACGCCTCCTCGTTCACCGGAGCGGTGAGGCCGTCCTTGATCGGATCGGGCAGCCGGGTCACGAGACCACCTCCGCCCGGTCTGGCAGCGCCGTGACGTGGCGCTCGACGATGGCGTCCGCCTCGGCGATGCGCCGCTTGACGGTGGCCAGCGAGCAGTCGGCGTGCGCGGCGACCTCGGTCAGCTCCAGCCCTTCGACGTGGCGAAGCATCCAGGCGATGCGCAGCGGCGCCTTCATGCCGCCCAGCACCCGATCGACGAGCGCCAGCTCGGCCCGCTGGTCGGCGGAGGCGCCCCCGTCGGCCAGCGATTCCAGCGTGGCGTCGTCCGCCCCCCGGTCGAGGCCGACGAGCCGGGCCAGCTTCCGGCGGCGGAACCGCCGGCGCACCAGGCTGACCGCGATCTGCCCCATCCAGCCCCGCACGGCCGCCGGCTCGCGCAGCGAGCCGAGCTGCTCGAAGGCCGTCACGAAGGTGTCCTGCACGACCTCCTCGGCCTCGCCCCGGTTGGCCAGCAGGCGGCAGGTCATCGCCAGGAGGCTCGCGGCGTGCCGGCGATAAAGCATCTCCCGTCCCCACCGATCGCCGGTGAGGGCCCGCCGGACCAGCTCCTCGTCTCCAAGAGCCTCCGACGCTTTCAGCGGGAGAGACCGACTCACGAGCACGCCCATTCTAACAGTAAAGATTCCCGGGGCGGCCCAAACGGCTCACGCCGCAGGCGTTCGGCGCGGTGAGCCGTTTCGGAAAGCTTGGGGCTCTAGGTCAACATGAAGCCTTCGCCGACGACCATTTCAATTGCCGCCATCTTCGCGCTGCTGCTCGCTGCGCTGCTCGTCCTGCCGAGTTGCGGCAACAGTTCGGCCAAGGTGATCACCACCGGGACCGGCGGGACCCAGGGGGGCTCAGGCGGTTCGGGTGGGAGCTGCACCGCAGGTGGCGTTGCCTGTAGCACCAACAACCAGTGCTGTTCGGGCTTGTGCGATCCGACGGCCAAGACCTGCAGCGGCGCGGTCGGTAAGTGTGGCGGCGCGGGCAGCGCGTGCACCGTGGCCACCGATTGTTGCAACCTCCAGTGCAACGGCGGCGCCTGCGCGAGCGCGGCCAGCTGCACGGCCGACAACGGCACCTGCACGACCTCGTCGACCTGCTGCGGCGGGAACTGCACGGGCGGCAAGTGCCAGCCGCTCAACACGAGCTGTCTCACCGCGGGGAACCCCTGCACCGCCACCGGGGGCGATGGTGGCGTCGCGGGTGGCTGCTGCTCCGGTCTCTGCAGCGGGGGCAAGTGTGTGCTCGGCTCGTCGTTCTGCATCCAGCCGGGCGACGTCTGCGCCCGCGATCTCGACTGCTGCGGAGGGTTCTGCTCGATCGCCTCGGGCGCCACGCTGGGCGTCTGCATGGACGTTTCGACGACCGGCGCCGGCCAGTGCACGCACGACGGCGTCCTCTGCAACGGCTGCGGCAGCTGCTGCAGCCGGAACTGCGGTCCGTGGGCGCAGACCGGCGTGGACGTCTGCCAGCCGGGGCTCGGCTGCAAGATCCTGAACAGCCTCTGCACCAGCAGCAGCGAGTGCTGCGGTGGTGACACGGGCGCCGTCACGTGCAACCCGGCCACCGGCGGGAACACCAGCATCGGCGTCTGCTCGCAGAACTCGGGGAACCAGGTTCCGGGCGGTATTTGCCGTCTCACGGGCGGCAACAACGCCTGCTCCAACGCCCAGAGCGACTGCATCTGCTCGGTCGACCCCAAGGTCGCCTGCTGCGCCTTCGACACGCTCGGCCTGCCACGTTGCGTGGGCTCGGGGACCTGCGCCGACGGCAGCAGCGGCGTCTTCGTGGGGACCGATTCCAACTGCTGCATCAAGCCGGGCGACACCTGCCACACCTCCTCGGAGTGCTGCGGCCTCGTCCCCTGCGTCCCCGACTCGACCGGGACCCTCCGCTGCCTGACCACCACCCAGGACGGCGGCATCGTCTGCGTCAAGCAGGGCGGGACCTGCACCGCCACCGGCGACTGCTGCACGGGCCTGGTCTGCAACGTCACGCCGGGGGGCACGGGGACCTGCGAGCCGCCGCAAACGCCACAGCCGGACGCGGGCGCCTGTGCCCTCTACGGTCAGGGCTGCAATGCCAACACCCCCTGCTGCGGCGGGGTGCAGTGCACCTACTCACCGACGGAGACCGCGTGCGCCGGGCAGCAGGGCTGCACCTGCTTCAACCCCATCGTGATCGGCGCGGTCACGCCGTAGTCACCGCCCGCGAAGCGTGCCCTCGCGTATGCTCTCGCGATCGTGAGCGGCCCTTCGATCATCGTGCACGGCGGCGCGGGCGACTTCGGGCCCGAGGACGGCGACGGCGCCGCGCCCATCGCCGGTTGCAGCGCGGCGGCGCGCGCCGGGTTCGAGATTCTGCGGCGCGGCGGCACGGCGCTCGAGGCGGCGGTGGCCGCCGTGGTCGCCCTGGAGGACGATCCGCAGTTCAACGCCGGGATCGGCTCGGCGCTCACCGCGGACGGCGAGGTCGAGTGCGACGCCTCGGTGATGGTCGGAGACGGCCGCGCGGGCGCGGTGGGGGCGCTGCGCGACCTCAAGAACCCCATCATCTTGGCGCGCCTGGTGATGGAGAAGACGCCGCACGTGCTGCTCGTCGGCGCGGGTGCCGCGGCGTTCGCCGGCGAGCACGGGCTGGCGCCGCTGCCGCCGGGCGCGCTCGTCACCGAGCGGATGCGGGGCAAGTGGCGCGCCGCCCTGGCCCGCGCCGCCGCGCGGTCGGGCGGGACGGTCGGCTGCGTGGCCCGCGACGCCGCCGGCGGGGTGGCCGCCGCGACGTCGACCGGGGGGATGATGCTCAAGCGTGCGGGGCGGGTGGGGGACTCGGCGGTGATCGGCGCCGGGACCTACGCCGACGACGGGGCCGGCGGCGTCTCGTGCACCGGCCACGGCGAGGCGTTCATCAAGGCGGCGGCCGCCAAGCAGGCGGTCGAGGCGATACGCGCGGGGCGCTCGCCGACGGAGGCCGCGCAGCTCGTCTTGGCGTCCGTCCGGCGCTACGGGGGGGCGGGCGGCCTCATCGGTGTCGACGCCGCCGGACGCCTCGGCCTCGCCTTCGACACCCCCCGCATGGCCCACGCCTGGATCGACGTCCACGGCAATGCGGGCGCGGGCTTCGCCGCGGCGCCCTGAGGGGCCGCCGGGTCACATCAGGCTCCACCAGAGGGCCATGCCGTTGCCGTAGGCGTGGGCGGCGACGCTGGGCCAGAGGTTGCCGGTCCGATGAAACGCCCAGCCGAAGACCAGCCCGCTCCAGAAGATCGTGACCAACCCGAGCGGCGAGTAGCCATGGGGCAAGGTGAAACAGACGCTGCTCGCCACGATGGCGAAGGTCGGCGAGCGGTCGCGCAGAAGCCGCGCCAGCAACGCGCGGCGGAACACCAGCTCCTCGACCAGCGGCGGCAGCACGACCATCTCGAGAACGGACATCGCCAGCCGCCAGCGCGCCGCCGGATCGAGCGCCGGGGGCAGGTCGGTCCAGGCAGAGCGATGGTGGAGCGCCGACGCCGCGAGGCCGATGCCGTACTCACCGAGGCGCCGGACGCCGATCGCCGCCAGCATGGTGAGCCCGATCTCGCGTCGCGCCGGCCAGCCCAGGCTGTCGCGCCAAGAGATCCCCCAGCGGCGAAACACGATCCGCGCGATCCACCAGAGGCCAACGGCGTAGAGCACCGCGCCGACGCTCGCGGTGCCGAGCCCGCGCCGGCCGGCCTCGAGCACCGCGAGAAGCGCGAACGCGACCAGCATCGACCAGAGGAGGCAGCGAACCAGCGCCGCGTAGAGCGCGCCGAGGGACCAGGGCGTGGGAAGGTCGGGGCGCGGCGGGCGCGGCTGGCGGCGCCGGCGGAAGAGGATCGCCGCCGCCAGGAGGCCAGCGGCGAGCAGCGACCCTTCGAGGCCGGCCCGCGCGGCGCGAAGCCGCGGAAACCGCGCCGGAAGCTCCGCCAGCCGCTTGGCCGCCGCCGTATCGCCGATCCGGCCGGCCGCCACGACACAGGCGCGGGCCGCGCACCACGCGCCGGCGGAGGCGGTCAGGGCGGCCAGGCGAGCCTGGTCGCACGCCGCCAGTCCGTCACACGCTTTTCGGTCAGGACCGTAGGCGCAGGTCACGACCCGCGGGAACACCGTCCCTGCCTCGCCGGTCGCGAGGAGGGGCTCGACCTCGCGCCATCGCCCGCGCTCGCCGAGCACGACCGCCAGTCGCGCCCGCACCCCGTGCCTGGTCGCCGCCGCCGACGATGACTCGGCCAGCAGGGCGTCGAGCGCCCGCTCGGCGTCGGCGGCGACCGGATCGGCCAGCGGCTCATCGAGGGGTTCGCGCCGGATCAGGGTGTCGAAGGCCGCCAGCGGCTCACCGGCGCGGGTGTCGACCACGCTCTTGCGCTTCACCGCCAGACCGCCCAGGAGGGCGGCGGCGATGACCAGCGTCCCCAGGACCGTCAGCCAGCGTGAGAACGGCCGAGGTCCGGCGGGCGCGGCGGGGAGCGCGGGCGCCTCGTTCACGGCGACCAGGATCTCAGCGTTGGGCGCGGGTCGCAATCCCCTACAATGAAAGGATGGACGCCGGGGCGCTCGAACGTCACCGCCAGCACCTGCTGGCGCTCAAGGCCGAGATCCTCGCCGCCGGCGACATCGCGCCGGAAGGGGCCCGGCGCGACGCGACGGCGGTCGGCAACGACGAGGACGCGCAGCCGCTCGCCGAGATGTCGCAGTCGATCGCCTCGTCGCGGAACAAGAATCGCGCGGGGACCCTGGGACGGGTGGTGGCGGCGCTCGCGCGTCTCGAGGAGGATCCGGAGAGCTTCGGACTCTGCGTCGAGTGCGAGGAGCCGATCGCCGACAAGCGGCTCGGGCTCATGCCCTACGTCGATCTCTGCGTCGAGTGCCAGCAAGCCAAGGACGGACCGCGCCATAAAAGCGGCCGGAAGCATCTCCGGGATTTCCGGTAGTGCGTGGAGGTAGGTGTGCCGCGCACGTCGGGGCAGGTGCACCTCGCTCATCGCCCAAAACATCGTTTCTCGACGGTGTTTGAGCCCCGCGACGGCAGCTCAGCAATTGACCCGCACGATCTTCGGCGATAGCGTTACAAACGCTTCGCGGCCTCTCTGCCTCGGTTTTTAGGCTCCCCCAGGAGGTCTGATGTCTCGCTTCTCTGTACTTGTGTGCGCGTCCGTCGCGGTGCTTTTCGCGGGCGGTTGCGCCGGCCGTGTCGAGGAAGGAGATACGGGGACCGGGACGGGGAACGGCGGAACGACCGGCACCGGCAGCTCCACCGGCTCCGGCGGCGGCGGCTCCGGCGGCGACAGCGCGACGGGCGGCGCCACCGGCGCCGGCTCGGACGGCGGCGTCTCGCCGACCGGCACCGGCGGCATCACCGCCGCGGACGGCGGCGTGGCGTTCCTTCCGAGCGCGTTGCCGAATCCCGATCCCTGCACCAGCGAGGCGCCCGGGCCGCGCAAGCTCTGGCGCCTCTCGGCTCCGGAGTTCGCGGCCAGCATTCACACCATCTTCAACGATACGGCGAACGCCGCGCCGGTGGCGAGCGTGTTCAGCGATCCGAGCGTGCTCGGTTTCTCCATCGACGCCAACGCGCTGCTCGTGCAAGGGCTCAACGCCTCGCAGCTCGAGGACAACGCCGAGGCGATCGCCGCCTGGGCCGCCTCGGCCGGCAAGCTGTCGCAGTTCAACTCCTGCACGACGACGGCGGGCGCGCCGTCGATGACCTGCGCGACGTCGTTCGTGCAGGCCTTCGGCCGGGTCGCCTTCCGCACCACCTTGGCCTCGAACGATCCGCGCGTCGCCAGCTACAGCAAGCTGTTCATGGCCGGCAGCTCGAACTCGGACGGCGCGCAGGCAGTGATCTCGGCGATGCTGCAGTCGCCGTACTTCCTCTACCGCAGCGAGCTCGGAACGCAGAGCGGAAACACCTTCGCCTTGACGCCGTACGAGGTCGGCAGCGAGCTCGCCTACACGCTCACCGGCACCGCGCCCGACAGCACGCTGCTCTCGGCGGTGGACTCGGTCGTCGCGGGCAGCCTGTCGCTGTCGAGCATGATCGACCAGCAGGCGATGCGCCTCATCGCTTCGGGGGCGGCCACCAACTCCCTGGCGGTGATGGGGTTCATGAACGGCTGGCTGGGGCTGCCGCGCCTCTTCACCACCGCCCACGACGCGACCGCCTACCAGATCTCGGCGACGGTCCAAGACGAGATGCAGACCGAGTCCCAGGACCTCATCATGGAGGCGTTCAACGGCGGCGGGACCTTCGGCGCGGTGCTGACCGCCGACCACTCCTGGCTGAACGCCGATCTGGCGACCTTCTACGGGATCCCGACCACCGGCCTCACCTCGGCCTTCAAGAGCGTGAAGTACGGCGGGTCGATCACGCGCGACCCGGGGATCCTGGCCACGGGCACCATCTTGAACGGATACGCGCGCCCGGACACCGACTCGCCCACCCAGCGGGGCCACCTGGTCCGCACGCGCATGCTCTGCCAGGACGTCCCGCCGCCCCCGCCGGGCCTGAACACCACCTTCATGCCGTCAACGACCGTGGAGACGACGCGCGACCACTTCATCAAGGAGCACGAGCAGGGCGCCTGCAAGAGCTGCCACCAGGCGATGGACTGGATCGGCTTCGCGTTCGAGAACTATGACGGCTGGGGGCGCTACCGAACGACGGACAACGGGCTCCCCACCGACGACGCGGCGACCATCTTCGGCGCGCCCAACGGGACGCCGACGGGGGTCGACGTCAGCGTCACGGGCCTGTCTGGAACGGGCGGGCTCGAGGCCTATCTGGCGGGCAGCGACGAGGCCACCCGCTGCATGCAGCAGTACTGGACCTACTACGTGTACGGCTCCAGCTTTTGGGCGCAGGACGGCTGCACCTTGGACTCGGTCTACAACGAGGCGCAGTCGAACGGGTTCGCGCTCAAGAGCACGCTGATGGCCATCATCCACGCCCCCAACTTCACCACCCGCGTTCAAGATCAGTAAGGAGACGACGCAACCGATGCCGACTCGCAGACAGTTCGTGGGCAGCGTGGGCGCCGGTCTCTTGCTGGCGCCCTTCATCAATCGGGGGCTCGAGCGCAAGGCCTACGCCGGCAGCCGCCAGTCGAAGCGCCTCCTGGTCTTCGCCACCATGGGGACCTACCCGCCGCTCTGGACGCCCACGGTCAACGGCTCGACCATCACCGCCTGGAGCGCGATGACCCAACCGCTGTCGGCGGTGGCCGACAACCTGATCCTCGTCGAGGGGATGCCGAGCGGCAACCCCAACGACGGCCACGGCAGCTCGGACAGCCTGACGGGGCAGGGGTTCGGCTACTACGCGGTCAACAACGTGCCGGTGGTCAAGGTCTCCGTCGACCAGTTCGTCGCCAATTACATGGCGAACGTGCAGAAGATCAATCGCCCCATCGCCTCGCTGCTCCTGGGCGCGAACTGCAACGAGAACGGCGGCTACTCGCAGTTCTACGGCGGGTCCAACGGCGGCAACCTGCAGACGATCGGCTCGCCGCTGTCGGCGTTCAACACCGTGTTCGGGACGGCGCTGCCGACCGGCACCTCGGCCTCTGCGCTGCTGGCGCGCCGGCTGAGCATCCTCGACACCGTCCACGACGAGATCAAGGGGCTCGAGGCCACCCTCGGCAAGAACGAGACGGCCAAGCTCGAGAGCCACCTCCAATCGATCGGCGCCCTCGAGAACAAGCTGCAGGCGAGCACGTCGTCGGGCAACGTCTGTAGCAAGCCGGCCACCCCGGGCGCCGACAGCACCTTCCAGTACATGGGCGACCTGGACGCGCTGGCCGCCAACCAGATCCACCAGCAGATCATCGTCAACGCGTTCGCCTGCGACATCACCCGCGTCGCCTGCCTCGAATACGGCAACGACCAGAAGCTGATGGTCAACGCCCCGTCGAGCTTTGGGCTCCCCTACGACGACCAGCACGGCGGCTACATCCACAGCGGCGCCGCCTCGAACTACGCCAACCTGGTCAAGTTCGAGGCCTACCTGGCGACCCAGTTCGTCAACCTGGTCAACGCGCTCAAGGCGGTGCCGGACCCGCTCGATTCGACGGGCCAGTCGACGCTGTTCGACAACACGCTGATGATCTGGGCGCGCGACATGGGCGACGCGCAGAACCACAACCAGCAGTCGATGCGCTTCGTGCTGGCCAGCGGCGCCAACGGCTACCTCAGCCTGGCCAAAGGCGGGCGCTACGTGAAGTCGAGCGAGCGCCACGAGCGGATCCTGCTCAACGTCTGCGACGCCTTCGGCATCTCCAGCTTCACCGGCTTCGGCGACCCCGGCCTCACGGGCGCGAGCAAGACGCCGCTCCCCGGCATCGCCGCGTAGCCGCGCCGCCGCGCGGGCATGTTAAAACCAGAGCCGCCATTCGTCCGGCGCTTCTGCTCACCGTCGTCCTCTCCGTCGGCGCCGCCTCGGCGCACGCGCAGACCCCCGACGGCGATTCCGCGGCCATGCCGTACGCGACGCCGCGCCAGACCCTGATCCCCGGCACCCCCGGGATGGCGGGCGGCTTTCACCTCATGGTGAACGGCTTCGCGCACCTCAACAATCCGGGCCTCTCCGGCTACGAGATCGACAACCCGGGCACCGGCCGCACCTTCCGGGCCGGGCAGACGCAGCCTCTGCTCACCGACGACTGGGTGATGGGGTACGGGCGCGACGCGCACGGCTGGGTCGAGGGACTCCTGATGCTGAACTTCGAGCCGGCCACCGTCGGTCCCGCCGGCTATCCGGAGCTGGGGCAGTCGGGGGAGGGGCTGTGGGACGCGCAGCATTCGCACCAGTTCCTGCACCAGGCGATGATCGCGTTCCATCCGCTGGCCGGCACGGCGGGCGGCGCGGCCAACATGATGCGCGAGGGGACCTACGACCTCTCGATCTTCGGCGGGCAGGGGAGCGCCACCATCGGGCCGCCGATCTTCATGCACCGGGCGAGCAGCCCCGGCCCGACCGTGCCGCGCAAGCACCACAAGGGGGAGAACCCGCACGAGACGTTTCCGGTGCTGGGGGCGTCGTTTCGTTACGGCGCCACCTGGCTCGAGGCGTCGGTCTTCAGCGGCAAGGAGCTCACGCCCGCCGACTCGCGCTGGGTGCCGCACCCCGCCGCGCCCGAATCGTACGCCGCGCGCCTCCGGCACGTCTTCGGGGGCGCCGTCGAGGCGCAGGTCTCGGGCGAACGGCTGCGCGACCAGGGGAACGGCGAGCCCGACGCCACCCAGTGGAGCGCCAGCGTCACCGCCTGGGGGCGCCTCGGCCCCTGGCGTCTCGACGGCCTCGTCGACTGGGCGATCGACGTCCCGGACGTCGGCGGCAGCGCGAACGGCGCGCTCGCCGAGCTGGCGGTGCGCGACGGCTCGCTGCGCGACGTCTTCTGGGGGCGCAGCGAATTCAACCAGCGCGAGGAGCCGGCCGAGCGCGGCGGCGGCGTCTCCACCCCGTGGCTGTTCGAGACGCTCGGCTACGAGCGCGTGGTGGCCGGCAGCCACGCGGAGGGGATCCAGCTCGGCATCTACGGCGAGGGGACGCTGGTGCACATCCCGTCGTCGCTGCTCGGCCCGCCGCCCTTCTACCCGACGTCGACGGCGGTGACGCTCGACGTCGGGCTGCACCTCTTCGGCATGTGGATGCTCGACGGCGGCTTCCGCCGGATGGAGATGTGACCGCCGCCGAATCTTGAGCCGTCCCGGCTCGCCGGTGGCACGCCAAGAGGTGCTAATACGCATCGCTTGCGGGGTCCTGGTCGCGACGCTGATGCTCGGCTGCTCGAGCAAGGACGGCGTCACGGGGGCCGGAACGGGTGGGTCGCCTGGAAATGCGGGTGCCGGGAGCGGCGGGGCGACCACGGCGACCGGCGGCACGACCGGCGGAACGGGTGGCGCGGGCACCGGCGGCGCCTCCGCCGCCGACGATTCGGCGCTGGAGCGAAATCACCACCCCTCGCGCGACGGCCAGTACGTCCAGCCCGCGTTCACCAAGAGCGCCGTCGCCGGCCTGACGA
>Ga0134128_10005141_pt1 | contig 15887 bp, 18 predicted proteins | sample KB31754_FD_96462 | JGI IMG/M metagenome (GOLD analysis project Ga0134128, IMG submission 96462) | Terrestrial soil microbial communities with excess Nitrogen fertilizer from Kellogg Biological Station, Michigan, USA - KB3-175-4 | ecosystem: Environmental > Terrestrial > Soil > Unclassified ...
CAATACGCATTAACAGGAACATCGCAAAAAGCGTGGCGATGTATACGAGCAACTGCATTACAGTGGGCCGCTCGGTGTAGCCGATAAGCGTATGCATCAGCCGGCCGAAAATGCTCCCGTCCGACAAGAGCCATGATGTATCCCAGACAGTGTTGTCGAGCGCTATCACGACGCCGGCATTATTGAGGAACTGTGCCGCCTGTGCCGCCATTCCTGCGGCAAGCAAGGCAATCAGCCAGCTCGTCACCGAAAAAATGTAGCGGTTGGGGATCGCCAGCAACCCATAATAGGTCAACGCAGTGAATGCGGCGCCGGCGGCAATCCCGAGCACGCCGCCAACGAACAACGCCGATCCCGAGGTGCCGGACGCCATGATCCCATAGAGGAATAGCACGACCTCGGAGCCTTCGCGCAAAACCGCAAGTCCGACCACGACAGCCAGTGCCGTCAACGGCCTCGCACCTTCGCTCACCGCGGTGCCGATCTTGCGCATCTCGTCGGCGATCTCACGGCCGTGCCGAGCCATCCAGGCGTTGTGCCACATCAACATAATGACCGCGATGCCAAGCACCGTTGCGTTGAACAGTTCCTGGCCGGCACCCTGGAACGCCTCGGAAATAACGCCCGCGAACATCGCGACGATTCCGGCACCGAATACGCCGCCGGCAATGCCGAGCGTGATCCAGCGGCCGCGACCGGCGACGCCACGGGTTGCAGCCATCACGATGCCGACGATCAGGCCGGCCTCGATCACTTCACGAAAGACGATGATCAGTGCGCCAAGCATGACTTATTCCGCGACCACAACGCCTTTGGCGGTGGCCTCATTGTACTCGCCGATAAACGGGTAGCGCCCGGCCTTGAGCGGCCCAATGCGGACGACGCCTTTTGATTTGCCGCCGATCACCTTTTCGACCTTCAGCGCACTGCTATCGAACTCCTCGGCGGTCGCATCCTCATTGATCACCGTGATCGTTACCCGTTGATTTGCGGGCACCTTGATCTCAGCCGGACTAAATCGGTGATCCTTGATGGTCAGCACATAATCGGCGGCATGTGCTGCCGGAGCTCCTAGAAAAAGGAGCCCCAAAAGGCCAATAGCGACAATCCTGCGCATCCGATCCTCATCGTAAGGAATGGTCCTCACAAAAGCATTAAACCCCGTTGATGCAATATCTTTCTTTTACTCTTGAATTATTCCAATGTAAGAACACCCTCGAAAGGGTTGCCGCACAAAGTATTGCGCCATTTCATGTCAGTAAAAATTTGCGTGATCATTGGCTACACGTTCCCACCTAGTACCCCCGGTTGGCAGCATCATGGCGACGAGGCATTCTCCATTCCCCTTCGCCGAACTTTTTTCTAACGCCGTAGCAAGGAGTCCGTAATGCAAGCGATTGAAGCCCATGGCGCGCGTATCCCAACCATCGGTCTTGGAACAATGACGCTGAAGGACGATGTGTGCGTTCAAGCCGTCAAAGCGGCGCTGCAAATCGGCTATCGCCATCTCGACACCGCCGCCTTTTATGGCAACGAGAAGGAGAATGGGGAGGGGTTGCGGCAGTCGGGCGTCAAGCGAGAGGACGTTTTCATCTGCACCAAAGTGCGCCAGGGCGATTTGATGCCGGAAGCGTTCGCAAAGGTGCTCGAGCAAAGTCTGTCCAATCTGAAACTCCCTTACGTCGACCTCCTCCTGATCCACTGGAACAACCCGGAGGTTCCGTTCAAGCTATCGGTCGGCGCATTGTGCAAGGCCAAAAAGGAAGGCAAGACCAAGCATATTGGTGTCGCGAATTTCACGACCACCATGTTGGACGAAGCCTGGGCGGTGACATCGGAGCCGCTTGTCTGCAATCAGATCGAAATGCATCCTTTCATAAATCAGGACAAGGTTCTCGCGGGTTGCAAGAAGCACGGCATGGCGGTGGTCGCCTATTGCCCGATCGCGCGCGGCAAGGTTCCGGGGGCGGACGCACTCGAGCGCATCGGCAAAGCGCACGGAAAAACCGCTGCGCAGGTATCGTTGCGCTATCTTGTGCAGATGGGTGTTTGCGCAATTCCGCGTACGGCCACTCCGGAACACCTGAAACAGAATCTGGACGTGTTCGATTTCAAGCTCTCGGATTCCGAGATGGCCGAACTCAAGAAACTCAATGCGACCAATATGCGCGTCGTCAATCCGCCGCACGCGCCAAAGTGGGATACGCCGTAAGGCCAATGCGACCTGCAAACTCGGGAAAAATGCATTGCACGCCGGTGTGATGGGTTTCGCGTGATGGCCAGCGAAAATAAAAAATTGGCTCTTGCGCCGATGATCGAGACAAAGGGTTTCAACATCCCAATCGTTGGGCTGGGTACCTGGGCCTTGCGCGGCCGCAATTGCGCGCGTCTGACCGAGCAGGCCATTCGCATTGGCTACCGCCATATCGATACCGCGCAAATGTACGATAATGAACGTGAAGTCGGTGAGGGCGTGCGTGCGTCGGGACTGAGGCCCGAGGTGATTGTGACCACCAAGGTGCAGCCGACGATGCTTGCTCCGCACGATCTTGAGCGCTCGGTGAAGGAAAGCCTGGCGAAACTGCGGCTCGACGTGATTGATCTGTTGCTGATCCATTGGCCAAATCCGCGCGTTCCTCTGTCCGAAACGTTTGGTGCCATGGCTAAAATGAAGCAGGAAGGATACGTGCGACAGATCGGGGTGTCGAACTTCACCGTGGCGCTTCTTGCCGAAGCCAACCGGATATCGGCCGAACCCCTGGCCTGTAACCAGATCGAATGCCATCCATTTTTGAATCAGGACAAGGTGATCGCCGCGTGCCGCGGTTACAAGATGGCGGTCGTGGCCTACAGCCCGATTGCAAGAGGTGGCGCCAAAGGCAACGAATTGCTGGAGACAATAGGCAGATCGTACAAGAAGACGGCGGCGCAAGTCTGCCTCCGATGGCTTGTCCAACAAGGCATCATCGTTATCCCGCGCACAAGCAAGGTCGAGCGCCTGGCGGAGAACTTTGCTTTGTTTGACTTCGAGCTTACCGACGGCGAGATGCGCGATATCGCCGGACTTGCCCGCCGTGGCGGCCGCATCGTCGACTGGACATGGTCGCCGCGATGGGATTGAGCATCAGAAAAACCCGAGTGACTCGCAGCCGGTGCCTGCTTTGAAGCTCTGCTTCCAGCGTTTCTCGGGTATGTCGATGACGTGGACCGAGCCATCGCCTTGGCAAGCAACAAACAGCTCGCGGCCGCGGTAGGCCATATCCATCGGCTGGCTTCCGACCTTGATCGCCGTCTGCTGGTCGAATGATGGCGAGATCAGGCTGACCATGTCGCTGTTGAGACTGGTAACACCGAGAATGCTCCAGTCAGGACTGTAACGCGCAATCTGCGCGGGTTTTGGTACGTCCTTGAGGCGTACTGTCTCTTTCACCTGTCTCGCTTTGGTGTCGATCAGAAACAACACCGGCTCCTGATCCGAAACGACAACTACAGTGTTGCTGTCGGCACTGATGGTGATGCCGGCGAGCGGGTGGGGTGTCTTGATTGTGCCGAGAAGCTTGCGATTAGGAAGATCTATAACTGAAACCGCGCCGTCTTCTTCGTTCTCCGTATAGAGCCTTTGCCCGTCAGGCGCGATGATGAGGCGGTGCGCGTTAGTCGAACCGGAATCGATCGTGGCGACGACTCGGTTCGTATTTCTATCAATCAAGGCGACGACCGCGCTGTTTTCGCAGGTGATATAAATCAATCCGTCCGGGCCGAGCTTGAGCGTATGCGGTGCAATGTAGGGGCGCAGGTCTATGCTTTGGATAAGCATGCGCTTGCGTAGATCGACGACGCACAGCGTGTGACCGGGATGGGGATTGCGGCCGTGAATGCCGTCTCCGTAAATTGGTACGTAGGCGAGCCCTGTTTCCGGGACGATGAGCAGCTCATGGACGGTGCGCTGGAATCCATCGAGCACTTTCTGCGTTTCATACGTTGTCGGATCGACAAAGAGGATCTTGGCCCCCATCTTGTCGACAGCGATCATGCCGTTCGCATTAGTCATGAGCGAAGCTTTCCTACCCTCGGGTCGACCACCAATTAGCACGCCAGGCGCAAAGCATTATAGTGGCCTTCATGACGGTCAGCCCCGACACAGCGCTTGTCCTCTTTTCGGGCGGACAAGATTCCACGGTATGCCTTGCCTGGGCACTCCAGCGATATGCACACGTCGAGACGCTCGGATTCGACTACGGCCAGCGTCACGCGGTCGAGCTGACCTTGCGTTCGCGCCTGCGCGAGCGGATGTCGGCGCTTAAGGCCGAATGGAAGCGGCGCCTGGGCGAGGATCACTTGGTGAAGCTCGACGCGCTGGCGACCATCTCCGAGACCGCTCTTACGCGTAAGACCGCAATCGAGATTGCCGATTCGGGTCTCCCCACGACCTTCGTCCCTGGCCGTAACCTGATTTTTTTCTGCTTTGCGGGAGCGCTCGCATACCGCCGCGGCGCCCGTCATCTTGTGGCGGGCATGTGTGAAACCGACTATTCGGGTTATCCGGACTGTCGCGACGATACCGTCAAAACCATGCAGGTCGCGCTGACGCTCGGCCTCGATAAGCGCATTACCATTCATACACCGCTGATGTGGGTCGACAAAGCCGGCACATTCGCAATGGCGGAGGAGATTGGCGGGACGGCATTGCTTGATCTCGTGATCGAAGACAGCCATAGCTGTTATTTGGGCGACCGTGCTAACCGCCACGGCTGGGGTTACGGTTGCGGAACCTGTCCGGCGTGCAAACTCCGGGCGCAAGGATTTGCCAAGTTTATGGATCGAAAGAAAGCATGATCGATAACGATCGACGCAAAAATATCGAAGGTGGGGTGTTTCTCGTGTTGTTTTGCCTCACGATTCCCGCTGCCAATTGGATGATCGGCCACGTGGGGACGATGTGTGTGCAAAATGGCCCCTGCCTGGTGCCCGTCGCACCCGGCATCATGGCGCCGTCGGGTGTGTTGATGGTCGGTGCGGCGCTCGTGCTGCGCGATTTGGTGCAGCGCCGGCTCGGGGTCGAATTTGGTGTCGGTGCGATTGCTGCCGGCGCAGCAATATCGGCGGGACTGGCACCGACCTCATTGGTGCTGGCTTCGGCGGCCGCATTTCTTTTGTCTGAATTTGCGGATTTTGCGGTCTACACTCCGCTTGCGCGCCGACGTCTGGTCGCAGCGGTGGTCGCTTCGAGCACGGCTGGTCTGGTGGTCGACTCCATCATCTTCCTCTGGTTGGCGTTTGGCTCGCTCGAGTTTCTCTTCGGCCAGATCATTGGCAAGCTTTGGATGGTCCTGCTTGCGATTCCATTTGTTGTCTGTATACGCCGCCGCGACGAACGGCTTGGGCTGAAGGCTGCGTGAGCAACTGCGATGGTTTCCGCTCTCGAAACACTCCGTGATGTTACGACCGGCACAATCACCACGATGTTGCTTAAGAAGGGAATTCGCCACTCCTGGATGGCTGGCGCGATGCCGTTCGGATTTTCCGGAAAGCGTGTCGTAGGCCCAGCTTTCACGCTGCGTTTTGTGCCGGTGCGCGAAGATCTCGCGACCCCGGAAAGCTGGTCGAAGCCGATTTCCACGCGCGGCGCGATTGAGGCCATGCCGGAGAATTGTGTTGTGGTCGCGGATGCTATGGGCATAACCGGCGCCGGCATTTTTGGTGACATCCTGTGCATGCGAATGGTCAAGCGTGGTGTCACGGCTTTGATTACCGATGGCGTCATGCGCGATAAGCACGGTGTACTGGCCACAGGTCTGCCGGTCTGGTGTGCCGGCGTCGCGGCGCCGGCTTCCGTCAACCAACTCACCTTCGTCGGATGGAATGAGCCAATTGGGTGTGGCGGATGTGCAATCTTCCCGGACGATGTCGTCGTTGCTGATGATGACGGGGCGGTGGTAATCCCGAAAGACCTGGTTGAATTCGTTGCCAAAGAGGGCGCGGAACACGAGCTCCTCGAAAGCTGGCTGGTGCAGGAAGTGGAGAAAGGCGCCAAGCTGCCTGGTCTCTACCCGCCCAACGAAGAAAACAAGAAACGATACGAGGACTGGAAAAAGACGCGCTGATGTTCTTCACCCTTTCGAAGACCGCCGCTTTACTGCTGTTTCCGTCCAATCTCCTGATCATTCTTGGGCTCCTCGGCGTTGTGCTGATCGCGTTGGGCCGCAGGTGTATCGGCACATGGATAGCGGTCCTCAGCATCCTTGTTCTGACGACAGCAGGCTACGTGCCGATTGGAAATTTCTTTACTCACTTGCTCGAAGACCGTTTTCCGCCGTGGGATGCAAGCCGCGGCGCGCCGGACGGCATTGTCGTGCTAGGGGGTGCAATCTCCCCGCGGCTTTCACGCGCCCGCGGTGAAACAGTGGTCGATGGCGATAGCGGACGCATTGTTGCGCTGGTCAAACTCGCTCGCGCATATCCCGCCGCTCGAATTGTATATTCCGGCGGTGATGCAAGTCTTTTTGCCGATGAGTCGCCTGAGGCGGATTATCTATATCCGCTGCTTGACACGTTCGGCGTCGATCGAAAACGCGTGCTAATGGAAAAGAGATCGCGCAACACATTTGAGAATGCTGTTTTCACCAAGCAGCTTGTCAATCCCAAGCCCGGCGAGCGTTGGTTGCTGGTGACGTCCGCGCAGCATATGCCACGTGCCATGGGCTGCTTCCGAAAAGCCGGATTTCGGGTGGAGGCCTATCCTGTTGGTTGGCGCACGGTGAATAAATTTGACGCCAATTTAAATCGAATCATGTCGGACGGCATCAAGCAGCTGGACTCGGCAGCCTATGAATGGCTCGGGCTTGCGGCTTACTGGATCACCGGGAAAACCGCCGAACTATTACCGTCTCCATGACAGTGGCAGCAGCGGCGCGCTAGCGTTTCCTCAGTCTTCGGCAGAACACGTCGTAAATTGCGCCGATGACCACGCGCGCATCGTCGCTTGCCAATTTATAGTAGATTGCCTTGCCGTCCCGCCTCGTCGAGACCAGGCCATCGCTGCGGAGGCGCGCGAGTTGTTGCGACACGGTCGGCTGCCGCAGGCTAAGCAAATCTTCGAGCTCGCTGACCGATTTTTCACCCTCTGCGAGGATGCAAAGGATCAATAATCGACTTTCATGCGCCAGTGCCTTGAGAAAATCGCTCGCGCGTTTGGCGTTGCCGACCATGCGTTCGAGTTCGCTGGACCGGGCGCGGGTATCCAAATGCTGCAATTCCATACGTACACCAACAATCGGCTTTTACGCGTCGCACGAATACAGACGATCAGCCCGCCGCGTGCAACGATTTTTCGCGTGACTCTTCTCGTTTTCGGCCAGTTGCGTCCGCATCCAAAGTCTTGATCAAGGCGCCGAGCAATCCCCAGAAATTGTCAGCACCAGGATAGCCACGGATGCGGCCGATCTCGCGGCCTTTGTCGACCAACACAAACAACGGCGCAAGGCGTTCGACCGAGATAAATTCAAGATCCTGCGGCAATGGTTGATCGATATTCACCCGGCGAAGCGGCGCGCGTCGCGCTTCAGCAGTCTTTGGGTAGATCGGTGCGATTTCACGGTCAAAAGTGTCGCACCAGGCACACCCTGTCTGTTCAAACATGATGAGTTCCGCTGCGCCCGCAACTGTCGAGACGAAGCACAGCGCAACGCAGATTGCTACGCAGGAAAAACTTTTCTGTATTTGTGATCTGGAGAGCAACTTCATTCTCTCGGTCAATTGGACGACGCATTCATGCGGCGTATGGAATATATATCATAAAAACAGAATATGTCGATCTGCAGCGCAATGACGGCGCGTGGCGAGTGCGTAGCCTACCCAGCGAGCGGCCGTTAGCCGAAACGGAAACCGAGCAAATTATCGAATGAACGTAGTTCGATAAGGATTCGATGCAGGAGGTCGCTATCGTGCGCAGCGGTTGCTTGGGGAATTAGCGCAAGACTTGCCTTGGCTCCGTCGACCAATCGGCGAAATTCCGGCGACTTGCGAACGGCGTCGGCAGCGGTTCGGTCGCAGCGATCAAGCGCGGATGCATAGGCGGAAGCCTTTTCCCTAATTTCGCCGGCTGTCCCCACCGTATTCCAATCAAGCCCTCGATCGTTGTAGATCATCAATTCATCCATTTTGGCATTCGCGTCGCGAATACAGTCGGCGAGCACCATGACTCCGCTTGCTTTGCGCAGATCGTAAAAATCATTGCGGATGCCATTGAGCGAAATACGCGCTGCGTCAGGTCTCCCGATTTTGAGCATCAGGTCGGCGCCGACCAGACGTGCATTCACGGTCGTGAAGAGATTGCCGTAGAGCGTATTGCCATCGAACGCGTGGGGGCGATTGCCAGCAAAGCGTTCGGTAAATCTTGTCCATCCATCGCGTAGACGATCGACCTCTAGCGAGGCCAGGTCGATGTTTTCGGTACGCAGATAGCCGATCGCGGTCCGGTTGTGTGCGCTTACGGATTCGAGGGCGGAGTTGAAGTCTGCGAGTTCGTCAGCGTAGGCGAATATGCTGCCCCCCACCAGAAAGGCCACCAGACATGCAGCGCGGGCAAACCAGATCGGCACGGCGTTCACCGGATTTTGAGGCGCGTGGCTTTGCGACTATAAATATAAGCGCCATTATGGCCGGCGAGGAGACGACTTTGCAGTCGTGGTTTACGGAATACGAGCATGATTAGACGGCGCAGTTTGCTGATTGGCGCGGGATCCGCGATAGCCCTTGCGATAACGCGGGGGCACGCGGAGGAGCCGATATTGACCGATGACGGGCTCTATAAGCAGCCCTGGTTTTTGGAGAGCTTTCTCGACCTCGGCGACGATCTTGAGGGGGCCCGCAAGGAGGGAAAGCGCTTTGTCGTCATGTGGGAATTGCGCGGCTGTCCCTACTGCAAGGAAACGCATTTTGTGAATTTTTCCCAGCCGCGGATAGCCGACTACGTGAAGACCAATTTTGAGGTGCTCCAGCTAAACATCATCGGCTCGCGCAAGGTCACCGATTTTGATGGACAGGAGCTGTCGGAAAAGGAAATGGCCGCAAAATATGGCGTCCGATTTACGCCGACTTTCCAATTCTTCGGGGAGAATGCGGCAACGCTTAAGGCCCTTCCGCCGTCCAAGCGCGAGGTCAACCGCGCGGCGGGCTATATGTTGCCAAATGATTTTCTCGCGATGTTCCGTTATGTCCGGGAAAAAGCCTACGAGGGCAAAAGCTTCCGCGACTATCTCAAATCGCTCCCCAGCTGAAGATCTTATTCTCCCGGCGGCCGGTCCTGTGACAGGTATATTCTATTTTGTGAATATGATTTGAATAGGGCGCCGCCCGCCGCTATGGTCATCATTGTGCGGGGCTCGTATCCGCTTAGCCAGTTGAAGGAGAGACGAATGCGACAATTATCCCGCCGCGGCGCGTTGGCGCTGGGCGCCTCGGGTGCGGCGCTTACGCTGACCGGCTGGAGTGGGACCGCAGTCGCTGCCGCGAAAGAAGCTGCGGACCAGATTGCGAAGTTCACGGGCGGCAAAACGGCAGAGAAGGGCAAAATATCGATTGAATTGCCCGAAATCGCAGAGAACGGGAATACGGTGCCGTTGTCGGTTGCGGTCGACGCACCTATGACGGCTGACAATTATGTCAGCGAAATTCTCGTTGTTGCGGACGGCAATCCAAATCCGGGCGTTGTCACCTTTCATCTCTCGCCCTTGACCGGAAAAGCCGAGGCATCGACGCGCATCCGCCTTGCGACGACGCAGAACATCATTGTCGTGGCGAAAACCAGCAAGGGTGAGTTTTTCACCAACCAGAAGCTGGTGAAGGTCACCATCGGCGGCTGCGGCGGCTGATCCGGCAACAGGAAAGATTCAGGAGATCATCATGGCGGAAAAACCGCGGCTGAAAATTCCGAAAGAAGCCAAGAAGGGCGAGGTTATCGAGATCAAGACGCTGTTGCCCCACATCATGGAATCGGGTCAGCGCAAGGATAAGGACGGCAAGACGATTCCTCGCAAGATCATCAATAAGTTTGCCTGCGAGTTTAATGGGAAGCCGGTGCTGACCGTCAATCTCGAACCGGCGATTGCCGCCAATCCCTACATGCAATTCCATGCGAAAGTGGACGAGAGCGGTACTTTCAAGTTCAGCTGGACCGACGACGACGGCACGGTCACCACGGCGGAAGAAAGCATCACCGTGAGCTGACCGCCGGATGTGCGCAAAATGCGCCAGACGGATAAAAAGATAATAATTCGTAGGGGAGGATTCGATGACGCGTGGAGAGATATTGGCGGGCACCGTCATGCTGATGACGGCAGGGTTGTTTACTCTCGCCAATGGGTCGATTGCCAATGCCCAGGCTCAAGGCAAGGTGGCCCCACTTGAAACCAAAGGCGATGCCTCGGTGCGGCCGTGGAAGCGTTACTCAGGCTGGCCCGCGCGTGACGAGGAAAAGTGGAGCACGCTCGCGCATGTTTCGTCGCCGGCAGCTCCTACGACGCCCCGCAAGCTTTCGTATCCGATAAGCGGCGACGCTGCCAACGGTGCCAAGCTTGTAGCCGACCGCAATCGAGGCGGTTCGTGCCTTGCATGCCATGTGATGGGACCCGCCGGGGGAGCCAACCTTCCGGGCAATGTCGGCCCTGATCTTTCCGAGATCGGAAATGCCGGGCGTGAAGACGAGTGGCTCTTCAACTACATCTACGACGCGCGCGTCTACAACCCAGAAACGGTGATGCCGCCGTGGGGCAGTCACGGTGTTTTCAACGATCAGGAAATCAGCGACATGGTTGCATTCCTGAAGACCTTGAAATCGCCGGCGGCCTTCAAAACCGAGTTGGACGATCCGCAAAAGCGCCCCGCGCCCGTGGAAAAGCGGGAGAACCTCGATCCGATCGAGAATCCGGGCATGTGGGCGGTCGATAAGGCGCAGGAGCTCTGGAAGCAAAAAGGAGCAATCGGATTTTCCTGCAACACCTGTCACAACGACCCGTCGTCTTCGTTCAAGACCTGGGCGGCATCAATGCCGAAATGGGAGCCGCGGCTGAACAAGGTTCTGGGTGTTGAGGAATTTGTCACCCGTCACGCCAAGGCCACAACCGGCGCCGACTGGCTCATGGAGACCGATGAAAATCGCGCCATGTCGGTCTACCTCCATAATCTGGCAAATGGCGCGCCGATCAACGTGGATACCACGAGCGCGGAAGCAAAAGCCGCCATTGCCCGCGGCAAGGAACTCGCTGGCCGCAAGATCGGCGAACTCAATTTTGCATGCACCGATTGTCACGGTAAGGCGGCCAATCACTGGATTCGCGGGCAATGGTTGGGCGCGCCGAAAGGCCAGTACGATCATTTCCCAACCTGGCGTACAAGCCTGCTGACGATCTGGGACATTCGCCAGCGCTTCCAGTGGTGCCAGGTCAATATCCGCGCCGACGAATTGCCGCCGGATGCCAAGGAGTACGGCGATCTGGAATTGTATCTCGCTGCGGAAAACGAGGGCCTGAAGTTGAGTGTGCCGGGAATTAGGCACTAGGCGCCGGCGCGCATATCTTGTGCTCATCGGCAAGGCGTAATGTGCAGCACGAGATGCAAGCTGGATGATAACCCGCCGTGAAATCCTGCAGATCGGCGCCGCTAGCGCGGCGCTCATGGCGGACGGTGGCTCATTCGCCCGTGCGGCCGCGCAGCAACGTCTGACGCAGGACGAGTTGCTCAAGTTTGATGCGCTGGGCAATGTCACGCTGCTGCACGTGGCCGATATCCACGGCCAACTTGTGCCGGTATATTTTCGCGAGCCTTCCGTCAATTCCGGGGTTGGCGAGGCGCGGGGGCAACCGCCGCACCTGACGGGAAAAGCCTTTCTCAAGCGCTTCGGCATTCCGGAACAGTCGGCTTCGGCCTATGCGCTGACGGACCAGAACTTCGAGGCGCTCGCCAAATCCTACGGGCGCATCGGCGGGCTCGATCGGCTGGCCGTGGTGATCAAGCACGTGCGTGCGGAAAGGGGAAATGACAAGGTTCTCTTTCTCGACGGCGGCGATACCTGGCAGGGCTCGCTCGGTGCCAATCGCAGCAAAGGCCAGGATATGGTCGATTGCATGGCACTGCTCAAGCCGGATGCGATGACCGGCCACTGGGAATTCACCTATGGCGAAGCGAGGGTGAAGGAGCTGATCGACAAGCTTGGTTTTCCGTTCCTTGCACTCAACATCCGCGACACCGAATGGAATGAGCCGGCATTCGAGCCGATGAAGTTCTTCGAGAAGGGCGGCATTAAAATTGCCGTACTTGGCCAAGCATTTCCGTACACGCCGGTCGCCAATCCGCGCTGGATGATCCCGAAATGGTCGTTCGGTATCCGCGAGGAAGAGGTGCGCGCGAACGTGGAGAAAGCGCGCAAGGCCGGCGCGCAGCTTGTGGTGCTGCTTTCGCACAACGGTTTTGACGTCGACCGCAAGCTCGCGACACGGGTATCGGGCATAGACATTATCCTCACCAGCCACACCCACGATGCGCTGCCCGAGGCGATCAAGGTCGGCAACACGTTGCTGGTCGCATCAGGCAGCCATGGCAAATTCGTGTCCCGTCTCGATCTCGACGTGCAGAATGGAACGGTCAGAGGGTTTCGTTACAAGCTGATCCCGCTTTTTGCGGATGTCATCAAACTGGATGCTGAAATGGCGGCCGCGGTTGCCAAGGCGCGCGCGCCCTACAGCAAAGAACTGGCGCGTGTTGTTGGCCACGCGGAGTCGTTGCTCTACCGGCGCGGCAATTTCAACGGTACATTTGACGATCTCATTTGTGCGGCGCTCTTGAAGGAGCGTGAGGCGGAAATCGCCTTGTCGCCGGGGTTCCGCTGGGGTACGAGCGTGCTTCCTGGCCAGGCAATCACCGTCGAGGATATTCACAACGCAACGGCCATCACCTATCCGCAGGTCTATCGCATCTCCATGACGGGTGAACGGCTGAAAGAGGTGCTGGAGGATGTGGCCGACAATCTGTTCAATCCGGACCCGTACTATCAGCAGGGCGGTGACATGGTGCGGTGCGGAGGGCTCGGCTATGCGATTGATATCTCAAAGCCCATGGGGCGTCGGATCTCCGGTCTCACTCATTTGAAATCCGGCAAGCCTATTGAGGCGAAAAAGGAATACATCGTCGCGGGTTGGGCGAGCGTGAATGAAGGGACGGAAGGCCCGCCTGTGTGGGATTTGGTCGAACGCCATGTTGCCGCGGAAAGAGCGGTGCGTGTGCGCCCCAACACAAGCGTAAAAATTTCCGGGGCTTAATCTACAATCAAATTACATTCATAAAATAGAATGTGATATGAGCCTATCCGGCTGAGCGCATGCCGGGAGGCGCCAATGAAGACTCCGACTGACCGATCCACCCGACGCCGCTTTCTTGCGGGCGTGGCCGGGTTCACCGCGGCGAGCGCGGCCGGCGCTCGCGCCGGTGGCGCCGAAAATCTTCCGCCGAACGTTCCCGCCTGGACGCGTCAACTTGGCGATGGCGTCGGTCTGCGCGCCTACGGCAATCCATCCAAATACGAAAAAGAGGTCATCCGGCGGACGGTGCCATGGCTGACGGCGACGCCGGAGTCCTCGGTGAGTTTCACGCCGCTGCATGCGCTGGACGGCATCATCACACCCAACGGACTTTGCTTCGAGCGCCACCATGGGGGCGTCGCGGAGATTGATCCGGACGATTACCGTCTGATGCTGCATGGGCTTGTCGAGAAGCCGCTGATCTTCACGCTCGACGACCTCAAGCGGCTCCCACGCGTCAACAAAATATATTTTCTCGAATGCGCCGCCAATTCCGGCATGGAATGGCGAGGTGCTCAACTCAATGGCTGCCAGTACACCCACGGGATGGTGCATTGCGTTCAGTACACGGGCGTTTCCCTCAAGGTCCTGCTCGCGCAGGCCGGTGTGAAGGCCAACGCAAAATGGATTATGGCGGAAGGCGGCGATGCCGCAGCGATGAACCGCTCGATCCCGATCGAAAAGGCGCTTGATGATTGCATGGTCGCCTATCGCATGAACGGCGAGATGCTGCGGCCCGAGCAGGGATACCCGGCGCGGTTGGTGGTTCCGGGTTGGGAAGGCAATGTCTGGGTGAAGTGGCTGCGGCGGCTCAAGGTCGGCGATCAGCCGTGGTTCACTCGGGAGGAGACGGCGAAATACACCGATCTGCTCGAAAATGGCCGGGCGCGCCAGTTCACCTTCGTGATGGATGCGAAATCAGTCATCACATCGCCGTCGCCACAGGCGCCGCTGAAGCAAAAAGGATTCAATGTGATCTCGGGTCTCGCCTGGTCCGGCCGCGGCAGGGTCAAGCACGTCGACATTTCGCTCGACGGCGGCCGCAATTGGCGAACTGCACGGATCGATGGTCCGGTTTTCGACAAGGCCTGCGTCCGGTTTTATTCCGAACTCGACTGGAACGGGGAACCGCTGCTCCTGCAGTCGCGAGCCATGGACGAGACCGGTTACGTGCAGCCGGGCAAGGATGCCTTGCGCAAGATTCGCGGTGTGAATTCGATCTATCACAACAACGGTATCCAGACTTGGGCCGTCAAGCCTAACGGGGAGGTTGAGAATGTGGAGGTTGGGTAAGCTCGCATTCGTCACCGCATTCTTGTTTGCATCCGCCGGGCATGTCCTGGGGCAGGCCAAAAGTGAATCACCGCGCAACTACGGCATCGGGAAAATCGCGACGCCGGAGCAAATCGCGGGTTGGGACATCGACGTGCGTCCTGACGGGCAAGGCGCGCCGCCGGGCCATGGCTCGGTCAAGGAGGGCGAAAAAGTCTACATGGACAAGTGCGCGGCGTGTCACGGCGAGTTCGGCGAGAGTGCCGGCCGGTGGCCGCAACTCGCGCAAGGGAAGGGCACTCTTGCCTCGAATGATCCCGTCAAGACGGTCGGCTCGTATTTTCCTTACCTGTCGAGTGTGTTCGACTACATCCGCCGGGCCATGCCCTTCGGCGATGCCCAATCGCTCACTAACGACGAACTTTATGCCGTCGTTGCCTATGTGCTTAATCTCAACGATATCGTCGATGACAAGTTCGTTCTCTCGCAAGAGACGTGGGGAAAGGTCAAAATGCCCAACCAGGGCGGATTCTTCGACGACGATCGCGAGACGACCGAAAAAGCCTTCTGGAATTCCAATCCGTGCATACAGAATTGTCGTGACCCGGTGACAATCACCGGTCGCGCTCGGGCCGTGGATGTGACGCCGGACGAGGCCACCAAGAAGCGCGGAGCAGAGTAGCGTCCCCCCATCATTTCCCTTATGACAGTCCGGTCGTTGTGAAACGCCCAGGGATTTCTTATGGCGAAACTCAATCTTTCCATCGCGGTTCGCGATTACGACCGCACTCGTCCCCTGAGCGACGGGCTGGTACAGATCGACGGCGTCGATCCGGTATTCATGGCGCTCGATCCCGAGGAAATTTTCTTCCGCGCCTTTCGCCGAGCCGAATTCGACATTTGCGAATTGTCGATGTCGAGCTTCACGGTCAAGACGGCGCAGGGGAATTGCCCTTACGTCGGAGTTCCGGCTTTCGTCTCACGCGCTTTCCGTCATACCGCCATCTATGTACGAACCGACCGCATCAAGAAGCCGGCCGACCTCAAGGGCAAAAAAATCGGTGTGCCGGAATATCAACTGACAGCGAACGTGTGGGCACGCGCCATTCTTGAGGACGATCATGGCGTCAAGCCCTCCGACATCCATTGGATAAGGGGTGGCCTCGAAGAAACCGGACGACCCGAAAAGATCGCGATCACGCTACCCAAGGACGTGCGGCTCGAAAACGCGCCGGATGGACGCACGCTGTCGAGCATGCTCGA
>Ga0134128_10005143_pt1 | contig 15885 bp, 14 predicted proteins | sample KB31754_FD_96462 | JGI IMG/M metagenome (GOLD analysis project Ga0134128, IMG submission 96462) | Terrestrial soil microbial communities with excess Nitrogen fertilizer from Kellogg Biological Station, Michigan, USA - KB3-175-4 | ecosystem: Environmental > Terrestrial > Soil > Unclassified ...
CTCGACTCACAGCGGAATGTTCCCGTGCTTCTTGGGGGGCAGGTGGGCGATCTTTCGTTCCAGCAGGCGCAGCGCCGTGGCGATGTAACCGCGGGTGTGCGACGGCGGGATGACCGCGTCGACGTATCCCCGCTCGGCGGCGACGTACGGGTTGACCAGGGTGTCCTCGTACTCCTGCTGCAATTCCAGGCGCAGCGCGTCGACGTCCTTGCCCTCCTTGGCCGCCTCCTTGAGCTGCTGGCGATAGACGAATCCGACGGCGCCGGAGGCCCCCATCACGGCGATCTGCGCCGACGGCCAGGCGATGTTGACGTCGCAGCCCATGTCCTTGGAGCCCATGACACAGTAGGCGCCGCCGTAGGCCTTGCGGGTGATGACGGTGATCTTGGGGACGGTGGCCTCGCCGTAGGCGAACAGCAGCTTGGCGCCGCGCCGGATGATGCCGTTGTATTCCTGGCCGGTGCCCGGCAGGAAGCCCGGCACGTCGACCAGCATGATGATCGGGATGTTGAAGCAGTCGCAGGTGCGCACGAACCGGGCCGCCTTCTCCGAGGCGTTGATGTCCAGGCAGCCGGCGAACTGCGTGGGCTGGTTGGCCACGATTCCGACCGGCCGGCCCTCGATGCGGCCGAAGCCGACGACGATGTTCTGCGCGTAACCGCCCTGGACCTCGAGGAATTCGTCGTCGTCGAGGATCCGGGTGATCACCTCGTGCATGTCGTAGGGCTGGTTGGGCGAATCGGGGATCAGCGTGTCGAGCTCGAGGTCCTCGTCGGTGAGGTTGTCCTCGATGGCGCCCGGGAGATGCGGCTCGGCGTAGCGGGGCGCGTCGGTGGCGTTGTTGGGCGGCAGGTAGCTCAGCAGGTCGCGAACCCAGTCGAAGGCGTCCTGCTCGCCGGAGGCGACGTAGTGCAAGGTGCCCGACTTGGCCATGTGGGTGTGGGCGCCGCCGAGCTCCTCCATGGTGACGTCCTCGCCGGTGACGGTCTTGATGACGTCGGGCCCGGTGATGAACATCTGGCTGGTCTGGTCGACCATGATCACGAAGTCGGTCAGGGCGGGCGAGTACACGTGCCCGCCGGCGGCGGCCCCCATGATCAGCGAGATCTGCGGGATGACGCCGGAGGCCAGGATGTTGTTGCGGAAAATCTTGCTGTACAGGCCGAGCGAGACGACGCCCTCCTGGATGCGGGCTCCCGCGCCGTCGTTGATGCCGATCAGCGGACGCCCGGTCTTGATCGCCAGTTCCTGCACCTTGACGATCTTCTCGCCGTACACCTCGCCGAGGCTGCCGCCGAACACGGTGGCGTCCTGGCTGAAGATGCACACGTCGCGGCCGTCGATGGTGCCGTAGCCGGTGATCACACCGTCGCCGAGCGGGCGGTTGTTTTCCAGACCGAAGTTCTTGCTGCGGTGCTTGGCCAGCGCGTCGAGCTCGACGAACGAGTCCTCGTCCAGCAGGGCGAGGATGCGCTCGCGGGCGGTCAGCTTGCCCTTGGCGTGCACCTTCTCGACGGCCGCTTCACCTACCGGATGCAGCGACTCCTCCCGGCGCTTGTGCAGTTCGGCCAGCTTGCCCGCGGTGGTGTGGATGTCGATGGTGTGATCCGCGGCGGGCTCCGCAGTGTGGTCGGTAACGCTCGTCATGGGTGTCGAGCTTAGCGGCGGTAAGAGTCGCGGCCGCATCAAGCCCGCGCAGGCGGTTTGGGTCGGTAACGTGATCGCGTGGCCGACTGGGCGCGGGAATGCGACGTGCTGGTCGCGGGATCGGGCGGCGGCGGCGTCACCGGTGCGTATACCGCGGCGCGCGAAGGCCTCGACGTGCTCGTGGTCGAGGCCACCGCGAAATTCGGTGGCACCACGGCGTACTCCGGCGGGGGCGGCGTCTGGTTCCCGTGCAATCCGGTGCTGGTCCGTGCCGGCACCGACGACACCATCGAGGACGCGCTCACCTACTACCACGCCGTGGTCGGCGACCGCACCCCGCGCGAACTGCAGGAAACCTTTGTCCGCGGCGGGGCTGCGCTGATCGAGTACCTGGAGGCCGACCCGAACCTGAAGTTCGTGCCGTTGCCCTGGCCGGACTACTACGGCAAGGCCCCCAAGGCGCGCCTCGACGGCCAGCGCCACATCGCTGCCAAACCGCTGGCGGTCGCCGCCGCCCCCGAATTCCGGGAGTCGATCCGCGGGCCGCTGGACACCGACCGGCTCGGCGCCGAGCCTCCCTCCGACTACTACGTCGGGGGCCGCGCCCTGATCGCCCGATTCCTCAAGGCCATCGGCCAGTACCCGACCGCGTCGCTGCAGCGCGACACCGCCCTGGTCGAACTCGTGCTGTCCGGCGGTCGGGTCACCGGCGCGATCGTCGAGGCCAGCGGTGAGCGCCGCGCCATCCGCACCCGCCTGGGCGTGCTGCTGGCCGCCGGGGGCTTCGAAGGCAACGACGAGTTGCGCCGCGCGTACGGGGTGCCGGGTACCGCGCGAGACACCATGGGCGGCCCGGGAAGTCGTGGCCTGGCGCTGCAGGCCGGCATCGCCGCGGGCGCGGACACCGACCTGCTGGATCAGGCGTGGTGGTCACCGGGCATGACCCACCCCGACGGCCGGTCCGCCTTCGCGCTGTGGTTCACCGGCGGCATCTTCGTCAACCAGGACGGCAACCGGTTCGTCAACGAGTCCCGGGCCTACGACCGGGCCGGCCGCGAGATCATCGCGCAGCTCCAAGGCGGCTCAATCACGTTGCCGTACTGGATGATCTACGACGACAGGGAGGGCGAGGTGCCGCCGGTCAAGGCGGCCAATGTCTCCATCGTCGAGACCGAGAAGTACGTCGCCGCCGGCCTGTGGCATTCCGCGGACACCCTCGAGGAACTTGCCGACAAGATCGGGGTGCCGGGTGAGCGGCTGACGGCAACGGTGGCGCGGTTCAACGGTTTCGCCGCTACCGGCGTCGACGCGGACTTCGGTCGCGGCGACGAGGCATTCGATCGCGCCTTCTCGGCGGGCGCGTCACCGCTGGTGCCCATCGACGCGCCCCCGTACCACGCCGCGGCGTTCGGCATCTCGGATCTGGGCACCAAGGGCGGCCTGCGCACCGACGCCGCGGCACGGGTGCTCGACACGTCCGGGGATCCCATTCCAGGCCTCTACGCGGCGGGCAACACGATGGCCGCGCCCAGCGGCACCGCGTATCCCGGCGGGGGCAACCCGATCGGGACCAGCATGCTGTTCAGCCATTTGGCGGTGATGGACATGCTCGGCCGGCGCCGTTGAGGGGCAACGCGTTCTAGGCTGGGTGCGGTGATAGACCGAGATCAACTTCGAGCACCCCTGGACGCTGCCGCGCTGCGCGCCGAGTTGATCGGCACCGGGCTGGGCTGGCGCCAGCTCGACGTCGTCGAACAGACCGGCTCCACCAACGCCGACCTGCTGGCACGCGCGGCGTCGGGGACCGACGTGGCCGGGGCCGTGCTGATCGCCGAGCACCAGACCGCCGGTCGCGGGCGGCACGGCCGCGGCTGGTCGGCCACTCCGCGAGCCCAGATCACGATGTCGGTCGGTGTCAGCGTGGTCGACGTCCCGAGCACCGGGTGGGGCTGGCTGCCGCTGGCCACAGGGGTGGCGGTGGTCGACGCGGTCGCCCCGTTGCTGGAAGGTGCCGGGGTCCGGGTGGGTCTCAAGTGGCCCAACGACGTGCTGGCCGGGCCGGCGGATTCGCCGGGCAAGCTGGCCGGAATTCTCGCCGAGGTGGCGAAGCCGGTCGTGGTGATCGGCTTGGGGCTCAACGTGACTCAGTCCGCCGACGAGATCGACGGCCCCGGCGCGACGTCGCTGCTCGATCTCGGCGTCCCCGCCCCCGACCGCACCAGGCTGGTGTCCGCGCTGTTGGCCGAGCTCGGACGGCGCCTCGTGGCCTGGCGGGCCGCGCGGGGGGCCGACTGGGCGCTGGCCGCCGACTACCGCGCGCGCAGCCTGACCATCGGCGCCCGGGTGCGCGCGCACCTACCCGGCGGCAAGCACATCGACGGGACCGCGAGCGGCATCGACGACCAGGGCCGGCTTTGTCTGGAAAGCGACGGGCAGAGCTCCGTGGTCGCGGCCGGCGATGTGGTGCATGTGCGCTAGTGGCGGGCTAGATACGGCTTGACTGCCGCGTCGCGGCGCTAAAGTCGGCGGGCATGGGCTATCCGGACAATGTGCTGGCCGCCGGCGAGCACGTCATCGTGCACCGCCACCCGCACTGGAAGCGGCTGATCTGGCCGGTGCTGGTCCTGATCCTGACAACCGCGCTGGCGGCGTTCGGGTCCGGTTACCTCAACTCCACGCAGTGGGATCAGCTCGCCAAGAACATCATCCACGGCGTGATCTGGGGGATCTGGCTGGTGATCGTGGGCTGGCTGACGCTGTGGCCCTTCGCAAGCTGGCTGACCACCCATTTCGTGGTGACCAACCGGCGGGTGATGTTTCGGCACGGGGTGGCCACCCGCACCGGAATCGATATTCCGCTGGCCCGGATCAACAGCGTGGAATTCCGCGACCGGATCATCGAGCGAATGTTTCGTACCGGCACGCTGGTCATCGAATCGGCGTCACAAGATCCGTTGGAGTTCTACGACATTCCGCGGCTGCGCGAGGTGCACGCGCTGCTGTATCACGAAGTCTTCGACACCCTGGGTTCCGAGGAATCGCCCAGCTGACCCAGGCGGCCGGCCCGGTTGCGCCAGGCGCGCAGCAGGGTGACGTTTCCGCCCTCGATCTCGTCCTCGAAGACCTCGGCGATACCGCCGGCGGTGAGGGCGGATTCCAGGGCCAGATCGGGGGTGCGGGCGAACTGGTCGGGAAAGACCCAGCGCCGGAACGCCCAGAAGCGGAACGCCATCTGCAGCAGGTTTCCGATGAGGTAGGCCGAGATGAAGTCGGCGACGTTTTCCACCGTCAGCGACACCATCGGCTGGCGCAGCTGCAACACGTAGCTGGAGAACCACAGCGGCGCCATGGAAAGGAGCACCCCCACGCCGCTGAACGCGAAGAACAGCAGCGCCTCGTGGTGGCGCTCGCGCCCGCCACGGTTGCGGAAACTCCATTCCCGGTTCAGCACGTAGGACGCGATGACCGCCACGATGCCGGCGATCACCTTCGCGGTCACCGGTTTGGGTTCAAGAATTGTCAGCTTGAGCGTGTAGAAAATCGCCGAGTCGATGACGAACGTGCTGCCGCCGACAATGGCGAATTTGATCAGTTCGTGATGGCGTAGCAAATAGGGCTGCAAAACCCTTGGCAGACGCGCGATCGTGGCTTCGGCGAAGGACACAACACGTCAGTGTACGGACGGACACAAATTCGACGCAAAATCGTACATAACAATTCGATGTCGGCCCCGGTCAACATGCCTTTGGCGCCGGTTTGTAAAGCCGTGACACCATGATGGCCGTGCCGAGTACACGCCCGCCGGGCGCAGCCCCGTTCGGGACGGCCCCCGCGGCCGCCCGAGCCGTTCCCCGGGTCACCCCGGTCGTCGCGATGGTCGGTGGGGGTCAGCTGGCCCGGATGACCCACCAGGCGGCGATCGCCCTGGGCCAGACGTTGCGGGTGCTGGCCACCGCCGCCGACGAATCGGCGGCGCAGGTCAGTCCCGACGTGGTGATCGGTTCGCACACCGATCTCGAAGACCTGCGCCGGGTGGCGGCCGGCGCCGACGTGCTGACCTTCGACCACGAGCACGTCCCGACCGAGCTGCTGGACAAGCTGGTCGCCGAGGGCGTCAACGTGGCGCCGGCGCCGCAGGCGCTGGTGCACGCCCAGGACAAGCTCGTGATGCGGCGGCGGCTGGAGGGCCTCGGCGTCCCGGTGCCCCGCTATGCCGAGATCCGAAGCGTCGACGAACTCGATGCCTTCGCGCGGCGTATCGCCGGCCCCGTGGTCGTGAAAGCGGTCCGCGGGGGTTACGACGGACGTGGGGTGCGGATGGCCCGCGACCCTTTGCACGCCCGCGAGATCGCGACCGCGTTCCTGGCCGATGGGGTGCCGGTGATGGCCGAGGAACAGGTGAATCTGCGCCGCGAACTGTCGGCCCTGGTGGCGCGGTCGCCGTTCGGCCAGGGCGCGGCGTGGCCGGTCGTCGAGACGGTGCAACGAGACGGGATCTGCGTGCAGGTGATCGCCCCCGCCCCGGACCTGCCCGACGGCCCCGCCGCCGACGCGCAGCAGCTGGCGTTGCGACTGGCCGGCGAACTCGGGGTGGTCGGCGTGCTTGCGGTCGAGCTGTTCGAGACGGCGGACGGGGCGCTGCTCGTCAACGAGCTGGCGATGCGCCCGCACAACTCCGGGCACTGGACCATGGACGGGTCGCGCACCAGCCAGTTCGAACAGCATCTGCGCGCGGTGCTGGACTATCCGCTCGGCGACACCGACACCCTCGCGCCGGTGACCGTGATGGCCAACGTGCTGGGCGCCGGGATGCCGCCAGAGATGAGCCTTGACGAGCGGCTGCACCACCTGTTCGCGCGGATGCCCGACGCGCGCGTGCACCTGTACGGCAAACAGGAACGCCCCGGCCGCAAGGTCGGTCACATCAATTTCGTCGGCTCCGGGGCGACGGACCCGATGGACGTGGTGAAGCTGCGGGAACGCGCCGGGCTGGCGGCACATTGGTTGTCGCACGGGCAGTGGACGGACGGATGGGATCCACACGCCGGCGACGATAAGGAGGAGCGGCGGAGATGACGACGTCTGAACAGGCTCGGGTCGGTGTGATCATGGGCAGCGACAGCGACTGGTCGGTGATGGCCGACGCCGCGGCCGCGCTGGCCGAGTTCGACGTGCCGGCCGAGGTCCGGGTGGTCTCGGCGCACCGCACGCCCGGCCTGATGTTCGACTACGCCCGCGGCGCCGCCGAGCGCGGCATCGAGGTGATCATCGCCGGGGCCGGCGGCGCGGCCCACCTGCCCGGAATGGTCGCGTCCGCGACGCCGCTGCCGGTGATCGGCGTGCCGGTGCCGCTGGAGCGCCTCGACGGCCTGGACTCGTTGCTGTCGATCGTGCAGATGCCGGCCGGGGTGCCGGTGGCCACGGTCTCCATCGGCGGCGCCCGCAACGCGGGCCTGCTCGCCGTGCGCATTCTCGGATCGTCCGACCCGGCGCTGCGGGCGCGGATCGTCGACTTCCAGGAGCAGTTGGCCGCCAGCGTGGGGGCCAAGGATGAGGCGCTGCAACAACGTCAGGGTAAAGTTACCGGCGAGTAGCTTGGCGACCGGGCGGGCGTGCCCGCCGAGGCGCCGGGCAGTTCGGCAGAGCTTAAGAGGAGGCCGAGATGGCTGGATGGGCCGGAAATCCCACCTTTGATTTGTTCCAGTTGCCCGAGGAACACACCGAATTGCGGGTAGCGATCCGGGCGTTGGCGGAGAAGGAGATCGCGCCGCACGCCGCCGACGTCGACGAGAATGCCCGCTTCCCGCAAGAGGCGCTCGAGGCCCTGATCGCCTCCGGGTTCAACGCCGTGCACGTGCCCGAGGAGTACGGCGGGCAGGGCGCCGACTCCGTGGCGGCGTGCATCGTCATCGAAGAGGTCGCCCGCGTCGACGCGTCGGCGTCGCTGATTCCCGCAGTCAACAAGCTGGGGACGATGGGGCTGATCCTGCGCGGCTCCGACGAGCTGAAAAAGCAGGTGCTGCCCTCGATCGCGGACGGTTCGGCGATGGCGTCCTATGCGTTGAGCGAGCGCGAGGCCGGCAGCGACGCGGCCTCGATGCGGACGCGGGCCAAGGCCGACGGCGACGACTGGATTCTCAACGGCGCCAAATGCTGGATCACCAACGGCGGGAAGTCGAGTTGGTACGCGGTGATGGCCGTGACCGATCCGGACAAGGGTGCCAACGGCATTTCGTCGTTCATGGTGCACAAAGACGACGAGGGTTTCACCGTCGGGCCCAAGGAGCGCAAACTCGGCATCAAGGGCTCGCCGACCACGGAGCTGTATTTCGAGAACTGCCGGATTCCGGGCGATCGGATCATCGGCGAGCCGGGGACCGGCTTCAAGACCGCGCTGGCGACGCTGGACCACACCCGGCCCACCATCGGCGCCCAGGCGGTCGGCATCGCGCAGGGCGCGCTGGACGCCGCCATCGCCTACACCAAGGACCGCAAGCAGTTCGGCCGTCCGGTCAGCGACAACCAGGGTGTGCAGTTCATGCTCGCCGACATGGCGATGAAGGTGGAATCCGCCCGGCTGATGGTCTACCACGCCGCCGCCCGCGCCGAACGCGGCGAATCCCACCTGGGCTTCATCTCCGCGGCCTCGAAGTGCCTGGCCTCCGACGTCGCGATGGAGGTCACCACGGACGCGGTGCAGCTCTTCGGTGGCGCCGGCTACACCGTCGATTTCCCCGTCGAGCGGATGATGCGTGACGCGAAGATCACCCAGATCTACGAGGGCACCAATCAGATTCAGCGCGTGGTGATGTCGCGCGCGCTGCTGCGCTGATCGATCCGCGGGGTTGTTGGGAAAACGCCGGCCGCACCGCATAGGATCGCCACGGCGCGTGAAGTCCGAGCCGACAGCCGGTAAACAGTCACCGGCGGTCGCTTCCGGCCACCGCCACTGAGCAGTGGTCTTATCGCGGCCAGGGGGTCTGCAGTGCAGAACGTGACTTCCCACACCCGTCCACGGATGGCCGGGAATTGATTCCGGCGCGTGCTCCGGTCACGCCGGCCGCGCAGCGGCAGCCGCTGAAGCCGATGTCGTTGCTGTTGGTCGAGGACGACCGCGCCGATGCGGTGCTCGTCGAAGACCTGATCACCGACGCGGTCACCGACATCCGCGTGGTGTGGGCAAAGTCGATGGCGGACGCGGAGCGCGAGCTGGAATCCGCCCGTCCCGGTTGCGTGCTGCTGGATTTGCACCTGCCCGACGCCAGCGGGATGGACGCGTTGAACCGCATCGCCAAGCTCGACCCCACCGTCCCGATCGTCGTGCTGACCGGGCTGAACGACGAGTACTTCGGGGCATCGGCGGTCGCCGCCGGAGCCCAGGACTACTTGGTTAAGGGCCGGGTCGAGCCGGAAATGCTGCGCCGCGCGCTGCTGTACGCGATCGAGCGCAAGCGCGCCGAGCTCATCTCCGCCGATTTACGCGCGACCCAGCTGCGGGCCCGCGAGAACGCGCTGCTGGAACGCGGTCTGCTGCCGTCCCCGCTGCTGCTGGACAGCCCGGGCGTCGACATCGTCGCCCGGTACCGGCCGAGCCGCGAAGACGCCTTGCTCTGCGGTGACTTCTACGACGTCGTCCAGACGCCGGACCGGATCGTGCACGTCCTGATCGGTGACGTCGCCGGGCACGGCCCGCACGAGGCGGCCCTGGGCGCGGCGCTGCGGATCGCGTTTCGCGCGCTCACCTTCGCCGGCGTGCACGGCGTCGAACTGATGCGGCAGCTGGAGCGCGTGTTGTATTCGGAACGAACCGGCACCGGGATTTTCGCGACCGTGCTCGGCCTCGAGATCTCGCCGGACAGCCCGCGGGTCAGCGTCATCCGTGCCGGGCATCCGGGGATGTTGCTGCAGGGCGAGGGCGCGGTCGAATGGCTCGAGCCGCCGGGCGGCCCGGCGCTGGGCCTGCACGCCGACGACTGGCCGCGCCACGAGGTTGCGCTGCCCGCGGGTCACGGGTTGCTGTTGCTGACCGACGGGCTCTACGAGGGATATTCGGGGCACGGAACCGAACGGCTCGGCGAGGACGGCCTGCTCGAACTGGCCCGTTCGCATGCGAACCGGCCCGGCCCGGCGTTCGTCGACGCGCTCATCGACGGCGCCCAGGAACTCGCCGAGCCGCGCGGGGGCCTCACCGACGACATCGCCGTGCTCCGCATCGAGAGGACCACGGCGTGACGGCGCCGGGTCCCCTTCGGCTCGCGCAGCTCACCGTGCGGGGATGGCTGGCCCTCGTCCTGTGGATCATGGGCGCGACGGTGCTTCTCGGGGCGCTGGTCGGCGCCGTGTTGCTGAATCGCACCGACCAGGTGTCGCGCGAGGTGGGCGGCGACATACAGCCGGCGCGCGTCGCGGCGACCCACCTGCAGGCGGCCTTACGGGACCAGGAAACGGGCGTGCGTGGGTACCTGATCTCCGCCGACCGGCAGTTCCTCGCGCCGTATTACGACGGGCAGCGCGCCGAACAGGCGGCGGCCGACGAGATTCGGCGACTCGTGGGGGAGCGCGCGGCGCTGATGGCCGATCTGGACGCGGTCGAAGCGGCGGCCGCCGACTGGCGGGCGAGCTATGCCGAACCGGTCATCGCGGGTGTGACCCCCAAAGTTCCCAGCGTCGTCAGCACGTCGATGGCCGACCTCGGCAAGGCCAAATTCGATCGTCTACGAGTGCTTTTCGATGCGCAGAACACGCACCTGGCGGACGCGGCGAAAAGCGCCGTCGACGAGCTCGACGAGATCAACGGCTGGCGCGACTGGGTGCTGGGCTCGATGGTGCTGATCGTCATGGGGGCGGCCGTGGTGCTGGGGTTGCTGAGCCGCGCGGCGATCACGCGGCCGATCGCAAATCTGGCCGCGGTCTGCCGCCGAATCGCCCAGGGTAACTTCACCGAAACCATCTCGGCGCCCCAGCGGCCCAAGGATATTCGGAACATGGCCATCGACGTGGAGAGCATGCGCAAGCGCATGGTCGAAGAGCTCGACGTGTCACGTTCGTCCCAAGCGCAGCTGGATGAGCAGACCGCGGAATTGCGCCGTTCCAACACCGAACTCGAGCAGTTCGCCTACGTCGCCTCCCATGATCTGCAGGAGCCGCTGCGCAAGGTCGCCTCCTTCTGCCAGCTGCTGGAGAAACGGTACGGCGACAAGCTCGACGAGCGGGGCATCGAATACATCGGCTTCGCGGTCGACGGCGCCAAACGCATGCAGGCGCTGATCAACGACCTGCTCACCTTCTCCCGAGTCGGGCGGCTGGGCACCACGGAAACCGAGGTGCCGCTCGACGCGACGCTCGACGCCGGCCTGGCCAACCTGGCGGTGGCGATCGAAGAAACCGACGCCGAGGTCGAGCGGCCGGCGGAGCCGCTCCCGCAGATCGTCGGGGATCCGATGCTGCTGACGATGCTGTGGCAGAACCTCATCGGCAACGCGATCAAGTTCCGGCACAAGGATCGTCCGCCCCGCGTCGTCATCGAATGCGCACCCGGCACCGGCACCCACGACGGCGAATGGATGCTGAGCGTGTCGGACAACGGCATCGGCATCCCGGAGGAATTCTCCGACAAGGTCTTCGTCATCTTTCAACGGCTGCACGGGCGGGAGGTGTACGCCGGAACCGGTGTCGGTCTTGCGCTGGTCAAGAAGATCGTCGAGCACCACGGCGGCACCGTGCGCATCGACACGTCCTACACCGAGGGCACCCGATTCGAATTCACGCTGCCCGTTCCCGGACCCGTCGACGAAGACGACCCCGTCGCTTTGGAAGGAGCGCATCAGTGACCACGGCCGAGGGTAGAGCGATCGATATCCTGCTCGTCGAAGACGACCCGGGGGACGAGCTCATCACGCGAGAAGCGTTCGAGCACAACAAGCTCAAGAACAGGCTGCACGTCGCGCACGACGGGGAGGAGGGCCTCAACTACCTCTACCGGCGCGGTGAGTTCGCCGACGCGCCGCGGCCCGACCTGATCTTGCTCGATCTGAACCTGCCCAAATACGACGGCCGCCAGCTGCTGGAGAAGATCAAGTCCGACCCCGAGCTGGCCCAAATCCCGGTCGTCGTGCTCACCACCTCCTCGGCGGAGGAGGACATCCTGAAGAGCTAAAAGCTGCACGCCAACGCCTACGTCACCAAACCCGTTGACCTGGACCAGTTCATGAGGGCGGTCCGGCAGATCGACGAGTTCTTCGTTCAGGTGGTGCGGCTGCCGACCGCGTGAACGGCCCACGCTGAAACGGGTTACGCCGATTCCGAGTGCCGGCGCGCAAACCAGGTGATCAGCCGTCCGAGGAGGATCAGCAGGAACACGAACACGATCAGCAGGAACGCCGCGTCGTAGGACAGGTCGCGAGCCGTCTTCGACGGCAGGTTGTAGAACGTCCAGATCGGGTAGGTCAGGTAGCCGACCGGTGAGTCGGTGAGCTTGCCGCTCGGCGCGGAATTCGACCAGCCCGCCGTGTACAACATGGGCGCCGTCTCGCCGACCGCCAGCGCGAGCGCCACTAGCAGACCGGTGAGGATTCCGGGGATTGCCGACTTGAGCACGATCTTGCGCAGGGTCCAACCGAGCGGCAGCCCGTGCGCCGCGACGCATTGACAACCGATGCTACGTGTTTGCGCCCGGCGGGCGGTCACGGGCCGTTAACCTCTTATTCTTCGTCAAGGGTTTGTATATTCGCGATTAGTTAACCTTTGTTGACGATCGAAGGAGTTTCGTGAGATTCGCTCGATCTGGAGTCGCACTGAGCGTGGTGGCCGCCGCCCTCACGCTGGCGGGATGCGGCGGCGACAACACATCGTCGGGATCGAGCGCCGCGTCGGCGCGGGTGGACTGCGGCGGTAAGAAAGTGCTGAAAGACAGCGGCTCGACCGCGCAGCAAAACGCCATCGAGCAGTTCGTCTACGCCTACGTTCGCGCCTGCCCCGGGTACACGCTGGATTACAACGCCAACGGATCCGGCGCTGGCGTGACCCAATTCCTCAACAACCAAACCGATCTCGCCGGGTCCGACGTGCCCCTGGACCCGTCCACCGGTCAGAACGACCGGGCGGCGCAGCGATGCGGTTCGCCGGCCTGGGATCTGCCCACGGTGTTCGGGCCGATTGCGGTCACCTATCACCTCACCGGGGTGAACGGGCTGAAGCTGGACGGGCCCACCGCCGCGAAGATCTTCAACGGCACCATCACCAAGTGGGACGATCCGGCACTGAAGGCGATCAACGCGGGCCTGGGCCTGCCATCGACGCCCATCGCGGTCATCTTCCGCAGCGACAAATCGGGCACCACCGCCAACTTCCAGAAGTACCTCGACGGCGCGTCCGATGGCGCCTGGGGCAAGGGCGCCAACGAGACGTTCAACGGCGGCGTCGGGCAGGGCGCCAGCGGGAACAACGGCACATCCGCGCTGCTGCAGAACACCGAGGGGTCGATCACCTACAACGAGTGGTCCTTCGCGGTGGGCAAGCAGCTGACCATGGCTTCGATCATCACGTCGGCGGGTCCGGACGCGGTGCCGATCACCAAGGACTCCGTCGAGAAGACGATCGCCGCGGCGACCTTCAAGGGGCAGGGTAACGACCTGGTGCTCGACACCTCGTCGTTCTACAAGCCCACCCAGTCGGGCGCCTACCCCATTGTGCTGGCGACCTATGAAATCGTCTGCTCGAAGTATCCGGACGCGGCGACGGGCACGGCGGTGAAAGCGTTCATGCAGGCCGCGATCGGTCCGGGCCAGGAAGGTCTGGACCAGTACGGTTCCATCCCGCTGCCCAGCTCGTTCACGGCAAAGCTGTCGAGCGCGGTCAATGCGATTTCCTGACGATTAGAAGGAGACTCGACGGTGAGTGATAGCGGGCCGCCCTCGCGGGCCGGGTCCTGGTTCGGCCCCTACCGGCTGGTGCGGCTTCTGCGCCAGGGCGGCATGGGTGAGGTGTACGAGGCCGAGGACACCCGCAAGCACCGCATGGTGGCCCTGAAACTGATCTCGCAGCAGTTCTCGGGCAACTCGGAGTTCCGTGCCCGCCTGCAGCGCGAGGCCGATATCGCCGGACGGCTGACCGAACCGCATGTGGTGCCGATCCACGACTACGGCGAGATCGACGGGCGATTCTATGTGGACATGCGCCTCGTCGACGGCGTAAATCTGGGAACGCTGTTGCACCGGGACGGGCCACTGGCCCCACCGCGGGCGATCGCCATCATCCGCCAGGTCGCCGCCGCGCTGGACGCCGCGCACGCCGCCGGGGTGACGCACCGCGATGTCACACCGGGAAACATTCTGGTTACCCCCAGCGACTTCGCCTACCTCGCGGACTTCGGCATCGCGCGGGCCGCGACCGATCCGGGGCTGACCCAGGTCGGGACCGCCATCGGCACGTACTACTACATGGCCCCGGAACGATTCACCGACGATACGGTCACCCACAGCGCCGACATCTATTCGCTCGCATGCGTTTTGAGTGAGTGCCTGACCGGCTCACCGCCATACCGGGCCGACACCGTCGAACGGCTGGTCGCCGCGCATCTGACGAAGACGGCCACGCCACCCAGCCAGTTGCGCCCCGGCGCGTTTCCGCCCGCCCTGGATCAGGTGATCGCCAGGGGCATGGCCAAAAATCCCGAGGAGCGCTATCGGACCGCCGGCGAATTCGCCGCCGCCGCCCATGACGCGCTGACCACGTCCGAGCAGCTGAAGGCCAGCACGATTCTGCGCGAGGGGGAAAACGCGGCCCAGCGCGCGGAGGCATCGGCTCAACGCCCGGAGCGCGAGCCGCACTCCGGCACCCCGTGGCCCGGCGCCGAGACCATGGCGGGCCCGGTGGCGTCGAGAACGGGCGGTACCGGTTGGTCGGAGCGCTCCGGCCATAACCCGTCGCTGATTCGCCCCGCACCAACGACATTCGGCCACGCCTACGGGCCCGAGCCCGACTTCGGGAGGCCCGCTGTGCCGATCGACAGCAAACGAAAGCAGTGGATCATCGTCGGCGCCATCGCGCTCGTCGCCCTCGTCGCTTTCATCGTGGCGGTCGCCGGTTACCTGTCCACGCGGTCCTCGGGGCCGCAAGAGCAGGCGTCCGGTCAAAGTGTGTTGCCCTTCAACGGTATTGACTTCCGCCTTTCCCCGGGCGGGGTGGCGCTGGACAGCGCCGGCGACGTCTACGTCACCAGCGAAGGCATGTACGGCCGGGTGGTGAAGCTGTCGGCCGGTTCGAACGCCACGACGGTGCTGCCGTTCCACGGGCTCTACCAGCCACAGGGGCTGGCCGTCGACGGTGCGGGCACGGTGTACGTCGCCGACTTCAACAACCGGGTGGTCAGCCTGGCCGCGGGCTCCAACGACCAGAAGGTGCTGCCATTCACCGGTCTGAGCTACCCCGAGGGTGTCGCGGTCGACAGCCAGGGCAGCGTGTACGTCGCCGACCGCGGCAACAGCAGGGTGGTGAAGCTGGCGGCGGGAGCCAAGACCCAGACCGAGCTGCCGTTCTCCGGACTCAACAACCCCGACGGCGTGGCCGTCGACGCCGTGGGCACCGTCTACGTTGCCGACACCGACAACAACAGGATCGTGAAGCTCGATGCCAATTCAAATACCCAGGCGGAGTTGCCGTTTCAAAATATCTCTGTGCCGTGGGGCATCGCGGTGGACAACAGCGGCGCCGTCTACGTCACCGAACACGACAAGAGTGACGTGGTGAAGTTCCCAGCGGGCTCGAACACGCCGACCGTCCTGGCGTTCAACGGGCTCAACACGCCCTTGGCGGTGGCGGTCGACAAGGACCGCAGCGTCTACGTCGCCGACCGCGGCAACAACCGGGTGGTCAAGCTGACGCCGTGAGGCTCAGGACGCGGGCTGCGGTGCGCCCAGATACTCCTCGGTGTGCTGCCCGAGGGCCGGGGGAGGGTCGGTGGCGTCAGCGTCGAAGCTCGAATAGCGTGCCGGGGTGCGGATCACCGTGACCGCGCCCTCACCCTCGCCGACCGGCAGGGCGAGCTCGTTCTCGGCGAACAGCGCGGTGCCGACCACCTGCTTCCAGGTGTAGGCGTGGCAGGCCATCAGGCCGCCGTCCTGTAGCAGCCCGACCCATTCGTCGGCCGTCTTGGCGGCCAGCGCAGACTCGAGTTCCTCGGTCAGTTCGGGATAGTTGAGCGCCCGGGCGCGCTGGTCGATGAACCGCTCGTCGTCGCGC
>Ga0134128_10005145_pt1 | contig 15882 bp, 18 predicted proteins | sample KB31754_FD_96462 | JGI IMG/M metagenome (GOLD analysis project Ga0134128, IMG submission 96462) | Terrestrial soil microbial communities with excess Nitrogen fertilizer from Kellogg Biological Station, Michigan, USA - KB3-175-4 | ecosystem: Environmental > Terrestrial > Soil > Unclassified ...
CGAGCACCCCGACAGGACCAAGGCCGACGTCGAGACGACGAGGGCCGCGAAGAAGGGTCCATGCTGGCGCGCCACAGCCCGACCCTATCGTCGGTCGGCGTGGCGGCCAAAGGGTGAGGCGGCTAGAACAACGTCCCCTGCGGCCCGCCCCGGGTCGGCGGCGGCAGCCCCAGGTGGTCATACGCGCGCTTGGTGATCTGGCGGCCGCGCGGGGTGCGGATCAGGAAACCCTCCTGAATGAGATAGGGCTCGTAGACGAACTCCAGCGTGTCGCGGTCCTCGGCCAGCGAGGCGGCCAGGGAGTCGATGCCGACCGGGCCGCCGTCGAAGCGCTTCACGATCGTGGATAGGATCCGGCGGTCGCCGGCGTCGAGGCCGGCGGCATCCACTTCTAAACGTCCGAGCGCGTATTCGGCGACCTCCCGGGTGACGCGGCCGTCGCCGCGCACGTCGGCGAAGTCGCGAATCCGGCGCAGCAGCCGGTTGGCGATGCGCGGGGTGCCGCGCGCGCGGCGGCCGATCTCCTCGGCGCCCGCGTCGTCGATGGGGATGTCGAGCAGGCGGGCGGAGCGCTTCACGATCGTGGTCAGCTCCTCGGGCGTGTAAAAAGCGAAGGTCTCGACGATGCCGAAGCGCGACAGCAGCGGCGAGCCGAGCTGGCCGGTGCGCGTCGTGGCCCCCACCAGCGTGAAGCGCTCGATCGGCAGCGGGATGGCCCGCGCGCCGGCGCCGGTGCCGGTCACGAGCTCGATGCGGAAGTCCTCCATCGCGGGGTAGAGCGACTCCTCGATCACCGGCTGCAGTCGGTGGATCTCGTCGATGAACAGCACGTCGCCGCGGCCGAGCGAGGTGAGGATGCCGGCCAGGTCCCCCTTGCGCTCCAGCGCCGGCCCCGACGTGACGCGCACCTCGGAGCCCATCTCGCGGGCCAACAAGTACGCCAGCGTCGTCTTGCCGAGCCCGGGCGGGCCGGAGAGCAACACGTGGTCGAGCGCGTCGCCGCGCTTGCGGGCCGCCTGAACGTAGACCGCCAGGTTGTCGGCGACCTTCTTCTGACCGACGAACTCGGCGAAGCTGCGTGGCCGCAGCGCTGCGTCGTCGTCGCTCTCTCGCGCGTGTGGGGTGGCGTCGGAGACGCGCTCCTCGGGCGCTGCCGGCTCGTCCTCGTGTCTCTGGCGCGCCACCGGCTATTGTCTCCGCAGGGCGCCGAGGGCCTCGCGCACCAGGTCGGCGACGGGGCGCGCCGGGTCGAGCCGCTCGAGCAAGGGTTCGATCTCCCCCGGCTTGTAGCCGAGCTGCACGAGCGCGCCGTAGACGTCGCCCAGCGGCCCCTGGGGCGCCTCGCCGCGCGCCGGCACCGGCACCATCGCCACGCCCTTCCCCACCGGCAGGCTCAGGATCTTCTCCCGCAGCTCGAGGGCCAGCCGCTCGGCCGTCTTCCGCCCCACCCCCTTCACCTCGGTCAGGCGACCGATGTCGCCGGTGGCGATGGCGCGCACCAGCTCGCGCGCCTCGATCCCGGCCAGGATGGCCAGCGCCACGCGCGGCCCCACCCCCTGGACGCTGATCAGCGTCTGGAACAACGTCCGCTCGGTCATCTCGGCGAAGCCGTAGAGCCGCAGCGGCTCGTCCTTCACGAAGTGGGTGTGCACGTAGAGCTGCGTCTCGCTGCCACCGCCGAGCGAGAGCGCCGTCGCCGTCGAGGCGCTGACCAGCACCTGGTATCCGACGCCGGCCACGTCGATCACCGCCGCCTCGCCGTCGGCCTCCAGGAGCTTGCCGCGCAGGAAGGCGATCATCGCCCGCCTCGCCGCAGGACCGGCATGCTTCGCGCGTGGCAGATGGCGATCGCCAGCCCATCGGCGGCGTCGGGCTCGGGCGTGCGGCGCAGCGACAGGAGCGCCCGCACCAGGAAGCCGATCTGTTCCTTCGTCGCGCGCCCGTGGCCGACCACCGCTTTCTTCACCGTCGCCGGCGGATAACCGGTCACCGTCAGCCCCTGCTCGGCGGCCACGAACAGCGCCACGCCGCGCGCCTCGCCGAGCGCCAGCGTCGACTGGACGTTGACGCCGTAGAAGGCCTCCTCCATCGCCACGACGTCGGGGCGCGCCTCGGCGATGAGCTCGCGCAGGCCGCGCCCGATCTCGCCGAGGCGCACCGAACGATCGTCACGCGCCGGCGCCGAGATGACGCCGCACTCGACGTACCCCAGCGCGGCACCGCCCGCGGCGCACTCCACCACGCCGTACCCGAGCCGCAGCGATCCGGGATCGATGCCGAGGACGCGGATCACCGCGCGCGCCTTGGCGTGCGGCGAGGTCCCTTTCGGCATCACCTGTGTGCTCAGCCGACGCTCTCCAGCACGGACTCGTCGACGTCCATGTTCGAGTAGACGTTCTGCACGTCGTCGTTGTCTTCCAGCGCGGCGACCAGCTTGACCGCGCTCTCGGCCTCCTTGCCGACCAGCTTCTTGACGTCCTGGGGGACCATGGTGACCTCGGCCGAGTGCGGCTCGGGCAGCCCGCCCTTCTTCAACCCCTCGCGCACCGACTCGAAGCTCTTGGGGTCGGTGACGACGATCAGGGACTCGCCTTCGGTCTTCACGTCGTCGGCGCCCAATTCAATGGCCAGCTCGGTGACCTTGTCTTCATTGACGGCCGCCGCCTCGTAGACGACCAAGCCCTGCTTCTTGAACATGTAGGCGACGGAGCCCGAGGCCCCCAGGTTGCCGCCGTGGCGGGTGATGACGCTGCGCACCTCGCCCGCCGTCCGGTTGCGGTTGTCGGTCATGATCTCGACCAGCACCGCGATGCCGCCAGGGCCGAACACCTCGTAGTTGAACTCCTCGTAGGTGACGCCTTCGAGATCGCCGGTCCCCTTCTTGATGGCCCGGTCGATGGTGTCGTTCGGCATGTTCTGCAGGCGCGCCTTCTCCACCGCCGTGCGCAGCCGCGGGTTGCCGTTGATGTCACCGCCGCCGACCCGCGCCGAGACCGTCAGCTCTTTGATGAGCTTGGTCCACATCTTCGACTTCTTGGAGTCGGAGGCCTCTTTCTTGTGCTTGATCTTGCTCCAGCGATTGTGCCCTGACATGGCGCCTATCATAGTCATGCCGCGCGCCCCGGCGGGCCACTTTTTGGGGCGGATCGTTACGGTGGTCCCCATCCCGGTGTGGGCGGCAGGGGCGTGTGGTTCCAGGCGTCGGAGCTGTCGCAGGCGGTCTGGACCAGCCGGTGGACGGCGTTGCCGTTCCAGCTCCCCGCCGACACCGAGACCCAGCCTCCGTAGCTCGAGACGACGGCGTCCCCCTCGACCAGCTGGACGGCCTCGCCCGAGTTGGAGAGCCCGTCCGAGCCGAGCCGCGTGTCGACCCGCAAGAGCAGCGTCCCCGCGCGGGGCGAAGGGTCGCTCCCCTCGTCGGGCTCGTAGGTGGCGGTCACCACCAGCGCATAGGCCCCCGCCGCCAGCGTCTCGGCCGGCAGGTCGTCGCCCCCCTTGCTGTCCGCGAGGCGCAGCCCGGCGAGCGGCACGTCGGTGTCGCCCAGGTTGCGCAGCTCGACGTACTCCTGCTGCGGCTCCGGGCCGGCGGGGTTGGCCAGCACCTCGGTGATGGCGATCGGCGGCAGCGCCACCGGTGTGGTGAAGGCGAACGGCGCCGAGACGGCGGCGTTCCCGGCCAGATCGGTGGCGTTCACCGTGACCGTCGCCGGCGTCGACGCCGGCAGCGACCCGAGCGGAATTCCCACCTCGAAGCTGGTGACGCCGGCCCCGGCGGGGGTGTCGATCTCGACCCCGCCGGCCTGCACGACGATCGTCCCGCTCGACGGCTCGTCGGTCGTGAAGCTGACCTCCACGCACGGCCCCGCCGCCGCGACCGTGACGCCCGAGAGCACGGGCGGCGTGACGTCGGGCGCGTCGGCATCCTGGAAGACGCCCACCGTCCCCGCCGCGATCGCCGCGCCGGCGGCGTCGACCGCCCCGGCGGCGATGGAGATCACGCAGGCGGCGCTCGGAGGCAGGCTCCCCGCCAGATCGACGCGGTAGCAGGCGCCGCCGTCGCCGGCCGCGCAGGGAGTGTCGGCGGGCGGCGAGCTCGGGACCGGCGGCGTCTCCCCGTCGCAGACCACCAGGCCGGACGGCCCCCAGGTGACCGGCGCCGGGAAGCGGACGGTGATCCCCGCCAGGTTCAGCGGCACCCCCGTGGCCCCGGCGGCGGGATCGACCAGCGTCGCGCCGGCGGGCCCGCTGGGCGTCGGCATGGTCGCGCCGGTCGAGGGGACGTTGGTCAGATCGGTCGCGGGAGTGCAGGCCAGCGCCGCGCCAGCGAAAACACAGACGAGGCAAAGGACCCTGAGGGCAGTGTCGGCTCGCATGCCGGCAGTTCTCGGACGGCGGCCGCCAAGGTTGTCCGCGTGGTAAAAGCCCCGCCGTGCCACCCGCGCCCGATCTGATTCTAGCGTCCGCTTCGCCGCGCCGGCGCGAGCTGCTCGAACGCCTGGGGTTGGTGCTGGAGATCGCGCCGGCGGCCGTCGACGAGACGGCCCACCCGGGCGAGAAGCCGGTCGACTACGCGCGCCGCGTGGCGGCCGCCAAGTGCGACGCGGTGGCGGACGGCCTCGCGGCTGGGCGCGAGCTGGCCGTGCTGGGGGCCGACACGACGGTGGTCATCGAGGACGCCATCCTGGGCAAGCCCGCTGACGACGCCGACGCCCGGGCGATGCTGGCGCGGCTCGCCGGCCGCCGCCACGAGGTGGTGACCGCCTACACCCTCCGCTTCGGGGGCCGCCGGCTCGAGCGGGCGGTGACGACGCTGGTGGCCATGCGCGCGCTGCAACCGGCGGAGATCGACGCCTACGTCGCCAGCGGCGAGGGGCGCGACAAGGCCGGCGGCTATGCCGTGCAGGGGATCGCCGCGGCGTTCGTCACCGAGCTGCGCGGGTCATTGACCAACGTGATCGGCCTGCCGCTCTGCGAGGTGCTGGCCGACCTGCTGGCGCTGGGCGCGCTCCCGCGCTACCCGGTTCCGGGCTTCGGCGTGACGCCGGCATGACCCGCGCCCAGGCGATCGCCGCGGGGCTCTTGCAGGTGCGCGCGCGGATCGCCGCCGCCGAGCGGGCGGCCGGCCGCGCGCCAGGCTCGGTGAAGCTGCTGGCTGTCAGCAAGAAGATGCCCCCCGACGACGTGCGCGCGGCGCTCGCCGCCGGCCAGCGCGCCTTCGGCGAAAACTACGCCCAGGAGCTGCGCGACAAGCGCGCCGCGCTGGCGGCGGATCCGGAGCCGCCCGAGTGGCACTACATCGGGCCGCTGCAAAGCAACAAGGTCAAGTACGTCGCCGGCCAGGTGGCGTTGATCCACACCGTCGACTCGGCAGCGTTGCTGGAGGCGATCGCCGCCCGCGGCGCGCCACAGGCCTGCCTCGTCCAGGTCAACGTGGCGGGCGAAGCGCAGAAGCGTGGCGTGGCGCCGGCCGATTTGCCGGCGCTGCTCGACCGCTTCGCGACGCTGCCGAACGTCACCTGCGCCGGCCTGATGCTGATCCCGCCGCTCACCGAAAATCCCGACGACGCGCGCCCCCACTTCACCGGGCTGCGCGCGCTGCGCGACCGCGAGACCGCCCGCGCCCGTCCGAACGTCGACCTCCGCGAGCTCTCGATGGGAATGAGCAGCGATCTCGAAGGGGCCGTCGCCGAGGGTGCCACGATCGTCCGCGTCGGCACCGCCATCTTCGGCGCACGTCCCTTGGCCAGTCAGCAAAACTGACCTAACGCCGTCCTACGAAGCCACGCCCAGGAATGACTCAGGGAAACCGTCCCGCCGCGACCAGCAGATCGAGCCGCGCCTGGCGGGAGAGGTCCTCGGCCTCGGCGGTGGCGGTGTCGGCGTCGCGGGCCTGGCGGGCGGCGTCGAGCACCTCGATGTTGGTGCTGGCGCCGGCGCGGTAGGCGAGCGTCGCCAGGTCGTAGGCCTTGTGCGCCAGGCGGGCGGCGTCGCGCGCCGATGCCAGCCCCTGGTCGGCGCGCAGCATCTCCTCGAAGCTGACGCGCACGTCCGACTGCGCCTGGCGCAGGCCCTCGTCCAGGTTGGCGCGCGTCTCGTTGACCAGCGCGTCGCGCTCGTGCGCGATGCCGCCGCGCTGGCCGCCGTCGTAGATGGGCAAGGTCAGCACCAGCTGCGCCTGCCACCCGGTCCGCGGCAGCGCGGGCGTGGGTGGACTCTGGAAGAACGGCTGCGCGACGATGTTGGCGAACGGGGTGTAGTAGGCCCAGACGTCGTCGGCCGCCTGCTTGGCCGTGGTCACCCGGGCGTCGAGCAGCTTGATGTCGGGGCGGCGCCCGGCGGCCTCCGTGAGCGCGCTCTGCAAATTGGGCATCGCCCCCAGGTCGACCTCCTCGACGGAGTCGACCGGCGCCGAGGTCGCCAGCAGCACGCCCAGCGCCTCGCGCGCGCGGGCCAGCGCCACGTAGGTCTGTTGCACCTGCACGTCGACGCTGGCCAGGTCCTGCTGCGCCCGGACCTCGTCGATGCTCCGCCCCACCCCGCCCAAAAGCCGCGTGTGCGCGTAGTCGTAGTGGTCCTTGGCGTTGGCGCGCGCCGTCTCCGCCGCCGCGATCAGCCGGTGCTGCGCGACCACCGTCAGATAGGCGCGCGCCGTCGCCTGCGCCACCTGGCGGCGGACGTCGAGCGCGCTCGCCTCGGCGATGCGGCGATTGTTCTTGGCCAGGCGGGTGTTGGTCCAGGCGGGCGCCGACACCAGCGGGACGGTGAGCGTCAGGTTGGCGGCCACCTCGTTGACCGACAGCTCCTTGAGTCCGTTGAAGACGCGATCGTGATCGAGGCGGGTGTAGCTGCCGTAGGCGGCCAGCGTCGGGACCCAGCCGGCGCGCGCTTCGGTAATGAGGGCGTCGGCGCGATCGATCTCGGCGTAGGCGACGCCCACCGTCGGATTGCGGGCCAGCGCGCGGGCGACGGCGTCGTTGAGGGTCACCCGCTCCGGCGCCGCCTCGGGCGGCTGCGGCGCCACCATCTGCGCGGCGGCGGCCAGCGAAAACAAGGTCATCACGGCGCCGGCCAGCGCACCGACGGTGCGGGCGCGCGGCGAGGAACCCGGATCCAGCAACTTCATCGGGCCCCCTTCATAGCAGACGAACAGCGGCGAGCGCGATCGGAGGGCGTCAGGGACACCGGGTCGCGATCGGCGGCAACGCGCGCCACCAGGCGGTGGTGGCGGCCGCCGCAGGCCTCCCCTCGGACGTGACCGGCTCCACGGGCTCGCCGAGGCGGGGCGTGAACGCGACGAAACCGTCAGCCGCCACTGGCGGCGGCGACACACTTCCCGGTCTTGTTGCAGGTCATGGGGGCGACGCATTCGGGGACGTCCTCGCCGTTTTTGACCGTCGTGCAGGTGCCGGTCGCGCAGCTCTGGCAGGGATTCGTGCAGGCGTCGTTGCAGCAGACGCCGTCCGTGCAGAAGCCGCTGGCGCACTCGCCCGCGCCCGCGCAGCCCGAGCCGGTCCCCTTGTCCCCGTGTGAGACGTCGACGCCGGCGTCCCGCACGTGCGGGGCGTCGACCGCGGCGTCATGGTGTTGCGCGGTCGCGTCGGTGGCGCCGCCGCCGTCGATCGGGCAACCGGTCTGGGCGGGGTCGGCGACGGCCGGGCAGTCGTCGATCGCGTCCGGGACCCCGTCGCCGTCACCGTCGGGCGGCAGCGTGCCGGACAAGCTGACGTCGAAGGTCGCCCCGGAGAACGAGGCGTGCGGGATCTTCGAGGTTGCCTCGTCGACCAGCACGCCGCCGAGCTGGCCCCGCAGATCGAGCCGCAGATCGCCGGCTGCGGTGCCGGGCTCGATCAGGATGGTGCCGAGCTCGGTCGCGCTCTCGGGGACCAGGGCTCCGGAGGCGGGGAAGCGAACGTTGCTCCAGAGCGCCCCGCTGTCGTCGTAGACGGACGCGCGCAGCTCGTCGGGCACCTGGGCGCCGGGCGCCAGCGACACCTTCAGCAAGAAGCCGCCCGCCGGCGGGACCTCGTTCGCGCCGCGGCAGCCGGCGAGCGCGAGGAGCGCCAGCGCCGAGGCGAGCCGCCCGCGGATCGAGAGATGGCGCATCGTCGTCGAGTCCTACCGGCTGAGTGTTCCGAGGGAGCCGGCACGCACGGTGGTCGTGCCCGGCGAAGAGACTGCCAGCGCGGTCACCACGCCGCCGGCGATGGCCGCCACGGCGACGCCGCCCCAGATCCACCAGCGCGTGTGCGAGCGTTTGGGCGAGGGCGCGTCGGCGTCGGGCGCGGGGGCGGCGAGGAGCGGCGCCGCGGCGGCGGGCGCGGGCGCGTCCAGCGAGAGCGGCTGGGGGGACGGATCCGTCGCGTGCACGTCGGGTTCGGCGGCCTCCCCGCCGGCGGCCGCGGCCGGGGCGTCGCCCGAGCCACCGGCCGGGAGATCGGCGATGAGGTCGTCGAGCTGCTTGATGAGCGTCTCGACCTCGGGCACCAGGCGGGAATCGGGCGCCACCAGGACGAACTTGCGGTAGGTGGCGCGCGCGGTCTTGAGATCGCCGAGCCGCCGCTGGCACTGGGCGATGTTGATCAGGAATCCAGCCAGCGGATCGGCGTCGTAGCCGGCCTGGTACTTGGCCAGCGCGTCGGCGTAGTGACCGGCGCGGTACAGCGCCTCCCCCTCGTCGAAGCGGTGCCGGGCTTCCCGCTCGGCCGCGCTCGGGGCGGCCGACGCCGGCGCCGCGAGGCCGACCACCAACGCGACGGCCAGCGCGCGGGCCGAGCGTTCGAGGCGCGTCATCGCCCTCCGCGCGACGCGGCCTCGGCGAACGGATCGACCGACAGCCCGCGCGTGACCCGCCCCTTGCCCGAATAGTGCCCGTGGTGCGGCGGCTTGGGCACGCCGTCCGGGCCGTCATCCGAAGCGGCGGCAGCGCGCGCCGCGCCCGGCGAGGTCGCCGGCTCGGACGCGGGCGCCGCGACTGGGGGCGCCGCGGCGGGTGCGATGGTCGGCGCCGGGGCCGGCGCGGCCGCGTACGGCGGCGACGCCGCCTGCGACCGCCCACCTCCGCCACGCGCGAAGGCGAGCAGGATGAGGGCCACCGTCCCGATGGTCGCCGCCGCCCAGGACATCCACCCGGGCTTGGCGCGCACGGGCGCCGCGGTGCCGATCGAGATGCTGTACTCGTCGACGTCGGGCGACAGCTGCCGTCCCGCCGGATAGGTCGGTCCGCCCGCCGAGACGACGCTCGAGCCCTCGGCCGCGCAGGCCGCCAGAAGCGCCGCGGTCAGCGTGGTGTTCGGCAGCTCCTGCGAGGTCAGCTCGGAGCCGAACACCTCCTGCAGCAGATCGGGAAGCGCGCGGGGCTGGTAGTGAAGCGCGCCGAGCAGGCGATCGAGCTCCTCGACCAGCTCTTTCCCCGTCGGGCAGCGCGCCTCCGGATCGCGGGCCAGCGCGCGCATCACCACCGCGTCGAGCTCGGGCGACACGTCCGGGCGGAAGGTCGACGGCGCGGCGACCTCCAGCTCGACCACGTTCTTCAGCGTCTGCAGGTCGCTCTTGCCGCGGAACAGCCTCTGCCCCGAGAGCAGCTCCCAGAGGACGACGCCCAGCGAGAAGAGGTCCGAGCGGCCGTCGATCGGCTGGTCCTTGACCCGCTCGGGCGCCAGGTAAGACAGCTTGCCTTTGAAGAGGCCGTGCCCGGTCTTCTCCACCTCCGGCTCGCCGAGCGCCTTGGCGATCCCGAAGTCGAGCAGCTTCACGCCGCCCGCGCGCAGGCAGATGATGTTCGACGGGCTGACGTCGCGGTGGACGAGGTGCAGCGGCGTCCCGTCGGCGCCCGAGAGCGCGTGCGCGTAGGCGAGCGCCGCCGCCACCTCGCGCGCGATGAAGACGGCCACGCCCACCGGGCAGGGACGGTCGCGGCTGCGCAGGCGGCGGAGGATCTCGGAGACGTCGCGCCCGCGCACGTACTCCATGGCCAGGAAGTAGGTGCCCCCCACGTTGCCGAAGTCGAACACCTGCACGATGTTCGGGTGGTGCAGGAGCGCGTTGATGCGCGCCTCCTGGACGAACATGTCCACGAAGTACGGCGACGTCGCGCGCTCGGCGAGGATCCGCTTGACCACGAACGTCCGCTGGAACCCCTCGACGCCGGGCATGACCGCGCGAAACACCTCCGCCATGCCGCCCGCGCCGATGCGGTCGAGCAACACGTACCGACCGAATTTTTCGGGATTGATCGACATGGATTCCACCCTCCCCACGCGGTCCATTTTCATCGACGCACGAACGATTGAATTGAGCAAAGATTCGAGATCGCGCAATTTTCCGCCGGAGACGTCGGTCCGCTTACGATTCTCGACGGCAACTTGAAGGGAGCCGTGGGCTCGCGACCGACCTTGTCGCACCCGCACCGTGGCAAGATGTCGGATTCATGACAGCCCCGACCTCGGCACCGGTCCGCACCCTCGTGACGACCGATCCCGCGCGGATCGATCGGGAGCTCGTCTATCGCTTCCTCTCGCAGTCGTACTGGTCGCAGGGGATCCCGCGCCAGGTGTTCGAGCGGTCGCTGGCGGGCGCGCTCTGCTTCAGCCTCTACGACGGCGAGGCCCAGGTGGGGTTCGCCCGGGTGGTGACCGACCGCGCGACGTTCGCCTACCTGGCCGACGTGTTCGTCCTCGAGACGCACCGGGGGCGCGGGCTCGGCAAGCTGCTCATGGAGACGGTCGTCGCCCATCCCGAGTTGCAGGGCCTGCGCCGATGGGTGCTGGCGACGCGCGACGCGCACGGCCTCTACCTCAAGTACGGCTTCACGTCGCTCGACCAGCCCGACCGCTTCATGCAGCGCTGGGATCCCGACGTCTACCGGCGCTGAGCGGCGCCGGGCGCGATCAACACGGAACCAGGTCGACGCGCACCACCGAGGGCGACTGCCCCAGGGCGGCGCGCTCGACGTCGCGCAGGAGCTGCTTGAGCGCCCGCCCCTCGAGCGCGTCGTCGATCTCGATGCGCGCCACCACCCAGAGCTTGCGCGGGCCGACGAACGTCACCCACAGCTCGCTGACCCGGCGCACGCCCGACTGGCGCGCGATCAGCCGCCGCAGGCCGTCCTGGATCGCCGCCGAGGCTTGCCGCCCGACCAGAAAGTCGCGGTTGCGCCGGGTGAGGTCGAGCGCCGCTGCGGCGAGAAAGAGGCCGATCAGCAGCGCCCCGGCCGCATCGGGGATCGCCGAGCCGGTCAGCCGGTCGAGGACGATCCCCACGAAGGCGATCACGTTCCCCACGGTGGCCACCGCGTCCTCGGCGAACACCGCCCGCCCGACCGGGTCCGAGCTGCGATCGAAGTGCTCCATGAACTCGAGCTCCAGCGTGGCCGCCTCCTTCTTCAACTGGCGGTAGACGCGCACCAGCGACGCGCCGTCGAGACAGAACGCCACGCCGAGGACGATGTAGGCCGCCAGCGGCGACGCCACGTGCGCCGGATGAAACAGCTCGATGATCCCCTGCCGGACGGCCAGGAGCGCGCCGGTGAAGAACATCCCCAGCGCCGCCAGCAGCGCCCAGAAGTAGGCCTCGCGCCCGTGTCCCACGGGGTGCGCCGCATCGGGTGGCCGCCGCGCCATCCGGTCGGCCAGCAGCAGCAGCACCTGGTTGCCCGTGTCGGCCGTGGCGTGGAACGCCTCCGCCAGCATGGCGCTCGATTGGGTGACCATCGCGGCGATGAACTTCGCCACCGTGATCCCGGCGTTGGCGACCAGCGCGATGACGACCGTCCGCAGCGACTCCCCCTCGCCGAGAGGCAGGTTCCGCGGGCGCGCCATGCCGCCCTCAACATGGGGCCGGTCCGGGCCGAGGCAACGCCGCAACGAGGATGTTGGCCCGCCCGCGCGGCTCTGCGAGACTCGCCCGGCTGATGCGGGCGCGCGCGGGCATCTCCCGGGGCCGGCTTCTCCCCGGCGGGCTGCTCGCGGCGCTGGCGCTCGCGCTCGGCTGCTCGCCGCCGTTTGAGAGCCGAGTCCCCAGCCTAGTCGTCGTCCCCGCCCGGATGGTGGTCCTGTCACCCCTGGTCCACGACCTCGACATCGCGACCGGCGGGGAGGCGGCTCCGCGCACGCAAGTGGAGGAGGCGCTCCGCGTCGGCGTCGACGGCGCGCTCGCCCGCTTCGCCGCCCGGCAGGGCGCGCGGGTCCTCCAACCGGACGAGACCGCGGCTTTGCCGGCGGCGACCCGCCAGGACCTGTCGGCGCTCTACCGCTGGGCGAGCGTCGCGGTGGGTAACGTCACCGCGCAGAAGACCGGCCGCGCGAACTACCACCGCACCTCCGTCGGCGACTGGCGTTTCGACGGCGACCTCGCCGCGCTGGTGCGGGCGCTGCGCGCGGACACGGCGCTCTTCGCGGCGATCACCGACCGGCACGAGACGACGGGCCACCGCCTCCGGGGCTCGCTCGAGGGCAACCGCCAGTTCTGGCAAACGTTCTGCGCCGCCTGCCTCATCGATCTCAGGGACGGCCGGCTCGTCTGGTGCGACGCCGAGGTGGACGCCGGGCGCAATCTCGACGACCCGACGGTGGCCGCCGCAGCGGTCGACGCGCTCCTGGCCGGACTCTCCAGCCCGACGGGCGCGTCGAAATAATTTCGCCCCCGATTTTCAACCGACGGCGGCCCTGCGGGAACGGTAGGGGCAATGATGAAAAGCAGCGTCCTCGCCTTGACGATGATCTTCGCCCTCGCCGCCGGCTGCGGCTCTTCGAGCTCGGGCGGCGGCACCGGCGGCAGCAGCGCCACCGGGACCGGCGGGACGGCCGCCACCGGCGGCACCACCGGTACCGGCGGCACCACCGCCACCGGCGGCGCGGCGGGCTCCGGCGCGACCGACGCCGGCCCGGTCATGTACACGTTGACGCTCACCAATTACCTCGCCTGGTGCACCGTCACCGAGAACAGCGCCACTTCCACCGCCACGATGTCGTTTGCCCCGGGGACGGTGGTCGACCTCAACGCCACCGCCAACCTCGGCTTCGTCTGGGGCTACTGGACCGGCACCGACGGCGACACGACGGCGTCGCACGACAAGAACATGACCACCACCGTGACGATGACGTCGGACAAGAGCGTTCTCGCCTGCTGTCCACTTCCGCCTTCCCAGACCTGTCCCTAGCGCCGCGCCCTGGACAACGGGCCGCGGGCGTGGCTCGATCGCGCGGCGATGACGACGACACTCGTTCGAATGGGTCTGGCGGCCGCGCTGCTCGCGAGCGCCTGCACCAGCAGCGGCGGCGGCAAACCCGGTCAGGACGGCGCGCTGGCGCAAGGTGGTTCGTCGGGCGCGACAGGAACCGACGGCGCGGTGCCGAGCGACGTGGTGACGAACGGCTTCGTCTCGACCGGTCCCTGGGCCGGCTTCGGCTTCACCGCCACCGATCCGGGCGCCGCCACCATCAGCCCCGATTGCAGCAGCGGCAGCTGCGTGCCGCCGTTCACCGGCAACACCTTCTGCATGCACGGCACCGTCACCGGCCGGGCGGACTACACGGGGTTCGCGATGCTCGGCTGGAACGTCGCCCAGGCCGACGGCGGCGCGGCCGGCACCTGGGCAGTCCCCGCCTCGGGCGGCATCACGGTCACCGTGAGCAACCCCGGTCAGACCGACCTGCGGCTCCAGCTGCAGGGGACGGATCCGCACAGTGGCACCGACCGCTGGTGCGTCGACAGCCTGCCGAGCGGCCGGCTCATCCCATGGACCAGCTTGGTCACCAACTGCTGGTCGGGGGGAACGCCCCAGACGCCGCTCGCCGCCGGGACACCGATCGAGCAGGCGGCCATCCTGGTCCCCGGGCTGCAGACCGACCTGCCGTTCGACCTCTGTTTGGTCGACATTCAGATCTCGCCGTAGCGGCCGTCCCGATGGCAGCCGCCGCCGGGAGACCTGGCACGGTTGAACGCCCACCTTACGGCGCAGCAACGAGCGTACCCTGGGTCGCGCCGGTAACGCCGGCCGGTCCCGGCCGTGACGCTTCGAAACGCGGCCTCCGCCCTCTCGACATTCTTCATCGGAACGTCGATCGTCCTCGCATGCCGCCGCGTTCGTGGGCAAGCTTGAGAGCGATGTCTCGCCAGCTGCGGATCGGCGGGGAACGGCGGAGGGTGCGGTGACGCCGTCGGAGGCGAGCGGCCTCGTCGACCGGCCGAGCAACCACTCGGTCGAGGAGACGGTGGCGCGGCTGACGGAGCTCCTGCGCGCGAAGGGAGCCACGCTGTTCGCGCTCGTCGACCACAGCGGCGAGGCAGAGCGCGTCGGGCTGGCGATGCACCCGACCAAGCTGCTCATCTTCGGCAACCCGCGCGCCGGCACGCCGGCCATGCTCGCCGAGCCCCGCAGCGCCATCGATTTTCCGCTCAAGATCCTGGTCTGGGAGGACGCGGGGGGAACGACCTGGATCACCACCAACAGCCCCGACTATCTGCGCGACCGCCACGGGCTGGCCACCGAGCTGACGGCGCCGCTCGCGGCGGCCGACGTGCTCGCCGACGCCGCGGCCAAGTGACGCCCGGCGTCCGCGCGCCGGCGCGCCTCGCGCGGCTGGCGCTCCTGCTCGGCGCCTGCGCCCGTCCCGAGGCCGCGCCGCCGGGCGTGGCACCGTCGGCGCCATTGCCGCCCGCACCGCCGGCCGCCGCATCCCCGCCCGCCTTCCGCTTGCGCCTCTGCACCGAGGCGCCGATCCGGCTACCGGGACCGCCGGGCGCCGAACCGTCGCGCGGCTGCGTGGTGACGTTCCGGCAGCGCCTCACCGATCCGGCGACGATCGCCGCTCTCGGAGCGACGGAGGTCGAACGCCGCTATCTCGTCTACGCGCCGTCGAACCTCCCGCCCCGTCCGGTGCCGCTGGTGCTGGTCTTCCCCGGTTATTCCGCGAGCGCCGAATCGATCGCCTTCTACACCACGCACACCCGGTTCGAGACGCTGGCCGATCGCGACGGCTTCGTCGTCGTCTACGGCAACGGCCTCCCCAACCCGCCGAGCCCGCGCGAGCACGCCTCGGTCCCCGGCGGCGGTTTCCTGCGAGGGTGCCTGGCGCCCCACGCCGGCGAGGGGGTCGACGTCGCCTACGTCCGGCAGATCGTCGACCGGCTCGCCGCCGAGCTCCCCCTCGACCGCGCGCGCATCTACGCGACCGGGATGTCCGCGGGCGGCGGGATGTCGTTCGAGCTCGCCCTCGAGGCGCCCGACCTGGTCGCCGCCGTCGCGCCGGCGGTGCCCTTGCCCTTCCAGCCGACGGGCGGCTGGCGCCTCCAGTGCCACCCGCGGCCGGGGTACGAACGGATCTCCATCCTCATGCTGGCCGCCACCGCCGATCCTTTCATCTCCTATCTGCCGGGCGGCTCGCGCGAGTACCCGGAGGCGCGCTACCCCGGCATGGAGCGGGCGCGAGACGCCTGGGTCGCCGCGCTGGGGCTGGCCGGCCCACCGGAGATCGACGCCCTCCCCGACCTGGTTCGAGACGACGCCTACCCGCCCGACGCGGGCCGCGCGGACAGCACGATCGAGCGCCAGCGCTATCGCCCCGCCCCCGACGGGCGCGAGCTCTGGTACGAGAAGGCCACCGGCATGGGCCACACCTGGCCGAACCCCACCCAGCTCCCGAGCTTCCTCTGGCCCAGGTTCGGCAAGACAAACCAGGATCTCGACTTCGCCGACGAGGCCTGGGCCTTCTTCCAGCGTCACGCCAAGCGCTGAGCCACGCCGGCGGTATGATCGGCAAATGGATCTCGGCATCACAGGGAAGGTCGCGCTGGTGACCGGCGCCAGCCGCGGCATCGGGCGGGCGATCGCGCTCGGGCTGGCGGCGGAGGGAGCGCGGGTGGTGATGTGCGCGCGCACCGCCG
>Ga0134128_10005146_pt1 | contig 15881 bp, 13 predicted proteins | sample KB31754_FD_96462 | JGI IMG/M metagenome (GOLD analysis project Ga0134128, IMG submission 96462) | Terrestrial soil microbial communities with excess Nitrogen fertilizer from Kellogg Biological Station, Michigan, USA - KB3-175-4 | ecosystem: Environmental > Terrestrial > Soil > Unclassified ...
CCGCAGGTTGTCGATCGCCAGCCCGAACCGGCGCATCAGCCAGCCCGTGCCGCCGCCCAGGGTAAACCCGCCCACCCCGGTGTTAGAGACCAGCCCACCCGTCGTCGCAAGTCCGCAGCGCGACGTGGCCACATCGACATTGTGCCAGAGCGCGCCTCCCTCTACCTCGGCCGTACGACTCTCGGCGCGCACCGACACGGCTCGCATCGGTGACAGATCGATCAGCAGCGCGTCATCGATGATGCCCCGACCGGCGACATTGTGGCCACCGCCACGTACGGTGACCGGGAGGTCATATTCGGTAGCGATGCGCAGCGTCCAAGTCACGTCCTCCGCATCCTTACAGCGCACGATACCCACCGGTCTGCGATCGATCGACGCGTTCCAGCAACGTCGTCCGATTGAATATTCGGTATCGCCCGGCAGCAACAGCTCACCGCGCACGTGGCGCTGCAATGCCTTCACGGCCTCAGGCTGAAGCGAACTCGGATCCCGCATCATTGCAACCCCCACCAGTGAGAATGGAGCGCGCCCACATGCTACCGCACCCGCAAGGCACTTCGGCCTCGGCACGGCAATGTACCGCGCGCCGGCCGGCGACGCAGCGCTCCCTCACGAAACCCTCACATCGGCCTCGTTCCATCGAAGGAAAGTTGCGCCTATCGTGGGTCGGTCGCCTCGGCGCAGCGCCGGGCCTTCACCAACAGATCGAGGTCAGTACCATGAGAACAATGCCAATGGGGAAATCCCGGATCACCTTTGCCGCCCTCCTGATGGCCGGCGCCGCGGCGCTGGGTCTTTCCGGCACGAGCCATGCCGGTTGCGCCCCGGGTAAATGGTCCGACGCACGGCAGGCGGCGCCCACGCCCGGTACCGCAATGAGCATCGCAGCGGGCCACTTCATCCAGGTTTCCGACCGCGAATCCGCGCGGACGATCGTCGGGCTGTGGAAGTTCGAAATGATATCGAAGAGCACGGCGAAGCATACGAACCCGATGCCCGACGGAACGCTGATAGACTTCGGCACTGCCGCGTGGCACGCGGATGGGACCGAGATCCAGATGTCCGGCATTCGCAATCCGAGTGACGGCGATGTATGTCAGGGGGTGTGGCAGAGGATCGGCGATGGAACGTTCGTCCTCAACCATTATGCACTCGCCTGGACCAATGGGACCTATACGGGTCCGGTGAACATTCGCGCCAGAGTAACCGTCAATCCGAGTGGCAACCGCTACAGCGGTGTGTTCGTCACGATCGTTTACCTGGCCTCCTCCGTGCAAGGACACGAGTTCGACCAGACCACGGTCCTCGCCACCATCACCGGCACGTTCACGGCAACGCGCGTAACGCTCCCCTAGTGGGGCAAGTTGAAGACACTGCCGCAGTCGTTCCCCAGCACTCGCGGGTTCTCTGCGGCAGTGTCGTCCCAGCCCAAAGCGGCGACGATCTACGGCTTGACGAACTTCAGCGTCATGCGGTCCGATTCGCCGATGGCCAGATACCTGCCACGGTCCTTCTGGCCCAGCGCCAGCGTCGGCGGCAGTGTCCACACCCCCCGCGGGTAATTCTTGGTGTCCTTCGGGTTGGCGTTGATCTCGGACTTTGCCGCCAGCCGGAATCCGGCCTGGCGGGCGAGCCCGATCACGAAGTCCTCGGAGACGTAGCCGGTCTTCACCCAGTCAGCGCGTGTGGTACCCGGCGGCGCGCGATGCTCCACGAGCCCCAGCACTCCCCCCGGCTTGAGCGCCCGATACATTGCGGCAAACATCTCTTTCGCGTAGCCGCCCGCCAGCCAGTTGTGGACGTTGCGGAAGGTGAGCACCAGATCCACGCTGCCGGGCGGCGCCAGCCGCCATCGATGAGGCCCTGCCTCGGTCACGATCACGCGGTCGTAGTATTGCGGCGCCGCGGCGAGCTTCTCGTGGAATGCGGCGTCGCGGAAGGGAGGCTGGAGGGCGGCGTAATACTTGCCGTGTGCGCGCAGGTAAGGCGCCAGGATTTCGGTCCACCAGCCGCCGGAGGGCCAGATCTCGACCACGCTCATATCCGGTTTGAGGCCGAAGAATTCCAGGCCTTGCAGCGGATGCCGGTAACGGTCGCGGGCCTGGAAAGCAGGGGTGCGTTGCGGCCCGGCGATGACCTCCGCCAGCGTGGGCGATGCCAGTGATGGCGCCGCGCGCGCCAGAGAGGCCAGGGCGAGCAGTGCAAGGGCAGCAACGGTAGAGACTCGTTTCATCTCGACAACCCTCAGCTTCCAGTCAACCGGCCGGAAAACGTCAGTGCGAACAGCAGGACGATGAGCACCCCCAGCGCGGCATGAAAGGTGACGTGCAAGGTATCCGCCCGGATGCCATCATGCCGGAGTCTCAAGCCCCGTCTACGAATGCGATTTCGCATGCAGCCGCTCGACCACCGCCAGAGCCTTGGCGACATGCTCGCTCGGCGAGACGTTGCTGATCACGGTCACGATCTTGTCGTCCCGGGCGATGACGAAGGTCGTCCGGTCCGCGAATCCATGACCGATCTCGATCCCGCGCACGTCCTTGAGGCCGGCCTGACCCTGCGCGACCGCGACCTCGTACGACTTCGAGATTGCGCCGCCCGCATCCGATGCTGTTGGAAACTTGCCGGCGCAGTATTTGGGGTCGGCGGAGAAAGCATTGAGCCGCTGGATGCTGTCGAGCGATACGCCGATGATCGTGGCGCCTGCGGCCGCGAATTTCGCACTGTCCTGCGCAAACGTATGCGCCTCGAGATCGCAACCTCCGGTATATGCGGAGGGGTAGAAGTAGACGACCACGGGGCCCTTCTTCAGGGCGTTCTTCAGAGAGAACGTGAAAGCCTTGCCGGCGCGGGAAGCTGGCGCCGTGAACCGAGGAGCCGAATCTCCTGTCTTCAGGGCAGCCATCGCCGGCACAGACGCGACGCTCATCAGGAGCGCACCGAACAGCAAACGCTTCATATCGAACACCTCGAGTGACGCCAACCGTAGCCCGCGACCGCGGTCATCCGACCGGGGGGCGCTACATTGTATAGGGAGTGCCGCCGATTCGCCGATCGGCTCGTGAGTTTTTACGCCGCCACGGGCCTGGTGAACCCGGCGCCTGCAACACGGAACAAACCGGGTTCCGACCTGCGCGCGAGCCGGCTTGCGCCCTCCCAGGGGCTCTAAGCGGGACCCATCACCCGCACCCGGGTGAGCGCCAGGACATCGCCGGGCCCATACACGGCCGCAAAGAGAAGACCGGCGATGAAGGTGAAATGGTCGACGAAGAAGCCGAACTGGTCCTGGTTGCCACTCCAGTGTGCCGGCCCGTGGAACACACAGGCGAGGAAGAGCACATAGGCGGCGGCGGCGAGAGCCGCTTCCCGGAAAAGCGCACCGGTCAGGAAGCAAAGGACGAGCGCGAGCTCGAAGAGAGCCGCCACCCAGGCGAGGGCGTGAGCGGCGGGGATCCCGGCTGCGGCAATGTCTTGCGCCGTAGCGTCCATGCGCGCGAACTTGAGCGCCATCGCCGTGGCGAAGACGGCGGCGAAAATGAGGCGGGCAACGAGAATCGCCGCGCGCGCCCAGATGGGAAGTGGTGATTTCATGCGCTACACCTCAAGCGAATCCCGGTGGGCGCTCGTTCGCCACTTTGAGCGCTCGCTCCAGCGCCAGCCCGACCCGGCCCAGCGTCCCCTCATCGAACAGGCGCCCCACCAGCGTGACACTCTGCGGCACCCGGCGCGGCGGATTGAAATGCGGCAGGGGCCGATGCGGATCCGGGGCCCAATCGCTTCGGGCCTGCGTGACGGAGATGAAGCCCGCGCGCAAGGTCAGCGACGGGTAACCGGTGAAATTGCCGATCGTCAGCATCTCATCGCGCAGTGAGGGGACGAGCAGCAGGTCGACCGTCGAGAAGAGTTTGTCCATCTCCTGCGCCACCAGGCGCCGGAAGCGATCGGCCTGCACGAAATCGACGGCGGAGAGGAACCGCGACTGCCGAAACGTATTGGGCCACGCATCCGGCGTCTGCATGCGCAATTGGTTCACTCTTCCACTCAGTGTCAGTTCCTCGAAAGCCGCGGCCGACTCGGCGAACAGGATGGTGTTCAGCGAGTCGTAGGGCCAATCGGGCAATCCCACCGCCCTCGCTTCGAGGCCGAGCGACCTGAGCTGCTGCAGAGCATGCCGGTCGACATCCGTCGCCTCGCGCTGCCAGAGCGGGAAATAGCCGACGCGCAGCCCCTCGACGCGAGCCTGGGCGTCGAAATCGAGCCTGCTCGGCACACTGGCGAGGTCACCGGCATCCGGCCCGGAGATTGCCTGCAGCACCAACAGCGTGTCCTCCACGCTGCGCGCGATCGGGCCGAGCTTGTCGAGCGACCAGCACAAGGTCATCGCTCCGGTGCGAGGCACTCGTCCGAAAGTCGGACGCAGGCCGCACACCCCGCAGCGGGTGCTGGGATCGACGATGCTGCCTTCGGTCTCACTGCCGATCGAAAAGCCGACCAGTCCCGCCGCGGTTGCCGCGCCGGGGCCCGCGCTCGATCCGCCCGATCCTTCCTCCGGGAGCCATGGGTTCATCGTCTGACCGCCGAACCATACGTCGTTCAATGCCAGTGCACCCATGCTCAGTTTCGCAATCAGCACCGCTCCGGCCTCGTGCAGGCGCCGCACGACGGCTGCATCCTCCGCCGGCACGCGATCTCTGAAGGGTTCGGCCCCATAGGTCGTTCGGATCCCGGCGGTGTCGAGCAGATCCTTCCCTCCCCAGGGAATGCCGTGCAGCGGGCCGCGATACCGGCCCGCTGCGATCTCCCGGTCCGCGCGCCTCGCCTGTTCCAGCGCAAGGTCACGCGTCACCGTAATCACGCTCTTCAGACGAGGATCCCAGGTTTGGATCCGCCGTAGGTAGAGAGCCGTGAGCCGCTCGGACTGAAGCTGCCGCGACTGTACCCATTTGGAGAGCTTCCAGAGGGGCGCAAATGCGATGTCGGTGTCGCTCGCCGGGAGCGGTCCCGGGTCCCGGCCGCTGCCGACGAACTCATCCGCGGGAGGCATGGGGTTTCGTCCCGGCAACACTGGATTCCATCGGGAGTACGGCGCAAGGCCAGGCTCGAGAGCGACCCTGCGCGGACCTGTGCGCCGCTCGTAGAGCGGCGCCATGCTGTCGCGCCAATTCTCTGCGGCCTGCGCCCGCTCCTCTGGGCTCATCCGCACCTGCATCAGCTTTTCCGCTTCCGCAAAACTAGCCGCTGTCACTTCCGGACCGACGCCCGTCGCGGTGCCAAATACAGGCGGTGAGCCGGACGGCAGGTTACCCGCGGGTTTTGGACGCTCGGTGGCGTTCTGCGCGGCAGCGGTGCCTGCTCCCAGCAGAGCGGCGGACGAGACTAGAAATTCACGGCGGGAACCCGACATGACTCACCCCCTCGAGATGCAGCAGAGGACCGGCGTCGGCAGACATACCTGACTCAGCCGACGCCCTCTATGAACCGAATATCCCTGTCGACGCCATCACCCAGCACGGCGAGCGCCGCCCGGTATGCCGGACTGCCGTAGGCGGCTTTCGCCTCCTCGAGGTTGTCGAATTCTATGAGCACCGTACGCTGGACGAGCCCCGCCTCGTGCACATCCGCCGGCATGCCTCGGGCCAGCATGCGCCCGCCAGCCGCCTCGAGCGCCGGGCCCGCGAGCTTCGCGTACGCCGCGAGAGCGTCGGGCTTTCTCACCTCGCGATAGAAGGCGATCCAGTATGCTTTGGCCATCGATCATTCCCCTTCGGGTGGGCAGGGGAAAGCATACTCCTCAGCGATCCGTCATGGCCCTGGCAACGTGATCGGGAGCAAGAAGGCCGCACATGAGAGCTCGCGAATCCCGGGTCCTCCGGTATAAAAGCTACCGCTCGATGCCCTGGCGCAACGGACGCGGATCGACGCTCGAAATCGCCCGGGAGCCGGCGACCGGAAAGGAGTTTGCCTGGCGTTTGAGCCTCGCCGACATCGAGCGGGACACCGCATTCTCCGCCTATCCGGGCTACAGCCGGGCGCTCGTTCTGATCGCCGGGAACAGCCTGCGCCTGCGGTTTCGCAGACACGGCCACTGCATGCTCGACGCGGCCGCACGCGGCACCCGGTTCGAGGGAGACTGGCAGACCCATTGCATGGTGCCGGACGGCCGCTGCATGGATTTGAGCCTGATCGTACGCAAGGGCTCCGCTGCCCGGCTCGCTTCCGTGGTTCGCGCTCCCGCGGTACTGCGGCTCGAATCGACTCGACGCAGGGTGCTGCCCAGAGATCTTTACGGCGCCCTGTTCGTACTGAGCGGATCAGTGGCCGTTGGAAACTCGACCGGCGCGCCAACGCGCACGGTACACCGGCAGGAGACGCTTCTGCTCGCCCCCGGCCCGCGGCGGATCCTGACGCTGCGCAGCCTCGGGGAAAGCCCGGCGGAGCTCGTCATCCTGCGGTGGCGGCCCGGCTCACCGTGAGCCCTTCGCACGCCGTTACTTCACCCGCCCTTTGGCCATCCGGTCAATGGCTCGCGCCATGCCGGAAGTGATGCCGAAGACGTTGCGTCTCGCCCGCGGGGAGAGCGCGAGCCAATCATCGAGACAGCCAACGCCCGCCGCCACCAGCCGGTCGAGTAGGTATTGCTCGCTGAATTCCGGCGAGTGTCCATCGTTGATCTCCTGCTCACGAACATTTCTGATCATGACGATGCCCTCACTGCCTGTTGCCGCGACCCTGACATATCGCAGTCGCAGGAGCAGTGATCGTCATCGCATGTCAATGTCGATCAAGGGCCTGACTTTACTTATTCACGGACCTGTTTGGCAGAACGGCAATCGCGGTTAACTCCCGGGCAAACTCCATATGTCCAGCACTCCGCGGGTTGCCCGACTGTTGGCATCGCCCTCCGGCAGAATGATCCTGCCGTCCACCACGATCGGGCTGTTCCAATGGCCCGGCCCGCAGGCGAGCGTCGCGATGCGTCTGCCAGAAGTGGCTGCGTAGACATTCAGTCCGCCCTCCGGCGCGTAAACGAACAGGAGACCGCCGGCCTCGAATGGACTCGTGCCACCCGTGCCGTTGCGCCATTGTTCCTGAAGCCTTCCGCCGCGCAGCTGCCAGGCCGCGGTGCCGCCGCTGTCCGCCGCGAACATCCAGGTTTGGCCGTCGTGCTGCCACACCGCCGGTTGGGCGAAGAGGTCGGTACCGCTCGGAGTCGAAACGATCTGCAACTCACCGCCTTTGTGCGGTGTGCGGCCGGCGATCTGCCGGCGGCTGAGCAGGCGGATCCTGCCATCCTTGCCGCCCTGCGCGAGCCAGTCGCTGCCGAGGAGTACCGGGGATGCGGAGCCCAGATCGAGATCGCTGTCGTTGAGCTCCTGGGTATCAGCCGGCGTGTAGTTGCCCAGCATCGCTGTGGCCGCGGAATTGAGCTCGATCAGCGCATCGCCCCAATCCGTCGTACCGTTCCAGTCACCGTTCCCGGTGGCGATGAAGATGCGGCCGTCGCCGGGATCGATCACCGGACCTGCCCGGCCCCAGATCGCCGATCGGCTCTGCGGACAGGCGCCTGGCCGTATCAGTCCGGCGCGGTTGCTGCACAGTGAATTCCACACCTGAAGCAACTTGCCGGAAGCGCCGTCGAGTATGGCGAGATGCCCCTGATAGGGCGGGCGGTCGCCGATGTATCCTGCGGTGACGGCGATGACGCGGCCGCGGAAGAACTTCAGTGGCGAGTCCATCTTCTCCCGTTCCGGCAGCTCGGTGATGGCGGTGCGCCAAAGGAGCCGTCCATCACTGACCGCGAGCTTCTCGATGTGCCCGTCGGGTGATGCGGCGTAGATGGACAAGCCGCCCGGAGCGGAGACCGGAGTCGAGTTGGTGAACTGGCGAGTGCCCGCCAGACTGCTGTATCCGGCGGGTGTGTGCTCCCACAGAACCTGGCCGCTGTCGGCATCCACCGCCAGGGTCCGGCCGTAGCTGGTGGTGACGAAGACGGCATCATGCCGAGCGCCGCGAATGGTGGCGCCATGGAGGTAAATAGCGCTCGCGTCCACGAGACCGTCCAGCTCCACTTGACGCCGCCTGAGCTGACGAACGTTGGCGGCGGTCATCCGGGCCGGCGCCGGATTCGCGCTCGTGCTTTGCACGTCGCCGCCGAACATGGGCCAACTCTGCGCCAGCGCGCCTGTGGCGGCTGCCGTGAGCAGTACGCCCAGCCCGAGCAGCAGGCGGATCGCGAGGTCGCGTCTCATAGCAATCAAGAGGGTACCTCCGCCGCCGGCCGCCGGCACCCGGGCATTCGCAGATCGCGTGCCGCAGGCGCGCGCCTCACTGAAGGGAGCGCACAGTTCCCGCGCTCGCGCCGAGAACTGCGTCACGCCGGCGGAGCGGTCGCTCGCAGCCCTCGCAGCCTTGCCGTAGAGTCACTTCCGACGGTTTCGCACCTGCCGGACCCTCGCCTGCACCCGAGGCATACCCACAAACCGCATCCATGGACACCGCAGTAGTCAGGGCTCACTTGCCACGGCTGGTGGCCGTGCCGCGCTGGGTGGACCAGCTCGTCATCGGCTTGGCGGTCTACGCGGTCGTCGGTGGCACGTGGATGCTGACCGGCGCCGGCGGGCCGAAAGTCACCTTCTACGTAGGACTCTACTGCAAACACACCGCGGAGCTCGCCGCCATCCTGGTTGCTGCGGCTACGGCGCTGCGCATGGCGCCGGGCGCGCTCCGGTCGGCATGGTGGTCGCTGGCCGCTGCGCTCGCGGTGTATTTCATCGGTGATTGCATCGGTATCGTCGATTGGATGACGGGGCGCGATCCCTTCCCCGGTCCCGCCGATTTCTTCTACTGCTCCTTTTATCTGCCGCTCGCGGCCTCGGCGCTGTGGCTGATCCGGGCCGCCGCGGTGCGCGTGCCGTGGGTCCAGCTCTCCCTGGATGCCACGATCTTCGTCGTCGGCTTCGGTGCGTTCTTCTGGTTCCTGGTGGTCCAACCCGCGGCCATGCATGCGCCGCTCGGAGTCCTCAAGGAGGCTCTCAGCGAAGCCTATCTGGCGCTCGACAGCTTTTGTCTGCTGCTGTTCGGCGTGCTGCTTCTCACGGGCTCGGGCAGCACCGGCGGTTGGCGCATCCCGCTGTTGCTGCTCAGCGGATTCGCCACCATGTTTCTCGGGGACATCCTTTGGTCCCTCGCGAAAGTACGCGGTTATTACCTGCCGGGGGGCATTCAGGACGTCCTGTATCTCGCCTGTTACCTGCCGCTCACGGCCGCCGGACGCGCGCAGATGCGCGCGGTGACCATGCCCTCGCGCGAGATCTCACGCACTTCGGGCGCGCTGGCACGATCGCTCCCTTACGCGGCGATGGCGGCGGCGTTTCTCGTGCTCATCTATCTCAGCCGCGGCGGCCTCGGCGGCCAGGCGACTTTGATGATCGGCGTTGTGTTCGCGCTGACTCTGTTGCTGATGTTCCGCCAGGCGGTGATGCTTCGCATGACGGAAGTGCATTACGCATCACTGGTCGCGAACGCCTCGGACGTGATCATGATCGTCAGCCCCGACGGAGTGGTACGTTTCGCCTCGCCCGCCGCCACGCGCACCCTGGGATTCAAGCCCGAGGAGATCACCGGCAAGAGACTCGCCGACCTCTGGGGCGGCGAAGACGGCGAGCGGCTGCGCGCCTTCCTCGGGGAGATCGCGCGTACGGCCTCCGGGGTCGTGGGTCCCGTAGAGCTGCGGATCGAGCGTGCGGCACGGGTGATCGAAGGCGTGGGCAGCAATCTGAGCAACGATCCGGCGGTGCGCGGCCTGGCGCTCAACTTCCGCGACATCAGCGAGCGCAAGGTGCTCGAGGAGAAACTGCGCCAGCTCGCCTTCCACGACCCGCTGACCCTGCTCGCGAACCGCAACCTTTTCCGCGACCGCGTGCAGCACGCGCTCGCCCGGGCGCAGCGCGGCGACAGCCACGCGGCGGTCATGTTCCTCGATGTCGACAACTTCAAGAACATCAACGATTCGCTAGGCCATGACGCGGGTGATCGCCTGCTGCAGGCAGTCGCGCAGCGCATCCTGCAGACGAGCCGCACTTCCGACACGGTCGCCCGGCTCGGCGGCGACGAGTTCGGCGTGCTGCTGGAGGGTGTCGCGACGGCCGCGGAAGCGCGCCGCGTCGCCGATGCGCTGATCGAGTCGCTGGGGATGCCCTTCTCGCTCGACGGCCGTGAGGTTCGCGTGACGGCCAGCGTCGGCGTGGCGTTCTCCGCCGCCGACACCACCGCCAAGGCGCTCCTCAGCAACGCCGATCTGGCCATGTATCACGCCAAGGCAGCCGGCAAGAACCGCCACGTCACCTTTCAGCCGCAGATGCAGACGCTGCTGCAGGAGCGGCTGCGGCTCGAGGCCGACATCGGGCGCGCGTTCTCCAGGAAGGAGTTCTTTCTCGAGTACCAGCCGATCGTCGATCTCGGCACCCGGACGCTGCTCGGTGTCGAGGCGCTGGTTCGCTGGCGCCACCCCGAGGTGGGCGTGCTGATGCCGGCGAGCTTCATTCACGTCCTCGAGGAATGCGGCCAGATCACCGCTCTCGGGCGTTGGGTGCTGAGCCAGGCGTGCCACGACGTCTGCGCCTGGCGCAGCTCGATCGCCGGCGCCGCGGGCCTGCGGCTGGCGGTGAACGTCTCCGCGCGGCACCTCCAGCACGGCGAGCTGGTGCGGGACGTATCCGATGCGCTCCAGGCCTCGGGATTCGAGGCCGGCAATCTCGTCATCGAGCTGACCGAAAGCACCATGATGTACAACACCGAGGTCAACCTCGACCGCTTTCACCGGCTGAAGGCGCTCGGAGTGAAGGTGGCCATCGACGACTTCGGCACCGGCTACTCATCCCTGTCCTATCTGCACCGCTTTCCCATCGATATCCTGAAAATCGACCGCTCCTTCGTCAGCGGCCTCACCAGCTCCGATGACGGACCGGACCTGGCGCGCGCGGTCATCACGCTGGGGGAGACTCTGGGGCTCGACACGGTCGCCGAAGGCATCGAGCTCGAGCCGCAGGTCACCGCTCTTCTGGCGCTGGGCTGCGTCGCCGGACAGGGATTCCTCTTCGCGCCGGCTCGCTCGCTCGAGCAGTTGTCGCAGAGTCCGTTCGTGGCGCGACGCAACGCCCTCTGGAGCGAGAAAAAGCTCGGTGAGCCGCTCTCCGCCACGGGCCGGTTCCACGCACTTCAGGTCAAGCGGTCATAGCTCAGACGGCATTGTGAACGCGCAGGGCCATCGCGTAATCTGCGGGCCGGCGGCGCGTCCGCGCCGTGCGCCGATCGGCAGGGCGGCCGCCGCGGCCGATCCGGCCATCATGATCCGGCCATCATGTGGAAGAAAACTCTTCCTCGTCGTGTGAGCCTTACCATCTCGCGGGTATAGTATCAGCGGCAGGAACACGCAAATGCCACCCGCAGGAACCATAGCTCACGCGCCAATCGACGTGCAATGGGTCGGTGCCCTCGAATTCGAGGCCGGCCGCCCTGACGGGCCGCGGATTCGCATCGATGGCGATGCGCAGACCGCGCCCAGCCCGTTTGATGTCTTGCTGGCGGCAATCGCGACCTGCGCCGCGGTGGATGTCGTGACCATTCTCGAGAAACAACGCACGCCCGCGCGGGCGCTGAAGGTGCGCGTCGAGGCGACTCGGGTTGACTCGACTCCACGCCGCCTGGCGTCGGCCATCCTGCACTTCAGCATCACCGCGCCGGGATCGACCGTGGAGAAATCCACGCGGGCCGTGGAGCTCTCGGTCACCAAGTATTGCAGCGTCCGCTCCTCTCTCATCGCGGATGCCGCGGTGACCTGGACCGTGTCGCTCGATGCTTGATGCCATCCAGCCACTTCAAACGGAGAAGCCATGTGTGATCGAGACGACTTCGACGAGTTGGACTACGCCCGGCGCGGTGCGCTGTCCCGGCGGCAATTCGGTTTCCTGTCCGTAGGCGCCGGAGTCGCCGCCCTCCTGGCACCACCGGCGGATGCGGCGCCCGTGACCGGCAGGTCGGTCGACATCCGTACACCCGCCGGAGTGTGCGATGCCTATTTCACGCATCCCGTGGGCGGGACGCACCCGGGGGTGCTCATGTGGCCGGACATCTTCGGACTGCGGCCGACGTTCCGGCACATGGCGGACCGGCTGGCCCAGTCAGGCTATGCGGTGCTGGTCGTCAATCCGTTCTATCGGATCAGAAAAGCCCCGACGTCGCCGCCGCATCCGGATTTCAACGATCCGGCCACGCGCACGGAGTTGATGGGGATGATGAACTCACTCACGCCACAGGCCACCGTGACCGATGCGCGCGCCTTCGTGCCCTGGATCAGGAATCAGCCGGCGGTCAGCCGGACGCGCAAGATGGCGAGCACCGGCTACTGCATGGGCGGACCTTTCACACTGCGAACCGCCGCGCAGTTCCCGGAGCACATCGGCGCCGGCGCAACCTTCCATGGCGCCGCGTTGGTGACGGATACGGCCGACAGCCCCCACCTGCTGATTCCGCGGATCAGAGCGCAATACCTCATGGCCATTGCCGAGAGCGACGACAAGAAGCAACCCGAGGCGAAGACGATCCTGCGCGATGCGTTTGCCAAAGCGCATCTACCGGCCGAGATCGCGGTCTACCCCGGCACGATCCATGGCTGGTGCGTGCCGGACTCCCAGGTCTATAACCACGATGAGGCCGAGAAGGCCTGGGGCCGGCAGCTGGTGCTGCTGAAGCGGGCGCTCGCCTAGGCGCCTCAATAGCGGTAAATCGCCGTGACGCCGAAAGTCCGCGGACGGAACGTCCACTGGCGCTGCAGCCGCGTCGCCGACTCGCAGGCCACGGTCGGCGTCGACCCGCAGGCTCCGGGATCGATCGACCAATCGTAGTTGGTGATCGCATCCGCATTCGTCAGGTTGTCGACGAAGCCCTCGAGACGCAGGCTGCCGAAGCGCATGCCGGCGCGCATCGACACGAAGTTCGTCGACGGCAGACCATAAAACAATAAGTCACCCTGCTGCGTCGACTGATCCTGCTGCGCCGTGAGCCATTTCGAGTGTTGACGGTATTCGTCGTCGACGCGGATGAAGGACGAACGGCCGAGCAGGTCGAAGTCATATTGCAGGCCGACCGACACGGTCAGCGGTGGAGACGCCTGGCCGTTGGTTCCCTCGCCACTCTCTCCGGTGATCGCATCCCCACTGCTCACGATCGGCGCGGCCTCCAAAGGCGATAGGCGTGCGTCGCGCACGTAGCGCGCATCCGTGTAGCCGGCCGTGATCTCGGCGGTGAAATGGTCGGTCAGGGCGATGTCGGCCTGCAGATCGGCGCCCTTGGCGACGGCCGTCCCCAGATTCGTGATGAACGAGATCTGACAGATCGGCGGCACCACCGTTTGCTGGATGTTGTTCCACCTGATGTAGTAGATGCTGGTCGCGAGGCGCACCCGGCCGCCCAAGTCGTTCTTGGCGCCGACCTCGAAGCTGTTCACGCTATCGGAGCTGTAGGTCTGCGGGGCGCCGCTGATGCCGAAATTCTGGAAATCCGTGGCGCACGCCGCGTACGGCACCGGGTTGTTGGCGCCACCCGGGCGAAAACCCTTCGCATAGGTCGCGTAATAGAGATTGTCGTTGTCGTATTGAAAGGCGAGGCTCACCTTCGGCGTGAACGCATTCTCCGATTGTCCGCCGGTGCCGGTGTGCGGCGGCAGGTACAACTGCGGGCCACCCGTCAGGGTATCGAATGAGAAGCGCGTGTGCGACTCGCGCGCGCCCACGGTGAGCTTCCATTGGCTGGTGAACGCATAGGTCCCCTGACCATACCAGGCATACTGCGTGTCCTTGGAGTGGGTCTGCAGGAAATACGAGTCGTCCGGGAAGCGCGGATCGTACAGGATCGGCTGATAGGGCGTCGTGCAGGCGCCGATGCTCGCATCGTAGTTGCAGAACACATCGCCGTAGGGGACCCCGAGATAGGCTTCCGTCAACTCATTGAGCAGCGGATCGTGGATCTGCTCGAGGTAGGTCTGGCGATCGTCGCTGAAAAAAAGACCGGTCGTCCAGCTGAGGGCGGCATTGGGATCGGTGGATTGCAGCCGCACTTCCTGCACGAAGTTCTGCTGCCCGTTACCGACCGAGGCGGGCGCGCGGTAGTCGGTCGCGCCGGCCGGCAGATGCACGCCGGCGCCGTCGAGCAGCAACGGTAAGCCGCTGGCCACGGAGGCGAACACCGCGCCGGACTGGTAGAAGCCGAGGTTGTAGATCGTGCCTTCGTAGCCGGTGGTATCGGTGCGATGGTAGTACGAGGTGTTGGAGATGAGCTCGAATGCGCCGAATTCACCCGTTATCTTGAGCGACGGCAGATAGAACTTGTCCGGCTCCTCGCGCCGGTCGGGATCGGCACTCACGAAGCGGCTCCGGCCCGGATCGGAGTAGAGCGGCCAGTAGTCGTCCGTATTGTTCTCGACCCGGCTCTGGTAATAGAAGTCCGGCCGCAGCTGCCAGCGGTCGCTCACCTTCCAGATCGCATCCAGCCGCGCCAGATAGGAATTGTCGAAGTTCGCGTTGTGCTCCACGCTCCCCAGCGTCACCGGATCGATCAGATCGATATAACCGCCGTCATGGCGGTACCAGACGGTGACGCGAACGCCGAGCTTGCCGTCGATGACCGGCATGCCTCCGGCGACACCGGCCTCGTAGCTCGGCGCGCCGCCTTGCGTGTCCGAAACCTCGTCGCGACTGTAAAGGCTGCTGTGAGTCAGACTGGGGGGCGTGGTGATGTAGCGCACCGTGCCGCCTTCCGAGCCGGCGCCGAACAGAGTGCCCTGCGGACCGCGCAGCACTTCAACGCGCTCCAAATCGAAGGTCTGTGGCAGGGCCTCGTCGGGATCGAATGCCAGCGCGCGCATCTGGATCGGCGTGTCATCGATGTAGATTCCCGTCGTACCCGCTCCGCCGGTGGAGGCGATGCCGCGGATGGCTATGTTGTTGGTGCCGGAATTGTCGATGTAGAGACCTGGGGTGAACCGTGCGACGTCCTGGATGTCCTTGATGCCACGCAGGTCCATGCTGGACTGGGTCAACGCCGTGACGCTCAGCGGGACCTTGCTGATCTCTTCGGCGCGCCGCGTCGCGGTGACGACGATCTGCTGCAGCTGCGGCCCGGTGTCGGGCTGCGTAGCGGCAGGATCGGCGGACTGCGCAGTCGCCATGATCGGCACCAGCAAGGCAGCGGCGAGGGCTGCGCGGATCATCAGGCCACCGCGTGATGCGCGGCGCGCCGGCCGATGGAGCGACTGGATACCGTGTCGAAGTTCGTGCATGCGCCTGACTCCCCCGCAATCTTCAGGAAAACCCCTCCGATCGGCCGCGGTACCGAGCCCGCCCCATCACCGCGGCGGCCGCCGCCGGTGACTCCCTTGGTTGTATCGATTAACAATACTTATACATCGGTCACTCTAGCGGATGCTTGCGGGAGGGTCAAATGCTACTATCGGTTACCGATACCATGGTATGCTGATCAACATGACGATCGCCAAGATTCCCACGGCCAGGCGATCCCGGGCGAAGCCGCGCAAGGAGGCCTCCGCCAGCCCGGCGGGCCTGCATGCACGCGCCCACAATCCGCTGTTCAACGATTCGGCGCAGAAGGCGCTCGCCGTCCTCGAGGCGTTCGGCCGCGGACGAAGAGTGCTGAAGCTCGCGGAAGCCGCGGAGGTGGCCGGGATCACCAAGGCGTCCGCGCAGCGCTGCATTTACACGCTGGAGGTGTTGGGATACTTGCGGCGCGACCGGCGCAGCACCGGCTGGGTGCTGACACCGCGCGCGCTCGGGCTCGCCCACGCCTATCTCTCGGGATATCACCTC
>Ga0134128_10005147_pt1 | contig 15881 bp, 13 predicted proteins | sample KB31754_FD_96462 | JGI IMG/M metagenome (GOLD analysis project Ga0134128, IMG submission 96462) | Terrestrial soil microbial communities with excess Nitrogen fertilizer from Kellogg Biological Station, Michigan, USA - KB3-175-4 | ecosystem: Environmental > Terrestrial > Soil > Unclassified ...
GTCTGGCATGGAAGCTGCACGATTTCGTTCGAGCTTCCGCTCGTCTGGCCGGCTGGCCAGGGAGGCGGACCGCAAGGTCCGAACAGGGGCTTTGAGCTTCAGGGGCATCCCACGGTTAGCTAGCCAACAGAGTCAAGAGAGGAAACCACCATGAAAACGATGCAGAAAGGCTTCACCCTGATCGAGTTGATGATCGTGGTCGCGATCATCGCCATCCTGGCCGCGATCGCCATCCCGGCCTATCAGGATTACGTGATTCGCTCGCAGGTGTCAGAAGGCCTGTCGCTGGCCGATGGCTCCAAGACCGCGGTCGCGGAGTTCTACAGCAATAATGGCAGAATGCCGACGAATAACGCTTCAGCCGGTCTAGCTACGGCTTCGTCGATCAGCGGTAACTACGTCAGTTCGTTGACGGTCGGCACCAGCGGCCTGATTACGGTGGCGTATGGCGGTCCCAAGGCCAACAAGGCGATCACCACTTCGTCCCAACTGCTGCTGTCGCCCATCACGAACAAAGGGAGCACGCAGTTCACTTGCAAGGCCGGCACAAGCATGCCGTCAAAGTATCTGCCGTCAGCTTGCCGTTGATAGCCAGCGTTTTTGCAAGATGAAAGAGGGCCGCGCAAGCGGCCCTTTTTTTTTGAAAATGTCCGATCATGTTCACGCGATGCTTTATGCTCGCGCCGACCATGGCTTGCCGTCGTAAATCGTGATTGCCAGAGAGTTCGTACGGCACGCCCGTGCGCGGCCGATGATCGCGCATGCCGCAGCATTGATTATGCTGCTGATCGTCGCTTGGCTCGTGTACCACCCGGGACTCTCCGGCGATTTCCTGTTCGACGATTTTGGTAATCTGCCGGCGATCGGCGCAACCGGTCCAATAGATCACTGGGCCACGTTCTGGCGCTACATCACTTCCGGTACTGCCGATCCGACTGGCAGACCGCTGACCTTGTTGTCATTTCTGATCGATTCCCGCGACTGGCCGGCCGGCCCGCGTACTTTCAAAATCACCAATGTCCTGCTGCATCTGTTGAATGGCGCATTGCTTTGCGGGGTATTGCTGAAACTGGGCCGCGCGCTTCGGCTCTCACCATTGCAAGCACGCATCGCATCCTTGTTCGGTGCCGGCGCCTGGCTGCTGCATCCGTTGCTGGTGTCGACCACGCTGTACATCGTGCAGCGCGAGGCAATGCTGCCGGCAACTTTCACCCTGCTCGGCATATTCGGCTGGATTGCATCGCGTGATGCGTTGACACGCGGAGATGTTGCACGCGGATTGAGCGGCATGGTGCTGGCCGCGTGGGGATGCACGCTGCTGGCTATGCTGAGCAAAGCTAATGGTGCATTGCTGCCGCTATTGCTGCTGCTGATCGAATGGATTGTGCCGGCATCCGATCAACCGGTATCGACCGCCGCTACGCAACGACTGCGCAAACGCGCCATTGCCGTTTTGCTGATTCTGCCAAGCGTGCTGTTGGCGCTATGGATGCTGTGGGCGATCCCGGCCGACGTTCGTGGCGCCGCGCAGATTCGCGACTGGACGGTCGGACAGCGCCTGCTGACTGAACCACGCGTGCTCGTAGATTACCTTCGCCTGTTGTTTGTCCCGCACGCGCATTCCAGCGGGCTGTTCAACGATGCGTTCCCAGTGTCGGTCGACTGGCTGCATCCGGTGACGACGCTGCCGAGCAGCGTGCTGGTACTGGCGCTGATCGGGGTCGCCTTCGCATTGCGTGGAAAATATCCGGCGATCGCGCTGGCACTGCTGTTCTACTTTGCCGCGCAATTGCTGGAAAGCACGTGGATTCCGCTGGAGCTTTACTACGAGCACCGCAATTATCTGCCGGCAATGCTGTTGTTCTGGCCGATAGGGATCGGGCTCGGCGCCCCCGGCGCGCTTCGCTGGCTGCGCAGTTTGGCGGCGACCGGCGTTTTGTGTTTCCTTGCTGTCCTCACCTTTCAGCGCACCTCATTGTGGGGCGACGGCTATCGTCAGGCGCATATCTGGGCGGCCATCAACCCGGATTCAGCCCGCGCCCAAACCAGTGCCGCGCAATACGATCTCGCCCACAATCGGCCGCGACTGGCTGCCGCGCGCCTGCGCAATGCACTGCCGGCGCATCCGCACGACCTGCAGATTGCGGTGAACCTGATTGGGGCCGAGTGCCGCTTGAATGCGCTGCGCCCGGCAACGCTGACGGCTGCGCGGCGCGCCCTGGGGACAACCAAGGTCGGCGGAGCGCTCGGATTCGATTGGTTCAACAGCTCCATTGCGATGGCAAAGCAGCGGACCTGCCCGGGTCTGGATTTCTCAGCGGTGCAGTCGCTGTTGGATGCCGCACATGACAACCCGAACTGGCGCGCGCTGCCCGGGAGACAACAGGATCTCGCCCATTTGCAAGGCATGCTGGACCTGGCGGACGGCGATCCTGGGCAAACCCTGCAATATTTCAATCGTGCACTTGCTTTCGAACCGCGTCCTGATACGGCGCTTGAACAAGCGGCGATCCTGGGCGCGGCTGGCTATCCGCGGCTTGGACTGGCGCACCTGGACTACTGGCGAACGCTGCCGCCGCCGCAAGAGCCCGCAACCGGCATGCCATGCATCCATTCATGGATATTGCGCGAACAGCATTACTGGCAACACGAATCCGAACGACTGCGCGCGACGCTGCATGCCGATGCCGCCGCGCAATCGGCTAGAGTGACCGCTCTCAAGGATAGTTGATCGCATGCGCCTCGGCTCCAAAACCACGACATTGCTTGTACTCGCGCTCGCCTTGCTGGTGACTGCGCTGGTGTACTTGCCGGGCCTGGCCGGCGGTTATGTATTCGATGATTTCCCCAACATCGTCGACAATGCCGGCATCCATGTCACCCATTCCACGCTCGCTGCGTGGGCCAACGCGGCATGGGCTTCCCCGGCCAGTGAACTGCAACGCCCGCTGGCATCTTTGACCTTCGCCGTCAATTGGTTCTTCGCCGGCGCTGACCCCGGTCCGATGAAGGCCGTCAATCTCGCCATCCATCTGCTCAACGGTCTTTTGCTGTACGCCATGTTGCGCCAACTGCTGCGCGCTTGGCGGATTCAACGTGGCGATGAGGCAATTGATGAGGCCGCCGCGCATCGACTCGCACTGCTCGTAGCCACAGGCTGGCTGCTGCTGCCGATCAACCTGATGGCGGTGTTGTACGTGGTGCAGCGCATGGAAAGCTTATGCCAAGTGTTCGTTCTGGCCGGCTTGTGGGCGTATCTAAGCGGCAGGTGCAGGATGTTGCTCGCCAAGGATGCGCGCGGTGAACGCTCCGGTTTTATCTTCGCGACGCTCGGGTTGGTACTCGGTACCGGTATCGGCTTGCTTTCGAAGGAGTCTGCGGTGCTGCTTCCGGTATACGCATTCCTGGTGGAATGCACACTGCTGGATTTCGCTTCCGCGAATACGCCGCGCGATCGGCGCATCGGCTGGCTGTATTTCTTTGTGCTATTCCTTCCGGCGGCGTTGGGGCTCAGCTGGTTGTTGCCGCACGTGTTAAGTGCCGCTAGCTGGGACGGCCGCAACTTCACGCTGGGCGAGCGCCTGCTGACCGAAGCACGCGTGCTAGTAAAGTATCTGCGCTGGACGGTGCTGCCCGATCCGTCCACCCTCAGCCTGTACCACGACGAGATGCCGCTCTCGAAAGGGCTGTTCACGCCGTGGACAACGTTGCCAGCAATCCTGCTTCTCACCGCGTTGCTGGGTGTGTCGGTCTGGTTGCGCAAACGCCGCCCACTGATCGCACTCGGCATTCTGTGGTTCTTCGCCGCACAGCTACTGACAGCGACGGTGATTCCGCTGGAGCTGGTATACGAGCATCGCAATTATTTCGCCTCGATCGGCGTGCTGCTGACGGTGTTCTCGCTCCTGCTCGGCTTGCGCAAATCGATCGCGCTGCCGATCGTGCGCGGCGCACTAGCGGGTGTGTTGCTGCTGTGGTGCGCGGGAGTAACCTACCTGCGCGCGCAGGACTGGTCGAATCCACTGCGTTTGGCATTGGCAGAAGCCAACCGCCATCCCAACTCGCCGCGCGCCAATTACGAAGCGGGACGGCTGCTTATCATCGCCACCGACTACGCACCCTCACCGGCGCTGGAAAAAGCCAAGCTCTATCTGCGTCGCGCAGGCATGACTCCCGGAGCATCCACGCTGCCCGAGCAGGCGCTGATCATGATCGCCACGCACGAACACAGCGCCGACGACATCGCGGTCTGGAACGAAATGATTACGAAATTGCGCGACCAGCCAACAACACAGGAAGATATTTCCGCATTGATTTCACTGACTCAGTGTCGCGTTAAGACTGATTGCCATTTCGATACCAGCCTTCTGCAACGCGCCTTCGAGGCCGCATTGTCGCGGCCCAATGCGATCGCGCGGCTGCACGCGGCCTATGCGGATTTCGCCAGTGATTTGTTGCACGATGACGCACTGGCCATTCGCGCCATGCGCGATGCCGTGCGCAAGGCGCCGAGCGAACCGGCCTATCGGGTTCAGCTCGCGCACTGGCTTGCCATCCATGGCTTGACCCAAGAAGCGGTGCAAGAGATTGACGCCTTGCGGCGGATGGACAGCCTGGGTCGACTGGATTCGCAGATAGCAACCTTGGAACTGCAGGCGGAGCGAGGCGGCCCGCCGTTGGCACACTGACAAATCGCATTTGATGACATCATGTGAAGCAGTAGCCGCGAGCGGCGAATCTCCGCAACGAACCGTCCGCGTAGCAAACTTCATGTTGGCATCCAGCAAGAGCCGCACCTATCCTCAGCACTGCCCGATCTTGCGGAATCTTCGATGAAACGCGCCCTGATATCTGGAATCACCGGTCAAGACGGTGCTTATCTGGCGGAATTCCTGCTTGCCAAAGGTTACGAGGTACACGGCATCAAGCGACGCTCGTCATCATTCAATACCGAGCGCATTGATCACCTTTACCAGGATCCGCACGATCCGGCTCGGCGCCTGTTTTTGCACTACGGCGATTTGACCGATGCCACCAACCTGATCCGCATCATCCAGCAGGTTCAGCCTGACGAGATCTATAACCTCGGCGCGCAGAGCCACGTTCAAGTTTCGTTCGAGACGCCGGAATACACCGCAAACGCGGATGCGCTGGGTGCATTGCGACTGCTGGAAGCGATCCGTATCCTCGGGCTGGAGAGCAAGGCACGGTTTTATCAGGCGTCCACATCCGAGCTGTACGGCAAAGTGCAGGAAACGCCCCAGTGTGAAACAACGCCGTTCTATCCACGCTCGCCCTATGGCGTAGCCAAACTGTATGCCTACTGGATAACCGTGAATTATCGGGAGTCCTATGGCATGTACGCATGCAATGGAATCTTGTTCAACCACGAATCGCCGATGCGCGGAGAAACCTTCGTCACCCGCAAGATCACGCGCGCACTCTCGCGCATCCATGCCGGACTCCAGGATTGCCTCTATCTCGGCAACCTGGACGCGCGCCGCGACTGGGGCCACGCGCGCGATTTCGTTGAAGCGCAATGGCTGATGCTGCAACAGGAGCAGCCCGAGGATTTCGTGATCGCAACCGGTATGCAGCACTCGGTGCGGGAATTCGTCGAACGCTCGGCCGCTGCGGTCGGCATCGGCATCGAATGGAAGGGCTCGGGTGCCGCACAATATGGCTTGATCGGCGATGCGCCGGCAGATTCCGCCGCGAAGCCGGGCCAGAAGATCGTGGCAATTGATCCACGCTACTTCCGCCCAGCGGAGGTGGACACATTGCTGGGCGATGCGAGCAAGGCACGTCGTCAGCTCGATTGGAAACCGCGCTGCGATTTCGATCAGCTGGTGCGGGAAATGATGACGGCCGATCTGGCCATCGCACGTCGCGACGCGCTGGTCAGCAACGCGGGCTATCCTTCCCTCAAGCACCACGAATAACCCGATGGATATTCATTCCCGCATTTATGTCGCCGGCCACCGTGGCCTGGTGGGTGCGGCGATCGTGCGCAGGCTCGAGGCGGAAGGTGCCGACAAGTTGCTGCTGCGCACCCACGCGGAGCTCGACCTTACACGGCAAGCTGATGTCGAGCAGTTCTTCGCCGAACGGCGCCCCGAATACGTGTTTCTCGCGGCAGCCAAGGTCGGCGGCATCCACGCCAACAATACTTATCCTGCAGAATTCATCCAGCAAAACCTCGCAATCCAGACCAACGTGATCCACAACGCGTGGAAGCACGGCACGAAGAAGCTGCTGTTCCTCGGCTCCTCGTGCATTTATCCACGGGACTGCCCACAACCGATCAAGGAGGAATACCTCCTCACTGGCCCGCTTGAGCCAACTAACGAGGCGTATGCAATCGCGAAGATTGCCGGCCTGAAAATGTGTCAGGCCTACCGGCGCCAGTACGGATTCGATGCGATCTGTGCGATGCCGACCAATCTCTACGGACCGGGCGACAATTATGACGCCCAGAATTCGCATGTCGTGGCCGCGCTGATCCGGCGCTTCCATGAAGCCAAGATTTCGGGCGCGAAGGAAGTGGTGATCTGGGGCACCGGAACGCCGCTGCGCGAGTTCCTGCACGTGGATGATCTGGCCGATGCGGTGGCGTTCCTGATGCATAGCTACAGCGAAGATGCACCCATCAACATCGGCTCCGGGCAGGAAGTGAGCATCCGGGAACTTGCCGCCTTGGTGGCGAAAACCGTCGGGTTCGAGGGTTCGCTCGCGTTCGACACATCCAAGCCTGACGGTACGTCGCGGAAAAGACTGGATTCCTTGCGGTTGGATGCACTGGGCTGGACTTCCCGCACAGGACTGAAGGAAGGCCTCGCCGGCTCTTATCGCTGGTTCGACGACTCCGAACGCGCCAGCGAACTGACACGCATCCCGCGATGAGTTTCGAACGCACCAAGGATTTGTATCGTTCCGTCAGAGCCTGGGTGCAGGGGCGCGATGCCCATGACCGCACGCTGGAACTGGTCGGCGCGACTCTTGCCGAACAGATGGCGCAGAAACAAGGTGTCCGCTCGCTACATGATGTCGAATTCCGCGTGTTCTCCCAGTTCGGGGACGATGGAATCATCCAATGGCTGATCAGGCAACTGCCGGATCTGCCAAAGCGCTTCGTGGAGTTCGGCGTCGAGGATTACTCGGAATCGAACACGCGGTTCTTGATGATCAATAACAACTGGCGCGGATTGGTGATGGACGGCTCTGCCGCCAACATCGCCCGACTGAGACGAAGGAAATGGTTCTGGCGCCACGATCTGACTGCTGAAGCACAGTTCCTCACGCGCGAAAACGTGGATTCCCTGATTGCCGGATGGCTCGATGGGGAGCCACTCGGGCTGCTGCACATCGACGTGGATGGAAATGAATACTGGTTATGGGAAGCGGTCCGTTGTGCATCGCCGGCAATCGCCATCCTTGAATATAACGCGCTGTTCGGCTGCGACCGCGCAATCACGATCCCCTACAGACCAGACTTCCGCAGGTTCGCCGCGCATTATTCCGGCCAGTATTTCGGCGCGTCGCTTGCCGCGCTTACGTCACTGGCGCAGAAGAAGGGCTATACGTTCCTGGGCTGCAATAGCGCTGGCAACAACGCCTATTACGTTCGCGATGACTTGCTCGCCGCGGAGCTGGCAGCGGTTTCGGCACGTGCCAGATTCGTGGAACCCGCGTTCCGGGAGAGCCGCGACAGCACTGGCAGACTCGATTACCTGTCCTATTCTGAGCGGCAAAAGCTGATCCGCGGACTACCTGTGGTGAATGTGTTGAGCGGCAAAAACGAGAATTTCTGATGGGCCTCGGCACGCCGCGCTCGCAGACAAACGGCTGGCGCGACTTCGTCGGAATCCGCGGCCGCAGTGTCCTCAATGCCAGCGCGTGGGGGCTGGTGGCAAAGCTTTGCGCGGCCGCGAACCTGCTGCTTTCGGTTCCATTCGTGCTGCGTGCGCTCGGCCAAGAGCAGTTCGGCGCGTGGGCCACACTGGTTTCGCTGGTCACTTTTGCAGGCTTCCTCGATTTCGGCTTTGGCAACGGCACGATGAACCTCGTGGCTGCTGCACAGGGGAGGAGCGAACGCTCGGCTGTCACCGAAATACTGCGCGAAGGTTGGCGCGTGTTGCTGGGCATCGCGGTCGCTATTGCGATCATCACAGCCGTCCTGCTTCCACTGCTTCCATGGAACCGCCTGCTCGGTTTGCCGGCAACGGAAGCGGCGGAAAGCCGGCTTGCGATCGCGGCCGTACTTTTTTCTGTTGCGGTTGCCGTGCCACTGAACTTGGCCACGCGTGCGCAACTCGGGCTCGGTCGCGGCGCGCGCGCGTTCCGCTGGCAGGCGGCCGGTCAGGCACTCGCCACAGTGGCGGTTATCGTGCTCGCCAATTTTCACGCGTCGCTGCCAGTACTCACCGCCGCCGCAGTCGGAACGCCGTTGCTGGGCGCCGCCGGCAACTCGCTCATGCTATGGCGAGAATATGCGAGCGAAGACGTCGCGTGGACGCAACGCGCGCGCCGCAAGGAAATCGCCGGCCGAATCCGACGCGAGGGCGTGCTGTTCTTCACCCTGCAAGTGGCCGCAGCGCTGGCCTTTTCCGCGGACCTGCCACTGGTCTCCGCATTGCGCGGGGCCGCGGAAGCAGGCACCTACGCGATCGTGCAGCGTCTATTCTCTGTTGTGCCCCTTTGTCTCTCGCTGGTATGGGCGCCGCTGTGGCCGATTTACCGGCAGGCTCTTGCAGCCGGCGACCATGCCTGGGTGATGCGCACCCTGCGGGGCTCGCTGGTAGCGGCGATTTTTTTTGCCTTGACGTTTGCACTGATCTTCGCGTTGGGCTTTCCGCTTATCGCCACATTTTGGATTCGGCATCCCCTGCCGATTGATCGCACCCTCCTCGCGGGGTTCGTCCTCTGGTGCGTCGTTGAAGCCGGCGCAACCGCCTTGTCCACACTGCTGAATGCGGCCAGTGTGATGCGCTTCCAGGTGATCACGTCCGTGATCTTTGCCACGGCCTGCTTCACGGGAAAGGCATTTGTGTTATCGCATGTCGGCATTGATGGCGTGCCGTGGATAACGGTCATAACCTGGTGTGCCGTCAATGCGACTGCATTCGCCCTGTTCGGGCGACGCGTTTTTACCGCGATCGCAGTGGCGCGCTATTGATCGCGTCACGCAGTATGCCGCGGCTCAAGCAACTCCGTCGGAGTGCATCGCTTCTTCGGCCAGTTTCCGGACCATCTCCGTAAATCCAATGCTCGGCCGCCAACCCGTTGCGTTGCGGAGCTTGCACGCATTGCCGCAAAGGATTTGCGGCTGACGATGAATGATGCCGGCGGATTCGACAATCCGCCCGGCCGTATCCACTCCGACGCATGAAGCCGCCACGTCGATCATCTCACTGACGCTGTGCGTTTCGCCGGTGGCCACGACGTAATCATCGGGCGGCGCGGTCTCAAGCATCGATTGCATTGCCCGCGTGTAGTCGGGCGCGTAGCCCCAGTCCACGCGCGCACCGAGGCTGCCGATTTCCAGCACCTCAGCTCTTTGCTGCCTGATCGCGAGCAAACCATCCACGATGCGGCGCGAGACGAACTGCGGCGGCCGCAATCGCGATTCATGATTGAAGAGAATGCCGCAGGATACGTGCATCCCGTGCACCCTCCGATAAAAGCCGGCGAGCATCATCGCGGAAGCCTTGGTGACCCCATAGATGCATTCAGGTCTGAATGGGGTGTCCTCATTCTGCGGGCTTGACGGCGCAGGGCCGAAAACGCGCGATGAGGACGCATAGAAGATACGCGCGGCAGGGTTGCTCTCTCTCGTCGCTTGCAGGAAGTGCGAGAACGCATGTACATGCGTCGCCCAGCTCGGTCCCCACACATTCACCTCGTTGGAATCCAGGTCCTGAGAGCTGTGATGGTATGCGGCAAGGAAATAAATTTGATCGGGACAAAAATTATCCACAAGACGCCGAACGGCATCGGCATCGTTGATGTCAGTGGGTACTGGACCATCCAGTCCGTCCTGGCGCGAGCGCGAGATACCGCCGAGCGCAAACCCTTGAGCCGCAAGCTGCTGCCACAGGATCCTGCCATCCTGCCCTGTATGGCCCACTATCAATGCCCGCGGCATCAGTCGCCCACGATTTCGATTTCGGGCAGCGGGAAGATCAGTTTCCCGCCCGCTGCAAGATAATCCCTCTCGCGTTCAACAATGCCGGCCTTGAAATGCCATGGCAGTACAAGGAAATAGTCGGGTCGCATGGCTTTCGCTTCGGCTTCCGAAATGATCGGGATCAAAGTCCCCGGCGCGTAGGCGCCGAACTTCTCCTGGTTCACCTCGGCGATAGCGGGGATTTCATCGGGTCCGAAGCGGCAGAACTGCAGGAGCACATTGCCCTTGGTCGAGGCTCCGTAGCCGAGCACGCGCTTGCCATCATTCACCAGTGACCACAACAGCCTCTGCAAATCCGAGCGATGCTTGAACACGCGATCCTCGAACTGCCGATAGGGCTTCGCCGAATCAAGCCCCCAATTGGTCTCTTGTTGCAATGTCCATTCGATTATCGAGTTTTCGCTCGTCAGATCGGAATTTTCGTGACACGCCGTAACCGCGATGCTGCCGCCATTGATGCTGTTCATCTGCACCTGGATGATTCGCAGGCCATGGGCGGCAAGCAAATCACGAATCACGCGCAATGAATAATATTCAAGGTGTTCGTGGCAAACGGTGTCGTACGCATTCGTCCGCAACATCGATGGCATGTAGCTCTGTTCGAAATGCCAGATGCCATTTGGCGCCAAGGCGCGCTCAATATCGGCAACGAATAAGCCGGGTTGTTCAAGATCATAGAACATGGCGATTGAGGTAATCACCTTCGCTTGCCGGCCGCCGGACGCCTTCAGGAAAGCGTCGGCAGAAAAGAAATCGGTGATGACTTCCACGTCGGAGGGATAGAACGACCGGAATTTCCCCGCTGTGGGATCCATTCCGATCCGCCTGAGGCGGGGAGTGGAGTAGGCCTTCAGTAGGGTGCCATCGTTACTCCCGATATCCAGCACCCAATCCCCGTCGCGTAACGGCATGCGTCGTTCCAGCCCTCGCACCTTTCCCTGCAGATGGGCGACCATCGAAGCGTTCAGTCCTGATCGATATCCGTAGTTGTCTCCATACATTTCGGCGAGACTGTAGGAATGTTTGAGCTGCAGCAGTCCGCTGTCGGGACACCAGACGAGTTCAAGCGGCCCGCGGGTGACCGGCTGATCGGGTCGGCGTGGGAACACCCCCGTCAAGCACTGTTCCCCAAGGTTGAGAACGGAGACGAGATGCGTGCTGCCGCTGATCCGGCAGCGTTCGATTTCCCGCACGGTGCCCCGAGTTGTATTCATCCGCAGATCCTTTCGTGGGTTTTCATCGGGCCCGAGCGGAAGGGGCCCTGGCAGCACCAACGGTACCGGAATGCCTTCTCAACCAGTTCGCAACATAGAACCGGCTCACCTTCATGTCGAGGAAATGCACATTGGCATCGCGGTAAGGCAATGAGCAGACCGCCAAACCGACGAGATTGGCGATCCAGCCAGGAAACCGGGCAATGCACCACGCCTTCGCTCGATCCAGGCTGCTCGAGGTACGGGGCCGTACCCAGCGCCGGTAGTCCTCGATGCCGTAGGTGCCCTTGGCGCGATAGAAAAACAAGCTCTTGGTGCTTCGCCAGGGTCGCAACGGGTAACACCGCTCACGCACTTCAAGAGGAATGCTCGCAAGTGCGCATACCAGTTCAGTCCAGCGAATCATTCGTATCTCGAACTCGCGCGGCCGCCACTGGGTGTTCCCGAAGCGGATCGCGATCAGTGGCGTGGCAAGTGCGATCGCGCCGTTCGGAAGAGCGTCCTGGAAGATCACCCCGACATGGATGAAGCAAGAACCGAAGAACGATTCGCGATCCCGCGATAGCCACAGGCTTCGGCGGATGACCACGGCACCGATGTAGCCCAGATAACCGGAAGTTTCCTCAAACAGGCGGTTGAACTCGGAAGGTCCGTACACACGATCTTGCGCAAATCGCAACCGGTTTCCGTCCAGCACTCTCGAGAAGTCGAAATTGCCCAGCTCCGCATTTACGATGATTAAATCGCGTCGGCGATCCACGGCTTGCAACACGGCAGCCATGGCGCCTGGCTTCAACAAATCATCATCCGACATTAGCCAGCAGTATTCTCCTCTCGCCAGACTGACCGCGGCGTCATAATCGCGATCAACACCCCCATTCCTTTCCTGGCGCTCGTACCGCAGTGTGGGGAACGACTGCTGCAGTCGCCTCACGACCGCAGTGGTATCGTCGGTGGACGCACCATCCAGAACCATGACTTCCACGTCCGCGGGACACTGTCCAAGGATGCTCTCCAACGTCTCGCCGATGAAGTCGGCGCGATTGCGGGTAGCGATGCAGACAGACAACCTGGGTTTCAAGGATCCACCGCTTTGCGAATGACACACCTGAATTGTCCAGCAGTAACGCAAGTTCCGCCACTGTTGGCGGGCAGAGTTCGCACAAGCACGGGGTCGACGCCGGATTGCGCTCGGGTAAGCCTGGAATATAGGGTGCGCCCGCGCCCCTTGCGCGAACGGCACGAAACGTGAGACTGACCTTCCTCTGCAAGCGACACCCGCAGCAGCGTGATTTGCTGGAGCGCCCGTACGGCCGCTTCCATCACCTGCCCGCCGGGCTTGCCGCGCTCGGTCACCAAGTACGGGTGCAGTTGTGCAGTTATCGAAACCTGCCGTCGGGATGCATCGAGCGAAATGGCGTGCTGTGGTCGAGCCACGATGTTCGTGGCTTGGGCGTTGGCGGATTGATGAAGGCGCTGGATGCAGAAACCGCGGTCTTCCGGCCAGACTGGATCATTGCCTGTTCCGACGCCTGGTACGGCGTGATCGGACGGCGACTCGCGAAGCACCATCGTGCGCGACTTGCAATCGACGCTTACGACAACTTCGAAGCATACATGCCTTGGAACCTGCCGCTGCACTGGGCATGGCGCCGAGCATTGCGCACGGCCGAGCTGGTCACCGCGGCGGGCCCGCAACTCGCGCAATTGCTGCAATCACACCGGCACGGCGAGGCACCGGCTGAAGTGCTGCCGATGGCGGCGGATCCAGAGTTCGTGCCGATGGACAAACTGGAATCCAGGGGCATCCTCGGGTTGCCGGAAACCGCGCCACTGATCGGCTATGTCGGGAGCTGGGCGCGCAATCGCGGCACTGACATGCTGCTGGATGCCTTCAGGCGCGCGCGCGCTGCCAAGCCGAATCTGCAGCTTGTGCTGAGCGGGCGACCGCCCGCGCATGCGCTCGCGGAGCCCGGTGTAACGGGGTTGGGTTACATTCCTGACGCGCGGCTGCCGGTACTACTCAATGCACTCGATGTGGTCTGCACCGTGACCGCGGATACCCGCTTCGGACGCTACAGTTACCCGGCGAAGCTTTGCGAAGCCATGGCCTGCGGTGTGCCTGTGGTTGCCACCGCCACCGAGCCGGTGCGCTGGATGCTGCGCGACTTGGATCGCCATCTGGTACCGGTCAACGATCCGGTTGCTTTTGCCGAACGTGTGCTCGACATGCTGGCCAGACCCGAAGCCGGTTACGGCGAAAGACCGGGGTGGCGGGAAGTTGCAGGTAGGCTGGATCGGCTGCTCCAGCTTCAAACGGACAATCGATAGATCAATGTTGGAATGATCCGCCGCAACGGTCTTAGCGCGCCGTCCGGAACCCGGCGCAGGATGCGCGTACTGGCCGAGTGCGGGCGCTCGATATCAAATGTCGCACGCATGGCTTCGACGCACAGATTGCGATAGCGGAATCCCGCACTCTTCAGCAGTTTCTCCAATTGCTTGAGTTGCAGCGGTTCGCAATCGTAATGCGCCCCCCTGCCCATCATGCGCAGATACGGTGTGCGCCATGCATGCGGCAACCAGCTCAGGAAGATCAGCTTGAAGTGAGGCTCAACCAGCATCCAGCGATTGGGCACGGCGAGGTATCCGATCCCTCCGGGTCTCAGCACGCGGCGCATTTCCTTCAGATGCGAAAGCTGCACGGCCGCATCTCCGACATGCTCGATTACATGGTTGGTCAGTACCACGTCGAAGCTCTGGTCCGGAAACGGCAGGCGAGTGTCGCGCACGAGTTGGAAGCGATAGCCTTCGGTAACCAGCCGGTTGTCGTGCACGTCCACCGCGTCTACCTCGTAGCGCAAATCGGGATGGGTGCCAAAAAAATGCGCGATCCCACCGGAACCCGTTCCGACCTCCAGCAGGCGAATGGGCTGGGAACTCGCCGGCAAATCGAGCAGCCGCTCGATTTTCAGGCCTTTCAGCCTGCGCGAGGGCAAATCGAGCACGGCATGCGGCTGGCGTTCCGGCGCATTGCCACTCATACCATTCCAGTGCTCGAACGTGCCGAGCCCGTGCTCGACAATTGCGCCACGATCCGTTTGCCGAATGCCGGCCAGGCGAAGCGCTCGGCGAAGGCGATGCAGCCCGCGCGTGATGGAGTCCCTTGGGTCAGCATCTGCAGCACGCCATCAGCGAATGCTCCGTAGTCCCCGGGCGGCACGAGGCGCCCGGATTGTCCCTCCGCCACCGCGTCCACCACACCGCCCGTGGCGAACGCAACGGTGGGCAGTCCATGGGCGGCGGCCTCCACGGCCACCATGCCAAAGCCTTCCGGATCACCAGCTATTTCGCGTATCGGAAACACGTGAACGCTTGCAGCTCGATAGGCGACATCGAGCGCTTCATCGGTGATTGTCCCCAGAAATTTCAGGTTTCCTGCCATCTCCATCTGCTTTGCCGCTTCACGAATGCTGGCCGGGGTTTGTGCCTGGGCGTGCAGCGCATCCTTGGGCGCGTCACCCACGATCAGCAACACTACGTTGGGATGCACGGCAGCAATCTTCGGCAGCGCCTTGGTTACGAATTCCCGCAACCCTTTGCGTGCACTCAGTCGCCCGACTGAAAGCAACAATGGCTTATCACCAAGATCGTACTCGGTCCGGAAACGCACAATGACCTCCGGGTTGGGCGACTCCTCCGGCAATGCCACACCCGGATGCACGATGCCGATTCTGGACTGATCCACACCGGCTTGTGCGGCAAGCGCCGCAGTCGCGCGGCTATTGGCGATCACCCGATCCATGCGCCTCAGCGCGGGCAGCCACATGCGTCTGTAGACGGGATTCGGCACTGTGAGATCGAGTCCATGCACGTATACCGCGGCTCGCGCGCCGGATGCGCGCGCGGCGATCAGCGACGGCAGGGCAGTCAAGCCGCTGCCAGCGAGAACCCAGCCAGGTCGCCAATGGCGCGCCTCTTTCAATGCGGTGATCTGCGCCGCGAGCAGGAATTTCCACAACGGGCGAAGCGGGACCTCTCGCACCCTGACGCCTGCGGGAGCCAATGCCGCCGAGCCGGCCGGCCCGATGATGCACACTTCGGCGCGTCGGGACAGCTCGTCCGCCATGTGCCAGTTCAGCCGCTCCATGCCACCTACGAGAGGCGGCAGATTGCGGGTGACCAGCAAGATGCGCGGCCGCGAACTTTCAATCATTGCGCTGGTAAGTGAGCGAGGTGATCTGCTCCGAAATCAATCCGATCAGGAACACGATCACCGCGGCCGCGAACAGCAACATGCTCATGTTGGTGAAACGGTGTTCGCTGATGTAGGTGTAGATGTAGTAACCCAGACCGAGGAGGAAAAACGTGCCGCTGGCCGGCACGAACAGTTTCAGCGGCGCGTACAGCGTGGCGATCTTGAAGATGATCAGCAGAAAGCGCACGCCGTCGCGCAAGGGGCGGATGTGGCTGCGGCCAAC
>Ga0134128_10005148_pt1 | contig 15879 bp, 17 predicted proteins | sample KB31754_FD_96462 | JGI IMG/M metagenome (GOLD analysis project Ga0134128, IMG submission 96462) | Terrestrial soil microbial communities with excess Nitrogen fertilizer from Kellogg Biological Station, Michigan, USA - KB3-175-4 | ecosystem: Environmental > Terrestrial > Soil > Unclassified ...
CAAAGGAAAAGGTCCGCTCAGCCCTGAACCGCGCGATCCGGAAGGACGGGCGTAATGTGGCGACCGCAAGTGACGGCGACTATCAATACGTATGGAATGTCCAAACCGCGCAAGACCAATCATGTCTCACCTCCTTGGCGTGCGGTTCACTCGGGGGCGTCCTTTCGGTTCACATTTCGCTTAATTCTTCTTTGAACCAACTACGACGGTTGTAGCAATCAGGCGAGAACGCTCATTGGCCGTTCTCGACATTCCGTCGGAACTGACCGCACGAGTACGATTCCCGCAGACGACAGGCCCTGCCGCGACCAAGGAGCCACTGCTTGCTTCCCCCTTTGCACCGCAAGGATGGTCATGCCTTGAGTCCGGTTCTTTGCTTCTCTGCCATAGAGGTCTCAAAAAGGACAGTGTAACTGGGAACAAAATTGGAATGGACGGTGTCCTTCATTTTGGTCAGGACCAGCTGAGTCGGATTGTTAAACATCGGTTTCACCCACGAGTCGGTTTATCCGCCACCCTCCACGCTTCAGCGGCGTCAGTGGCTCGGAAGCGCCGCGGCTTTGTGCGTGCAGGCTGCTGTACTGGAGGCAGCAACGGGGCATATTTTTGCCGCCCTTGTCCTAACACTGACCGGTTGGCTGTCGTGGACGTGGATATTTAGCAAGTATCGCGGATTCTCGCCGGAACAAACTCGCCGGGCACTCCTGAAGTCGACCATGTGCGTGCTCTTGAGTGCCGGCTTGTTGCTCTACCTGCGAGCCATCGGAGGTTCCGGTCGTTTCGGTTTCCCCTTCGGTCGGGCCTTGGCCCAGGTTCCCCAGCAGAGGCATGGCCCGAGGGATCAGAAGCGCTTGAACGGCAATACCCCAGACGTGAGCGATGCATACATGGGCATCTTATTGTGGCCGGAGAAACAGCATCGGACGAAGTTGATTGCACCGTCGCCTTTGTCGTTCGAGCAGCAGCTGTTCGGGAATAAGAAAGACAATCGGTTGATTATCCCCTTCGACGGCGTGTATTGGTTCTACAAAGCACCCGATATTCGACCACCTGCGACGTCCCGTGAAGCGCATGGCACCCCTGAAATGGTCAATATCCGCTCTACGGATCGCCGCCCACTCAGAATGGAGGCACACCAAAATCTCGGTACGACAATCAATCTCAATTGTTGCAGCAGGATTGAAATCGCCATTCGCAACGCGGATCGTTACCGCGAGTCGGTGTCCCTTGAACTACTGCTTAGCGATTCCGCATCATCTGACAAGCGATCCCAGTCTCTCGGACGGGCACGGGTCAGGTCGACCCGCCCGTGGAAGTTCTACGAGGACCGGCCACCAACTACTGAAACGCTTAGTTTTACTGTGCCAGCGAGTTCCGGAATCCGCCGCTTCGATGAAATCACCGTAGTATTTCGCCTCGATGCTGATCGGGCCGATGCCGGCGCGAAGATCGGGATTGATCACTTTACCCTGCTTCCACGTGGGCTGTGACAGAACTTTGAGTTCAGGCCCTGACTGCATCCCCACATCTAACGCTGCTGATTAGTTCAAGATAGTTCATGCCTCTGTTCGCCTTTTGGACGTCTCAATTAGCGGTCTGGAGATGGACCATCTTCGGGAGTGCACTCACCGTAGCAGCTGCAGAGCTACGTGACAGGAACAGCAGACATTCCTTCATGCACTGCTTCGTAGAGCGTGGGAAATGATTTGAACGCAGCCCAGGCTGGTTGGCCGACGAGGGCACGGAAACCTGCGTCGTGAGCGGCGTTGAAGTCTTCGAGGGAGGTCCACTGGGCAACATTTACGAATCGGAAGCGCGCATCAGGAGTGAGGGAACGATGAAGCTTGTGGCCAAGGTATCCAGTTTTGCCCCGCATGTACGCATTTACTTGCTGCCACAACGTGAAAAATTCCTCCTCACGCCCGCTGGGGATTTCGAAGCAGTTGATCAGGGTTATTGCCGACACGAGATTCTCCTTGTTCGCGATGCTATCACGGAATTTGTGCCTGCCATTTCAAGTAGGGCATCGACGATAGATCGAAGGTCAATGGTGTGCGATGGATCCTTTTGCCAACTTCAGGCAGCAGGCCTTCGCAAGCCGGCACATCAGAGAGCAGACTGTTCGCCATTGGTTCAATCCCTTGGCGCCTGCATCGGAAACAGCTAACCTCGTACGTGTCTGCGCGTCAAAGTCTTGAGGCTTCGCTTACGCTCATTCAGCCAAATGGTGTCTTCCTTCTTTGCCTCCTTGTCTTCTGCCTCGGCGACCAATCGCCAGGTAGGGCACCGGTAGCTGAGCGCAACTCGGGTCAGGTTGGTAGCCCCCCGCCGCCTGGGCGCTTGATTGACCTTGGAGGCTATCGACTACATCTGAACTGTGTGGGTACTAGGCCTGGGTCGGTGACGGTCGTGCTGTCGGCGGGAGCAGGCGACTTTTCAACAGATTGGTCCCTTGTGCAACCAGAGGTCTCGAAATTTACGCGTGTATGTTCGTATGACCGAAGTGGTGCGGCTTGGAGTGACCTAGGCCCGAAGCCAAGGACCATGATTCAGGAGGCCTTTGATGTTCGTCGCCTGCTGCTGCTGGCTGGAGAGCGGGGGCCGTATCTTCTTGTCGGCCAATCTCTAGGGGGCATGATTATGAGGGTTTTCCAAGAACGGTATCCCCAAGACGTTGCCGGCATTGTTCTTGTCGACGCCTACAGTGAAGATTCGCAACTGGGCATCAATGGAAAGTTGGAACGTGTGCGGCTGCAAGCAAAGCGCCGCCAAATTCCAGGACCCAGAACCAGTGTCGAGGAATCAGATCAGCTTACGCCGACAGAACGCGCTCAGATAAGAGAGTTTATCGATAAGTACGTTGGCACTCCAAAGATTGAGCCGCCCTTCGAGAAGCTGCCGGAGAATGCCCAGCGGGACCGCATTTGGGCTCTTGGGCAATTGACCTACTATGCATCCGATGATGATTACTTGGCAGAGATTTCCGCGAAGATGTATGCCGAGGATCAGAACAAACGGTTTTCCCTGGGCTCCATTCCTTTAATTGTCCTTACCAGAACAAAGTACGACTACCCGCCTGCATTGCGCGCGACCCTAACTAAGGAACACCAAGAGCAGCAGGCGCGAATGGCTAAATTGTCCACGCGCGGGAGACAGATTCTGGTTCCGAACTCTGGTCATCATATTCAGATTGATGCGCCCGGCGCGGTCGTAAACGCGATTCGGGCTCTATTTGAGACGGTAGCTAACAAACACTGAAGGTGGCTGGGTCGCCAGGACTTGGCGTAGGAAATTTCGGGATGGTTCGCTAGTGGTGCATTCGAATCCGCACGCATCAGCATTGTCCTTCAATGCCGATTACGGGTTTGCGAGGACGGCCTGTCAAAGGTGAATAGATAAGCTACTGGGACTCTTAGAGCAGCAGCCATGCGTTCGAGCTTTTCAAAGGAGGGAGCATTCCTCCCTCGCTCAATCAAGCTGAGAAAATCCACAGACATCCCTATCATCTCGGCAAAGTCCTCCTGACTCTTCCCCAGATCGTGTCGTATCTGGAGGACTCGCAAGCCGAATTGCTTTCGGAGGCTGTTCAAAATTAGCTTGCAACCTGCCGAAAGTCTGGCGTAATGTGATTCCGGGTACCACCGAATGAGATTACGGGTTTGCTCTGAATTACTTACTGCGACGTACCTGGGCGGGTTCATGGGCACGAATGAGTACAGCCCTAATAAGTAAGGAGCGAGAGATTTCTTCGAATCTCGCTGTTAAGGAGGCTTGGCCTACAAAGGCCTCTTTGTGACCTCGCAGTCGGCTGCAGAACCCATGGAAGCTTCCTTTACAATCCGGCTCTCAACTTTGGCACTAGAGGCGGAAGAAGAGGCTACAACTAAAACTGGTGTTCTCCCGGATCGCCTGGATGAAGTCTTATTGAGCGAAGTTGCGCTAGGCAGCAGGGAAGCGCTGTCGATCCTATTTCGTCGCTACGCCCGGTTGGTGCACACGGTCTCCGCGCGAATTTTGTGCGACAGCGTTGAGGCTGACGACCTGGCCCAGGAAGTCTTTCTTTACCTAGCGAGGAAGGCCTCCGACTACGACTCATCAAAGTGCTCTGCGCGATCCTGGATTGTTCAGGTGACCTACCATCGCGCCATCGATCGCCGCCGGTACCTGGATTCGCGGCACTTCTACAATCGTCTGGATCTCGATCACGCGAAGGACTTAGTTGCCCAAAGTTCGGGGGAAGGCGGAGATATCGAACCATTCGGCCAGGTGGTCGGAAATACGACCATAAAGGCACTTCTCGATACCCTGACTGAGGACCAACGCCATACTTTGAGCCTGCACTTTGTTGAGGGGTTCACATTCGCTGAGATCGCCGCCAAGCTGGATCAATCGGTGGGAAATGTTCGCAATCATTACTATCGTGGGTTAGAGAAGCTGCGGAAGCAGCTGTTCCCAGCTAAATTGCCGCGCCCCAACGGATATGGTAGAAAGTGACCGTAAAACCAGGAGCGATTTTGTCGCGCTCACCCCATGACGAATTCCTTGAGCTGTGTGCGGTGTCAACCGCCGGTCAGCTGACCCGGGAAGAACAGACGAGGCTAAGCCAGCACCTCGCGACTTGTTCCTCCTGCCGCGAAGTCATGAACCAGTACGAGTCGGTTGCTGGCGAGGCGGTGCTTGCTCTTTCCCACTCGCGGAACAGCACCCCAGCATGGTCGGAAGACCAAGCCGAAGATGCCCTATTCGCACGCCTGAAGATGGAAGACGAATTATCCGGGGCCGAGCCCGCGGCCGATCAGAACCCATTATCGAAATCATTTGACGGCCTTCCATTCGCTGCCACTCAGGCGAGCTGGCGAAATGTGGGGATCCTCTGCGCTGCCGGACTCATGCTTTTCATTGCTCTGGGAATATTGGCCTATCAGGTTGGCTCTCGTCATGGTGCTCAGGTCGTTTCCGTCTCTACCCAAAGACCGCGTGTCGATCTGACCGGCCTCGAACAGCAGTTAGCGGACGTCGGACATGAGCGCGATGGTTTGCGCTCGCAAATCGTAGAGCGTGATAAACAAATGGCGACACTACGCCGCGAACTGGATCGCCAGGTAGCCGAGTTGGGAAGAGTGCAGCTGGCTGAGCGCCAATTCGTCACCGATCTAGAAAGGGGACAATCTGGCAGGCAGGATCTCCTTCAACAGCGAACCGAATTAGCTCAGAAGCTGGAAACAGCAGAGGCCAAGAACCAAACGCTCCAGGACAGACTTGGCTTGCTCGAGCGTCAGTCTTCCCAGGACAAGCAGCAGGCTGGTGCACTCGAGGCACAGATCGCTGACTTGACACGCGTGCTTCGCGAGCGCGAAGCCACGATCGATCAGCAACAGGAGCTTTTGGCCCACGACCGAGACATTCGGGAGCTGATGGGTGCTCGCGATCTCTATGTGGCCGAGGTGTACGACGTCGAGCGGACCGGAGAGACCAAGAAGCCGTATGGGCGCGTCTTTTATACGAAGGGGAAATCGCTAATCTTTTATGCCTACGATCTCGATCAGCAGGCGGGAATAAAGAATGCGAGCAGTTTCCAGGCTTGGGGCCGGCGTGGACCTGACTGGCAAAAGGCACTCAACCTCGGAGTCTTCTATGTCGACAATGCCTCGAAGAAACGCTGGGTGCTGAGGTTCGACGATCCTAAGGCCTTGGCACAAATCGATGCTGTTTTTGTCACCGTCGAGCCCAACGGCGGTAGTCACAAACCGAGCAGCAGCAAGCCTCTATTGTTTGCTTATCTTCACATCGACCCCAATCATCCCTAGGTGGTCGAGGGACCGACCAACGATCTTCCCGCCGCCATTGACCTAAGAAAAATTGATACAAATCGGAGAGCGCTTCCGTAGACCGTTTGAGTCGCTGAATCGGTTTACGCCAGGAGCAGCCCGAGTGAGACAACTGTTTTCTTTCCAACTCTTATTCTTGAATATCCTCGTCGCTTCAGCAGCGATGGCTCAATCTCCTTACGGTACCATCAGCGGTTTGGTACTGGATCCGAGTGCGCGCCCCATTCCCCACGCAGAGATTCAAATCGTGAATGACGCTACTGGGGTGCGTTATTCCGGGGCTACCAATGAGGAAGGGATTTACGCCATCGCGACCCTTCCTCCTGGTCCCTACCGTTTGCAAGTGTCCAAGGCAGGTTTTAAGACTCTTATCAAGCCAGACATTGTCCTGAACGTGCAGGACGCACTTGCCATCAATTTCACTCTGCCGATAGGAGCGCTCTCTGAGACGGTGACGGTCGAGGGCGGAGCAGCGGTGGTGAATACCGAGTCGGCGGCGGTCAGCACAGTGGTGGATCGGCACTTCGCAGAAAATTTGCCAATGAACGGCAGAAGTTTCCAGACCCTGATCGAACTCACTCCGGGGGTGGTGCTGACAGCCTACGATAACCATGACAATGGACAGTTCAGCGTGAATGGGCAAAGGGCCGCGGCGAATTATTGGATGGTGGACGGGGTAGGAGCCAATGTTGGCATAGGCACGCACCTGTTTTCTGCCGGGAATGGTATCGGCGGTGCCGTACCAACGTTCAGTGTGCTTGGCGGCACGAACAGCCTGGTCTCGGTGGATGCGATGCAGGAATTTCGAATTCAGACGTCCACTTACGCGCCAGAGTTTGGACGGACTCCCGGAGGGCAGGTCTCGATCGTGACCCGTTCCGGGGTGAACCAATTCCATGCTACGGCATTCAACTATTTCCGCAACGACGTCCTTGATGCCAATGATTGGTTCGCCGATAGAAATGGATTGCCAAAGCCGCAGGAGAGGCAGAACGATTTCGGGGGCGTAGTCGGTGGGCCGATCGCGAGAGATCGCACCTTCTTCTTTTTCTCTTACGAGGGCCTCCGATTGCGGCTGCCGCAAGTTGGGCAACAGAGCGTTCCCGACCTAGCTGCCCGCCAAAACGCGACGGCCGCGATGCAGCCTTTTCTCAAGGCCTATCCATTGCCAACTCCTGGAGCAGTGGATGATCCGAACACCGGAATCGCGCAGTTCAATGCTTCTTACTCGAATCGTGCGACGCTCGATGCGTACAGTTTGCGGCTTGATCACAGATTCCACGACAAACTGTCGCTTTTCGGGCGCTACAGTTACTCTCCGTCAAGCTCGGTTGCCCGCGGCACTGGTAGCGGAAACCTTAGCTCGGTTGTTCCTGCAAAAATCACCACGCAAAGCGCAACGGCTGGCGGAACGTGGCTGCTCTCCCCCACCACATTCGATGATCTGCGTTTCAACTTCAGCAAAACTGTGAGCAGGAGCTTTGCCTATTTGGATGGCTTTGGAGGAGCCAGTCCTCTGAACGCTTTGCCGTTCCCGTCCGCTTTCTCAGACCGCAATAGCCAGCTTTTCTCCTACATTTTTTCGCTTCATGCGGCGGTGGCGCTCGGCCCACAGGGCGATAACGTGCAAAGGCAGATCAATTTGGTCGACACCGTTTCGATGCAAAAGGGCAGCCACGCTTTCAAGCTGGGCGGTGATTTTCGCCGGCTTACCCCAATCTTTGGCACTCCGGATTATGTACAGGAGCCATTGTTTCAAGATGTTGCTGCAGCCTCTGCAGGTGATTCAGTTCTAACGCTTGTGTTCTCTGGCCGAAGCGGTGACTTGCTCCTTCACAACCTTGGGCTCTATGCACAGGACACGTGGCGTGCAACCAGGAATCTGACGCTAACCTACGGGGTTCGTTGGGATCTCGATGCGGCTCCTTCGTCGAGCGTTCCGCTCCCTGCGGTGACGGGCTTCAATCTCCGAGATCTTTCTAATCTGGCTCTGGCCGCACCCGGAACGCCACCTTTCAAAACAACTTACGGAAATTTTGCGCCTCGCCTTGGAGTCGCATATCAGGTGGTCTCGAGCCAGAACTGGCCAACTGTCTTGCGGGGCGGATTTGGCGTCTTCTACGACATGGCAACTTCTGAAGTGGGAAATGCCGTGCAGTTCGGAGTCTATCCGTTTGGTGCGACCAACTACCTGTTTGGTGCCTCGTTTCCGTTGAGTGCCTCGGAGTCACAACCGCCGCCAATAAGTCCGGCCAGCTTGAGCTCCTCGACCTTGCTTTCCTTCGATCCTGCCCTCGAATTGCCCTACACGTCGCAGTGGAACCTTGCTCTCGAACAAGGCCTGGGACCTCAACAGACCCTCGGGATTTCCTACGTCGGCTCCGCGGGCAGACGTCTGCTGCAAACTCTCGATGTATTCTCCCCCAATGCGAATCTCGCGGAGGTGCAGCTGGTCACCAACGCAGCCACTTCAAACTACAACGCTCTCCAGATCCAGTTTCAGAGGAGACTCTCACGTAACCTTCAGGCGCTGGCTTCTTATACCTGGTCGCATTCGATTGATACCGCTTCTGCTGGCTCATTGTATGGCAACCAAGGGAATGACCTGGTGCCGGGGATCGATCCCAACCAAAATCGCGGACCGTCGGACTTCGATCTCCGACATGCGTTTTCCGCCGCGATTACCTATGGAATTCCGGTGGGCAGCCAAAATGGTGTTGTCCGTGCGATAGCCAGCGGCTGGTCGATCCAGAATGTCATACAGGCACGTTCGGCCCCGCCCGTTAACGTCAACGATTTCGATTTTACGGGGCTAGCCAGTGGCGCAACGACCGCTGTGAGGCCTGATGTGGTTCCAAATCAGCCATGGTACTTGTATGGATCTCAATATCCCGGAGGCAAGGCGCTCAATAGCGGTGCGTTTGTTGACCCTCCGCTCGATGCGAATGGCAATCCCTTGCGGCAAGGAAACCTTCCGCGGAATGCATTACGAGCCTTTGGCGCCGCGCAATGGGATTTCGCGGTTCATCGTGAGTTTCCGATTCGGGAGAGGGCAAAACTGGAATTCCGCGGGGAGATGTTTAACGTTCTCAATCATCCCAACTTTGCCCCGCCGGTCTCAGACCTGAGCGATCAGAGTCATTTCGGCCAATCCGTGCAAACCCTTGGCCATTTCTTGGCCGGTTCGAACATCGGGAGTGGAGGCTTCAATGCCCTCTATCAGATTGGTGGCTCCCGTTCCATTCAATTGGCATTGAAGTTGGAATTTTAGGCCTGCTCGAGGAGCCTTCTGTCGAAGGCCACTTTGCGCCCTACGAGAACACGTCTATGTCCTCTCGCCGACAAAATCACGCGTGCTACCGAAGCTGCTTCTGTCTATTGGTTGTTGCAGCCTATCTGAGTTCCATTGCCTGGGCTGAAACTCAGCCCATCAACGACAAGCACCCGTTCACGGTTCAGGACTCAATAGAGATCGCATACATCATTCATCCCGCAGCCTCGACCATCATCGAGATACGAGACGCTCAGCCCGTGGGGTCACCGATCTTTTCCCCTGATCGCAAGCATTTTCTCTTGATCACGCAACGTGGGATTCTGAGAGAAAATCATTTGGAGGCAACGATTTGGCTCTTCGATCAAAATGCTGTCGAGGACTACGTCACATCGAAGTCCTCCACAAAACCAGCGCCGCGGCCGATTGCCAGGTTTAGCGCGCCCGGGAACACCCCTGCGATTTCCGATGTCCGCTGGCTCGATTCGACTCAAGTGTCATTTCTCGCCAAGAACCGCAGCCCCTACCAACAGTTGTTTGTAGTAAGAATTGACGGAGGATCTGCCCGCGCCCTTACGCCCGACAATGAATATGTTTCAGCCTACGATATCAGCGGCAACGTAGTTGCCTATACCTCGTTGATTCCCCCGGAATCCGCAAAAGTTTCAGAAGAAGACGTCGTGGATGTGACTGGGAAGAACATTTATTCGTTGCTGTTTTCGCAGCCGAGAGCTATCGAGGATATTGACGAAGAACAGCTGCAGACCTACCCGAATGCGCTCCACGTTTTGCGCAACGGCAAAGAGGCGCCCCTTGCCTTCGGCTCGGGAAATGCTCGGCTCAGGCTGTTCATTCCAACTCTTTCGCTGTCGCCTGACGGGCGATGGCTGATCACGGTAGCCCCGGTTCGGCGGATTCCGAGCGAATGGGAAGACTACGAACCAAACTCAAAATGGGACGTGCTGCGTTTGCGTCCTGATAATGCCTACGCGGTTGCAGAGGAAAACCCTTGGAAGGCGTCGCAATATGTGCTGGTCGACCTTGAAACGGGCGATGTTTCCCCACTCGTCGATGCTCCCGCCGGCAGGGGGTTGATCTTTCTCGCGCCTACCAAAGCCTTCTGGTTCGAAGACAGCCGGCGAGCGATTCTCACCAACACGTTTCTTCCGGTTAAAAATCATGCCGAAAGAAAAGAACGAACCACATCCCCCGCCGTCGTGATGGCCAATATTGGGGAGAAGGCGCTACGGCCGATCTGTTTCTTACAACAGGTGCTGCCGCCCTCCGGCAGGTTTACCGTGGAGGATATTTCCTGGGACCCAGCGAATCACCATCTCACCATTCTCTACAACGGAAATTCTGGATCGAAAGTCCCCCAAAGCCAACACTATAGCTGGCAGCCTGATGACTCTTGGCAAACGGTAAGCTCGATCGACAGCTTTTCAGATGCAGTGAGTCTCTCAGTGGGGCAGGATCTCGACCATCCTCCTGTTCTTTCAGGAAGGGTGGCCAACCACGCGGAACAGGTTCTGATATGGGACCCAAATACTCAGCTTCACGGGATTATCCTGGGTAAGGTCTCGCGATACTCATGGCACGACAAGTTTGGAAACGAACGGCGAGGTCTGCTGGCCTTGCCTCCTGATTACGATCCGCGAGTACGATACCCGCTCGTCATTCAACCCTACGGTTACGATCCGGATCGGTTTTTCGCGGACGGTGCCTTTACCACAGGTTATGGCGGGAGGGCTCTTGTGGCCAAAGGCATCGTTGTCCTTCAGATGGAGACCCTCATGACGCATTACCGTTTCCCGGATGAAGGGTCGTTCCAGGTCGAGGGGTTCAATTCAGCGATCAATCAGTTGGCGGAAGACGGATTCATCGACCGCCGGCATGTCGGAATTCTCGGTTTTAGCTACACCTGTTTTCACGTGCTACAGGCGATCACCCATCAGCCAGATCTCTTTGAAGCGGCCTTGATCACCGATGGCGTAAACACAAGCTACATGCAATATCTTTTGGCGACCGATCACGGGGTCGTGCAAGAGCAATTTGAGCAAACCATCGGCGCAAAACCGTTCGGGCGCGGCTTGCTGCAGTGGTATGGATCTTCCCCGGGGTTCAACTTCGATATGACGCGCACCCCCTTACTCATTTCCGCGTTGGAGAGAGGGCAGCTTCTAGAACAATGGGAGAACTATTCCTGTCTGCGCAAGCTGCACAAGCCAGTCGACATGGTATGGCTCAGAAAGGAGAACGCGCCCCACATCCTGGTGCAGCCCGCACAGCGCTATCTTTCTCAGCAGATGACAGTCGATTGGTTTTGCTTTTGGCTGAAAGGCTTTGAAGACCCCGATCCGGCAAGAGCAGAGCAGTACAGGCGCTGGCGCGAGCTCAGAAAATTGCGGGACGGAGACCGAGGCAGCGCCACGCTGGAGAACAACTGACCAACAAGACAGACGGAAACTTCAACTGTTTCTTCGATAAGGGCACCGCAAGTTGGTCAGACGCGGTCAGATCCCGAGCGACTTGCACGAACGAGCTGCAAAACTGCAGCAGCCCGCGTTGGGCGAGCTGCTCCCCGACCGTTCTACTCTGAGTGAATCTCTCCTCAGCCGCGAAACCCTACCTCGCCATCCGAGCATCCTAGATTTCGGTTCAAATCCCACAATCTCTCATCTTAAGGAGGAGCAATGACGGAACGGAATATTACTTTGCCGGAAATGATTCTTTGGACCGGGACGCGCGTCGCCCTTGGCGCAGGCATAGGTATGTTGATCTCAAGGGGGCTTAGCAGGGACGCCGCGAAGGCGGCGGGACTAGCTCTGGCGGTCCTCGGAGGGTTCACCACGATTCCGCTGGCGATCTCCATCTGGGAGAAGAAGAATGTGACCCGTCCTGAAATCCGGTCAGTCGCATAACTGTCGCCGGCAGGCGATGACAATTCAATAAACCAATCAAAGGATTGGGGCCGCCCTTATGTCACCGGAGCGCGGTCGGCCGCGGAGGCATGCAAAATGGCAGGCGGAGCGATGGTGTGCTCCGCCTGCTTGGCTTCCGGCGCAGGGTGGCATGTCACGCGGTGAAGTCTCGGGCTGCCCCAATCGTGGGGCTACAACTTTTTGGCCATTTACATTCATGCGCCCTCATTTTCTACTTTTGAAGGCAGTGAGCGAAGCGCGTTTGAACAACAGGAGCACCGCGATGAAGGATGCTTACGAAGTTCTGTATCAGAAGGAGGCAGACTTGGCTCGTGTCCGCCAAGAGGTAGAGAGCCTTAGGATTGCGGCGTCCCTGCTAACCGATGATGCATCTGAGGAGGACTCAGGCCCAAGCTCAAGTAGGCGGTCGCCGATGTCCGCTAGCGAAGCGGCAGTCGTGGCTCACCCAGAGTCCGCTGCAACCGGAACCGACGGGCCCGCGATTCTGCATGAAACCGGTTTTTGGCACTCCCTGAAGGGCAGACGGCGTTAGCCTTCGATTAGGCTCCCCAGCGTTCAATGCCGTATTTATCTTGAAGGAATCGTTGCAATGCGCTTGGCAGCGCCTGGCTCAACTCTTGCCAAGTGAGCACCTGGCACCTGGTTCTCAGGTCTGAAGCCTTGACGCACCTCATGATCGCGTACCAGGCTTCCATCAGATCAGGACGACGGGCATCCAAAAGAACGCAGAGCGAGAGCCCGAGCGCGTGCGCCGCGAGCACGTTCCGAATGAGCTGATAGGAAACGTACTGTCCTCTAGCCTGGGGAAGCATGTTTCTATCGAATACCTGGTGCAGATCCCGGTATGCCTCAACCGCCTCGACGGCCCTGGTCTGAAAGTCGGACTCCGTCAGCTTTGATTCCACCAGCAAGTTCCCTAGTTTCATATCGACTTCGGTGCGGTCGGTGAGGCCGTTTGCGAGCGGAACGCGTGCGCGGAAGCCGAAGATTGGAGATTCTCCAATTTGCACATTGAGGGTGGAACACAGGAGGGGCTGGTTCAATGTGCGCGGATGGCAGAATACATTCATCAGCAGCGCATCCGAACTCGTGCAGGAGTCCAGTTCTCTCCAGCGGTGGTCGCCCTTGGGTAGGCAATCACCCGCGCTCGGGTGAACTTTGTCGAGGCGGTGTGCCCAGGCGGGATTGTGGCGAATGGCGCGATAGCTGGCGTTCAGGAAATTGCCGTGCTTCTGGTCCCCTGGCTCATACACCACCACCCCGCTCGCTCCATAACCGCAAACGTGACGAAGCCCGCAGGAACGCGCATACACCAAGTTCCGAGCGATGACATCTTGCCGAAGCTGAAATGCGTAAGAGATCAAGCAACCCACCTTCAGCGCCAATGCCAATTGCGCAGAATCTTCCATGCCGTCACGAGCTGCTGAATGGCGCGGGCGGTCGGCTTCCGCTCGGGAGCACATTCCTTGTGGGCATCGCGGTAGAAGTTCAGCACGCTGGGAGTACTGAGTAGCGACAGATTGCGGCGTAGCTCGTCAACTTCTTCTCGGGTGAGACTCTTATCTTGTTGATCGGAATCGGGAGGGCAGGACATAGCGGGAGAAATTGTAGCACTTTCGCCTATTATTCGCCCTTTGGAAATTCTAGCTAACCCCGAATAGGCCCGGTTGCTCTTGTGGCGGCGCGACAGGCCGCGAACAGTCCTCGTCGTCATTGGCAACGTGGTTGATCCGGCTGCTCACGGGATAGCTGCGCATTTGGACCGCGTCGTAGGGAGTGAGCAGGTCTGACACCGCGTCTGCGTTCTTCATTCCGGGGTCGAGCCAGAGGTCATAACTATGAGGGTCGAGGATTACAGGCATTCGGTCATGGACGGCAGAGGTAACTTGGTTGGGAGTGGTAGTCAGAATCGAGCAAGTCCTGAGCCTCACCCCGCTTGCATCTATCCACTGGTCCCAAACTGCCGCGAAGGCGAATAGCGCCCCATCGTTGACCTCAAAGCAGTATGGCTGCTTGGAGCTTCCAGTTCGCTTCCATTCGTAGAAGCCGTCGGCAGGGATCAAGCATCTCCGGTACTTGAGAGCGTCTGCGAAGGCAGGTTTCGTCTTTGCTGTTTCCGATCTGGCGTTGATCAGGCTCGCCGCGCCGGATGCGTCCCTCGCCCAGGATGGGACGAGTCCCCAGCGCATCAGCGAGATCTCACGGATTGGCTCTTCAGCGTTCTGGCGAATGACCGCGACGGGCTGTGTAGGCGCAATGTTGTAGCGGGGTTCCCAGTCTTCGACATCGGAAAGGCTCTCGAAATGCTCCAGTACAACCTGCTTTCTTCGTGACAGCCGGAACCGTCCACACATGGGGAGATTATGGCAGAAAGCCATGGGTCGGATAAGGCCTGGGCAATGGATGTTGGGATCTATTGCGAGCAGCCCCGTCCATGGAGCTGTACCAGCGCCAAGGGACTAAAGGCACCTATCGGCCTGCAAACCCTGTTTCCCGTTCGGCATCCATGTGGCTGTGCCGCCTCGTTATCCGGCTTGAGGGGAGTCCCTAATGTCGACTCGCTGGTTGTTTCTTGCTGTTCTGGTGTTGTTCTTTAGCGCCCACCGAAACTTGGCCGCGCAGACTTGCACTGCCGGCAGCATCGATCCTTCCGTCACTATTTGCATGCCCCAGAATGGCAGCGCTCTGAACTCTCCGATTCACCTGCAGATCGCCACGAATGATTCGGTCCAGGTCGATATGCTGCAGGTTTGGTACAACGGCGTCAAAAGATGGGAAAACCCTGTCAGCTCTGCTGATATCTTCCTCACTACCGGAAACGGCGGCCCATACCGGATCACCGCGCTAGCCCACGACGTATCCGGACGCTGGTTCAAGGCAGTCGTGAACATCGACGTGACCGGCGAAGTCTATGTCTGCACCCCGGCACAAACCGCGAATCAAAGTCCCCGCTCGGTTGTCATCTGCCAACCCACAGATGGAGAGATACACTTTTCGCCAGTCCACTTGACTTGGTTTGCCTTGGCCGCGCCTGGCGAGCAACCAACTTCAGTGCAGATTTTTGTGGATGGCAAAAGTGTCTTTCAGACGCCACCCGCTTTATCGAACGGGTTTCCCTTGCCACAGACCTATCTGCCCATGGCCATCGGACGTCACCGCCTTTCGGTTCAAGCCTACGATAGCCAGGGTGCATTCAAATCGACCATCTATATGAAGGTAGACAGGATCTACCAGGGTTGCGCTCCGCCGGCGATCCTGCCCGCCATGGTGGTGTGCAGTTTGACCAACGGTCAGACTGTAAACGGGGTCATCACCGTAAAAGCGAGCGCGGGTGCATCCACGGGAATCAAAAAATTTGTAGAGATCTTGGATGGTACTCAGGTCCTTAACACGAATCACGCCTGGTTAGACAACGGTCTGAGCGTGAGTACTGGTCCACATACGCTGGTTCTGCAAGCCACAACCAACTCAGGTGCGCAGCTTCAGCAGACTTTCAACATTACTTCACAGTAAACAGTAGGTTGAAAGTCGTAATTAGGCTGTAAACAGAATGTCCGCCCTCTTGTACTCATTTTGAGCTGAGTACACGCGCCCACACATCGAATGACGTTGACGGCGGGGCGAAAAAGTAACACGCTGGTAGAAAAGATTGGGAGAACTCCCAGATGATCAACGGGAATTCAATCACTCTCTCGGATTCACCTGAATGCTGGCCGGTTTTGCGGTTGGCTGATTGGCACGACACCTATGCCACGCTTCACATGTGGACTCAGATCGTCGGCAAGGTCCGGCTCGAACTGACGGCCAAGGTTAACCACTGGTGGAACGTGCCGCTCTA
>Ga0134128_10005149_pt1 | contig 15872 bp, 14 predicted proteins | sample KB31754_FD_96462 | JGI IMG/M metagenome (GOLD analysis project Ga0134128, IMG submission 96462) | Terrestrial soil microbial communities with excess Nitrogen fertilizer from Kellogg Biological Station, Michigan, USA - KB3-175-4 | ecosystem: Environmental > Terrestrial > Soil > Unclassified ...
CTTCAAAACGGAACGCGAAAGAGTCACGTTGCTCCGCCGGTAATTGAGTGACCGCGCGCCATAGCCACGCCAGCAGTTCCTTCGCTTCCACATGAGACTCACCCGACTCAGTATTAACGGATAAATTCGCGTTCCACCTTGCTTCGGCGTGCTCGGTCAACGACTCAATCCGATCGTCTTTTATCTTCAGTAAGTAGCCAACCATTCGGACCAATAGATCAACTTCAATCGGGCCTCCAATCCAGTCAAAAAGTTCGGCGACGATTTGTGACAACGGAGCGACTCGTACATCTTCATCGGAAAAGCGTGCTGATTTAAATGCTTCCAGTTTTATTTCAATGTCGCGAGATTCCTGGTCTGAAAACGTACTCTTTCCGGTGTTTCGCCAAGTTACAAAGCCGCAAAGTATCTCATCATTGTGCATCCACGAAACGAAGTCCTCATGCCTTCGAAGGAGATCTCGCACGCTGGTATTCAACCGTGAGCGCGTTGGCGATTTGTCACGGAGGATGTCGATACAAATGTTTGAAGTAAGACGTGCGACATATGCTTTGAAGTTTTCTATACCTGCGGAGTTTGATGACGCTTGAAGCTGATTGAGTACCTGGACTACACGTGTTATTGCTTCTTGGTAAAGATCCTCCGCGTCTTGATTGTTTTTATTGATACCTTGGCCGCTGACGTAAAAGCTAAATTTTCGCCGAAGCACTTTCCGAATCAAAGGCGCGGCATGATGCGTGAGGAGTTCGTCGAGATGCTGTTCGCGTTCTCGCTCATTATCAGCAGTAAGATATGGAACTAGCACCTTATCCATGTGGTCCACCGATCGAAGGTACAGATCTGTGACATCAGCAAGTCACTGCTGAATGGTCCAGACCCTTGCCTTTTCAAAAACAGTGGGGAGATTTTTCGTGGCACCTGGGAGCGTGATGCAGTCGAGTAACGCGAGTCAACTCAACTCACTTGCGTCGCTTCGAACGAGGTCGAATTCTGGGCTCGTACTTAACAGTGCCTGGAAGTTTTGTGGGGAGCTCCGAACTATCGTCAATGATTGTCTCGACGTGCACGCCGGCGAGGCGTGCGTATTCCAAAAGAACGATGAGCGTAGGCTCATTCTTCCCTAATTCATAGTCTGAAATCCTGGTGTACGGAATGTCTTCCTCGACTCCTAAACTCTTGTGGAGTTCCGTCTGCGAAAGACCAAGCGTGATTCGAATTTTTCTGAGTTTCTCGGCGAGCCGTTCCGGCCGTGGACGTGCGTGGCCCATCAGCCGCGACCTCCTTGGGAGAAGGAAGTCCCGCTGACCGGTCTATCCGTTGTTACGGATAGTAAGCAGCTGTAGTAATGGTTCGCCGTGAGTATTAATCGTTCATACTCAGCAGCGATGATCATGCCTCGTCATTACATTGGCGAGCGAAGTGTGCACGATGCAGGGAATTTCAAAGAATTCTTTGGTTCTAAGGATAGCAGAGACCCGACATCCGGATCATCTGCAGATCTGGATCTTTCTGCGTTTGGTGTACGCTCGGAGGCGGTCAATATGTTCTTGATACAGAAGCCGGTTAACCCGAAATCAACTCCTGTGGCCAGAGTAATCCAGCGAAATGAAACAACTTGACTGATATCTTTGCCGTTGGTATACGGAACGCGGGAAAAGATTTTTCTTTTGTACCGAAGATATTTGCCCGTTTCACATACTATGAAAAGCTTCACCAACAAATTCATTGCGTTCGTTGACATTCTCGGTTTCAAAAACATCGTTTCTGACGCGGAGAAAGGTGTGGGATTCGACCTGGAACATATCCTCTCCCTCGTTTCATATCTCGGCACGGGTAAAGAACGCGAAAGTTTCGAGAAGAGTGGTCCAATTTGTTGTCCGGGTGCGCCGTACGTCGAACGGCACTTGGACTTTCGCGTAACACAGATTTCTGATTGTGTGATCGTTTCATCGGAGGTTTCTCCTGCTGGCATCATCAACCTAGTAAGCCACTGCTGGGGCGCCGCAATTCAGTTACTACACGCGGGAGTGATGTGCCGCGGCTACATTAAAAGCGGCACGATATATCACACTGATACTCAGGTAATCGGCTCCGGTTATCAGGACGCGTATGCGGCTGAAGGAGGAGTTACTGCGTTCAAGCGCGAAGCTGACGAACGTGGCACACCGTACATCGAAGTTGATCCCGAGGTGACTGCATACATCGACGCCCAGCAGGACGCATGTGTGAAGGAGATGTTTTCACGAATGGCTAAGCGTGAGGGGCCTACGGCAGCTCTATTCCCATTTCAAATACTCTCGCATTCATTCCTCATCTCAGGCTTCGGCCACAAGTTCGACGCCGACCGTGAACGCCAGTCCAATCAGAACATGCGAACGATTATTAACACGGTCAAGGAGCGCGTGCGGTCGCTAGTCGACACCACTAATGTGAGGGCAGTAACGAAAGCCGCTCACTACCTGTCTGCGCTCGACGCGCAACTTGAAGTTTGTGACAGGACAGACGAATTTATTGACGAGCTTCAGCAGCCGATTGGCGGACGTCGCGTGAGTGATTTGTAAGTCCACTTCATGCATTAAATTATCGGGCCTTGCCAATTATGTCCGAAGATCACATAAAAGAACTGCGGGATATTGCCTTTCGGAAGATCGGACGCAATTTGGTCAACTTCCAGCAGTTCGAACGAGCGCTGAAGCTCATCATTGTCCGAAGCAATCTTCGAGGGTATGCATCAGAAGCGGCAAAGATCGTTCGGGACAAGGATAAAAATATCGAGCGTAAGCCACTCGGCTGGCTAGTGAAGAACTTCTTCGAAACTCTCTACTCGGATCACTCGTCCCATGATGGACCAGCCCATGAACGCGACGAGCCGTGGATGTCAATCTCCCTAAGAGTTAAGTCAAACAAAGAGTCAATTCGGCATCGAAGACGTCAACTCCGCGAACTCGTCAAAGAGAGAAACCTGCTGGTTCATCGGTTGTTGCTCGACTTCGATCCAGAGTCAGCTGAGAGCTGCGAGAAACTTATTTGTCTACTCGACGAACAAGTCGATCGGATGGAGCCTCAGTACGAGTCCCTCAGGAGCATCATTGGAGACATGCAGGCCGCGCAGCAAGAGATTTTGAAGCTGTTGGAGGCCGAGTTGCGCGAATCTGTGCGGGAAGAAGGAGATGCCGTTTAACCCGCTACGAGTGTTAGACAAACGCTGTCCAACCAGATATCAGAACTACCACGCGCAACCTGCCTTATTGTGTTCAATGTAACGTTGCTGCCAGTACCAAAATAGACGTCGCTTTTTACATACATTTACCGCGTTGCTTATTACAACAACCGTGATCTAGTCGAGTTAGAGAATAAAGCATTCAAAATCTGCTTTAGGCCATTATCACGCCTATTCCTAATCCTTTTACCTACCGAGAGCATTTACAGCAGCGTGGCACATTGATTGACATTGGACTACAACACCAGTGACGGATTTCTCGATATAAATGAATGTGTTAGGTATACAACGTTATGAGCGCCATGGATACAAAGGGATTTAGCAATGCCTTGGACGAGCATATTCGAAGCATTTCTAAGCGGGTGATCGAAGAGGAATTTGCGAAGCACCCAACCGGTGAAGGATTCGTTACAGTAGATCCGGAAGCGATAAAGCTACAACACTGTCTCCAGCGGATAATGTGCAAAGAGTTTATCTCAGCTAAAGAAGCCGCTGTACTACTCAACTGTTCAGAACGCCACATTCACAATCTTGTCGATAGAGCTCGTCGGCAAATCGGTGACAACCCGATACCATTTCGGAAGGTCGGTGAAGTTACCACGTTTCTTCGAACTGAACTCCTCGAATGGACCAAAGGACGATCAAGTAATCATCTGAGAGCGGTCAGCTAAATGCTGAAAACAATTATCAGCCGACAATGGTATATTTGTGTCGCTCAAACGGCTGTCATCCGCAAGGAGGACAACCATGTCAGTTGATAATCGCGGCACAACGGACGTGCCTCGTTGGTATTACAGTTTCATGATTCGGGGTGTGAGATATTTCGGTTCGATCCCCGAAGCACGAACGAAAGCCGAAGCTTTAAAAGTTGAGGCAATGAAGCGTCTCGAGGTCTACGAAGGGCGCTATGGAAAGGAACCAGGGGTAAAGGATTTCTGCGAGTTTGTCGATCAGGTTTACATGGAATACGCCAAGAGCAACAAGGCAACGTGGAAACATGATCTGTTCAGAAGTGAAACGTTAAGGGAGCATTTTGGAGGGCTGCGTTTTCGGGATATCACACCAAGGTCGGTCGAGAAATTCATTCTCGGCAGGCTCGACAGCGACAGCCGTCGCAAATCAAAGCGCAGTCCTGTAAGTGTTCACAAGGAGTTCAGTCTTCTCTCATCGATCTTCAACATGGCAATGCGGGAAGAAGTTGCTGCATGTAACCCATGTTTGAAGATCAGCAAAAAAGTTAGGGAGAAGATCCCGGCCAGAAACAAACGCGATCGGTTCATGTCGCTTGAAGAAGAGGACAAGCTATTTAATTTGGGACTCGTTGGTTCGCGTGCCCATTTTCGACCGATCGTCCGACTCGGTGTTCACCTTGGAGCCAGACTTGGCGAACTCATGGCAATCAAACGGACCGACATCAACCTCAGTACGAAGCCTTTCTCCGTGAAGTTGAGAAGCAAAGGACAGGACGTGAAGGTTGAGGTGAGACCAAATCACGTGTTGATTCCCAAGAGCAAGAATGGGAAGCCGCGAACGATTCCTTTGAGCAATGTAGCAAAGGACATTTTCGCGGACCTTCTCGGCGATGAAGCAGGGTTCGACTACGTGTTCGCAAATCCTGACACCGGTCGGCCGTACACGAATGTTGGTAAGGCGTTCGGGGCGGCATGCAGGGAAGCGGGAATTCAGGATCTGACCTTCCACGATTTGCGGCACACGTTCGCTTCACGACTAAGAGAAGCTGGTGTCGACGCAATTACGAGAAGGGATCTCCTGGGACACAGCACTGTAGAAATGAGCGACGACTACACGCACTCATCAGCAGAGTCAAGACTACGTGCAGTGCAGTCGATTGCTGATTACCGCAAGCAGGATTACAGCAACTTTACAACAAATCAGGATTCGGAGACTTCTGTTCGGATCGCGAGTTAGTTGTAAGTCTTTGAAAATAAAGCCGGAAGGTTGGTAGCGGGGGGCGGGATCGAACCGCCGACCTTGGGGTTATGAATCCCACGCTCTAACCATCTGAGCTACCCCGCCATGCCGTGATTATCAACTATTTACCGCTACCATCAAAGTGAGTGGGACTTTGCTGCTGTGACGGCGCTGATTTTTTAGCATGATTGCCTCGCCTGCGCCAAATGGCAAATTGCGAACATAACACTGACTCGTAGAGATATTCGCGCTTTGTTGCGTGAAGGAAGAAGTGATTGCCGTGTAGCATCGGCACCAAATCGGGTGCGTACGTAGTAGTATTGATTACCAGCGCTTACATTTAGTAGATTTCGGTGGCGATGGATCAATCCCGCATTGGGCCACAACTCGCAATATTTCAACCGGGCTTCGTACTGATCTGCTCAGTGACCGGCGCTGCGCTGGTCGGAGTTTACCTGTGTCGTTATGAACACGTTAGACAAAATGTTCTCGATCCCGGCGGCACGTTCTGGTATTTCGTGCCGTTGATGGTCCCGTGTTTCGCATTCATGATCGAGCGCGTCCAACACGTGCGCCAGGCTAACTTCTTTCAACATGGAGTTGATTTCTTAGTGTTTGGATTAGCTGTCGGGAGAGTAACGGGAGGAGATGTTCGGTATGTGTCGGGTCATACTCTGTTGCTCAGTTATATGTTGGTGAGTTCGAGATCTAACATCGTTCGTAGTGCCTCGATACTGGTCCTGGGCCAAACGTTGTTCTTGAAGTATTACGTCTGGGGTGATTTCGTGACTTCCAATGTGGGGGTGGTGTTAGGTTGCGCTCTGGCTTTGCTCGTCTGGTTGGTTTCGAGAAGAGGAAGGGGACGCTCGTCATGCGAGCGTCCCTCTTTTAGTATTACGTCAGACTCCAGGCGACGGCAACGTACTCGTTAACGCCGTCGAAGCGCCAGTTATGGACTTTGATCTGGTAGCTACCAGAAGTCGCGGCTGTGAAATCGACGATCTCATAGCTGTTGTCCCAACTCACCGAGTACTGCGCCTGAGTTGGACCATACACATACAGATCCAGATCGGCTTTGAGCGGATCAGTCAGATAGTCACTCGTCGGAGTTGAATCCCAAACAAGCGCCACCTTCACGCGCTGGCCCGCGTTGACCCAGCCCATGTCGATCGTGATGTTACGGCTCGCGTCGAAGCTCGACGGTGTAACGTAACGCCACGTGAAGCGATTGTTGATTACGCTGTTGTAAGACGTAAGCGCATTTACGCCGCCGGCTCCATCTTTCTCGCTGAGACCCGCAGCCCCTTCAACATTGTCAGTCGCTCCTGCCAGAATCAGTGCCTTCACAGACTCGGGAAACACACGCAGACCCGGACGTGCCTGCATCAAATCCGCGGCGAGTCCCGCCACTGCCGGCGCTGAAAAACTCGTACCTGATCCGATTTCATCGTTGTTGCAGTTAAAATTGGGCGCCATGATCGTGGTCTTAATATTGGTGCCCGGAGCTGCGACTTCCGGTTTCTCACGATCGCCGTGTAGCGAGATCGGATCTTCCCAGCTAGACGTCGACGACATCACGTTATCCGCAGAATCAACCGTGCCGTTGTCGTCGTAATTGCCAACCGCGATCGTGTTGAAGCCAGCGCCTACGCTGTTAACATACCCTTTCGACGAGCAGAATCCGTTATTACCAGCAGACGCTGTCACAGTGTCCCAAATGTAACGAACGATATAGTCGGCCTGGCGACCCCAAACGTTTACTGTGCCGTCGTAACCGCAACCATCAAGTCCCCAACTGTTATTGGAGACATCAGCGTTTAGCGCGGCGGCGTCCATCGCTGCTGTGATATTCGCGAAGTTGGCGTAGCTCACAATGTTGGAGCTATAGATGCCCGCGCCCGGAGCAATACCACTAAAGTTATTGTGTGTGCTGGTGGCGATGCCGGCACAGGCCGTTGCGTGATCGTCGACATTCGGATCGTTGGGCACACGCGTGCCGAGGTTGTGCGTGGATAGACAACTGTTGTTGAAGTCAACGCGGCTGTCTTCAATGATGGCGATGCGCGATCCGGCGCCGTTGATCCCGAGGTTCCACAGCGCGTCAGCCTTGATCGATGGACCAGCGACGTTCATGTGATCTTTGTACTCTTCGTCCTGGGCCAAATAAACAACTTCCACATCAGCGCGTTCTGCAAACTGTTTGACCAAACCTGCAGGCAGCGTTGCGAAGACCATTGGTGCACCTTCACCACGGCGCTCCACAGCATTGCCGGCTTGTTCCAAAGCGCGTGTGAGTCCTTCGGTGGCGCGCGACGTGGCGGCTCTCACCTGTTCCATGCGGCGGCCCAGTAATGCATCAACCTCATCACCCTTCAGATCGGTACTGCTGCCGTTTCGCGGATCTTCTCTGTCTAGATCCTCTGTTGCATTAACCCAGAAAGCGACCTTGATTTTCTGATCGGCGCGCGTGTCCTCGACCTTCTTGTGCAGCTTCGGATGAAGCTTGCCGTACTTTGCACGATAGGCGCTCTGCTCTTCAGCCTTGAGCGTAGCGATGTCTACCACCTGCCCACGATCATCAATCGAAGTGGCAAAAGCCTGACCAGTTCCCGTGTTGAGAACTTTGGCAGTTTGAATGTGACGTCCAGTCAATGGCAGCTCAACAGTTGCGGTCTTAAGCAACTTGAGCCGGCTCGCGTCGAGTCCTTCCTGTTTTGCAGCAATTTGCAAAAGCGTTTGTTCTTGCTCTGAAAGCTGATCTTCCCTCTGCGCAGTGACGCGCGGTAATGACGTGAGTATGGCGGCGCCAGCGATGATGATAAGAACGCTGGTGGCGATAAATTTAACTTTCAAGTAACTCATTAATTTCTCCTTACGTACTAAAACATCCAGACTGATACGTGGAAGAAAGTTGCTGAACTCTCGAATGTATTACCTTCAATGACGAAAATTCATTTCGTGAGGTTGATTACCTGGAGAGTTTTTCTGACTTGCTTCACATACATGCAAACCCATCTGCTAAACGCGAATTAACCGCGAAAGATGGATCGCTGCTGTTCTGAAATTTTTGTGAAAAGTTTTGAGTGAGGCTTTGAGTAAGATGTGGCAGGTTATTGCTGGTTATCGCTGGGAGTAAAATGCCGAACTTAAAGTATTAATTTTAGTGGTCCAATTTTTATCTTGACTAAAAAAAATATTCAGCATAGATTCCACTCTTCCAAAGGGTCTCGTTAATCCTCCCAATCCGCTAACAAAAGCATTTCTTCAGGAAGGGCCTGAGTGTGTGCTTCCTGATGAGGTGAACCGCCCTCTCTTAATGTCCCTTTTTTCGTAGACCATCAGCCCGTCACGGCTGAGTAATAAGTCTCCCCTTACAAACCTGACTAACAAGATAGGAGAATACACATGGACCAAAATCCCCCACTTCACGAGCAGAGTCAAACAGCACAATCCCCGTGCGACAAAACCAACAAACTACCTACCACATTTACCGTCGCAAAGAATCAACACGTACTAAATGAGCCACCCTTCACTACCACGCCCAGCCAACCAGACTTCACTGACGCGCTTAGAGGCTATAAGGGCACCCAGGACGCTAGTGGTAACTACGTTCCTCCGTCTCAGCCTAATCCCTATGACGTCAGGATCAACAAAACTGGAACTCAAGTTGCGGTTTGGAATTTGGGGGACTATTCGTTTTTAAAACCGCCGGACGCAAATAATATGGGACCCAACACGGTCAATCCGAGTTTATGGCGTCAGGCGAAACTCAACATGCACAACGGATTGTTCGAGGTTACGACACGCAATCAGGGAACCAAAGGAATCTATCAGGTGCGCGCGTTCGATCTTTCAAACATGACGATTGTCGAAACGAATTCGGGCATTATCGTCATAGACCCACTCATCTCAGCCGAATGCGCTAAGGCCGCGTTGGATCTTTATCGTCACTTCAGGGGGAATACAGGGCCTGTAAAATATGTCATCTATACCCATAGCCACATCGACCACTACGGCGGCGTGAACGGGGTTGTGAATGAGTCGGATGTCTATCCCCGAGGCCCCGTGCGCATCTATGCGCCCACCGGCTTCCTCGATCACGCGATCAGCGAGAACGCTTATGCCGGAAATGCGATGGGTCGCCGAGCTCTTTACATGTATGGGACGGCTCTGCCTAAGAACGTTGTTGGACACCTTGATGGTGGTTTAGGAAAAGGCACCTCGACGGGCAATACCGGCTTGATTCCACCGACAGACCAAATTCAAGAGACCCTCACCCCACCAATTAACCTTGATGGGGTAGATGTTGTTTTCATGTTGGCACAGGATACAGAAGCGCCAGCGGAAATGCTGTTTCATTTCCCGCAGTTCAAGGCGTTGTGCGCCGCAGAAGATATGACGCACAACTTGCATAATCTGTATTCGATCCGCGGCTCACAGGTTCGTAATGCGATGGCCTGGTGGAAGGTTATCAATGAAGTAATAAAGATTTGGGCTCCCACCACCGATGTCATTTTTGCCCAGCACCATTGGCCGATGTGGAAGAGTGAAACCGATCCCAACAATCTCAGGAATTATCTCAAAAGCCAGCGCGATCTCTATAAATACCTTCTCGACCAGTCGCTGCGCTTGTTGAACCACGGGCGGACGATGGTTGAGCTGGCGGAGATGGTCAAACTGCCTGAGAGTCTTTCAAAGCAATGGTATAACCGTGGTTACTACGGTACGGTCAATCATGACACGAAGGCGGTTTATCAGCGGTACATGGGCTGGTACGACGCGAACCCCTCCAACTTACATCCGCACCCGCCGGTGAAGTCGTCGAGGAAGTATGTCGAGTACATGGGTGGCGCGGCTGCGGTGCTCGAAAAGGCCCAGACGGATTATGACGCGGGTGATTATCGCTGGGTGGCGCAAGTGCTCAATCATGTAATCTTTTCTGATCCGGAAAGTAACATGGTAGAGCCAACTGACCCAACCTTGGCCAATGCGAAATGTCTACTCGCAAACGCGCTGGAGCAAATGGGTTACCAGGCCGAGTCTGGGCCATGGCGCAATGCTTATTTGTCGGGTGCGTTCGAACTGCGACACGGAGTAGTGGCTCCAACGAATACGCCGCTCACACCGAGCGTAGTAAGATCGATGACCCTTGATCAGTACTTTGATTACATGGGTCTACGATTCAATGCGCCGAAGGCAGAAACAACGCAGCTACCTTCCACTACGATAAACTGGATCGTTTTGAATGCTGTTAGTGGTACTTCCGGGTATTACGCGATGGAGTTACTCGACTACACGCTACCTTATACCAGCTATAGCAAGGACAGTGAGTTGCCTCAAGCAGCCATCAACGTCACGCTGGATCGCAATGAGCTTGATAGTCTTGCGACGACCCTTACCCCGCGTCAGGATTTTCTGGATGCGGTTAATGCAGGCAGAATCAAACTGGCCCCGACGACGGCGGTTAACCAGATGGCGAATATTTTTGACTGCATTGATGTTTTCCCAGCGAACTTCAATATCGTCACTCCCGGACAGGAGCAGGATTTACCGTAGACAGCTCGCGAAGCGAGCGCAAGCGCAAAGCCCGCGAACGCGGGCGACAGCATAAAGCCTGGGGCGCAAGCCCCAGGTTCAGATTAGCCAAAATTATTGAGCCCGCGAATGCGGACGACAGCACATAATTCGAAACACTGTCGCCCGCATTCGCGGGCTCTACCAATGCTGGGGTTCGTGGTCCTGGGGCTTGCGCCCCAGGCTTTATGCTGTCGCCCGCGTTCGCGGGCTTTGCTTAAGCCTGGCCCATCAACATCACGGTGAGACAGCCGGCGGATCAAATCTTTGATCGTCTATCGGAACATTCTGCTTGATCTCCGTGAGCACGCGAGTCGTGCCGAAGTGATTGTCATCAAGGTAAGAGGTGCGGATGGTGAAGGGCAGCCACACGCCATCAACCGTACGATAATCTTCATAATCAGTTTGTTCAGGATCGAGACCCAGCTTGATATCGGTAAAAACAATGCGCCTGACGAGAAACCCGGTTTTTACGTCGAAATATAACCGTTCAGCTTTGTTTCCGACTGACTGCGCTTCCAATACATAAACTTCGCGCTCACCGAGCTTTTCTCTGCTTGTTACCGAGGCTTTGGCATAACGCTCCTTTAACTTAAGACTGTCATAAAGATCTGCCTGGCGTTTAATCCACTCCAACTCGACGGCGGTCATCTGTCGTTGCTCTCGCCCGGATCGTATCCAGCCAACAGTACCGTTGAAGCCTTGATTGATAACGCCGTTGGGAGTCGTGATCACCATTAAATATTTATTCGGGGCCTTGTAAAAAGTTTCGATGGCCCAGGTCTCGGCGCGGTTCAGAACGGCTGCCTTCGGAGTGCCGGAATTAATCAACTTTGGTCTGAGCAGCGTTGCCTTTGTCGTTCTGGTTTTTATCTTCGCAACTACATCGCCGCCACCCATGGCCTCGATGTATTTGTCAAAGACCTGATCGGCGGTGGGCAACGGCGCTGATACCGTAGGCGCGTCAGCAGCTCGCGTCGTGTCAGTGAACACGCCCTGTCCGATTGCCGGCACTCCGATCGGTTTCGTGGAACCTCGATGGCAAGTATTGCACGTGACTACCGATCGCCCGCCGAAGTTATCCCTGTTGATGCTGGATACCATTTCGAGCATCCTGCGAGCGGTTTGCTTCGCGGGTTTGTCATCCATCCAGTACTTTCCGTTTTCGGCCACGTGGCAGTAGTCGCAGCGCACACCAAGCGAAGTGCGCATGAAATGCATCACCGGAAGAAGCTGCGAAGACGGTAATCCTTTTAGAACTTGAATGTTCTTCTGGACTTGTTCTACGGGTTTGTCAGTAGTCTGTGTTGCAGACGTCCTGACAACAACGAGTGTAAATGCCACGACGAGTGAGATAGAAATGCTAAGGGATTTTATAGACATGGCAATCCTTGAATGGAGGTCGGGCTAAGTAAGAACGGAAAGATTACAGTAAGCAAAGCTCGCAAAGCGAGCTTGATTCAATCAAGCGGATTCAGATTGTTCATTTTGAAATTCGTAATTATCACGACTTAGCTCTAGTGAGGATTTCAGGGCATTAGACGGCTTTCGTGCTGCTTTCAGACTTGCCCTTTTAGCTGAGCGGTACTCGATTTCATCAAATACCGTCACTAACAGCTTGGATACTTCAAATACGAAACTGTCCACAATTCCCAACGACACGTGATGTACCACTCCTCTTCGCACTAACGCAGAAGACATTAACCACCCGCAACAAATATTTCTTTCGACTACTTGCCACAACCCATTGTTTTTTGTCCTGCATGATGAGCAAAAACTCACACTCCGCCGCAACTTCGCGGAAGAGCATCTCGGCCTCAGCGCTTTAACATGCGTGGAATAGCGGGGCCCGCGTAAAGGAGACAAGGTGGTGACACATTCACAACGAAATTCCATAACGACAGGCTTTGTAGTTTTCGTGGTCTTACTTTCAATAGCTTCTATGACTGCCTACGCGCAGCGCGGCGGAGGTCACGGAGGTGGCGGAAGAGGAGGTTCTGGCGGCGGCATACGGAGTGGTGATGGTCTAAGAGTAGGCGGTGGATACATCCCGCGTGGAGGTCCGGGACGTTCTCGCAACTTCGGACATTCGTCACCGGCAATCGGCGACTTCGCCGACCACGACGGACATCCGCACCAACCGCACGTGCACTGGAACGGTCAATGGATCGGACATGACTTCGGTCGTCACGATGGGCGGTTCCGACTGGACCATCCCTGGGAACACGGTCACTTTCCGGGCGGGATTGGGCCACGGTTTGTTTTCCGTTTGGGCGGCGGTGGTCCGGGCCGGTTCTGGTTTAGCGGATACGCTTTCAGCGTCGCCCCGTTTGACGTCGATTTGTGTTCGGATTGGCTGTGGGATACCGACGACATCGTGCTTTACGACGATCCGGATCACGTGGGTTGGTACATCGCTTACAACGTGAGATTGGGGCGGTACGTGCACGTCATGTATCTCGGCGGCGCGTAAACAGATAGCACGGACCAGGGCGGGATTATGCGTTATTCAATTCTTTTCATGTTGCTTGTAATCGTGGGTTGCGTGGTCCATGTCGATCGAGCACAGACTCCGGATTTGGCGGTTCGCTATTTCGAGTCAGGCCAGAAAAAGTTTGACGAGCACGATTGGGTTGCCGCTGCCGACTACTTCACCAAAGCGATTCAAATCAACGCAATGAATAAGGGAGTCAAAGCGAAGAAGAAAGCTGGCAACGCTTTTGACCAGTCGCAGGAAACGACGGAGATAAGTGTCAGCGATACATTTACGGCCCACGCGTATGTAAATCGCGGCGCCGCGCACTTCTATAGCGGAGCTTTTGATCAGTCAATAGCCGATTACGAGCATGCACTGCGGATCGATCCGCGTCTGGCGGAAGCATACCTCGGCCATGGAGCTGCACTGAATGGCAAGGGCGATCGTGTGGGAGCGATGCGTGATTACGATCGCGCGTTGAAGCTGGATGGACATCTCTATGAAGCCTATAACAACCGTGGTGCTCTCAGGCACGATCTCGGTGATCTGGAAAATGCGCTGATCGACCTGAACCAGGCCGTTTTGCTCAATCCCAAAGGCGTCGCGGCCTACTTTCACCGTGGCTATGTGTTCATCGCGAAGAAGAATTTCGCGGAAGCGATTGCTGACTTCAATCGTTGCCTTGAACTGGACCCACAAAATGCCTGGGCACAGCAAGGACGGGGCACAGCTTTGCTGAAACAAGGTCATCTCGAGCTCGCGCTGAAAGATTTTGATGCTGCTATCGAACTCGATCCTGGCATTGGAGAGGCTTATGTAAACCGCGGTTTGATACTCATCCTTTTCGGGAGGGAAACAGAAGCAGCGCGAGATCTAAAAAAGGGAATGGAACTAAAACCGGAAGTGAAAACCGAAATTGAAAGACGAGCTGAGCTGGCAAAGAAACTAATTCGCGATAGGGCAGCGGTGGCTAAGCAATAACTTCGGCGTATAGTTACTCCTAACTGAACGGAGAAAGAACAGATGAGAATTGGTTTCATTGGACTTGGAAATATGGGGTCGGCCATCGCACGCAACTTAATCAATGCGGGACACGAGTTGAAACTCTACAACCGCACCCGAAGTCGTGCGGAGGCTTTGTCGCCACTTGGCGCAAGTGTTGTGGAAACACCAGCCGCTGCCGCCACGGATGTCGAAGTGCTCATCACCATGCTGGCGGACGATCGTGCGGTTGAAGACGTTTTGTTCGGTCCTGGCAACGCTGTCAATCATATTTCGCCCGGATCAATTCATATTTCAATGAGCACGATCAGCGTCAGCCTGTCGCGCCGTCTCGCCGAGGCGCATGCATCAAAACGACAACATTATCTTGCTGCGCCCGTCTTCGGCCGGCCGGAGGCTGCGCAGACTGCAAAGCTATTCGTTGTCGCATCTGGACCAGGTGATCAGGTGGAATACTGCCGGCCGATTTTCGACGCCATTGGGCAGAAGACTTTTCACCCGAGTGAAGATGCTCCTGCGGCAAATGTGATCAAGCTTGCCGGGAATTTTCTGATCACCACAGTGATCGAAGGATTGGGCGAAGCATTTGCACTGGGACGGAAGTTCAACGTAGACCCGGATTCGTTGCTACAGGTGCTAACTGAATCGGTATTCAACGCACCTGTGTATCGAACTTACGGAGCCATGATCGCCGCTGACAACTTCGAGCCGGTAGGTTTCAAACTACCGCTCGGCTTGAAAGACAATCGCTTGCTGCTTGCGGCGGCAGAAGAAGCGGCTGTCCCGATGCCATTCGCGAGTGTCGTTCGCGATCGTTTTCTAACAGCGATGGCAACTGGAATGAGTGAGTCAGACTGGGCCGCGATCGCGCGTCTTTCTTACGAGAACGCGGGCGTCCGGTAACTCACTCAGTTCCAATCGACTTCTTTCATATTTCCCATACGAAGTACAATCAGATATGTCTTCCTTTTGGGATAAACAGATCGAGAGAGCTGACGAACTGGCCGCCGAATCTAGCGGCTCGAAGGAGCTACTGGCCTTTTACGCTCAACTGCTGCGCGCGCAGAAAGAGATCTACGAAGCGTTTCGTGGTCGCACACACTGGTTGCCGTCAGGAGATCTCGAAACTGACGTGACTGTGGTCCAGACGTCGATGAGTGGGCTGTTGCAACGTGTCGCGCGGAACGGTCCGGAGTCGCTCGCGGGTGAAGCGCAAGCACTGCTCAACACTGAATCGAACGAGATGGCCAACGATTTGTTGAACTACTGGCGCAGTCCGTCAGATACGCAGTTCTTTGCGAAGTCGGTTTTGCAGCCTTACCTGCACTGGCTGGCCGAAACGCGAATCACTCCTGTCGGAAGAGAACTCGCCGGCGGCGAACGAACGTGTCCATTTTGTGGTGGCAAACCGCAACTCAGTTTTCTGCAAGCACGCGAGAGTGAAAGCGGCAATCGCGACCTCTTATGCGCCGGTTGTCTTTGCTCCTGGGAGTTTCGACGGGTAGTTTGCGCCAACTGTGGCGAAGAGCGACCTGCTAAACTCGGTTACTTCCATTCACCCGAATTCGATCACATCCGGATCGAAGCGTGCGACACCTGCAAACACTACCTCAAAGGAATCGATCTCACTCGTCTCGGTCATGCCGTGCCCTTGGTGGATGAGATTCA
>Ga0134128_10005150_pt1 | contig 15870 bp, 9 predicted proteins | sample KB31754_FD_96462 | JGI IMG/M metagenome (GOLD analysis project Ga0134128, IMG submission 96462) | Terrestrial soil microbial communities with excess Nitrogen fertilizer from Kellogg Biological Station, Michigan, USA - KB3-175-4 | ecosystem: Environmental > Terrestrial > Soil > Unclassified ...
CCGATCGCGCCTGTTCGTACTCTTCGCGCCAGCGATTCAAGCTGTCCACCGCAGTATCGGCCTGCGTGGCATAATGCTCAAGCTGGTGCTTCATTGCGGCAATCTGCTGCGTGATGCGCTGATAATTTTCCCGCACGTGCTGTATCTGCTGTTCGGTGTACGCCACTTCGGCATTGACTGCATACAACTCGCCCTGAGCATCATGCAAGAGATCGCTGGCCGCAAAATGGTCCGCACGCTTTTCCTCAAGCTGTTTTTCGGCCCTGCGCAACGCCGCTGCCTCGGCTTCGTGGGTTGTTTGCAGCGATTGAATTTCCTTTTCCGCCAGTGCCCGCTGCGATGCGGCTTCCTGTTTGCGGGCAAACCACAGGAGATTTTGCGCCTTGTCCAATCGACTCTGCAAGTCCTCGAACCGGCGGGCTATTTCCGCCTGCTGCCCAAGACGCACTAATTGCTTTCCCAACTCCTGGCAAATATCGTTTACACGCAGAAGGTTTTCGCGGGTGTCCGCCAGGCGCGACTCCGTCTCACGCCGCCGCTCCCGGTATCTGGAAATACCGGCTGCTTCCTCCAGAAATACACGAAGCTCCTCCGGCTTGGCTTCGATGATGCGGGAAATCATTCCCTGCTCGATGATGGCGTAGCCGCGCCCCCCCAACCCGGTACCAAGAAAAATATCGGCAATATCGCGACGTCGCACGTGAATATTATTGATGTAGTATGTGGATTCTCCATCGCGCCTCAGTACCCGCTTGATGCAAATCTCCGCATAACTCGACCACTGTCCTGCTGCCTTGCCCAGGCTGTTGTCAAACGCCAGCTCCACGCTGGCCCTGCCCACGGGCTTGCGGCTCGTGGAGCCGTTAAAAATGACGTCCTGCATCGATTCACCGCGTAGTGCGGAGGCCCTGGATTCACCCAGAACCCAGCGGACAGCGTCGATAACATTGGATTTCCCGCACCCATTGGGGCCCACGACCCCCACCAGATCCCCTGGAAAGGGAATTTCCGTAGGATCAACAAAGGATTTGAAACCGGCGAGTTTGATGTGGGAGAGACGCAATTTGTCGTTTGCAAGCAGTTATAATGTGCAGCCGCAGAAGGTGATCTCCTGGATGAAGCTCCCGGTTCGGGAACATTTCGAATCATCCTGGGAAAAGCCTCCCAAGGGAACTCATTCTAACCGATTTTGACAGAGATAAGAGAATGCCCAGCAACCCTGGTAAAAACCTGGAAACCTTCCCCAATCCTGCTCAGGAACGGGACTACCATATTCATATGGAAATTCCCGAATTTACCTGTTTGTGCCCCAAAACCGGACAGCCCGATTTCGCGACCCTGATTCTTGATTATATTCCTGACAAGAAGTGTGTCGAACTTAAAAGCCTCAAGCTCTATATCTGGTCTTTCCGTGACGAGAACGCTTTCCACGAAGCGGTGACAAACCGGATTGTCGATGACCTGGTTACAGTCCTGGAGCCTCGTTATCTGCGTCTCACGGCAAAATTTTACGTGCGTGGCGGCATTTTCACCACGGTCGTTGCAGACCACCGTCAATCCAGTTGGGCTCCCCTGCCCTCCGTAGACCTCCTCCGTTTCGATAGCCAGCCCTCCACACGCGGATGAATCTGCCCATCCGCCACCGGATGCAAACCCTGTTCAGCAAGTGACCCGGGCCGCCATGCCACCCGGCATGACGTTTTACTGTTGCTTGCTCACCGAATCAATAAGATGTAACTGTCAGCGAACCACGGCGACGCGGTAGAGAAAAGGGCGGAAAATCTTACGCGAAATGATCGCAGCTGCGACAATGCCTGCCGCAGCCTCCTTTTATAAGTTCCGGACAGATTCAGCCGGCAATCTTGCCTTGATTTCTGCGCACGGTGCACAGCGCAGCCAGACCCAGCGCGAGAAGCGCCAGCGTAGCGGGCTCAGGGAGGATCGTTATTTCGCTTGGGGGCGGACCTTCCCCCTCCCCCGGATCGTTCCAGTTCCCGGTATCGCCATTTCCGCTACCCCAATCCTCATTTCCTCCGATTCCTCCACTTCCGCCGTTGCCTTCGCCCGTTTCACCATTCCCATTACCCTGGTTGGACCCGCCTCCTTCAGCTCCGCCCGGATTGCCTTCACTGCTATTACCCGAATCCGAGTCGGAATTATTACTGTCCGATGGAGACATCCCGCCGCCATTGCCACTCTCGTTACCTGGGGTGGCAGCGTCACGGGGACCCTCCCCTGCTCCACCTCCGCCACCCCCTGTTCCACCTCCACCTCCGCCACCTCCCCCGGCATAGGCGCCGTCCAGAGAACTACTATCCCTGGCATTTCTATTTCTGGCGGCAATTGCGTTGGAGCCTCCCCCGGCCCTGCTCCCATTTCTATTCGCATTACCGCTTCCATCCGGACCGCCCCCGAAGCCAATGCAGTCGGCATCCCTTGGCTCCAGCCCGTTTCTTCGAACCTCACGAAGTTGCGCGCATACTCGTGCCGCATTTCTTACCGAGGCCACGTTGCCACTATAAGAATGTGGAGTAAACGGTGTGGTTTGTGAGTCGCCTTCGGCGGGCTGCCACTGTACCTGCATGAACAAATCCGGAATGGCCAGCATGTTTACCAGCCCTGCCTCATCATTGATGAAACCTGCAGTATTGACGTCGAAAGCTTCATTCCCTCTGAGCAGAGGGAGATATAAGCCGGTCGATGGAGAAGCAAAATCCTCGGGCAGGGGAAGCATATCGAAGTATCCCGCAGCCAACGGCAGAATAAAGCCCGGCGACCGGTTCCAGGACGGATGGCTTGAATGTCCCCCTGTACCCCCTGCGCCCTCAGTACCATCCGCTTCCACCCTGAGCCGGGGAATATGATACTCGAATTGAGGGGCGGTAGACGCGACGGATTCGGACTGAAATAATGCGATCGCGTGCGCATTTGCCGAAAGCGTAATCCCCGCACACATGCCCAACCGCCAGATAGCTTTCCTGATACTCATCATTCGATCTCCGATCCCAGTCCGTCTCACAATGCCCGCTTCGGTCTCGTATTCCGTTATTGCCGATTGGAAAGGCCGCCACAAACCGGACGGGCAGGTGAGTCGAATCGTAGCAACTCCCACTGCCAAAACAATTGGACGTTGGTACACCGGGTGAAGAAAGCGGCGATAAAAGTGGACGAATAGGGAAATGGAGAATCAGAGCCTGTATTTCCTTCCCGAAATTTCTTCGAGATTTCCTTCCCGGACCAGGATATCCGTCAATGAACGATGGATCTGGAAAATACGTTCAGGATAACCACGCCAGCAACGATGAGCGCGAGACCCAGGATAGCGGGGCCATCGAGCGCTTGCCCGAGAAAGAGCCAGGCGACAAGCGATATGAGCACGATGCCGGCGCCAGACCAGATAGCGTATGCGATTCCCACAGACAGGGTGCGCAAAGCAAGGGAGAGAAAGAAGAAAGCAACGGCATAGCCCGCCACGACAACTACTGATGGCCAGAACTGCGTGAAACTATTACTCGATTTCAGGACTGAGGTTGCCACCACCTCACTGACAATTGCAACAGACAGGAAAAACCATTGCATACCGGGCATCCTCAAGCCATTTCAGAAAAGCGCAATGAGGACAATCAATCCAATACGCGATGTGTGCGCAATCATACCGACTTGTTATGGATTCTCCACTAGCATTCCACGATCCTTGCGGTTCGCAGACTCCTCCATGGAGCGCGGAGTTCGCGGGCGCAGCGTGGACACATTTTAAAATAGAAACCAAAAGTCTTTTTACTCCCCAGTCTTTTATTGACCCAGAAAATATTATGAATCTCGTCATTCCGGGCTTGACCCGGAATCCAGCCCACGCCCAACAATGGTGTGCAATGGCGTGCTTTGAACGTCACTGGATGCCGGCTTCGCCGGTATGACGTTTGCACTGCTTGCTCGCCGACTCAATAGCGCATTATTTCTTATACGCCACTCTGGCGAGCAAAAAGCCAGCCGCAGCACACAAAGCAGCAGAAAGACTAAATGTCATATTCTGTTCTCGATTGAATCTCAAGAAAGGGGAAACCGTGCGTTATCTGAATATCATCGCAGTCATGTTGTTTTTTACCTCAACTGTCCATGCTGCGGTAACGGAGGATGCCTATATCGCCGGTTACGCGGCGGGTGTCCTGAAACATGGCTTTGGAATGGAGATTCCGACTCTGGTGGTAAAAGATGGCAACATTACTGTAAGCGAGGATAAACTGAAGTCCGAGAACCGCGCGCAGGTTGTTCAGGCACTGTCGAAAATTCCGGGGGTGGCCGGGGTAACCATAGCGGAAAAAAGCATCAGCAGAATTGCAGAACGCGAGGCATTCAAGCCTATTCAACACCCTTCCGCCACCTCTCGGCCTGAAGCGGCAACGACCGAGACCGAAGCAGGCGTACCCGCCGCGGGTCCCACCGTTCTAGCAACCGGAATGCTGCCCGAAGGCCATTTGTTCAAGCCTTTACTGGCCGATCCGCGGTGGGCGCATTTCTCCGCCGCATATCGCAACTATGTCGGCAACAATATTGATGGAAATAACAATGCCGCTGTCAGCTTTGGCGAAACCATTCCGTTCTACCGCGCGAATTTCGGACAATCCACTGTACAGTGGGAAGCAGGTCTTCAAGCAGCCGTCTTCAGCGATTTCAATCTCGGCGCGCCTTCGGCCGATCTCATCAATAGCGATTTCATAGCATCCGCTTATGGAAGCGTGCGGGCAGGCCACTTTTCTGCTTTCGGCCGTATCTATCATCAAAGCTCACATCTTGGAGATGAATTGCTGCTGCGCAGGTTAACCGACCTGGAGCGGATCAACCTCAGCTATGAGGGAGCCGATCTCAGGCTGTCGTATGAACTTCCGTACGGGCTGAGGGTTTACGGGGGCGGGGGTGGAATCTTCCACAAGGAACCCTCTACCATCAAGCCATGGTCGATCCAGTATGGCGTCGAATTCCGAAGCCCATGGCGGATCGCGTTTTTACCGCTGCGACCGATTGCGGCGGTTGACCTCAAGAACCATCAGCAGAATGACTGGAACGCCGATGTATCCGCGCGGGCGGGCGTTCAACTGGATCACTTCCGAGCATTCGGCCGCAACCTTCAGTTCCTGGTTGAGTATTTTCACGGAAACTCCCCGACGGGCCAGTTTTTCAGGCAGCGGGTAGACTATCTCGGTATTGGAGCGCACTATCATTTCTAACTGCTCATCACTGTAAAGAAACCGGGAAGTGTAAAGCGTTATACTGGGCATGTCTGAGCCTTCTGTCCCTTCTGTCCCTGGCATGCCCAACACCATCGTCCGCAATTACTCTCGCCAGACTTTTGATGCACTAATCCGGCACGGTTTCCCCCCCATCCTGGCCCGTGTCTATTCTGCACGCGGTATCGAGGAGCCAGGCCAGCTTGAAATCGATTGGTCCCGGCTGATTCCCTTTGCGCGCCTGAAGAACGCAACCGTGATGGCGCAATTTCTGGCCGAGGCGATTGCATTCCGCAAGCGCCTGTTGATCGTCGCTGATTACGACTCGGACGGCGCCACGGCTTGTGCCGTAGGAATACGCGCATTGAGGAAATTCGGTGCCCAGGTCAACTACCTCGTCCCCAATCGCTTCGAGTACGGTTATGGTCTTACCCCGGAGATCGTACGAGTAGCTGCCGCGAGCCCTCATCGTCCGGATATTCTGATTACGGTCGATAATGGCATCGCGAGCGTGGAAGGAGTTGCCGAGGCTAATCGCCTCGGGATGCAGGTTCTCATCACCGATCATCATCTTCCAGGCGATACGCTGCCTGAGGCGGTCGTCATCGTCAATCCCAACCAGCGCGGCTGTGATTTTCCCAGCAAGCACCTCTCCGGCGTGGGCGTCATGTTCTATGTCATGCTCGCGCTGCGGGCCGAGTTGCGGGCAAAAGGCATGTTTGCACCCCCCCATCAGGAACCAAATCTGGGGAGCCTGCTGGATCTGGTTGCGCTGGGCACCGTGGCGGATGTCGTGAAGCTCGACGACAACAATCGGCTTCTGGTACAGCAGGGTTTGAAACGCATTCGCAAGGGAAGCGGATGCGCGGGTATCAACGCCCTGATCAACATTGCGCGCCGGGATTTGAGGCAAACTTCCACTTACGAACTGGGTTTCATGATTGGACCGAGACTGAACGCGGCAGGACGGCTGGACGATATGTCCCTGGGCATCGAGTGCCTCATTACCGATGACCCCGCGCGCGCTGCCCAGCTTGCGCTGCAACTGGATACATTCAACCGCAAGCGGCAGGAAATTGAATCCGGCATGCGGGATAGTGCGCTGAGCATGCTGGAGAATATCTTTTCTGGTAGCAGGGGTTTGCAGGACTCGCCCATGCTGCGGTCATCGGATATGCCCCAGGGCACAGGCATATCCCAATCGAATGATTCCGCGCGAGAGGAGACGAACACCTATGCCTTGACCCTGTTCGATCCCGGCTGGCACCAGGGGGTAATCGGCATACTGGCATCGCGCATAAAGGATAAATTTCATCGCCCGGTTATTGCATTTGCACCGGGGGGGCAGGATGAGCTGAAAGGGTCAGGGCGGTCCATACCGGGCTTCCACTTGAGAGATGCGCTGGATCTGGTTTCCAAACGCTGCCCCGGGCTTTTGCTCAAATTCGGTGGTCATTCCGCGGCAGCTGGCCTGACCATACGTATACCCGATTTCGACAAATTCTGTAACGCCTTCGAGCAAACTGCCAGGGAATTGCTGAGGCCGGCGGATCTCAAGCGGGTCATCGAAACCGACGGCGATCTGGACGAATCCGAAATAACTCTGGAACTGGCGGAGCATCTCGTGCGGCAGGTATGGGGACAGGGATTTCCGCAACCCGCGTTTCGCAGTCGCTTTCATGTGGAAGACCAGCGTGTCGTCGGACAAAAACACCTTAAATTAAAATTAAGAAAGACGCGGGCCGAAACCGGAAACAGCCAGCCGGAGAAATCAGTCTTTCTTTATGATGCCATACTGTTCCTCCACGACGCCCCTCTTCCCGGGATAATAGACGCCGTTTACCGGTTGCAGGTAAACGACTTCAAGGGTGACACTTCCCTGCAATTTGTCCTGGAGCATTGGTCAGAAGCAACCATGATGTAATCACGAATCCTCGCTCATTCCGCACGCCCGCGTTTACAGGATGTCCACTCCATGGCTGACATATAATATTTGGCTGGCCAGCATGATGCCGCGAACCGGTCAAATTCCGTTGGGGTGGCTGTCCAGTTCCTGTTTGATTACAATCCACCGATTTTTCGCGCCCCGGCGCTCACCCTATTGTCACCTGCTGTCACTTGTTAAAACCACCTGGCTCAAATTAAAACAGAATGGCATTCAATCTGACCATTCCCTCATCCGGATCGACTATTCGCTACGGTCACTTTGACGGATCTTCCGACTCGCTTGCCCTCGCCCAACTGGCACTGGAGGCGAAAGCAAAGCCGGTTGCCATTATTATGGCGAGCGCTTTGGCCGCCCAGCGGCTGCTGGAGGAAATACCTTTTTTTGCACCGGAGCTGAGAACCCGGCTGCTGCCGGATTGGGAAACGTTGCCCTACGATACTTTTTCACCGCATCAGGACCTCGTTTCCGAAAGACTGGCCACGCTCTACCAGCTCATGAATGGCGCCTGCGACATATTGATCGTTCCCGTCACCACGGCCCTGTACCGCATGCCGCCGCCCGAGTACCTTGCGGCACATACTTTTTTTCTCGCTCGCGGCGAAACCCTTGACCTGAACGCGTTGCGCGGCCAGATGACTCTGGCTGGCTACAGCCATGTAACCCAGGTACTTTCACCGGGGGAATACAGCGTACGCGGCGGCCTGATCGACCTGTTTCCGATGGGAAGCCCGTTGCCCTATCGGATCGACCTGCTCGATAATGAAATCGAAACCATCCGTACCTTTGATGTCGATACCCAGAGAAGCGTCTATCCCGTCCCCGAGATACGATTACTACCCGCGCGCGAATTTCCTCTCGACGAGGAGGGCCGAACCCGCTTTCGAGGCAAATTCCGTGAAAAATTCGAGGGAGATCCTTCCAGGAGCTTGATTTACAAGGATATCAGCAAGGGTGGTAGTCCCGCGGGCATCGAGTACTACCTGCCTCTTTTTTTTGAGCACACTGCTACACTGTTCGATTATCTACCGCAAACGGCGCTGTTGTGCCTGCATCATGAACTATATCAAACGGTAGAGAGTTTCTGGCATGACACTCAGGCGCGGTATCAGCTTCTGCGGGGCGATAGTGACCGGCCCCTGCTGAAACCCGCAGAGTTGTTCCTTACCACGGAAGCATTCTTCGGCGCGCTGAAGCCCTATCCCCGCATTGAGATTCCGTCGGAAGACCATGCGACGAAAACCCCTGGAGTCGAAATGCAAGGTTTCAGCATTCCTTTGCCCCCGCTCCAGGTCGATCGTCGCGCCGTGAATCCGGCGGAGAAACTTTCTGCCTTTATTGCTGGATTCGAATCCTCCGAAGGTGGCAGAACGCTGCTCCTTGCCGAAAGTCTGGGTAGGCGTGAGTTGATTGCCGATCATTTGAAGCAATACAGGCTCAATCCGGACATATGCGACAACTATGCGCAATTTCGCGCAAGCGCTAGACCCTTCGTGCTCGGTGTGGGGCCGTTGCACAACGGCTTCATATACCCGGCGGAAGGAATAGCCTTTATAACCGAGAGCGAGCTCTATGCCAGACACCTGCACGGCCGGAGTGAACGGGATTCGCGCAAAACCAGTGCGGTTGCCGATGCCGTTCTGCGCGATTTGTCCGAGATCAAGTCGGGTGACCCGGTCGTACATGAACAACACGGCATAGGCCGTTATCTCGGGCTCGTCAGTATGGATCTGGGAGAAGGCGAAACGGAGTTTCTGTCGCTGGAATACGCCGGCGGCGACAAGTTGTACGTACCTGTCTCGCAACTGTATCTTATCGGCCGATACAGCGGCGCTTCGCCGGAATCCGCACCCCTGCACAAGCTGGGCAGCGGCCAGTGGGATAAGGCAAAGCGCAAAGCGATGCAACAGGTACGGGATACGGCGGCGGAACTGCTCAATATCCATGCCCAGCGCGCCGCCCGAGTTGGCCACGCATTTCGTCTGAAAGAGCAGGATTACGAGGCCTTCGTCGAAGGGTTCGGATTCGAGGAAACGCCGGATCAGGCGACTGCTATCTCTGCGGTAATCGACGACCTGACCTCTGCCCGGCCCATGGACAGGCTCATCTGTGGAGATGTGGGCTTTGGCAAAACGGAGGTGGCGCTAAGGGCTGCTTTTGTCGCTGTCGCGGATGGCAGGCAGGTCGCGGTACTTGTTCCTACCACGCTGCTGGCGGAACAGCATTTCCAGAATTTTTCGGATCGTTTCGGTCTGATTGCGGAAGAATGGCCGGTTAAAATTGCCGAGCTGTCGCGTTTCCGTTCAGGCAAGGAGCAGGGCCAGGCGCTGGCGGGCCTGGCGGACGGGCAGATAGACATCGTGATCGGTACGCATAAGCTGATCCAGAAAGGCGTCAGATTCAAAAACCTGGGGCTGGTCATTATCGACGAGGAGCACCGTTTTGGTGTGCGCCACAAGGAGCGGCTGAAAAACCTCCGCTCTGAAGTGGATATCCTGACGCTTACCGCCACGCCTATTCCGCGCACCCTGGCCATGTCATTGGAGGGACTGCGCGATTTCTCCGTCATTGCAACGGCGCCGCAACGGCGGCTGGCCATCAAAACCTTTGTAAACCGTTTTTCCGAGGGAATCATTCGCGAGGCCTGTCTGCGGGAGTTGAAGCGGGGCGGGCAGATATACTTTTTACATAACGAGGTGAGTACCATCCAGACGATGCATGACAAGCTCGCCCGCCTGCTGCCCGAAGCGCGAATAGGCATCGCCCACGGACAAATGCGGGAACGCGAGCTGGAACATGTGATGAAAGATTTCTACCAGCAGCGGTTCAATCTGCTGCTCTGTACAACGATCATCGAAACCGGCATCGATGTGCCCACTGCCAATACCATTATCATCCATCGGGCGGATAAATTCGGGCTGGCGCAACTGCATCAACTGCGCGGGCGGGTAGGACGCTCGCATCATCAGGCGTACGCCTACCTGCTGGTACCGGAGGAGGAGGCATTGGGGGCTCAGGCCAGAAAGCGTCTGGAAGCTATTCAATCCATGGAAGAGCTCGGGGCCGGCTTCTATCTCGCCATGCATGATCTCGAGATTCGCGGCGCCGGTGAAGTCCTCGGAGAATCCCAAAGCGGCGAGATGCAGGAAATCGGCTTCAGCCTTTATGCCAGCATGCTGGATGCGGCCATGCGGTCACTGAAGGAAGGCAAGGAACCCGACATGCAACATCCCCTTGGCGTTGCCACGGAAATCAACTTGCATGTTCCCGCTTTGCTGCCTGAGGATTATTGCAGTGATATACATGAGCGGCTGATCCTGTACAAACGCATGGCCAATTGCACCAGCGATGAGCAACTGGATGAAATGCAGATTGAATTGACGGACCGCTTCGGCCTATTACCGGATCCAGTCAAGGCATTGCTCGATTGCCACCGCTTACGTATCGCAGCAGCGCCGCTGGGAATCATCCGTGTTGAGGCAAGCAGCGAATCCATTCAGATTCAATTTACGCCCAATCCCCCCGTGGATGCGGCAAAGATTGTCGCCCTTCTTCAGCGCAGTCGCGACTACCAGCTTTCCGGGCCTGACCGATTGAAAATAAAAACGTGTATCGCGGGGGCGAGAGAACGGGTTGCGCGGATAATGGGCTTGTTTACCGAATTGAGCACATAGGATAGGGTGGAAAGTGGCGTATTCTCAGTGGTGGAGGCGGGAATGGGATATATCGAATTGCGCGTCGTTCCCGGGACATTGATTTAGCGATCTGCAGCCCTTATTTCAATCGCTGTTTTTCGGAATAATGCTGTTGAATTTTTGACAGTATTTGTCCGTTGAGTAACCTTTATCCGGAACTCCGTCCAATGGCGCTTCTAAAGAGCATTAAGAGCAAACTCGTGGTGTTCGCCACCATGGCTAGGCTGATCCCGTCGCTGGGGCTCGGATTAAAGAGCATTAAAAGCAAACTCGTGGTGTTTGCCACCATGGCTACGCTGATCCCGTCGCTGGGGCTCGGATTATTGACATTCAGGCAGAGTGAAGCGCAGATCAACACCAACGTCACGCGCGAGCTTCGCGCTCTCACGGATTATGCGGGCCGGGAAATAGAATTCTGGCTCGACAGGCGCGTACATGAAGCGCACGTTACCGCGGCATCCGGGGCGGTCATCGAAGCATTGTCCGCGTCTTATCAGCGCCGCGCGGATATGTCAGCCAAATATCCGGGAGCCCTCGCGCATTACCTGCAGTCTGTTCAGGGAAAGCTCGATGCGATACGGGAATTGACCGTGATGAACGCATCCGGAAAAATTATCGCCAGCAGTGCCGAAAAACCCGCGAGAGTAACGCTCCCCGATGAGTGGTCGCAAAACTCGGTCACGGAAGGCCTTGTGATCGCGCCTCCTCACTGGAACGAGCAGTACAACACTGCGACGCTCAGCGTCGCGGTCCCGGTATTGTCATACGACAACGTATTGATGGGCGCCCTGGTAGCCGTGCTTGACCTGCGCAACCTGCAACCCCATTTGAAGAGTCCTGCAATATCGCCGCCCGGCGAAGTATTTCTGCTGGATCCGAATGGGCGTGTTCTCATCGGCACCCCGACGGGGGGAGAAACCATAGCGCAACTCGATGCTCCGCTGTTACGGGATCTTCTCGCACGCCCCGGCGAATCCCTGGTCTTTGAGGGATTGACACACCGTGAAGTAATCGGTCTGGCCGATGTATCCCATGAATTCCTCCTTACCATTCTGGCGGAACGCGACCGAGCCGCTGTCTACGGCGCCTGGATCGAGTTGCGCAATATGTTCCTGATACTGGTCGGCACACTGGTTCTAATCGTAGCCGTGGCGGCATTCCAGATGGGGCGCTCGATCGTCGTGCCGCTGCAACGTCTTATGCGTGCAACGGACCGGATCGCAGGCGGCGACCTGGAAGTCCGGCTCTCCGCGACACGGAACGATGAGATTGGTCATCTCACGAAGGTATTTGATCAGATGGCAGACAAATTACGCCGAAACCATGCCGAAATCATGGCTGCGCATGAAGCCATGCAACAACAAAACCAGGTGCTTGAAACGCTCTCGATTACCGACAGCCTCACCGGTCTCTATAATCGCAACAAGCTCGATGCCATCCTGGCCGATCAACTCGCCCGATTCAAACGCACGCACCGTCCCTTTGCACTGCTAATGCTGGATATCGACCACTTCAAGACACTCAATGACACATATGGCCATATTACCGGCGATAAAATCCTGGCCAAGGTTGCGCAAATACTTCGCCAGTCGATTCGCAGTATTGATTATGGGGCGCGCTATGGCGGCGATGAGTTCATCATCATCCTGGTCGAGACTTCCATCGACCAGGCTGTCAAAACCGCTGAGCGCATCCGCGCGCATGTGGAAAACCTGACCTACCGAGCTGGAAAATCGGCGATATCAATCACGGTGAGTATCGGGGTCGTGGAGTGCCAATCCGACGACAGCACAACGACAGCTGTATTCTCCCGCGCCGACAATGCACTTTATGAGGCCAAGCGCGCAGGCCGCAATCAAGCATATTTCTCTCGTTAATCTTTATTTGGCAACCATTTCGACTCCATGAGGCATCTGCGCCTCCACCAGCGTACTGAATATCCATCCCGACCGGCCATCGGCGGTAACAATTTGCAACCATTCTCCTCTATAAGCCTCCGCTGTCATTATCGACTCTTTTTTCAACACCCCTAGAATCGGAGCCTTCAGTCCCGGTTTTTCACGCAACTTACTGTTGACAATGGCACGCAGCGGAATGGGCACCTGGAACAGGACGGTGACGTGGTGTGGGTCGGAAGCTTTACGCGGGGCGCGGTTGCTCCTTATCATGTTGATGAATTCACGCGCTTGAGAGGCGTAATCCATTGCGACGGCATAATTGTCTACTGCATATGCGGTAGCCGCCGCGTCCAGCAAGCGCTGCGCCTGGGTTTGCAGAATCAGCTCGGAATCCGTAAAGGAGGAAGACTTCAGGTTTTCCATGACCATTTCAACCTCTGCTATGGTAGAGGCGGCAGCAGGACGGGTGGCAAGCCGCCTGAGCCTGACTTGAGCATGCGCAGCGCGGTTGCTGGTTTCCTGCAACGTCTTCTGCTGATCCTGCTGCCTCACTTCCTGACTGCGAATGTAGGCCTCTTTCTCTGCCAGCAGCTTCTGCAGGCGTTGAATTTCCTGCTGCTGTACCTCCCTTTCCGCACGCAGATTGCTGCAGCCGAATTCAAACTGTGCCATTTCACGGGTGAGATGGAAACTTCCTGTGGCCTCGGGTGCGGGTGAATGCACTTTCTGGATATGGCTGCATGCGGCAATATTCATACCAATAAGCACGACTACGACTCGAGCGGATATTTTCTCTTGCCGCATTTTCAGATATCCGTAAAGTCTGAGGGCCTGTCTGAGTAATGTCACGATTTTTCAACTCCGATTCTCATATAGAAATACTTTGGATGATTATTATTACCCGACGTCAGGCGCACGTCTGAATGGACCGATTGTGGATCCCCGGTTTAACACGTCCGATGATCGCTCGAAACTGAAAGAAGCTGATATCAGGATTATATCGCCCTGTAAAGCAGGCTTCTTCGAGAATCAGCCCGGGTTCACATCATTGTTCGAGAGATGGCGAGCAGATCAAGAGAGAGAGAATGCATATGGAAGTTATTGGGGATTGATGGCAAAATGCCAGGTTTACGAAAAATATGCGCTTCCGCTAAAAACACGCGCTTCTTCCAGCACTACAGGCGGTAACTGATTGACTTTGATTGCCGCCACTGCATACAGGGGCAACGCTCTAACTGCTCCACGCCCACTCGCAGGAAATGCCACTGGCCACTGCACGGCTGTCGGACATTCTTGACAACAAATTGGAACAACAAACATGAACCTCATCATACAAGGACTCGAAATCCAGAACAGCGATTTAAGGGAACTGGCGAAACTGGTCGACGCAAACCATATCGAACGTATCACGGGTCAGGCCTTCCGGCTTAAAAATGCAGCCCGGCGGGAAGAGGTGGCCGCATATTGTGCTGAAGCCGACCTTGATTTTGCTTTCGTCGACCCATCGGCGCGGCTATCCGATTTCGGGCTGGTTGCAATGGATATGGATTCGACCCTGCTCGCGATAGAATCCATTGATGAGATCGCGGATATGCAGGGCGTAAAGGCGCAGGTCGCGGAAATTACCCAGAGGACCATGCGCGGAGAAATCGTCTTTGCCGAAAGCCTGCGGCTCCGGACAGCATTGCTGGAGGGACTGGATGAAGACGCCCTGCAGCGGGTATATGACGAACGGGTTCGATTGAGCCCCGGGGCGGAAACGATGCTGCAACGCATGAAATCCGCTGGCCTCAAAACCATGGTCATTTCCGGTGGTTTCACTTTTTTTACCGACAGGGTAAAAACCAGGCTGGAGCTCGACTATGCCGCGGCCAATCGCTTTGAGGTCTCAAACGGCAAACTGACAGGCAAGGTGTTGGGAAATATCATCGGGGCGACCGGGAAAGGCGAAGTGCTGAAAAAAGTGTGCGAAGAACTGGGACTGAAACGGGAACAGGTCATTGCCATCGGCGATGGGGCCAATGATCTCAAAATGATGGAGGAGGCAGGGGTCAGCATTGCTTACCATGCAAAACCGGTGGTACAGGCAAGAGCCACTTATGCGCTCAACCATGTCGGGCTCGATGGCGTCGTCAATCTCTTTGAGTGAATGACGGCAGGAGTAGTCGGAATCGGGCCTCCAGCTCCAGCCGATCTCCCTAATAACTGAACGCAGCCTCCACCAGGTATGTGCGTTGTGGATAAGGGTGAAACACCCAGGCCTTATCGTTGTTGAGGTTGCTGATGCCAAATGAAAACCGGCTTTTCAGGCCGTTCTGGAACTTGTGACGGTAGCTGGTCTTGAAATCCATGAAGAAGAAATCGCTCTGGGAGCCAAATACGTTGTTTATATGATCCCCATTGTCGGGATCATTGAACGAGTCGCTGGTATATCGGCCTGAGAGAGAGACATCCCAAGCCTCGGTCATATGATAAGTGCCGAAAAAATTGGCTCGCCAGTGCGGCAGGCGAATGATCTGCTTACCCGTTAGATTATAGTCAGCGGGTATGCCGTTAGATGTAGTGAAATCCACGAGCGGTCCTTTTTCCACCTTCGCATTCATCCAGGTGCCGTTGAACATGAAATCGAGTTTTGAACCCAATATGCGGCGCTGATCAAAGATCAGCTCGACACCGGTCGTGCTGGTCTGGTCAATATTCTGAAATGAACTTCGAGTTTGAATGCCTGAAACTTGCAACACCTGCTGAATGGCGTCCTTGATATCGTCGCGGAAGACGTTCACGCGGATGTAACCCTTGGGCAATCCATATTCCACCATAAAATTATGGTGCACGCCATTCTCGGGCTTGAGTTGCGAATTAGCGGTTAAAATTTGGGTCGGCGTGCCGATCGACTGGAAAAGCTCTGCAATGACAGGAAACCGGTGCGCGCGACCAAAGGAATAACGGACCTTCCATGGTCCAGGCTCATAGCCCAAGGAAACTTTCGGCGAAAGAGCCGATACTTCACGATCAGGCACTACGGTACTGACAGGCGCTTTCGTTTTGGGGTCGATGCCTCCCACAATACCATTCATGGCTGACCACCATTCCTGACGGGCGCCAAC
>Ga0134128_10005151_pt1 | contig 15870 bp, 11 predicted proteins | sample KB31754_FD_96462 | JGI IMG/M metagenome (GOLD analysis project Ga0134128, IMG submission 96462) | Terrestrial soil microbial communities with excess Nitrogen fertilizer from Kellogg Biological Station, Michigan, USA - KB3-175-4 | ecosystem: Environmental > Terrestrial > Soil > Unclassified ...
CCATGGAACCCGCCCCAGAAGCCGACGAATTCGGTGCGTCCCGTATGTGAGCGCGCCAGTCGCAGCGCGGACTCCACGGCTTCGGCCCCGCTGCTGTAGAACTGCACGCGATTGACGTCACCTGGCGCGTGATCGGCCAGCAGCTTCACCAGCGCGGCGCGGTGCTCCGAGGTGAAGCTCCCGACGTGGATGCGGGCAATCTGCTTCTGCATCGCCGCCACGTACTTCGGATGCGCGTATCCCAGGCTGGCCACGCCAATGCCGGCCATGAGATCGATGTAGCGATGGCCGTCCACGTCGAACAGCAGCGCCCCCTCACCGTGATCAATACAGATCTTGCTGAAGAGCGCGAAACTCTGTGCCCCAGGTGCAAGGTGTTCCTGCTCCGAATCGAAAATCGCTCTCGACTTCACACCCGCTTCCCACGTGGGCGCACTCAACTCCTGCACGGATACCTTCCATCGAATGGTCACGTCGTCGTGGCTCGTGCCGTCCTGGCACAGCCTTCAAGGTAGGGAGGCTAGGGGTTCGCGGCCAGCGCTGGGAAGGGGTACAAAGGCTTCTTTGCGTCCCCGCTCAGGCCGGGGTCACGTAACGCCGGGACAGGTGTGGTGGTCCTTGAGACAGGCACCCGATTGCCCGGAGCCGCACCGCCGGGCTACACTGTGTAGCATCCGCCGTCGCGTCGTCCGTCGCACGCCTTACTCCACTGGAACCACGCCATGCCGTTTCGCACCCCCAAAGTCGCTGTCGTCGGCGCGCTGCTCCTGCCGCTTGCCGTTGGTGCCTTTTTCCTGGAGTCGGTTCCGGCCCGATCCGGCGCGCGACTCTTCGATCAGGTCATGGGTCTCGTCTCCGATCGCTACGTCGACAGCGTGGGTTCGCAGGAGCTCTACGAAAAGGCGGCGCGTGGACTCGTGAAGGAGCTGCAGGACCCGTACGCGGCGCTCTACTCTCCCAAGCAGCTGCAGCAGTTCAATCTCGCCACCGGCGGCCACTACGGGGGGCTGGGGATGCTCGTGGAGGACCAGCACGGCATCGTCGTCGTGAACCGCGTCTATCCGCACACGCCGGCCGAGGGGGCCGGCGTGCGCACCGGCGATCAGATTTCCGCCGTGAACGGCAAGTCGACGCACGGATGGGAACTCTCGCAGGTGACGGACGCGCTCAAGGGAACGCCCGGGACCCAGGTGCAGGTCGGCTTCACCCGGCCCGGTGTCGACGCGCCCATCGGAGTCACCTTCACGCGGGCCATCATTCACATCCCGGCCGTGCCGTTCAGCCTCATGCTGGACGGACGCATTGGCTATATCCCGCTGCTCCAGTTCAACGAGACGGCGGGCGACGAACTCTCGCAGTCCGTCGAACGGCTCACCAGCGCCGGGGCCAAGGGGCTCGTGATCGACCTGCGCGGCAACGGCGGCGGCATCGTGGATCAGGCCATTGCCATCTCGAATCTCTTTCTCAAGAAGGGTTCGGATATCCTCATCGTGCGCTCGCGCGGCGGGGAGGTGCAGAAGTACGTCGCCCAGAACGAACCGGCCGTACCCAGCGTTCCGCTCATCGTGCTCGTGGACGGCTATACGGCATCCGCCAGCGAGATCGTGGCGGGCGCCCTGCAGGATCACGACCGGGCGCTCATCCTGGGCACGACGTCATTCGGCAAGGGACTCGTGCAGTCGCTCTTCCCGCTCGACGGCGGCTGGGCGCTCAAACTCACCACGGCCAAGTGGTACACGCCGAGCGGGCGGTCCATCCAGAAGGAACGCAAACTCGTGGACGGCAGGCTGGTCGAGGTGGTCCCCGATTCCATGGAGACAGATTCCATGCGGCGCGCGCGGCCCAAATACAAGAGCGACGCCGGGCGCATAGTCTATGGTGGCGGCGCCATCTCTCCGGACGTCGTCGTACCGCCCGACACGCTCTCGGGCGTGGAGCAGGAGTTGCTGCGCGCAGTCACACCCAAGTCACAGGACTTTGCCGTCACGCTGTCCACGTTCGCGTTCGCCCTCAAGGACTCGGTCAAGCCGGATTTCACGGTAAGCCCGGCCTGGCGCGCTGAATTCTATCGGCGTCTGCAGAGCGCCGGCGTGCCGGTGGAGCGGGCGCTCTACGACTCGGCGTCCACCGAAGTCGACCGCCTGATCGGTGACCGGGTGGCGCGGCTGGTCTTTGGCGACTCTACCGCCAAGCGGCGCGAGCTCAAGGACGACGTGCAGCTCGAGCGTGCGTTGGAGATCCTGCGCAAGGGCGAGACGCAGCGCGATCTGTTCGCCAGCGAACACCGGTAGTGCGCATCCTGCTCGTGGCTGGCGGCGTGCTGTTTGCCGCCAGCGCAGGAGCGCAGGTGGTCAAACGCAATGCGGCGACACTGCCCTTTGAGGCTGGCGTCATTGCGATCGATGCGCGCAGCGACGCCCATGTCGTGATCGGGGGCGCGACCGGCGACAGTACCCAGGTCGTCGTCATCCGGACACTCGACGCCAGACAGTGGGTCGATTCCATCTCCCGCCTGCTGCGACTCCACCCGCGCGCGTCGCGCAGCGAGCGCGTGTTCCGGGTCACCGTGACCGACACGGCGACCGGGGCCGGCGTGACCTTCAGCCGGCACGTGCTCGGCAAAACATCCAGCTACCGGCTGTATTTCGCGAACGCACGCTACGGCGGCTTCCGTTTCGATCTCCAGGCCACGGAGGCGCGGCTGTTCCTGGACAAACTGAACGCAGGCGTTCGTCTGTCCCGCACGCTCTCGCGGCCGGCTCGCCCGCCCTCGGCGCGGCCAAAGCCACCCCGCTGAGATAGCGCGTCAGCGGCTCCAGCCGTTCGCGCGGTCCGCGCGCGTGCCGTCCGGCATGGGGGGCTCAGCGCCATCTTCGAGAACCGAGAGCTCGGCGATGTCGGCCACGTCCGCGCGGACATCGGCCAGCACCGCGGCCGGTGGCACCAGGCCGTCGCGTCGCTCGTGGATCCGGTTCGCGAGCACGATCACGAACAGATCCTGATCGGGGTCGATCCACAGTGATGTACCGGTGAATCCCGTGTGGCCGAACGCGTGCTCGCTCATGTGTTGTCCGCAACTTGCGCCGCCCGCGCAGGTTTCCCAGCCCAGGGCACGCCAGCCAGCGCTCCGTCGCGTGAAGAGCGCAACAGTCGATGCCTTCACGATGCGGCGGCCAGCATAGGTGCCACCGTTGAGCATCATCTGCGCGAAGATGGCGAGATCGTGCGCCGTCGCGAAGAGCCCGGCGTGTCCCGCTACGCCGCCCAGCGCCGCGGCCGTCTCGTCGTGCACCTCGCCACGCAGTTGGCGCCGGCGGCGCGCGGAGTACTCGGTGGGCGCAATGCGCGCACGGCGCGCGCGAGACGGGCGGAACATGGTGTTCGCCATGCCGAGCGGGCGGAACACGTTGCTGTGCACGAACTCGTCGAGTGGTTCATGACTTACCGCCTCCACCACGAAGCCGAGCACGTCGGCGCCGACGTCGGAGTACACCTGCACGGTGCCCGGCGCATGCTGCAGCGGCGTGGAGAGCATGAAGCGGCGAACCGCGCTGCGCGACGTCATGCCAGGCGGGATCTCGCGCCCCGCAGGCAGTCCCGAGCGGTGCTCGAGCAACTGGCGGATCGTCACGCGACGCCGCTCGCCGCTCCGGAACGCCGGCAGGTAGCGCGCCACCGGATCGTCGAGCCGGATCGTGCCGCGATCGTAGAGAACCATGATCGCGGTCGTCGTGGCGATGACCTTGGTAAGCGATGCCAGGTCATACATCGTGCGCGCCGGGTCGACCGAACCGCTCCCCGCGCCCCAATCGAGCGAGCCGTACCCCCTGGACCAGACCACGGCGCCATCACGCCCGACCACGATGGCAGCACCGGGGAAGCCCTGCGCCTGCACGCCCTTCGTCGCGACGTGGTCGATCATCGCCAGACGCTCGCCGGACATGCCAACCGAATCCGCTGGCAGGTGGACGAGCGGACAGTGCGACGTCGAGAGCAGGCACGTGGCGAGCAGAGGAAGCAGCATCCGCCAAGGGTGGTGAGAGAGGTGGACCGCGTGGCCGGCGTGGCAGGCCGCGACACAGGGCCCGACGAGCCGCGGCGCGTTCGCGCAACGACGTGCGCGCCACTCCTACTCTATGTCGCGCACCTCAGCGCGCCAGATTCCCGTCCCGCTCCACGTCGAATCCTTCCCCGCGCCAGGCGCCCATGCCACCCGCCAGGTTCACGACATCCTTCACGCCGCCGGCCAGCAGCACGCTCGCGGCCATGGAGGACCGTCCGCCCCCCTGGCAGTGCACCACAATGGGACGGTCGCGCGGCAGTTGCGCGACCCGCGCAGCGAGATGCCCGAGCGGCACGAGCCGCGCTCCCACGATGTGTCCTTCGTCCCATTCCGCCTGGGTGCGCACGTCGAGCACGGTGATCTCGCCGCGCGCCAGCCGATCGCGCGCCTCGCGCGGTGTCATCTGCGGCACCGTCTCCAGCAGCCGGTCGCTCTGCAGCCACAGCGGCAGCACGTCGTCGCCAAAGTATCCGGATACCCGGTCAAGCCCGATCATCGCGAGTTGTCGCGCCGCGCGTGCGGCCGACCCGAGGTGCTCTTCTCCGGGAACGATCAAGTACAGGTCACGGTCGTAGGGAAGGAGCCACCCGGCCCACGTCGTGAAGGATCGGTTGAGCGGGATGTTGATGACCCCGGGCACGTGGCCCGCGGCGAAGTCTGCGGCGTGACGGGTATCCACAACCAGTGCGTTCCCGGCGAGCACCTCGCGCAGCCGCGATGCGGGGAGCCGTTCGGGAGGGTGGAGCTCGCCGAGCAGTCGGGGTCCATCGCGGTTCACGCGCTTCATTTCCGCGAAATACCTGGGCGGCTCGGGCTGGCCGGCGAGCACCAGCGACACGAACTGCTCGACGCCGCCGCTCTGGAACGCCCAGTTGAACATCTTCTCGTAGCCCAGCGTGGTCTGTGGTACCGCACCCAGTGCCTTCCCGCACGCCGACCCGGCGCCATGACCGGGCCAGAGCTGGAGATAGTCGGGGCGCGTCGCGAAGCGTTCGAGCGACGCGTAGAGTTCGCGCGCAGTGCGCTCCATGGTGCCGGCCATGTGCGCCGCTTTCTCCAGGAGATCCGGCCGGCCCACGTCGCCCACGAAAATGAAATCGCCGGTGAATGCCCCCATGGGCTGATCCGCCGCGGTGCCATCGGTAACAAGAAAGGTGAGGTGTTCAGGTGTATGTCCCGGTGTATGAATGACATCCACGCGAACATTGCCAATCTGGATGACGCTGCCTTCGCGCAGCAATTCCGCGCCTTCACGCGCGGCGAAGCCATATTGCCAGTCGCTTCCGCCCAGCGCGGAAAGCAGGAGTCTGGCTCCCGTGCGCCGCGCCAGCTCGAGACTGCCCGACACGAAGTCGGCATGAATGTGCGTCTCGGTCACGCAGGCAATGCGCATTCCCTGCGCCGCCGCGGCGTCCACGTACTGCGCCACGTCCCGATTGGGATCCACGATGAGCGCTTCACCACACTCGTCACAGCCCACCAGGTAACTCGCCTGCGCCAGCGCGTCGTCGTAGAAGCGTTTCAGCAGCATCTCTCAGCCCCGGATAGAGATCGAGCTGTCAGCCCGTGGCCCCGTGCCGCCGAGCGTATTCGCCAGCGATCATGGCGAGCTCCGGACTGCGCAATCCTGCCGCCTGCGCGAGCTGGAAGGACTCCGCGAGCGGCCGGTGCTCGTCCAGTGCGAAGTAGGGAAGCAGCAGTGCCCCCACGCGATTCGAAGTGGCGCAGTGCACCAGGACCGGGCGCCGCGCAGGGTCCCCGACCAGAGCGCGGAACGCGTCGAACGTCTCATCGCTCAGCGTCGCCTGTGTCACCGGGAGCAGCACGTACTCGAGCCCCGCGGCCCGCACTGCCGCCGGCTCATCGTATCCGCGCGGCTCGTCCGCCGCGCGCAGGTCCACAACCGTGCGATACCCCGCATCCGCCAGCGCACGCCACGCGAATTCCGCCGGCTGGCCGGCCGTGGCAATGTCGCGCACCGGACAGGCGCTCTGCGGAATGGTTTCGAGCACGGCGCGCAGCGCGCTTTCATCGTGAGGCATGTTCTCGCTGTGTTTCAGGACGCATCAAGATGGCATCAAACGCACCGCCTGTGAACGGGGCACGTTGTTTCATGCCTGGCGCTCGTGCATCATCCGCCGTCATGCGCGCGCTCTTCCTCTCGCTCGCCGTTGCGGCGCTCACCATCGCTCCCGCGCGCGCGCAGCAGCTCACCTTTCCCGCGCTCCCATGGCGGAGCGTCGAAACGAAGCACTTCGTGCTGTACTACCCGGCCGCGGCGTCGGCGTGGACCCTCGACGTCGCGGCGCACATCGACGCCGTCTACGATCAGGTGTCGGCACTGGCCGGCAACGCACCGGACTCGCGCGTCACCGTGATCGTCGAAGATCCGAACAATCTCTCCAATGGCTTTGCCCTGCCATTCCTGAGCGCACCGCTGATCTTCTTCTGGCCCACACCGCCGTCTCCTGCGAGCGGGGTCGGCGACAATCGTGGCTGGGGCGAGATGCTGTCGGTGCATGAGTTTGCGCACATCGCGCATCTCACGCGCCCGTCGCGCAATCCCTGGCGGCGCTTCCTCACCGCGCTCTCGCCGGCGGATCTCGGGCCCCTCGCGCTCAAGGCGCCGCGCTGGCTCAGCGAGGGCTACGCGACGTACGTCGAAGGCGTATTGACGGGCACGGGACGCCCGCACAGCGCCTGGCGCGCCGCGGTGCTGCGCCAGTGGGCGCTCGAAGGCCAGCTTCCTACCTATGGGCAGCTCGATGGCGACCAGCGCTTTCTCGGTGGGTCCATGGCCTATCTCGCCGGCTCGGCGTATCTGCAGTGGCTGGTGGATCGCTCGGGAGATTCAAGCCTCGTACATCTGTGGCGGCGCATGAGTGCGCGCACGGACCGCTCCTTCGATGCGGCGTTCGCGGGCGTCTTCGGCGGGTATCCGGCGGTTCTCTACGGGCGCTTCGCCGCACAGGTGACGGCGGACGCTGAGCACCTGGTGCGCCAGAGCTACGCCGGCCTTCCCGCCAGCGCCCGCGATTCGGGGCAAGGAACGCTTGTGCAGGCGCTGCAGTGGAATTCGGGCGCGCCGGCAATCTCGCCAGACGGACGGCTCATCGCGATGGTGCGTTCGGTGCGCGACAGACCCTCGCGCGTCGTCGTGTTCACTACGGAGCCGGACACCGCGGCGGAGAGCGCGGCGGCTCGTGCCCGATCGCGCATGCTGCGCCTCGATCCGCAAGACGTCGCGGCAATTGACTGGCTGCCGCCGCCGCGCCACCTCGTTGCGATGCTCCATCCCCATGGTGGCGTTCCCTACGACGCGCCGCGCTTCATGCCCGATGGACATCGCCTGCTGCTCGTGCGTGCGACGGGGCGGGGCGATGGCGCGCTGCGCAACGACCTCTTCACCTGGGATTTTCGGTCCGACGCAGTGCGGCGGGTGACACATGCCGGTGGCCTGCGCCACGCCGATCCGGCGCCGGACGGCGAGAGCGCCGTGGCCGATCGCTGCGTGGCCGGAATCTGCGACGTGGTGCTGGTCGATCTGCGCACCGGGCGACTCGACACGATTGCCCGTGGATCGCCTCGCCTCGTTTATTTCCGCCCCATGTATTCGCGCGATGGCCAGCGCATCATCGTGAATGTTCAGGACCATGGGCAGTGGCGCCCGGCACTGCTCGCTCCCGACAGCGGCGTTCAGCGGCCGCGTTTCATCGGGCCCGACGACGGTGCCAATCGCTACGACGCGGTCTTCTCCGCCGACGGCCGCAGCGTGATCGTCGTCTCCGACGCCAGCGGAATTCCCAACATCGAGCGCGTGGACGTTGCGACCGGCACGACCGTGCCGCTCACGGACGTCACCGGGGCAGCGCTCGCGCCTGCGCCGAACTGGATGCGCGGTGGCGTGTACTTTCTCCGGCTCCATGCACGCGGGCTGGATCTCGCGGTCACGCAGGACACCGCGATCCACGTCGCGCCGCTCGCATCCGGTGTCGGTCTTGCGCCGGCCGCGCGCGTGCCGCTCGCGCCCGGCGACTCGTTCGCTGCACGGCCCTTGCCACCCGGCACTCCCTATGGATTGGGCCCGCGCCGCTATCGAGTGCTGCCCACGATAAATCTCGCTGCCGAAGGCAAGACCTTCGGGCTTACACTGGCGAGTACGGACCCCATCGGCCGCTTCACCTGGCTCGCGCAGGGAACGTACGGCGACCGGGGAACCTGGCGCGGCGGCTCGCTCTCCGGCGAATGGCGCGGCGGCATTCCGTCACTCGGTGCACAATTCTTCTATGCCGAGGATCACGTCTCGGCCCAGCACGGTGGCGTCGCGACCTCGGGCGTACCGGACGTGGACTACCTCGGCGTGCTCGCCACCGCCACCGTTGATCAGGATCTGCTCACGAATGCGCGTCGGCTTCGCATTGGAGCGTCGGTGGGCCGGCTCGGTCATCGGCGCGACTCGAGCCGCGCGCGACTGCTGGGCTTCGCGACGTATTCCGTTGCCGCGGTGCAAACGAGCGACGAGTGGCACGTTCTCGAACGCCTTGGCCTTCGGGGCGATCTGGGCCGCACGGCGGGCAGATCGTGGGCCCGCACATCCGGCAGCGCGGAGCTCACGCTCTCACACGGTTCGCTTGCCGTGGAAGGCGATGCGGCGATTGGCGTGGTGAACAGGGATGCCGATCCGGCGGAGCAGTTCGCGATTGGCGGAGCCGCATCGCCGCTGTTCGACCCGGACCTGCTGCCCCAGCGCATCACGATGCCCGCACTGCCGCTCGGCATTGCCACGGGCCGGACATTCGCGACATACCGGGTATCCCTTCCATCCCTGGCCCTGACGCCGTATTTCTGGGCAGCAACCGCTGGCGAGTCGCTGGGACAGTGGCATCGCGTCGTTGGCCTGGAGTGGACGTTCGACATCAACGGATTCACCCCGGCGCGCCTGCCAGGTGTACAGGCGCGACTTGGCGCCGGCTATTCGCTGGACGAGCCGTTCCGGAAGAAGGCGCGGGTGTACATTGGACTCCGCTATCGTCGCTGACGGCGCGCCTCATGCACTACACCAGTGCCGAACTTCTTCGAGAGACTCCATGAATATCGATAAGCATGTGCTGCAGGGATTTGCCGCGGTGGGCGCGCTCGGCGTTTGCGTCGTGCTGCTTGCACTGCTCGCCCTGGTGATCTTCATCAGCCTGCCTGGCGGAATCGACACGACGGAGGCGTTCATCACGTGGGTGAGCGTCGGGATCGTGATTCTGCTGATGGTGGCTGGCCACCTCGTATACGCCCGAACGCTGTTCCTGGCGTCGCGCGGACGGCGATTCGGTCTGTAGACGGCCACACCGTTACTTCACTTCCTCTCTCCTCGTCATTGCGGTGAGGAGGGAGGCCATGACAGACAGCGTCGAAGCACGGTGGGAACGCCATAACGAAGCCGGGAAGCGACTGCTTGGCGCAGGGGAATTCGCCGCCGCGGAACAGGCATTCATTGCCGCCGTGCGTGAGGCCACGCTGCTTGGCGCGGACAACGAGCGACTTGCCACAAGCCTGAGCCATCTCGGACAGCTCAAGACCCGGCAGAAGGAGTTTGCCCAGGCAGAAGCGCTCTTTCGCCGCGCGCTGGCCATTCGCGAGCGCGTGCTCGGCAAGGATCATCCGTCGCTCATTCCCGCGATCAACAATCTCGCTTCCGTGCAGGCCGCCGCGGGAAACGTCGCGCAGGCGGAGCCGCTCTTCCGGCGCGCCCTCGAACTGAACGACCGGGCATTCGGCGAGCAGAACGCCGCCGCCGCCGCACCCTTGAACAGCCTCGCACGGCTCCTCTTTCGACGGAATGACTACGCCGCCGCCGCTCCGCTGCTCACGCGGCTGCTCGCGATCAAGGAAGAGGCGCTCGGCGCCAATCACCCCGAGGTTGCGGCGATTCTGACCAGTCTTGCTCGTGTACGCACGGCGGAGGGTGATCATGCGGCGGCCGAACAGCTCGCCCGTCGGGCACTTGCCATTCGCGAACAGACGGAATCCGCGAACAGTCCCGTGATTGCGACGAGCCTCGATGCACTTGCCGAGGTTTGCGCCGCGCGCGGAAAGCCGGATGAGGCTATGCAGTTGCGCGTGCGCGCGCAGGCGATCCGCGGGCCGGCAGGAGTGGCCGCCCCCGGTGTCGCGAGTCTGCCAGCGCGCGCGCCGGAGCCGGTGGCGGATCGAAAGCTGACACCGCCGTTCGTGCGTCAGGTCTCACGCGCGCCGCGACGTACCCCGCCGCCGCGAGACAGCCTGCCCTGGGTTCAACCGACTGCGCCGATTGCGCCATCCGCTCCCACGACATACCGGGCATCGGTGGCACCGGCCGCACCCGTCGCACCGCTCTCGACGAGCGCATCGCTCGCGCCACCTGCACCGCTCGCCGCAAGCGCACCACCGGCGCCAGCCGCGCCGCGCGGGGCACGGATGTCACCCGAGCTGGGTACCCGGCGTACGTCGGCACCCGTCTTCGCGCCGACGACGATGAGCACCACCGGCTCCATGAGCGCCATCATGGTGCCACTGGGTGCCGCGGACATCTTCACGTCGCAAGGCGCGATGGCGTCCCGGTCCAGCTCCACGGCGGAGCTGGCGCAGCATGCTCACGTGGAGCATCAGCCCGCTCCGGCACCCGTACGGGCTGCAGCTACGGCGGCGGCTGTGGACGAAATGGAACGCCCGGTGCGGGAACACACCGCCGATGCTATCGCGGACTCGTCGGATCGCGGCGCCGAGCCTTCGTTCCGGTTCCGGCGCACCGGATGGCGCGCGCCGCAGTGGCTCTCGGATCCGCGCCGGCCATGGCTCAAGGCAATGGCGGGCACATCTGTTCTCGTCATTCTGGGTGCCAGCGCATGGGCTCTCACGCCGCACGCGTCGTCGGCGCACGCGGTGACGCCGACCACGTCAACGGTGCAGAGCGAGCAAGGCGCTACGCTTGCCCCTGCACCACAGCCCGCGGCCCCCGAGCCATCGGTCCCCACCGAGGCCGACCGCATGGCGACGGCCACCATGCCACAGCAACACCCGGACGCACCGCGTTCAGCGGAGGCACACCCGGGCGCCACGCACGCGGCGTCTGATTCCCATGCCGACCGGGGCGACGCGGACTCGGTCGTCCTGCCGCAGCTGCCGAAGATCAGGAACGTTGACAAGGTGACAAACGCCATTGGCGAACGAGCGACGAATCGCGTCGACTCCCTCAGCCGCACGGTTACCATCAAGCCACCCACCTTCGGCAAACCGTAGCGCCGCCGCAACTCTTTCCATCTCCGGCGTGCGGGGGTAGCGTTGGGACATGACCTCCTCCGCTGCGGGAGAATTCATGTCGGGTGGTTCGGGCCTTGGTGACGCATCAGCGGCGGCAGCCGGCATGCCGGTGTCGGGCGATCCGCTGCTTCGCGCGGTACGCGCTGTGTCGCACGACAATTTTGAGGTGCTCGGCGACATGGGGCGGACCACCAGCGACCGGGTGACGCTGCTCGCGCGCGAGCTGGCTTCGACCAATCTGGTCGCGCTGCGCCTCCAGCCGCACGGCGATGAATTCCGCCTGGATGTCATGCGTGCGCTGGACGAGAGTGTCCCCGCCGCCGAGTTGAGCTGTCCTGACTGCAACGCGCCGCTGCATCCCGGCGTCCACTTCTGTCCGCGGTGTGGCGCCGACGCAACCTGCGTGGTAATGCCGGCGGCCACGCTCGGTACTACCGAGGATGCGTTGCTCGATGTCGTTCGCGATGCGGCGCGCGGCGCGTACGAGGTGCTCGGCGAGATGCCGCGCGCGGATGGAGCGGGCTCGATCTTCTTCGCGCGAGAACTTTCCACCGGCGCCATTACCACGTTGCGCCTCCGACGCAACGCGGCGCCCGAGCCCGGCGCGAGCGCATACTCCCTTCGCGTCACCAGCGTCGTCAAGCCGCTGGTTGCGGCGGTTGCGCCGGCCGCACCAGTCGAGCATCGCCCGGCGTTGGCGCAGCCCACGCCGCGCCGCGCGACGCCGCAGGAAATTCTGGTGCCGCTTCCGGTGCCGGTGGCGGAGGACGAGTCGCGTCCGGCGTGGCGGCCTTCGCGCGAAGTGATCATGGGTGGTGTACTCGCGGCGCTCGTCGCAATGGGATTGGCGGGCTATGCACTCTGGCGGCATGCGTTGCCCGATGCCACGCGCGCCACTGCCACACTCACCATGCGCGGTGCGCGACCTCGCGCGAGCGGCGCTGCGCCGGCGAACCCACTGGCGGATTCGGCGCGCATTGAGGTCGCGGCGGATCTGCCGGATCAGGCACGCGTGACGGTGAATGGTGCGCCGCTGCCGTCGGGGATCATTACCGTGGCTCCCGGTCGCTACACGTTTCAAGTCACGGCGCCCGGCTTCGTCACCACGACCGAACAGGTCAGCGTGAAGGCGGGTGAGACGCTGGCGTGGACGCCGAGGTTGAGGACGGAGAAGAGCGTGCAGGCGGCACTGCCGGCGCCGCGTCGTCGCGCGGCGCCGCCGCCCGCCACGGTGGCCGTCGCGGCCGCGGCTGGTGCCGCGGCTGCAGCCGCGGCGCCAGCGGTGCCGGTGGACGCGGCGACCTGCGCCGCGATGGTCACCGCGAAGGATTGGGCCGACGCCGTACCGGGCTGCCAGCGCGAAGCCGACGGCGGAAACGCGACGTCCGCCAGAATGCTGGCCCTGATATATCAGGCCGGCAACGGAGTGACGCGCGACACCATCCGTGCCACCGCCTGGTTCCGGCGAGCTGCGATGCTGGGCGATGCCGAAGCACAATTCCAGACCGGGCGAGCGTACGAGCGTGGACTGGGCACACCGGCGAACTTCGCGGAAGCGCTGGCATGGTACCGCAAGGCCGCGGTGCAGGGCGATGCGCGCGCGGAGAATTACCTGGGCTGGCTCTATGGAGCCGGCCATGGAGTGCCGCGTGATGACGCCGCGGCGGCACGCTGGTTCCAGCTCGCCGCGGCGCACGGTGACGCGCAGGCCGAATACAATCTGGGTTTCATGTATGCCAATGGACGCGGCATCGCGCGTGACGACCGGCAGGCCGTGTTCTGGTTCCGCCGGGCGGCACGTGCCGGTTATCATGATGCGATCGCTGAACTGCAGCGCCGTCACATCTCTCCGTGAGCCAGAATCGATGGAACATCAGGTTGTTCCGATGCCTTCGGCAACATGACCGCCGCTGAGGCGCCCACACCGATCACCCCGCCGCCCGATCCCATCGCCTACTTCCAGTCGCTGCTTGCGCAGGCCCGAGCCGTCGATCGCGCGGTGCTGCCGGAACCCACGGCGATGACGGTGGCGAGCGTCGGCGCAGATGGACATCCCTCGGCGCGCGTGGTGCTGCTCAAAGCCGTGGACGAGCGTGGCTTCGTCTTCTATACGAATCTGGAAAGCCGCAAGGGACGGGAACTGCTCGAGCGACCCTGGGCGGCGCTGTGCTTTCACTGGCAGCCGCTCGAGCGTCAGGTGCGCGTGGAGGGGAGTGTCGTGCGCGTGGCGGACAGCGAAGCGGACGCCTATTTCGCCTCGCGCAAGCGCGCCAGTCAGATCGGCGCCTGGGCATCGCGGCAAAGCGCGCCGCTGGCGAATGATGCCGAGCTGGCCGCGCGAGTGGAGCAGGCGGAAGCGCGATTCGCGGGAGCGGATGTGCCGCGCCCGCCGTACTGGAGCGGGCTGCGCGTCGTGCCCGCGCGCATCGAGTTCTGGCGCAATCGGCCGTCGCGCCTGCACGAGCGCCTCCTCTATGAGCGCGCCGGCGACGCCTGGGCGATGCGGCACCTCTTTCCATGACGGGTTGACCCTACACGCGCCGCGGCGCATCACGTAAACTTCGCGGCCTATGGCAACGCACATCGAAGCGGCTCCGACGGCACCGGCGACGCCCTGGACCATCGACGACTCCCGCGCGCTCTACAACGTGGAGGGGTGGGGAATCGGATTCTTCGACATCGACGATCGGGGGCACATGGTCGTGCGCCCCGACAAGTCGCGTCCCGAGCGCGCGCTCGATCTCTATGAGCTGACCACGGATCTCGCCGAGCAGGGCGTCGGGCTTCCGGTGCTCCTGCGCTTCTCCGATATCCTGCGCTCTCGGATCGAGACGCTGAGCACCCGATTCCAGCGCGCCATCGCGGAGTTCGGCTACGAGAACGGCTACACCCTGGTGTATCCGATCAAGGTGAACCAGCAGCGGCACGTCGTCGAGGAGATCGTGCAGTGGGGTGCTCCCTACGGCGTCGGTCTCGAATGCGGCAGCAAGCCCGAGCTGCAGGCCGTTCTTGCGCTGAGCGAGTCGGTGAATCACATGATCGTGTGCAACGGCTACAAGGACGAGGAGTTCATGCGCCTCGCCCTGATGGGCCAGAAGCTCGGCCATCAGGTCTTCATCGTGATCGAACAGGTCGCGGAGCTCGAGACGCTGCTGCGCGTCGCGGACGAAATGGACGTGCAGCCGACCGCTGGTGTACGCATCAAGCTCGCGTCGGAGGGATTCGGGCGCTGGGCGGAAAGCGGTGGCGAGAAGTCCAAGTTCGGGTTGAACGCGAGCGAACTGGTCAAGGTCGTGGACCGGCTGCAGGCCGCCGGTCGCCAGGACGTGCTCAAGCTCATCCATTTTCATCTCGGATCGCAGATCACCGACATCCGCTACATCAAATCGGGGTTGCAGGAGATCGCGCGCTTCTACGGCGAACTGCGTGCGGCCGGCGTGAACATCACGCACGTGGATGTTGGCGGCGGCCTGGGCATCGACTACGACGGCTCCGGCTCCACGGTCGCGGCCAGCGTGAACTACTCCATGCAGGAGTACGCGAATGATGTCATCTACACGCTCGCGGAATCCTGCCGCGAAGCCGGCCTGCCCATGCCGCACGTCATCTCGGAGTCCGGTCGGGCACTGACCGCGCATCACGCCCTGCTGCTGATCAACGTCATTGACGTGGACAGCCATCAGGACATTGTGCTTCCCGAGGTCGGCGAGGACGATCACGCGATCCTCCACGATCTGAAGGAGGGCTACGAAACCGTCTCGCACCGGTCGGTTCGCGAGGTCTATCACGACGCGATCTTCCTGAAGGACCGCGCGCACGCGTTGTTCAACAGCGGCGTCCTGTCGCTGCGCGGGCGTGCGCTGGCAGAGCAGCTCCATGCCGCCACGCTCAACGCGGTGGCGCGCATCGCGCAGAGGGATCGCGAGGAATACGCCGACATCATCGAGGATCTCGAAGCGCAGCTCGTGGACCGCTACTTCTGCAACTTCAGCGTGTTCCAGTCACTGCCGGACAGCTGGGCCATCGATCAGCTTTTTCCGATCATGCCCATCCACCGGCTCGACGAGGAGCCGACCCGGCGCGGCACGCTGCAGGACATCACCTGCGATTCGGACGGCAAGATCGACCGGTTCACCGGCGGGCGCAACGGCCATCCGAACCTGGCGTTGCATCCCTTCCGCCTGGGGGAGTCGTATATCCTGGGCATCTTCCTGACCGGCGCGTATCAGGAAATTCTGGGCGACCTGCACAATCTTTTCGGCGACACCAACGCCGTGCACGTGCGACTCTCGCCCACCGGCTACGAAGTCACGGATCTCGTGCACGGCGACACCGTGACCGAGGTGCTCAACTACGTCCAGTTCCGCGCGTCCGATCTTCTGACGCTCTTCCGGCGCAAGGTGAGCGCCGCCAAATCGCTCTCCCGCCAGGAAGCAAATACGTTCATCGCCGATTACGTCGCCGGCCTCGAAGGCTACACGTATCTGGAGGGGGATTAGTCGCTGGTAGCTGGTGGC
>Ga0134128_10005152_pt1 | contig 15870 bp, 13 predicted proteins | sample KB31754_FD_96462 | JGI IMG/M metagenome (GOLD analysis project Ga0134128, IMG submission 96462) | Terrestrial soil microbial communities with excess Nitrogen fertilizer from Kellogg Biological Station, Michigan, USA - KB3-175-4 | ecosystem: Environmental > Terrestrial > Soil > Unclassified ...
CTGCTTCAGGCAGCATCACTTTGCCGTCGCGGTCGATCACTCGCGTCAGGCTCTGCGAAACGCCGCCCCACATGTTCACGATCAGCGCATCTCCTGGCCCCACCACGTAATCCGGCCCTGCGGGCACATCGAGCGCAGGTGAGGCGCCAACCGCTCCCAGCCTGCTGCCGGCGCCGAAGCTGCGGTCAACAAACACGTCGGATCCGAAGCGCTTCAGATGCTCCGTCGAGGCCGGCACCTGCGTGTACAGATCGCGCAGCGAAAGCAGGTTATAGGGCGTGGGAACACGCAATACGGCAGGCGGGTCGGTTATGCCGGCCTGCCGCGCTGCTGTCGTGGAGGGGGACGCCGCTGCCCGGTTCATGGAAGGCGACGCTCCTGGCCCGTACGTGCTTGCTCCGGAATTGCCTGCAAAGGGGGACGTCAGGCTGCTTTCGTCCGGAGAGGAGAGCGACGACATCTGCATCATCGAGGTCGTCGGATCCATGGCTGCCGCGCCGGCCGAAGGCGCCTGCAGTGCTGCCGCGGTCAGATACCCGCGCGCTCGCAAAAACAGAGTGATGGAAGCACGCACATCGCGGCTCTGGCCGATCTGCGAATACAAAACGTCATCGGTGATCGCATCCGGGGCCAGAGGAATTCCCTGCTGCGCCAGCTTCTCGGCCAGCAGCGACTTCACTTCGATCACCGCCTCCGGGTTTTGCTCGAGGATGGCAAATATCTGCGCCGCGGTGAGCGGCTGGATTGCGCTGTCCGTCGCCGATGCCGAGCCCTCAAAAGCCCTGGCATCATTGGCCTGCCCTGCTCGCGATCCGGATGAATCGAGCACACCCAGCCCCTCCGGGCCCGTCTGCGAAGCCGGAGGTACGGCGATGCTGTTTTCCTGCGCGTGCAAGCTCAGTGGCAGCGCCGCACCGAACAGAGTCATGGCCACCACACCGGCGGAGAGCAGCCGCAGCGCCCATGGACTCCGCCGCAGTTCCGAGTTTTCGTCCCGTTGCCTCATGGCCCTCTCACTGGCTGTACATCGGTGGCTCGCCCAGGCTTCCCGCCGGCGGCAGATGGCGGATGAACACCACGATCGACCACATCTCTTCGTCAGTGAGCGTGCCTTTCGAGCCAGGCATGCCCGAGGGCCAGATGCCGTTCTCGATCACCCACTTCAGCTGCCCGTCGGTGTAGCTCTGCACTTCGGGTGAGGCCAGCGATGGCACCGGCGGCGACATATGCTCCAGAAACGGCACGCCTGTGTTCTGTCCATCCATGCCGTGGCAGGCAACGCAGTAATGCGAGAACGCGTCTTTGCCTTCCGCAATCACATCGGGCGTCGCCGGCAACGGATCCTTCTGCTTCTTGCCTCCGACGAAAACGTCGTGCTTCGCAACCGTGACGATGCGGGCCTCCAGCGGCGTCGGAGCGGTCGCCTTGCAGCCGCTCACGCTGACCAGCATCGTGGCGATCGCCGTTTGTCGCACCACGCGCATGCTCGGCATCCCTACTGCACCACGTGAACAGTGAGCTTCATCGATCCGTGCCCCGAACCGCAGAACACATCGCAGTGGCCTACAAAGGTCCCGGTCTTCTCGGGCGTGAACTGCACCTCGCCCGTCTGCCCTTGTTTCGCCTTGACGTTCACGCCCAGTTCGCGAAACCGGACCCCGTGCGAGACGTCGACGCTCCTGAGTTCCAGTTCCACCGGCTGACCTTTCTTCAGCGTGATCTCTGCCGGTTCAAAGCCAAATCGCTTCGCAATGACTTCAACCTTTTGAGGCTGCACCTCGGCCGGCGATGGACGACACACCACAGGCGCAACGGCAATCAGGAACATACTTCCAGCGATCAGTGCACGTTTCAGTCTCATGATTCTCCGCATACTGAGCACAGACTAGCGTCGCCCCCCAGGGCGGGTGTCATGGGTGCGTCAGGTGATTGTCAGGATTCTGTTGGCGCGGAAGGAAGAAGTCCGGATGCCCTCGTCGGTACGCTCACGCGAGCATCCGGCAGACCAAAGCGTGGATTGGCCTGGCAAAACCACGCCTGAGAAGAAGCGAAGCGCAGTCAGGCGACTGCGCTTCACCGTTGCCGCGCTACCGCGAGTTGCCCAGCGTGTTTTCTACCGGAGTGATGGTCCCGAATAGCCCATGCTGCTCGCCGTCGGGGCCCGCGCTGAAGTACATTGCCGTCGCCGACCCCGAGGTGCTGCCGCTGCCAAACGAAAGCGCCCACAATCCGTCGATGGTGATCGGATGATTCGACGCGTCCTTCAGCATGCCCTTGAACTCGCCGGTCGCCGGATCGAAGACATCGATCATGCCCGACCCGAAATTCCCTACCAGCAGATCGTGGCTGTAGATGCCGAAGTCTCCCGGCGCCATCGCCACACCCCACGGCGCATTGAGCCACCATCCGTGCTGCAGACGGCGCTCGAACATTCCCAGCGGCGAATACACATTCACGTAACCCAGCCCGGCCCCTTCTACGGGATCGTGCTTCTGGTCGTCCTGCTTCGCGAACGTGACGTACAGATCACCGCCGATGTTCTGCACATTGAACGGCGCGAACCCATGCGGAACCCGCGTATCCCGGAACATCTCCTCCATCAGAGTGACGTGGCGGAAGGATGAGTCGTACACCTGAATCCGGCCCTTGCGGAAATCGGCAACGTACAGGTACGTAGCGCTGTCTCCGTTCGGAAAGTCGACAGTGGCCAGCGCCGCGCCCTTGAACACCGAAGCGCTCTTCGTATTCACCTCGATGACCGCGGTCGTTGGCTTCACGCCTGGATTCCATCCGGAAATCGTTCCATCCTCCGTGACAAACATGAACAGCGCCGGCTTTCCCGGAGCCAGCGCGAATCCGGTGCTGCCGTTGAAGACCGTTCCGGTTGGCGATCCCGTGCTGCTCGCATTGGGATCTCCGGTGGGAATCGTAACCACCAGAGAGGCAGGCGTCCCCGTCCCCAAATACAGCGTGGCAAGCCCGGCGCCGTTATCCGAGGCCCACCACGGCGAGCCGGTGGCGCGCGAGAGCCCCCATGGATTGACCAGGTTCATGTCCTGTATCGCGGCCACATCGGACTGATCTGAGACAAGATTGGTCTGCTTGTAATGCTGCGCCAGCGCGGGGAGAGCGCAGGTCGCCACAACGAGCGCGCCGCACGCTCGCAGGCTGAGGCGGAAAAACAGTTGATGCATTGTCGTCCTTCCGGACGGGCAGAGAGCCCGGCCATTTCTGACGCACGATAGCCAACCGCAGGTGCAACGGTTGTCAGAGCATTGTCATCGCTTTGTCAGGGCAGCCGGGTGCCCCGCTCAGATGCCCAGCCGGGCAAAAACGCCCGCCACCACGCGGTCGCAACGGGCGTTCATGAACGGAAATGCCGACTTCGCGCACGACCCCACCCGCGACAGCAGCATTTTGCGCGCCAGGACATGGGCGCGGTGCAGCCGAACCTTCACGTTTTGTTCGCTGATGCCCAGAGCCGCGGCGGTCTCCGCCGTGCTCATTTCCTCGATATCCCGCAGCATGACCACCGTCCGATACCGGGCCGGCAGCTGCAAAATACTGTCCTCCAGCACCCGCCGCAGTTCGGACTGCGACAGCGTCTGCTCCGGATCGGGCTCGCGCGAGGGCGCGCGCCCCTCGACGCTGTCATCTTCCTCGTCCAGCACGGAGAACCGGTTCCGCCGCCGCACCCGCGCCAGCGCCTCATGCATCGCAATCCGGATCAGCCACGTAGAAAACGCCGATCGGTTCTCGAACTGCGCCAGGCTTTGATACGCCCGCACGTACGCGTCCTGGATCACATCTTCCGCTTCGTTGTCGTCGCGCAGAATCGCGCGCACAACCCGGTACAGGCGCTGGTTATAGCGACGCATGATGATCTCGTAGAGCGCGGTTTCGCCGGCCAGAACGCGTTCGATGACCTGTTCGTCCGTCCACGCGCTGGCCCTTGCAATTTCCAGAACTTCCATAGCTGCCTGACCAAAAGAGTCGCGATCAGCGCAAAGGTTACACCGATTTGCCCCCGACGCGCCGCAGAAATTCAATCTGTAACCTTCCGCTCGCTCGCCACTCTGTTGCTGCAGGAGGAGTGAAATGGAGGACTTCAGCCGCCTGAACTCTGCGTGGTGGGCTCTGCGCATCGGCCTTGGTGTCGGGCCAATCGTTGCCGGAATTGACAAGTACTTCAACAAACTCGCCGACTGGACCATGTATCTCAGACCGCGGGCGACTAAACGTGTCCCGGTCAGCCCCTGGACCTTCATGCATCTCGTCGGCGTTATCGAGATCGCTGCAGTTATTCTCGTCCTCACGCGCTGGACGAAGATTGCCAGCATCATCGTCGGGCTCTGGCTGGTCTGCATTGCCCTCAATCTGCTCACCACCGGTATGTTCTACGACCTCGCTGTCCGCGACGTCGAAATTGCCATCGGGGCCTTCGCGCTCAACCGGCTTACGGTTGTGCGCGAGACTTCGGTCACGCACGCTGCGCGCCTCACCGCAATCGAGCCAGGCGTGGCCGCGTCCTAACAGCCTCAACCCACCCTATTCATCTGGAGGAAAAATGCGAAAGCTGACCTTTGCGTTGTTATCAGCAACACTGCTGGTTCCGGTATTCGCCGGCGCTGAGACCTTCAACAATGTCCCTGTTGTGGACACCAACTGCTCGAAGCGCGCCGCCAGCGCGCCGGACAGCCACACGCGCGAGTGCGCCCTCAAGTGCGCCGGCAGCGGCTTCGGCATCATCACCAGCGACAACCGTTATCTTCGCTTCGACAAAGCAGGCAACGAGCAGGTCCTCTCTCAGCTCAAGTCGTCGGACAAGAAGGATCATCTCCGCGTCAACGTAAGCGGCGATGTCCAGGGCGACACGCTGAAGGTGAAATCGGTCACGCTCGAATAAGCTGCGCTGCCCCGTTCCCCGGCCGAAGCAGGACCTCGCTCCGCGCAGGTCCTGCCCGGTCCTTCACATGCGCGGCGCGCCTCATTTCTCCGCCATCTCTATCATCCCGGCGCAACAAACCTACAATCAGGTGACAAACGGCTAACAATCTCCCGCTGTCCGCTCCGCATACTCAGCCTCATCCTGCTTCACAGAGAGGCCCACCGTGCGCAAGAGCGGCAACCCACGTCACCTGATCGAAAGATTCTTCGCAACCGCCGTCGCCTTCCTGCTGCTGGCCTGTTTCGCTCGTGGCCAGGCTCCCGGAACGGGAGCCATCGCCGGTTCCATTTACGATCCTGCGCACCACACCGTGGTCGGCGCCGCCGTGCGGGCTGAAAACCAGGCGACCCACGTCACGCGCTCAGCGACAACCAACAGCGACGGCGAATTCCGCTTCCCGCTGCTCGAGCCGGGTGACTACGCCATCACCGTGCAGGCGAACGGATTCGCGGAAGCGAAGACCGAGGCCCTCCACGTCACGGTGAGTGAAACGCGCTCGCTCGACCTGGTGCTGGCGATCGCCGCTGCCAACACCACCGTTCAGGTAACGACGCATGCCGAGCCGGTCGACCTGCAGAGTTCCACGCGCGGCGGTGTGGTGGACCAGCAGGCCATCCAGGCTCTTCCTCTCTCCAGCCGCAATTACACGCAGATTCTCTCGCTCTCCCCGGGCGTCGTCGTCGATCTGCCCAATGCTGCGCAGCTTGGACCAGGCACGCAGAACGTTGCCTCCGACGGCGCCACGCCAACCGCCAACAACATCCAGTTCAATGGCATCGACGCGAACAACATCGCGGAGAATTCAGCGGCGACGGCAACCGGGTTCGAGGTGGGCACGGCCATTCCCTCCCCCGACACCATTCAGGAGTTTCGCGTACAGACCGCGAACTTCGATGCTGCCTACGGCCGCGGCTCAGGCGCCAACGTTGACCTGGTCAGTCGCTCCGGAAGCAACCAGTTCCACGGCAGCGCATGGGAATTCGTCCGCAACAATATCTTCAATGCGAATGACTTCTTCTCCAAGCTTGACGGGCAGCCCCGCCCTGACCTGAAGCAGAATCAGTTCGGCGCAGCAGTCGGCGGCCCCATCCGCCACGACCGCACGTTTTTCTTCGGCGCGTATGAGGGCCTGCGCGAAGTGAACGGCCTCGGCGACGAGCAGAATCCCATCCTCCCGGTGCTGCCGCAGGATCGCACCGCGGCCGCACTGGGCGCGCAGTTTTGCCCCGACGGACACCTCAACGCCTCCGGCCAGCCCGCCAGCGGATATCTCACCATCGCGGGAGGAACGCAGGTGACGTGCGACGGCTCCAACATCAACCCCGTCGCGCTCGCCATTCTCAACGCGAAGCTGCCGAACGGACAATTCGCGATCCCGAGCCCCCAGGTAGCTCTCCCCGCTTCCGGCCCCGATCCCTCCGATCAAATGCCGGTTGGGCAATCGACCTTCGCGATCCCTGCGCACTACACCGCAAACCAGTTCTCCGTGAATGTGGATCACGCTCTCCGCCCCAGCAACACGCTGGCTGGCCGCTTCTTCTACTCACGCGGACTGACGAACGAGCCATTCTCCGCGAACAGCGCCAATGTCCCCGGCTGGGGCACGAACGCGCTGAACCGCAACACGATGTTCGTCCTCACCGACACGCATGTGTTCAGCGCGAAGCTGGTCAATATGGCGCGCCTCGGCTATGTGCGCTTCGATGGCCTTGCGCGGATTGAAAATCCCCTGCTGGCTCAGCCCCTCGGTGAAGGGACTCCCACCGGTGCGCCAGACGCAACATCCCACGCTCCAAGCCTCTCCGTCGGTGGCTTCACCATTGGCGATGCCGGCAGTCCATCGCTGTGGCAAGTCACCAACACCTTCGTCGGACAGGACACGATCGCCCTCACCCGCGGCCGCCACAACATCCGTGCCGGCGCCGAGTTCAAGCGCCATCAGGTCGACATCGACACGCCCGAGCAGGTCGACGGCCTTCTCATCATTGGCACCTTCGATGACTTCCTGCTCGGCGAGAGCGCCGCTCAGAACAACAGCCCCTTCGGCCTCAGCAATGTCCTGCTCAGCATCGCCGGCGGAGGCATCTTCCGCCGCGACGGACGCTACAACGACTTCGCCGGATTCCTGCAGGACGACTTCCGCCTCACGCCGCGCCTGACTCTCAACGAAGGCGTCCGCTACGAAGTCTTCGGCGCGCCGACGGAAATCAAGGGCAGGCTCTCGAACTTCAATCCCCTGACCGCAACCCAGGGACCGCTTTCTCCAACCGGCACCTTCAGCGGCTTCACCCTGCCCTCGAACTTCAAAGGCACACTGCCTGATGGGGTCGTGCGCACTCCCTTCGCCGGCCTTTACCAGACGCCGCTCGGCGACATTTCGCCCCGCCTCGGCTTCGCCTGGCAGGTCTCGCAGCATCCTCTCCTCGTTCTGCGCGGCGGCTACGGAATCTATTTCGACCGCCACTCCGCCACCCTCGCAGGACAAACCGTGAACCAGCCGCCCTTCGCAACCCTCCAGTTCGTGGGCGGAGCCCCGAATGGCCCTGCGTCCCTCCAGAGCCCGTTTGTGCCGCTTATCCAGCCAAAGTCCAGTTATCCGGTCTTCACGCCCCGCACCCCCGACTCGACGCCCTTCATCGAGAGCACGAACTCGCACATGCTCGACGGGCGTACCCAGGAATACAACCTGAACGTGGAGTACGCTCTCGGGCGAGGCTATCTTCTCGGTGTCGGCTATGTCGGCACGCACTCGGATCGCCGCTCCGGCCAGATAGAGTTCGATCAGGCGCCCCTCGCCAGCCCCGATAACCCCATCAACGGCGAAACCACCAACTCCGTCGCCAACGTAAGCGCACGCATGCCGATCCAGGGTGTCAGCCAGGGGTCGCTCTATACGGATTCGGTCTTCATCGGCAACTACAACTCTCTCCAGACCAGCCTGCGACGCCAGATGCAGTACGGATTTGCAATCGAAGCCAGCTACACCTGGTCGAAGAACCTCGACGAAGTGAACGGCGAAGGCGGAACGGACGTCTTCGAACTGCAGCTTCCCACCAACGATCAGCATCACCTGCGTCAGTCCTCCTACGGCCCAGCCGGCGATGACCGCTCGCAGCGTTTCGTGGCCAACTTCCACTGGCAGCCGCCCGCCTTGCATCTGGGCTCCGCTCTGGCGCGCCACACGCTCAACGGATGGCAGTTCTCCGGCATCGGCGTCGTCCAGTCCGGCAGTGCGCTCAGCGTCTTCGACAACAATGCCGGCTCGGTATACGGTCTCATCCCCGGCGAAGTCCGCGCACAGCGCGCACCGGGTAATCCCAGCCCGATCATGCGCGGAACGCTCTATTCGCGCGTCCTGAACGGCTACCTCAACGCGGCCGCCTTCACCCGCGCACCCGAAGCTCCGAACGGCACCAGCCTTGCCGATCAGGACTTCGGCAACAGTGGTGTTGGCATCGTGCGCGGCCCCGGCCAGCACAGCGTCGACGCCGCTGTCGAGCGCAGCTTCCCGATTGCTGAAGCGAACAGCGTTCGCCTGCGCGCGGAGTTCTTCAACCTCACCAACACGCCGCAGTTTGGGAATCCAAACACCAGCCTCGGCTACAGCGATCCGACCTTGCCAAACCCGTCACCCAGTCCGACCTTCGGCAAAATCACATCAACCAACGCCAACCCTCGCATCATCCAGTTCGCGCTGCGTTACCAGTTCTGAGAGGATGACCTTGCTGACGATCGAAGAGATCGAATCCGCCTGCGCGGGTCGGGCCGCTGCCGAGCCCGACCCGCACCCGGTTGACGCTCCGGCCCTGACTCTCCAGGCCAAATTCTTCCCGCTGGGATTCCCCCTCGAGGTCCGCACGAATTCCGAAGAGGTCCTCGCGCTGTGCCGAACGCAGTGGGGCTACTTCGAACAGCGCTTCGACACCGAGCCCCTCCTCGCAGAAGTCTACGTTGTCGAAGGCACGCAGCAGGACGGCGCGCCGCAGCAGGAGTGCCCGCCGCAGCCGCAATATCGATTCGTTGAGCCCCTCCTCGTTACCATTGCCGACCCGCATCACTACTCGATCGCAGACATTTCTCTGAGCCGCACGAAGATCGTGGCCACCTCCGCGGCGCTGCGGCATCCGCTCTATTTTCGCTACTTTTTTCTCGAGTGCGGCGCCGGCGTGCACATCGCCACCCGGCACACCACGCCGGTTCATGCGGGTTGCGTCACGCTGAACGGCCGCGGCATTCTGCTCTGCGGCGATTCCGGCGCAGGCAAGTCTTCTCTGTCCTTCGCGTGTGCGCGGGCCGGGTGGGGATATGTCTCCGACGACGCCTGCTTTCTTCTCCATGGGCGCAGGGTCATCGGCAACTGCCACCAGGTCCGGCTGCGCCCCACCGCTGCCGATCTTTTCCCGGAGATTGCCGGGCTGCCGCTCACGCCGCGCGCAGAGGGCAAGCCCTCCATTGAATTGCTAACCGGATCCCTGCCCCACGTTCGCCGTCAGCACAGCGCGGATGTGAACGCGATCGTCTTCCTCAATCGGCGCGTGCACGGCACCTCCGGTCTCTTCCCCTACTCCCGCGATGTCGCCCGCCGCTACATGCGCCAGCAGCTTTTCGGCAGCCGAGAGTCTCTGGCGCGCCAGTACGAGGACGTCGAGCGCCTCCTCGAAGCCGATGTGCTGGAGCTCCGCTACCAGACTCTCGATCAGGCGGTCGAGCACCTTCGCATCCTCGCCGAGGGCCGCTGATGCAGCCCACGCAGGAACCGCTGGCCGTCCGTCCGCCGCAGTTCTGGAGATCGCCCCGCGCCTGGCTCCGCGAGCATCAGCTCAGCCGCGGCTACTGGATCTTCTTCACGGCTGCCTTCTTCTTCGACGCCGGCTTTGCCGTCTACTTCTTCCTCTTCAATCTCTATCTGCTCGATTTTCGCTTCGACGAAAAAGTCATCGGCTTCATCAACGGTGCCTTCACGCTCGGCATGATGTCGGGCACCGTCCCTGTCGGCCTTCTCGGCCGCCGTATCGGCATGCGGCCCTTGCTGCTGGTCTGCTTTGTCGCTGCACCCGTCGTCGGCCTGCTGCGCTCCGTCTGGATCTGGCAGCCCGCCCAGATCGCCCTGGCTTTCATCGCCGGAATCGCGATGTGCCTCTGGACCGTTTCCTTCCTGCCCGTCGTCGCTGCGCTCACGAGCGAAAAGAACCGCACCGCCGGCATGAGCATGATCTTCTCCGTCGGCGTCGGCACCAGCGCGCTCGGCGGCGCGATCTGCGGCTATCTTCCCGACTGGCTGCACCTCGCCGGATTCTCCCTCTCGCCGGCCGCCGTGAAGCGCCTCATCCTCGTCGGATCCTGCATCGTGGCTGCGGCCGGCATTTCTGCAATCCTTCGCCTGCATTTAGCCACACCCGCGAAATCCGCCGATGTCGCCAGGCGAGCGACCGCGCAGAGCCACTGGTTGGCGCTCTTCCGCCTGCGCCCGTTTCTGCGCCGCTTCCTGCTGTGCATGGGCCTCTGGTCGGCCCTGATTGCGGCGTTCGCCCCATTCGCGAATGTCTATCTCTCCCGCGATCTGCATGTATCGCTCGCCAGCATCGGGCTCATCTTTTCGCTCGCGCAGGGCGTACAGGTACTCGCCGGCATCCTGCTGCCGATCCTGATCCGCCGCGCCGGCATGCTGAATGGAATTCTCGCCACCGAGCTCGTCACCGCCGCGCTGCTCCTGCTCATGGCGGGTGCCCGCCATCGTGGCCTGGCGATCGCGTTCTATCTCGCCTTCTCCGCGGCGCAGTGGATGAGTTCCCCGGCGCTCTATAACCTGCTCATGAACGAAACGCCGGAGGAGGAGCGCAGCACCGCCGCGGGGTTCACCATGTTTATCAACAATCTCGCCGCATCCGTTGCCACGACCTTCGCCGGCATCCTCTATGTACGCTTCGGATATACGGCCGTGCTCGCCGGAGTCTCTGCTTTTGCCGTTGCCGCGGCGGTCAGCACCCGCATCCTGCTCTCCCGGCCCACCGCCGCGCCTCCTCTCGCTCAGACGCATCTGGCCGACGCCGCTAGCGATTGAGGAACTCCAGCAGAGCCTTTTCCTGGTGCCGGCTCAGGTTCGCGCGCACCCGCATGTGACGCAGGATCGTACCGGTAATGCTCGGCGGAAACGACTCCGGAGCGTTGTGGCATCGTGAGCAGTTCTGCTGAAACACGCGCTGACCTTCTTCGGCGAGCTGGTCGTTCGCCTGAGCACCAGCCTGGGAATCATGACGGGCCGCGGGCTGGCCGGCCTGATGCTCTGCCGAACCGGAAAGCGCGGCGCAGGCCAGAGCCCCGGCCACAAACAACGACGGCACAAAACGAGACAAACGCATCCCTATCTTCCTTTCCACGTGGGAACCAGGAAGCGGTAAACGATGCCCGTTTCCCAGATGTTTTCGTTGCGCGTTGCTGAGAACTGGCGCGAGTAGCTCGTCAGGATCCTGACGCTGTGCGGCAGGTTATAGTCCAGCCCGAAGTCGGCCCTCTGCGTGTTCACCGAGGGCAGTCCATCGCTGGCCAGGTTGTTGCGCCGAAACGTCTGCTGCAGCCGGAAGACCGGCTCCAACCGGCCCACAAAGGTGTCCGCGCCGCCAAACCGCGCGAGCCGATAATCGGCTTCTGCCCAGTACCCCTGCCCATGGGCGCCGCGCGCGAACTCCGACCGAAACCGGAACGCCGTATCCGCAGGTTCCCACCACACATGGGTGCCAACGAAGTTCTCCCGCGTGCCCTCAAGCTGGCGATCCCATGACAGACCGATCTCCAGCCGCTGCTTGGGGAGATAAACGTCCGTGCGTTCGCCCGTTGCTCGCTTCGCGCTGAACTGCTCGTTGCCGCTGTGCGCCGAATACCACACGGAGTAGTCGAGCGAGAAATTCGGCGTGCTCACCGCCGAACCGCGCAGTTGTCCGCCTACCCCCGTCCCCGTCGACAGCAACCCGAGGTTCGCGATCAGCGGCCCATCCTGCAGATTGCTGATCCACACCGGCGAAAGCCGCTCGTTGTAAGTGCCGAAGGGCAGCAGATAGCTGCCCGCCACCACGTTCAGATGTGGGCTCACCAGAAAATCTCCCTGAAGATAGGTCAGGCCGACGAAATGCGAGTGCTTGTATCCGTTGCCTCCCGGGAAATACGTCTCCAGCAGAGCGGCGCGCGACTCCACCAGCACGTGTTGGCCAATGGGAGCCGCCAGCAACGGCTCGATGATCGGCAGATAAGTTGTGTTCCCGCCATGCGTGCTGGTCAGGAACGCCACGCCTCCGGAGAGAAGCGGAGTATCCTGCGCGCGAGCCTGTGCGCTGGCAAACAGCAGGACGGTGCAGCAGGCCAGGAGCCTCGCCGTCCAGCACCGGGTCCGTGTGCAAAAAGAGAAACTTGCTGACATAGCCGCAAACTTAGCGGCTTTCTACGCCCGAGGTGTTGCCGCAGGGTCTGATCTTTGTCAAACGTTTGTCATCCGCGTGCAGAGCCGGTCCGCTGAAAGGCCGCGCGCACCGGCGTGCCTTCTCCGAGAGGCCAATAATGCGCTGACAATCTCCTTGCATGCGCCTGACATGCCGCGCCGCCGCGCCCCCTACGCTCGTCTTATGCAAGCCCGGCTGCACACCGGCCGTATCGACAGCACGGCGCAACTGGAGAGGCTCCCTCAGCTCGACACCGACCATGCCCGCCGCTCCCCCGAGCGGCCAGCCGATTTTGCTCATCCCTTCGCCCGTTTCGCGATGGTCGGCCCGGCCAGCTCCAGGCTCTCCGGCGCCCTCCGTATACGCCGGGCAGTGTTGCTCCTCTTCTCGAATCCCATCCCGAGAGAATGTCTTCGCCTGTGGCTGCTTTGCTCTCGCGAATGGAACCAGACGCTTCACTGGCTGGATGTCTCCGGTCTGGCTCTCTATTTCCTGGCGCGGATTCAGGAGAAGCAGCTCGAGCCTATGCTGCCAAAGCCGGTCCTTCATCGCCTACGCCAGAATCTGGCCGACAATACGCGACGCACGGCTTCCATGCTTGCTGAATCGATGGCCATCCAGCAGAAGTTCCAGGAGTCCGGCCTGCACTACGCCGTACTGAAGGGCTGCTCGCTGTGGCCGCATTCGGTCCCCCGCCTGGAACTCCGCTCGCAGCTGGACCTCGACTACCTGATCGCCGAGCACGATGCCCCTGCAGCGCAGCGGATCCTTGAAGGGCACGGCTATCGCCTCCGGGCCATCAGCGGCCGCAGCTGGGAATTCAAAACCGACGCGCCGCCCTCGTCCCTGGCGGACCTCTACTGCGCGTCCCCGCACCGCTCGCTGGAACTGCACCTCGAATCGCCCAGCTCCTCTTCGTCGCTGCTGGAGCGCCTCGATCATGTCCCCTTCCACGGAATCTCCGTGCCGGTGCTCCGTGCGCCCGATCTGTTCATCGGTCAGGGTCTGCATCTCTACAAACACCTCTGCAGCGAGTTTTACCGTCCCGCCCACATCCTTGAGTTCCGCCGGCACGTCATCGCGCGCCGCGACGACGCCGATTTCTGGGATGAGGTGATGGAACGTGGGGAGCACAGCCTGGCCACCTCGCTCGCGCTCGGAGTCGTGACGCTGCTCACCGAAAGGGTCATGGGCTCCTTCGCGCCGGACGCCTTCAGGCGCTGGACGGTCGATCGCCTGCCCCGGCCGCTGCGCGCCTGGGTCGATCGCTACGGCGTCCGCTCTGCGGTGATGAACTTCCCCGGCAGCAAAGTTTACCTGCTTCTCCAGCAGCAGATGGAAGCGCTCGGCATCGGGTCGCGGCGTTCGGCGCGACAAGCGCTCTTCCCTCGACGTCTGCCTCCGGCGATCGCGCATCCTGTAGCCAACGAGAGCCTCCGGGCCGGGATTCGCCGCCACTGCGTCCAGGGCCGCTTCGTTCTGCAGCGGCTCCGCTTTCATCTCGTCGCCGGCCTCGGTTACCTGCGCGAAACGCGCTCGTGGAGACAATTCATCGCCGCTGAAGCCAATTCCCCACGTATGACAAAGCAATAACAATTACCTGACAGGGCAGCCGCCGCGTCCCGCTACCTTCACTGTGAATGCGGCGCGCGATCCAACGGAACCTGTCCAACGCGCTTTGGGGCGTGCTCGATTATGCGGCCTGGCCCATTGGCATCCTCCTGCTCGCCCCCATCCTCCTCCGCCACCTCGGCGTCGCGCGATTCGGCATCTGGGCCGTAGCCATGGCCGCCATCAATGCCGGAGCGATCCTCGCCTCCGGCTTCGGCGACGCGAACATTCAGCAGGTCGCCACCCATCGTGGCCAAAAGAACCTTCCGGCGCTGATCGAAACCGTTCGCACCTCGATGGGCATTCACCTCACCCTGGGCGCTGCGCTCGGCGTCCTTGCCTGGTCGGCCGCGCCGCTTCTGGCCTCCCGCATCGTTCCCGCCGATACCGCACTGCGCGCCGACTGCCTCCGTGCTCTGCGCGTCGCCAGCTTCATCATCCTGGCGCGAGCCATGGAGACCGTCTGCATCAGCACGCAGCGCGGCTTCGAGCGCTATGGCGCTGCCCTCTACCTCAGCGTCGCTGGCCGTATCGCCGCGATGATCGCCGCCGCAGCGCTGGCCTGGGCCCATCGCAGCATCACCGACATCCTCCTCGCCAACGCCGCCCTGCTGGCCCTCTCGCTCCTTCTGCAAATCCGCAGCCTCCGTGCTCTGCTCCACACAGATTCGCTGCGTCCCGTCGTAAATCGCGACTGCCTCCGCGCCCTTCTCGCCTTTGGCGTCTTCAGCTGGATTCAGGCGGCATCGAGCGTCGTCGTTGGCCAGTCTGACCGGCTCTTCACCGGAGCCGCGATGGGAGCCGCTGCCGTCGCCGCCTATGCTCTCTGCGTCCAGATCACGCAGCCGCTGTACGGAATCGCATCCTCCGGACTGCATTTCCTGTTTCCGCATCTTGCCTCGCAGGCAGCGACTGCGGAGCCGGGCACCCTGCGCCGTCCCATCACCCGCGCTCTGGTTGCGAACGCGGCACTGGTGGCCGCCGGAACTCTGCTGCTGGCCTGCGGCGGGCGCTGGATGCTGGCCCTGCTCGGCGGCCCGCAGATCACCGCCGCTGCCGCGCCCCTGCTCCCCCTCATCCTCTGCGGAACTGCGCTGCTCGCCCTCACCGTGACCCCGTACTACGTCCTGCTCGCCGTGGGCCAGGTCAAAGTCGTTGCTGCCATCAGTCTGGCTGCCAGCGCCCTGATGCTTTTCTCGATGACCGCATTGGCTCCGCTTCGCGGCGTCCAGGGGGTTGTCCTGGCCCGGCTCCTCTACGCCCTCATTGCCGTATTTTTGTATCTTCCACTGTTACGTTATCTCTTTCCCAACGCAGGAACCCCGATTCCCAGCCACTTCCGCCGAACGGAATACGCCGTTGCTCCGACGCAGATCAACCGATCCGACCGGCAGAACAGGACCCTGAACGATGGCAGCCTCTGACTCCTGTGTATCCAACCTCTACGCCGATGCGCTGGCTGCATCGATCACCGGGCGGAAGTCCGCGTCCCGCGAACTCTTCTGGACCGTCGCCGTCCTGGTCGAAATCTCTCTTGATTTTCTCGTCACCACCGGTTGCGTTCTGATCGCTCTTTCGCGGCAGATCCACCCCATCGCCGGCTCTGGCTCCCTGCAGAAGCTTCTCCTCATCAGCATGGCCGCCGGTCTCGCCACCGCCGTCTCGCTGCGGAATACCCCCGCTCGTCGCTGGTCCTGCACCCTGATTCCCATCTGGGATACAGAACGCATCCTGCGTGCGACCGTGCAGTGCTCGCTGATTCTTCTGCTCGCCGCTATCCTCGCGGGACTCCGTGACGCCGGCGCCGCGCTCGCTTGCGCTGTCATCCTCGTTCCGGTTTCTCTCATCGGTCTGCGGCGTGCCTGGTCCGCCCTGCTGCGC
>Ga0134128_10005153_pt1 | contig 15869 bp, 13 predicted proteins | sample KB31754_FD_96462 | JGI IMG/M metagenome (GOLD analysis project Ga0134128, IMG submission 96462) | Terrestrial soil microbial communities with excess Nitrogen fertilizer from Kellogg Biological Station, Michigan, USA - KB3-175-4 | ecosystem: Environmental > Terrestrial > Soil > Unclassified ...
CGATCTTCTTGCGTTCACGCTGGACAAGACGACCGGGCAATTCTCACCGACTACCCGCTATCGCGATTACGCAATCAGCACCGAGCTCATTCACTGGGAGAGCCAGTCCACCACACGGGCCGACAGTGAAACCGGCCGTCGATATCAAAATCACGCGGCTGCTGGAACGCACATCATGCTCTTTGCCCGTGAGCGAAGCGATGACCGAGCGTTCTACTTTCTGGGGCCTGCGCACTACGTGAAGCACGAGTCCGAACAACCGATGGCGATCACCTGGCGACTACAGCAACCGCTACCCGGCGACCTGTTTGCGACATTCGCTGCAGCGGTAGCCTAGTTGGCCGCTTTTGGGGAGTGAAGGGCCATGTGCGACAATTTGGTCGAAAACCCGGCGGCGGGGCAATGCTTATGACGCAACGACGGCAGGTGCCAGACTCAGGTGGAGGGCATGCGAAAGGAGCTTCCAAACCCTCACTTGGGGAACTGCGGGATGCGTTGCGCCGATTCGCAGCGGAACGCGACTGGGACCAGCGCGCTCCACGCAGCAGGCGGGTGCGGCGCTGGTTGTCGCGGTAGAGCCGCTCACGGTCGATCAGCATGGCTGTGCGCTCCTCGAAGGACAGGCTCTGCACGGTGGGGGTTCGTTGCTGCTCTTCGAGAGCTTCGAGCATGCCGTAGAGCTTCAGGGCCTTCAGAGTCTCGATGGTTGGGTTCGTCAACATCGTCATCGTCTCCGTCGTGGTGGTGGATCAGTGGTAATAGCCCGGACCGCGCCCGTTGCCGTGGGCCGGGAGTTCGAGTGCCAGCGGCTCGGTCGCGCTCGCCGGACGCAGATCTCGTCCGCTCTCGAGGATCGACTTGACGCTTTTGCGGGTGGGGCTGCCGAGGTGCATTGCCAGGCGGTATGCGGCCTCGAAGCGCGGCTCGCTGTATTGCCGGGCAAGGGCGAGCAGTCCCAGGCAGGTGCGATAGCCCTGCTCGGGATGGGGCTTGGAGCGCAGCAGATGCTCGACGACAGCGCAGGCGCTCGCGCCGATTGACTCACCCCACTGGATCAGACGCCGGGGTGCGACCACTCGGCGTGCGCGCGGTGCGCCTTCCGTGCAACGCGGGATTGACCGACCCGGGTCAGAATGCCGCCCACACACTGACGCAGATTGCCGTCTTGATGTGTTCGTCACCGAAGTTGGACGATCTGGTGGCCGGGAAAATCATGCAAATGCTTAGGGAAGAGATCCCCAATTCGTTTTGGCAGGCTGATAGGCGTTGCGCCGAAAAGACAAGGCCTTCAGACAGGCTGTGAGCCAGGTCTGAGATGGGCGGGGCCTGTCGGAGCATCGATAATGGTCGTGACGAAGACTCTGGGACCCCTGCATTTCGAGGATCTCGAGCCCCATCGCTTCGAGGACCTAGTGCGAAAGCTCGTCTACGACATCAGGGACTGGCAGAGCATCGAGGCGACCGGACGGGGCGGTTCGGAGCGGGGCTCGACATCCGCGCGTATGAGCGCGCGGGCGCCGCCGAAGGCGACCCGAATGAACAGGAGCCCTCGGAAAACGATGAGACCCCTCATCCCATGGAGGGGAGCCTCTGGATGTTCCAATGTAAGCGCGAGGCGGAAATCGGCCCCCGCGAGGATCATAGACGACCGCGTGAAGGCCGGTAACCCGCCCTACGGCCATGTGCTGGCGGCGCCAGCGAGCTTTTCCAAGAAATCCTTCGACGTATTTCGGAAGGAACTGCGCAAGCGCGGAGTCATGGAGTTCTCTCTCTGGGGTCGTCCGGCGCTCGAGGACATGCCACTCTTCTCTTCGGCATGACGCCTGGCGTGAGCGCCCAAATCACCCATCTCCGGGCATCGGCGCTCGATCGGATCGCTGCTAAGTACGCGGCGGATATGCGGCCCAGGTGGGGAGACAATAGTGTATTCTGGAGCAAACTCTTGGAGGCGGCGACCGGCTCCGACGACGACGCACTGTCCGCTGTCCACCTTCACTACATGCAACTGCTGGGAAGTAAGTTTGACCTTAGTTACGGTTGACCGGCCTCATGATTGCGGCGCCCGATGAGCCGAGAATGTGAACGTAGAGAACGACGGGAGAAGGCGCTTGTCAGTTCGTCTGCATCTCTTGTCTGGACGTTCCGCGACCCACGCGTAGTAGCACCTAAACTTCTCGGTCACCCACGCACACGCCGCTGCGCCTGTGAGACCTGGTATTCGTGAACAATAGATTGCCCTTCCCATGAGCTGCATGGACGTTCACAAGCTGCACACGACTCCGCGAGCAGATCCCATTTTTTGAAATTGAGCCTGTCTGTCAGTATAATCCACGATCTCGCAGCGACCGGTCGGCGGAGCGGTTGTGCAGGTAATTGATTACAGCAAGTTTCTGGACAGCACGGCTGTCCGTCTATTTGTGCCGTCCGAGGCCATACCTGACGAAGATATCTACGACTGCAATCAGGGCATCCGCTTCCGTTCACAAGAGAGGCATCGGATCTGCTGGGAATCTGTGCGCTTAGCAGAAGGAGCTTTCCTGCTTGCCTCACAGGATTACGCGGGCGAGGTGCTGACCTACCGACAGCGCGTCAGTGAGAGCGACTGGGTTCACATACAGTTTCGTCTCAATGGCGGTGGCTGTGAGAATATCGCGCGGACGGGTGTCGTTCAGACCCCAGAGGGATCTTGCATTGTTTCCCGCTACCCTGAGAGCTGCATCGTAGAGAGGACCGTTGATACGACGCAAGGGTGGAAAGTTGCGTGCCTATTCGTCACGCCCGTGGCGCTCGCGGATCTTTTGGATGCTCCCGTCGCGAGATTACCTGAGTACGCCCTCTGGCTGACCGATCGGTCTTGTATGCAGGCACGCTCTACGGTGTTAGCGCTGCAATCCTCGATGGTAGTTGCAGTGAACGACATTCTTTCTTGCCCCTTTCGGGGCTGGAATCGGCGTGCCTATATGCGCGGCAAATCGCTTGAGCTGCTGTCGACGGTAATCCATGCGCTCGATAGCTCCAGCCCTGCGGGCGCTCCTACGTTGAGGCTTTCAACGAGTGACTCGGAGAGGATCGCCCTCGCGCGGTCAGTAATGTGCGCGAACTTGGAGAGTACATTGACGCTAAGCGAGCTTGCTCGCAAGGTAGGCCTAAATCGAACAAAGCTTGCCTTGGGATTTAAGTCAATTTACGGCGTCTCGGTCCAAGCATTTTGGCGCGATGCGAAGCTCGATCGTGCCCGGCAAATCCTTCAGGAGAGTGAAACGCCAGTGACCGAGGTCGCCTTCAGCGTGGGTTACTCCGAACTCTCGTCATTCACTCGCGCCTTCACCCGCAGGTTTGGAATCGCACCCCGGGAGTGTAAGGCGGAAGCGAGATACATTCTCAACCGTGATTGAACCATGTCGTCTGACGACGCATGTAGGCCTCGAGACCCGCAATACCACCTTCAATTCCAATACCGGATAGGCCGTATGGCTCCCCCGAAAACCCGGGCCCTGGTCCTTCTCCCATCACCGGCAGGGCGCTAACCATCGTCAGGGCGGTCTGCAGCGCGTTGCTCAGCTGGAATCCTACAGCAAGCCGCGACGTCCACACGTAGGCCGCCAGTCCGTAGGTCGTACCGGCAGCCAACCGCACTGCTTCTTCAAGAGTTCGAAATCGCAGCACGGATAGCACCGGACCAAAGATCTCCTCCTGCGCCAACGCACTATCTTCTGGGACGTTAACGAAGACTGTGGGCTCAATAAAGTATCCGCCCGTTTCCCGGAGCAGCCGCGAGCCTCCGTAAACGAGATCGGCACCGACCGCGCTTCCCGCTTCGATATAGGTCAGGACTTTGCGCATCTGCTCTTCAGAAACGAGCGGTCCATAACTCGTCTGCTTCAGTTGAGGATTGCCAATTCTGATATCCCCCATTCTCTTTATGACCTTTTGAACAAGACGCTCCTCGAGCGAATCCTGGACCAACAGTCGAGAGCCGGCACTGCAAACCTGTCCCTGGTTGAGGCAAATGCTCCTCGCGACGCTCTCCGCAATAGCTTCAATGTCGACGCCGTCGTCGAAGACGATGTGCGGAGATTTACCGCCGCACTCCGCGGATACAACCTTCATGTTTGATCGCCCCGCATACTGCATTATAAGCTTTCCGATGGCGGAAGAACCAGTAAACGACACCATATCAACATCCATATGCTCGGCTAGAGCCTTGCCCACGATCTCGCCGGAACCCGGTATGACGTTTAAGACGCCCGGTGGGATACCGGCGTCGAGCGCGAGCTTGGCAAGCATCAATGCGGATTGAGACGCAAGCTCCGAAGGTTTCAAGACGACACTGTTGCCGGCCGCAAGCGCCGGCGCGATCTTCAACAGACAGTTATAAGTGGGAAAATTCCAGGGGACGATGGCCGCGATTATCCCCCTAGGAACACGAACCTGAATGACTGTGGATGAACTATCGCTCGTCAAAGTCTCGCCGGGACACTTGTCGAGCGCCTCGGCATTGAAGCGAAGAAAATTTGCAGCAGCCTTCGCATTGAAAACAGGAAGACTTACAGGCTTTCCCATCTCGAGCGCATCTAGAGCGTCGAGACGCGGAGACTTTTCCTCTACGAGGTCTGCCCAACGATGTAGGATCCGCTTTTTCACCGAGGGCGGGGACCGGCGCCAACTGCCGGCCGCAAAGCTGGCCTTCGACGAGCCTACGATTCGCATAGCGTCATCGAGACACCCAGCGGGAATTTCAATTAGCCTCTTCCCAGAGGTGGGGTCACGGACCTCGAGAACGGAGTCAGAGCTCGATTGGACAGGCCGGCCATCCATAAACGGCGTAATGGACGCGAGGTCGCGCGGGGTTAGCAGCTCGTCATTACCGATTGTGGCGGTCGTCTCCGTAGTCATTCGGTTGCCCTGTTGTGCCGTCTATCGAGTACCTGTCGCCGAATAACATAGCCGAAGTTTGCTCAGCACATTCGGCAGATCGTTACGGTAACTTGTCCGACCGTTCGCGATTGCCCGGTGCAGTGACGATCGGATAAGTTGTCGTGATGGGCGGATAACTATTCCCGCCTGGCGCATGCTATACGTTGAGATGTCCGGATAGCGCGAACGTCACGACATCAGACGGGTATGGGGGCCAAGTGAGTACAGATCAAGCGAGTGCAAATGATGAGTTGATTATGCCGCATCGTTACATGCGAGTTTGCGCGTGGTTGTGCTGCGGCATTCTTGGCCAGATCGCGCCAACCACCGCGACCTACGCCGCTCAGGGGGATCCGCCCCACAGTACCAGTTCCGCCATCGCAATGGCGTTTTCTAGGCAGATGGGCCCGCAGAAATCACGGATTAACGTTGCGTCTACCGCGACTAATGCATCAATGAATGAGAAGGCCAACGCTCCCATTCTCGAACCCGTGCAACTAAAGGAGGTCATAGTGACGGCCGAGAAGCGCGCTGAGCCGTTACAAAACGTCCCGGCTCCTATAAGCACAATCAGCGGCGATACGCTCGCGACATTCAACGTGACGTCGCTCAGTGACATGTCGGGCTACGTTCCAGGTCTTACGTTGAACAGCTACGGTGCACCGGGCGCCAATACGTTAGAGATACACGGTCTTGGAGATGGCTACCTAAGTGATTTCGCTGGACCGCTGGTTGCCACATACATTGACGACGAACAAATCGGATCTTCTACATCTGCGGGCCGAGGGAATCTATTTGGGCTCGACCTGGTTCCTTATGACATCGAGCGGGTGGAGGTACTCGAGGGGCCGCAAGGCACTCTGTGGGGCGCCAACGCGATGGGGGGAATAATCAGGTATATCCTTAAGAAGCCGAACCTATCTGAGTTAAGCGCTGAAGTAGGAGGGGATGCCGCGCACGTCACGGGTAGCGGTGGCGCGGACTCGGAGGAGCGCGCGATGGTAAACCTCCCGTTGGTGCGCAACGCGCTTGGTCTTCGCCTTAGTGGCTTCTACCGAGACAACGCCGGCTGGATTAATAATCTCGGAATCCGCAAGAAGGACTCGAATCATTCAACGGAAGATGGAGGACGTGCAACGCTACTTTGGCAAGCAACGCCTGGATTTTCCCTGCAGGCGACTGTTCTCGCGCAAGACATTCATGCGGACGATCTCTCAAACGTAACGATAAACGGCCATACATTGATGCCGTTGTACGGATCGCAGGTCACGAGCACGTATTTTCCCCAGTTACTTGTAGAGGCGACTCGGAATTACTCGCTACATCTGAACTGGGACCTCGGGTTCGCTACTCTCACGAGCGTGGCGGGGTGGTCGACACTCAATACGCATTTGCAGGAGGACTTTTCAAACTTCGCCCCCCCTATTACCGGCGTCGCCAATTCGATTGCCAACTTTGCGATCTATACAAGTGTGCAGAAGTTCGTGGAAGAAACGAGACTCACTTCGACAACGGACGGTCGGCTCAAATGGTTGGCGGGCGGGTATTTCACCCACGAGGACTCCGGGGAGATCGATAACTGGCCTACGTATACAGCGGATTACGCTCCTCTTCCTGAGAGCGATAACCTCTATATCTTAGATAGCGGGTATAGCTACGCCGAGGCTGCGGTCTTTGGAAATGTCACCTACCGGATAGACAAGGCGTTCGACATTGGTGCTGGCGGCCGCTATTCAAGGTACCACGAATATGGATGTGCGTACTCGACCGGACTGCTCGGCGGAGGTCCGCCACTATGCCTTAATGTGCCAGGCAGTGGAGCTTCCAACGTTGAAGCCACTGCAACGAACGTGTGGAACTGGATGGGAGATCTGCGCTGGCACATCAACGGGAAGTCGATGGTCTATGCGCGAGTGGCGACTGGATACCGGCCTGGAGAGCCGGCTGGAGCCGCGCCCGAGGCAGTGTATCTGTATGGCGCTCCCGCAGTAACGAATCCCGACCGTACCCTGGAATATGATCTTGGCTTCAAAGGTCTGTTGCTCGACAATCGGTTGGAGTTGGACACCTCAATATTTTACATTGACTGGAAGAACATGCAGCTGGAGAACTCGTTTATCAAAAACAACGAGCCGATTGTCTTCCTGGGAAACGTGGGTGCGTCTGTAAGCAATGGTGCTGACCTAACTGTAGTGTACTTGGTCACTAGAGGCCTGCGGGTTAATGCTTCCGTCGCATATACGAACGCTCACTTGACAGCCGCTGCCCCGCTATCTGGAGGCGCAGTAGGCGATCAGCTGCCACTTTCCGCTCGTTGGGTTACGTCCTTGGGGACCGCGTACACAAAGCAAGTCGGTGAGAATACGTCATTAATTATCGGGGCGGCATACCGATACAGAGATCGAGTGATTGATCTGTTTCCCGGCGCGGGCGCTGGCGGAAACGGGCCGCCGGCCGATGTCACCGCGCCAATTCGCCCGTGGAATATCGTTGACGCATATGCTGGCTTCGTATTCAGCCGCCTCACCGTGCGTCTGTACGGTAAGAATATCTTCGCAGACCAATCCTATACCGGGCTGCAGTACATTAATGATCCACTGGCTCCAAGGTATGTTCCCATTCTGCCTCGGACGATAGGGTTAAGCGCGGACTACGAATTTTAGGCGACCCCGGAGTCAGTATTACAAGGACAGCCTTTAGCTCCAGTTGACCGTTCGGCCATAACTCTTGACCTCACGGGCCACGGGGAGGGTGGTGATGCGCTAATTGAGCGAGTCTCTCAGGTACATCGGCTTCCTCCGATCGCGGGCCCCTTTGGGCATGACGGGTAACCTTTGCGACAGAGTGAGCGCTCGATGATATTCGCAGAAGGCCCAGAACTGAAGCAGGATGATCTCTCAAATGCGAGCAAAGCTACGTGGCACTGAGCTGTTCTTTGACATCGACGGTGCCGCTCTCGAGCCCCATGGCCCCCGGATGCAGCAACGTCCGACAGCCTTTCTCGTTCACGGTGGGCCCGGCGTAGATCACACAAGCCTGAAGGTGCGGTGCCGGAAGCTCGCTACAAAAATGCAGCTCGTGTACTTTGATCATCGAGGCAACGGGCGGTCCGCCCGAGGAGATCCGCGGACCTATACTCTCGATGAAAACGTCGAGGACATGGAAGCGTTGCGGCAGTATCTGGGGTTTGGGGCAATCGTAAGCATTGGCACCAGCTACGGCGGAACCGTTGCTATGGCCCATGCAGCGCGGTACCCGACAGCAGTGTCGCATTTGATCTTAGTAGCAACGATTTGCCATTCCGGCTACGTGAAACGCGCGCTCGCACTTGTGGGTGAGCGAGGTACCGCTGAGCAGTTGCGTCACTGCGAAGACCTCTTTGGCGGTCGAATCGACACCGAAGAGAAGATGCGGACCTATTTCTTGGCAATGCAGAATCTCTACGCTCAAGTTGCCGATCCGGCGCTCTCAGAAGTCGGGCTGAGCCGCGCTATTCTGTCACCGGAGGCCCTCAATCGCGCTCACGGTCCAGGGGGCACTTTGCGCAAGCTCGACCTGCGTCCCGAGCTCGGGCGCATTACGGCGCCCACGTTGGTTCTCGCGGGCCGTCACGACTGGATCTGTCCCCCCGAGTTCTCCGAGGAGATCAGCCGGTTGATTCCGGATGCGGAGCTGCGGATTTTCGAGCACAGCGCACATGCGATTGGAGGAGACGAGCCCGAGCTGCTTCTGGACGCCATTGCCGGATTCATCGTCTATAGGAGCAGGCGAGCGTGACGCGGGACTGTGTGGAGATTCTTCGCTCTCTCGTGGCCTTTCCGACGGTATCTCGCGACAGCAACCCTCCGCTGATTGATTGGGTCCGCAATTATCTCGCGGACCTGCAGATAGAGTCACACCTCGTTGGCAATGCCGAAGGTACGAAGTCCAATCTCTTCGCGACCATGGGTCCCGGCACGTCGGGCGGCCTCGTCCTTTCTGGTCACACCGATGTCGTGCCGGTAGACGGCCAGACATGCAGCAGCGATCCTTTCACGTTGACCCCACGGGGTTCTCACCTGCACGGTCGCGGCGCGACCGACATGAAGGGCTTCATCGCTGCCGTGCTGGCGCGTATTCCTGCCTGGCGGAGGACTCCCCTGCGTCGACCGTTGCATCTAATGCTGTCCTATGACGAGGAGGTGGGTTGCCTCGGTGTGTCATCCATGATCACCGCGGCCAGAGTCGCCTTGCCGCAACCGGCAGCGGTCATCGTAGGGGAGCCGACCGGGATGCGCCTCGCCACGCAACACAAAGGTATTTGCATGGCTCAAACGAGGGTGAGCGGAATCGAGGCGCACTCGAGTCTTACGCATCTGGGAGAGAGCGCCGTCATGCTCGCGGGAGACCTCATCGCGTACCTAGGCGACATCTCTCGAAAACTGGCCTCGAGCGTACCTGCCGCCGGTAGTGTCTTCGAACCGCCCTACTCTACGATCAGCGTCAAGAAGATCACCGGGGGAACGAGTACCAACATCCTAGCGGGAATATGCGAATTCATGTGGGATATTCGGCTGCTCCCCGGTGAGAGCACGGAAGCCATCCTCCGAGGGCTTGCATCTCATGTCGAGTGGCAGCTCGCCCAGCTCGCGAGCCACGGCAAGCGGTGCAGAATCGAGACAACTGTACTCGCGGATACACCGCCATTGCAGGCGAAGGAGGGCGCGTTTGCCGCAGCACTCGTGCGAGCCGTGGCTCGCAATCGAGAGGAGGACATCGCCGTCCCGTTCGGTACCGAGGCCGGCTACTTTCAGCAGGCCGGCTGGTCCACAGTGGTTTGTGGACCCGGGAGCATCGAGCAGGCTCACAGGCCCGACGAGCTCATCGAGCGCAATCAGCTGAAGGTATGTGAGGCATTTTTGGATCGTCTGATGCAGAGGCAATTGCTACAGGGTGACGATACGAGATTCTCATGAAGGACCGAAAGGGCTATCTGCTTGCACTGCTCACGGCCATTTACGCCTTCAACTGGATCGACCGCGTCGCGCTTGGAATAGTTCAGCAGAACATCAAGGTCAGCCTGCAGCTCACCGACACGGAGCTTGGTCTGTTGACGGGGATCGCCTTTGCGCTCTTCTACGCGCTCATGGGGGTCCCGATCGCACGATGGTCGGACAAGGGCGACAGAGTCTCGATTATAGGAATCACGACGGCCCTGTGGAGCGTCCTGGTCGCGCTCTCTGGCGCGGCTGGCAATTTCCTGCAGCTCTTGCTGATCCGCATCGGGGTAGGCGTGGGAGAGGCCGGCTGCGTACCACCGGCCCACTCTTTGATAGCAGAGTTCTTCACGAGAACGCAGCGGCCACGAGCCGTATCGCTCTACGTGCAAGGCCCGCAGATCGCGATGATCATCGGCTACCTGGCGGCGGGCTGGTTGGACGAGCTCGTTGGCTGGCGCGGAACCTTCGTGATCATCGGACTGCCGGGGCTCGTTCTGGCGGGGCTTGCGGCTAGCACGCTGCGTGAACCGCGACGTGGCCATGCGCGTGAAGTGCGCGCGGCGCAATTGCCTCACATGGGCACTCGCTCGGTTCTCAAGGCTCTATGGGCGAGCAAGGCCTATCGGCATCTCCTCATCTGTTACTCAGTCTGGTACTTCTTCGGATACGGTCTCTTGCAGTGGGAGCCGACGTTCTTCATTCGAAGTCATGGGATGTCTCCCGGCGCGGTAGGGACATGGTTCAGCCTGGTTTACGGGGTCCTCGGCGCCGCGGGAGTCTATATTGGAGGCGAGCTGGCTGCACGTTACGCGGAACACAACGAGAGACGCCAGCTGAGAGGATGCGGGCTAGCACTGGCCGTGTTCGCGTTACTCACCGCTGGCTGTCTGCTGGCCTCGAACCGGTACGTCGCTCTCGCGCTGCTCGGGCTCGCGGCATTGGGGGGGAACGTCTGTCAAGGGCCGATCGTGGCGACAATCCAGACGCTCGTCGCACCGAGAATGCGCGCCATGTCCATTGCGCTGCTGCTGTTCTTCGCGAACCTGATCGGGATGGGTCTCGGGCCGCTCGTCGGTGGCGCTCTGAGTGATGCGCTCAGGCCGTGGCTGGGAATCGAGTCCCTGCGCTACGGTCTCGTGATCCTTTGCCCCGGCTACTTCTGGGCCGCCTGGCATGCCTGGCGCGCAGGCCAGACGGTCGAGGCCGAAATAGAGAAGGTGCGCACGGCAGAGGTGACGGAATCATCCGCGTTGGATTCCCAAGTCACAGCGTTGGGAATATGAAAGGGCAAGCAATGTTAGTGGGGCAGTGGGATTACATCGTGATTGGAGCCGGCTCGTCGGGCTGTGGGCTGACGGCAGAACTCGTCGAGGCGGGTAAGTCTGTCCTGCTTCTCGAGGCGGGGGGGCGAGACTGCTCGCCATTCATAAAAATCCCGGCAGGCCAGATTAAGGCTATAACCAAGTACGACTGGGGCTATGTCAGCGAGGCGGACGCAAGCCGCAACGGTGCCGCGGCGCATTGGGCGCGAGGGCGCGTTCTCGGGGGCAGCAGCAGCGTCAATGGCACGATGTACACGCGTGGCGTCCCCAGCGACTATGACGGATGGGGCATACCGGGCTGGTCATGGAATGATGTGCTTCCGATCTTTCAGGACTTCGAGGCGAGTGATCAACCGGGCGTTCTCCGGGGGCATGGCGGACCGCTCTCGATCCGCACGGTACGACGACCTCACCGCCTCACCCAAGCCTTCGTCGACGCCGCTCGGACTTTGGGACTGCCATTCAATCCGGACTACAATGGCGAGAGTCAGGAGGGCGTCGGCTTCGCGCAACTCACGCAGAGACGCGGCTTCCGCTGCAGCGCCGCGGACGCGTTTCTCAAGCCAGTTCTCCACAAAAGAAACCTGACACTCATCGTCGAGGCGCTCGTGACACGAATCGAGTTCTCGGGGCATCGTGCGGTTGCGGTTCACTTCGAAAAGGCGGGAATGAGCAGGCGCGTAGGGGCGCGAAACGTGGTCCTCTGTGGCGGTGTGATAAATTCACCGCAACTTCTGATGCTTTCCGGGATAGGACCCGCCCGCGAGTTGACAGACAAACAGATCGAGGTTGTGCTGGATCTACCTGCCGTCGGCGACAATCTGCAAGAACAGCCGCTGATCTCTCCTCTGTATCGCACTAGAATCCCGAGTTACAACCTCACGAACGGCCTTGGGCAGAAGGTGGGCTACGCGGCCAAGTATTTGTTCCATGGAGAGGGTCCCATCGCCAATCTCTTCGAGGCCGCCGCCTTTTTGAGGTCGAGTCCGTCCCTGGCGTTGCCGGACATCCAGGTCATTTTCTCTGCGCTGGGGTACGGCAAGAAAGCAGATGGCGATTATTTCATGGAGGACACGCCGTCCGTTATGGCGCATGTCATGCTCTCCTACCCTGAAAGCAGAGGTCGCATCCGCCTGAGGAGCAAGGATCCCGGGAATCCGCCCGTCATCGAGTGCCCGCTGCTTGACGCTCACAACGACGTCAAGAAGTTGGTTGCGGGTCTTAGGGTCATTCGGCGCATCATGCGGGCGGGTCCCCTTAGGGAGTGGGTTTCGAGCGAAGTGCTGCCCGGAGAAAATGCTCAAAGCGATGCGTCATTGGAGGAGTACGTCAGAAAGCATACGAGTGTATCCTTTCATCCCATCGGATCATGTCGGATGGGCGTCGGGCCTGACGCCGTCGTTGGGCCGGATCTGCGCATACGAGGACTCGAGAACCTGTGGATTGCTGACGCATCCGTGGTTCCCAGCTATCCCAGCGCCAACATGAATGCCGTCTGCATTATGGTTGGCAGGAAGCTGGGAAGGGAATTGGCGACCGGGGGCGGGTAGAGCGGACATGAACTTCGACGAGGCCCCCATTACGGGCTATGTGGACCGATTCTCCCGGCGACCGGGCGAGGTGATGGCTGCGCACGTTAGCGTGCGAGACGGCGGCCAATACAAGGCGCGACTGGTGCGAGTCCTTAGTGCGGATGCGAATCCAGACGGGCCAGGAATGCGATTCGAGGATCTGTCGGACCACTTCGCCGGTGTATTCGCGGGGTGCCGTCGGCCGATTTCAAGGGGATCCTATGCGGATGCTCCGGGTCCGAGCTTGGAAGCCTTCCCGGCCGTGACGTGGACGGCTTTGGTGCATGTGGGGCATTTGGCGGAGCGGCGTCAGGTGATCTTGTCACACGAGGATGGCAGGGCTGCCATTTCTCTCTATATTGCAGGCGAGGAGCTTACGGGCGAGATCTCCGACACGGGGACATCGCGCGCATGTGAGACAGTCTTCGACCGACGATTGAACACGTGGTACAGAGTATGGCTGAGCTGCGACACGCAAGCAGGCGAAATGCGCGTTGGCTGCCGACCCGTCGGTCAATGGGGCGCCAAGAGTCACACTGCGTATACGTCTATCGCGGGTTGCCGGCTACCATCCGGCGGTCGTTTCCTGATCGCTGCCGCGAATCGCATAGCGCCCACCGATCATTTCGACGGGAAGATCGAGGACCCGGCAATCCTCTCAGGCTCCTGCTCGTCCTGGCCGGAGCCGGAGCTTGCCTTGCCATCCCTGTCGGACAGACTGATTGCCGGATGGGATTTTTCTGAGAACATCAAGGGGCAGAGCATCATCGGAACGGGGCCGCAACGCAGCGACGGCGTTTTGCGCAATCTGCCGAGCCGGGCGGTCACCGGTGTCAGGTGGAATGGAGAGTGCATGCATTGGGGCGAGTGCCCGGCGCATTACGGGGCGATTCATTTCCACAGCGACATCGTGGGGGATTGCGGCTGGCCGGTCTCCTTTGAGTTCCCAATCCCGAAAGATCTGTGCTCCGGAGCCTATGCCTTTCGTCTGGAGTGTGAGGGTGGAGAGGACTGGCTGCCGTTTTATGTACTGCCACCCGCGGAAGGTCCTCATGCGCGCATGGTGTTCGTGGCTCCAACGTTCACCTATCAGGCATATGCCAACGCCATTGCCGGATACATACAGGATTTCAAGGAACGAGTGCGGGCATGGAACGCGTATCCTTACGATGCGAGAGATTACCCCGTTTATGGGCGGTCACTGTACGACCTTCATCCGGACGGCAGTGGAGTGTCGCTCTCATCACGGCTGCGTCCGATTTTGTCCATGCGTCCCGGCGCGATCACTGTGCTGGATGCCAAGGGATCCGGCGTTCGACATTATTCATCAGACCTTCATCTACTCGCCTGGCTCGAGAGCCAGGGCTTCGCATGCGACATCGTGACCGATGAGGACCTGCATGAGGAGGGCGTGTCGATTCTCGAGCCCTATGCCTTGGTGCTCACGGGAACCCATCCCGAATATCAGACCGCGCAATCATTGAACGCGTTTCGTGACTACCTGCAGCGGGGTGGAAATCTGGCATACCTCGGGGGCAACGGGTTCTACTGGCGTGTCGCCAAATCGCCCGAATGCCCCGATGTGATCGAGTTGCGTCGCGCGGAGGGGGGAACCAGGATTTGGGCGTCCAAGACTGGCGAGTACTATCACGCGCTCGACGGGACCTACGGAGGGCTATGGCGGCACAATGGCCGCACCCCACAGTCGCTGGTCGGGGTGGGGTTCAGCGCGCAGGGCCCTTTTGAAGCGACCCACTATACGCGGACGGAGGCGTCGCGAAGCGAGACCGTATCGTGGATTTTCGACGGCGTTACCGACGAGGTCATTGGTGATTACGGTCTCAGCGCTGGAGGAGCGGCTGGTTACGAGGTCGACAGGGCCGATGTGTGCCTGGGTACTCCGCCGGAGGCCGTCATCATCGCCACCTCTGCAAGAATGCCAGCCTCCTTTTACCCGACTATGGAGGAGATGTTGATCAAAGGCCTCACTTTCACCGGAGCGTCTCCCGAGAGTCTGTTAAGAAGCGACATGGTCTATTATCGAACCCCGGCGGGAGGCGCCGTATTTTCGGTCGGCAGCATCACCTTCTGTGGCAGTCTCTGGAAAGACGGATTCTGCGGCCCTGTGTCTAGAATACTGGAAAACATAGTCCGCAGATTTTCCACGAGTACAGGCAACGATGGGTAGACGCGCTACACGGGTGCGCTCGCGACCGGCCGCAGCCGAACGGGCGCTGCGAGCCGTGGCCCTCGGCAGGAAGAACTGGCTTTTTGCAGGCTCGGATGATGGCGGAGAGCGCGCCGCGGCGATCTATAGCCTCGTCATTAACGAAGCGCTTGGATCTAAGCTGAATGGATCAAGAGCTGACCTCCTGCTCATACAAAAGCTGCAGGACGCGGGTACTGTGGAACGGGAGGCGACCTACACCCTTCAGGCACTCGGCCTGGCGTTCGGTAAAGTCTTCATCGAGGAGAACGCAGATTACGACTGGTGGATGGTGCAGGATGAATTCGGACGCGATCCGGCCATCCGGTACAAGCAGTCTAGCCTTCTCGCGTATCCGCGAACGATGATTTCGAAGCGGCTAGAGGTTGGGGAGCCCGTTAACGTGACAGAACTGTTCGATGGGTTATGCCGCAAAATGGAGGAGCTCATTGAGAAAGGCTGGCTTTGATTCGGGACATTCCCGAACGCAGGAAGATGTGGGTAATTGAAAGCGTGAGCGGACGCTTACATCAGATGCGCTGTTTCTCAGACCTCTTCCGCAGCGCATCGCGAAAGATCTGAGCAGTGGCTGACGGCCGTCCCGGTATCGAGAGAATCTTGATCCCCCGATAAACGACCGTGCCCTCGGGTTTCCTCGAGGAGCGCTTCGGGCCCGTTCTGTCTGACGTCAATTATTTCTTTCGTACGCGTCTGCCAGTATTTTCGGGTCGTTCTGAGGTGCTCCCCGATTTAGTACCGTTCCGAGCTTGAGTCCGCGGTTACGTTTTCGCCTTCTCTTCGACCTTTGTCAATGTCTTCAACCGCCGTGCAGTCTCACCGCCCGAAGGGCGGGGAGAAGTTCCGGGCCCCGCAG